>Ga0335075_10004518_pt1 | contig 21755 bp, 18 predicted proteins | sample Lox_Sample_24_FD_206723 | JGI IMG/M metagenome (GOLD analysis project Ga0335075, IMG submission 206723) | Soil microbial communities from Loxahatchee National Wildlife Refuge, Florida, United States - Lox_Sample_2.4 | ecosystem: Environmental > Terrestrial > Soil > Wetlands | place: USA...
CACAGTACCGACAGTTTCATCCAGGCCGGGTCGGCCGGCGGCCGATGGCAAACTTTTGCGAAAAAAATCGCGTTCAACGGTCAGCTCGCCGAGCTTCGCATACAGGTTGGCAAGCTGCGACTCATCCCCCGCGCCAGCTCCGGCCGACATGCTGTGACCGCGCCCGAACAGAGAGGCAACCCCCTCGAGCAGCGCCTTCTTCCATGCATGGATCTGGCTGGCATGCACGCCAAACCGGCTCGACAGTTCCGCCACCGTGCCTTCCTCACGCACCGCCGCTAACGCTACCTTCGCCTTGAACTCCGCCGTGTGCTGCTTCCGCACATGCGTCATCGCTCACCCCTGGCCCGCAGGCCGTTCTAGCGGCGCGACGCTCTCTTAGATACCTGTCCAGTCTTCGGGGGCCAGCTCAACATTTCCTGCCCACACACCGTCCCGTGTGGTCTGCTACTGTCCGATCCGCCGACAACACAGCACGAGGCCGCAAGCATGGCGGAACCACAGGTCCTGGAGCGCACGACAGCCGCGCCATCCCGTGCCGCACGAATAGCGCGCTTCCTGCCGAACCTTCTCGCGCTCGCGCTGGCGGCGCTGCTCTGCATCGGCATCGCGACGAACTGGGACCGCTGGATCAGCGGCGCCGCCAACCAATGGACAGACGACGCCTATCTGCAGAGCGATCTGACACCGCTTTCGGCCCTGGTGGCTGCCCCGGTGCTGCGAGTGCCGGTCAATGACTTCCAAACCGTTCGCAAGGGCGATTTACTGGTCCAACTCGACGACAGCGTCTATGCCGCCCAGCTTGCGCAGGCCGACGCGAACGTAGCCGCGGCAGAGGCCGCGATCGGCAACCTGCTGGCACAAGAGAGGCTTCAGCAATCGCACATCAACTCTGCCGAAGCGGCGCTTGCCGGCGCCGAGGCGACGAATCGGCGGAATGCGCTGGAAGCGACCCGACAGGAAAAGCTGCTCGCCAGCGGCATCGCCGGTACGCAGCAACTGGTGGAGCAGGCGGATGCCGCGCACCGCGTCGCCGAGGCCCAACTCGGGCAGGCGCAGGACGCGCTGGACGCGGCACAGCTCCAACTCCGAGTGCAGCAAAGCCAGGAAGCACAGCTTCAGGCCGCGCTGAAGGCGGCAGTGGCGGCACGGAACCTGGCTCAAATCAACGTTGGCTACACCCGCATCGCCGCGCCCGTAGACGGGATGGTGAGCCAGCGTCGCGTCTATCCCGGCCAGTATGTCGGGATTGGAACCCAGGTGATTGCGGTCGTCCCGCTGGCGGACATTTATGTGATTGCCAACTACAAGGAGACCCAGCTCACGCGAATCCGAACCGGCCAGCCGGCCGAGATGCGCGTCGACAGTTTCCCCGGCGTCGTGCTGCACGGTCACGTGCAGTCGTGGTCACCGGGAACTGGCTCGCAATTCGCTCTGCTGCCGCCAGACAACGCGACCGGGAACTTCACCAAGGTCGTACAGCGCATCCCGGTGAAAATCACGCTCGATTCCAGAGACGGGCTGGGGACGCTGCTGCGTCCGGGCATGTCGGTCGAGACGACGGTCCACACGGGTGACACCCCCGCGCCACAATGAGCGCCGCAATGAGTGCTGCCGGTCCGTTGCCGCTCGCACCGGCAGCGCATCACGACGCGCCGGCGCCTGCCGCTTGCACCTATCCACTCGTCGGTATCGCCGCGGTTCTGTTCGGCTCGGTGATCTCCACGCTTTTTGGGCGACTCACCAGTTTCGGCCTCGCTGATATCCGCGGGGCGGTTCACGCAGGCTTCGACGAGGGGGCGTGGATCCCGACCGCGGCGACAGTCGCGCAGATGTTCGTCGGTCCGCCTGCCGCCTGGCTCGGCGCCGCGTTCGGCGTGCGGCGCGTGCTGCTCATTTCGGCAAGCCTGTTTGCCGTGGCCTCGGCGCTGATTCCCCTCGCTCCCAACCTCCACTCGATGCTGCTCGGGCAGGCAATCGCCGGGCTGGCTTCCGGCACGTTCATACCGCTGACGATTGGTTTTGTGCTGCAGAACCTGAAACCCGCCTGGTGGCCGTACGGCATCGCCGCTTATGGGCTGAACCTGGAATTTTCCCTGAACATCCCTGCTTCGCTGGAAGGTTTCTATCTCGACCACCTGAGCTGGCAGTGGATCTTCTGGCAGGGCACGCTGCTCGCAGTACCGATGATCGTCTGCATCGCCATCGGGATGCCACGCCAGCCGGTGAACCGCGATGTGCTGCGAACGGCCGATGGCTGGGGCATGATCTATGCCGGCGCGGGTTTCTCCATGCTCTACGCCGCGCTTGACCAAGGGAACCGGCTCGACTGGCTGAATTCCGGTACTATCCGCGGATTGCTCGCCGGAGGCGCCGTACTGCTTTCAGCCTTTCTGGTGCGCGAGCGAACCACCTCGCATCCCTGGATCAATCTGCGCTTCTTGCTGGGACGCAATATCCTTCTGTTGGTCGCGATTCTGACGCTGTTCCGCTTCGTGATCCTCTCGACCTCCTATCTCATCCCGAATTATCTGACCACGGTACAGAACTTCCGTAGCCTGCAGGTGGGACAAGTGCTCATCTGGATCGCCCTACCGCAATTCCTGATCTCGCCGCTGATTGCGAAGGCGCTGACCCGTGTCAATCCGCGGATCATATTGGCCTTTGGCGTCGCACTGGTGGGCATCGCCTGCCTGCTGGCGACCAATCTGACCTCGGAGTGGCAGACGGACGATTTCCTGCCCTCTCAGGTTCTGCAGGCAGTCGGCCAATCCTCCCTGCTGATCGCGATGCTGTTGTTCTTCGTGCGGCACCTCCGTCCGGCGGATGCGCTCACCTTTGGCGCGGTGTTGCAAACCGCACGCCTGTTTGGCGCCGAGCTCGGTAATGGGTTCATGCAGACGTTCGTGCGAGTATCGGAGCAGAGGCAGTCGTATCTTCTGGGCCTGCACGTGCAGAGCGGTGGCGCAATGGTGACGCATCGCTTGGCGGAAGTCGCATCGACCCTGGTCGGACGTTCCGTCGGCGAGGCAGATGCGTCCGCGCGTTCCGCCGACTTGCTCGCTCAGTCGGTGCGGATACAGGCGAACGTGCTCGCTACGATCGACGGATTTTACGCCGTCGCCTTTGCCGTGGTGGTGATGCTGTGCGTGCTCACCCTGCTGCGCGAGCCGCAAGGAGGGTAGTAGGTGCCTAACTGCTGTCGTCCCGACGAAGCTCCAGCATCTTCGCCCCGGTCAGGCGGATATCCGCGCAGGCCGCCGCGAAATCGTCCAGCCCCTCCACGATACGGCCAAAGATGTTGCACGGAGTCCAGCCGAGCGGCCCGAATATGCGGCCGCCCTCGGCATAAAACACGCCGACCTCCCAAAGCTCGTCCGCCAGGCCCTTCATTATACCCTTCGCCTGGTAGAACCACAGACAGTCCCCGGCGGCGGGGAAACAGGTCTGGTTTTCGACCGGAATGGCGCGCGGATCGAAATTCTGAGCCCCGGGAGGCAGACCCAGCATAATCTCTGGACCGGCGAACATCGCATGTACGGCGCGGATTAGCCGCGGGCGCTCCAGCGCCCCCCAGATAGCCGCGCAGGTCTGCGGTGCCAGGTCGCTGTGGAGATGCACGATCCCAGCGGCACCGTTATCAACAAAGGTGAAGATCAGACGGCGTGCAGGCATGGCGCCCCAACCACGTTAAATAACCCCTGGCCCCAATGCCAACTCCTGACCCCTACCCCGCCGCCGCTACCGCCCGACCGCCCGACAGCCGCCAGATGCGGTCCAGCCGCTCCACCCCGGTGAGCCGGTGCGCAATCAGGATAACGCTCCGCCCCTCCGCCACCTCGTTCAGCGTGCCCAGGAACGCCCGCTCCGTCTCCGCATCCAGCCCGGCGCACGGCTCATCGAGGATCAGCACCGGTACCGGCGACAGCAGCGAGCGCGCCAGAGCGAGCCGCCTGCCCTCGCCGCCCGAGAACCGGGCGCCGCCTTCGCCCACCCAAGAGTCCAGCCCCTCCGGCAGCGCCCGCACCATCTCGGCGATCCGCGCCACCTCCAGCGCCGCCCACAACGCCGCCTCGTCCGCCTCCGGCCTGGCCAGCATCAAGTTCCGCCGAATCGTGTCGTCGAACAGATGCGTCGCCTGCGCCAGCCAGCCGATCCGCCGCCGCACGTCATCCGCGGCCAGCAGGGCAATGTCGGTCTCGCCCAGCAACACCCGTCCCGCTTGCGGCGCCGCCAGCTTCAAAGCCAGCGCCGCCAGCGTCGATTTGCCCGATCCCGAGGGACCCAGCACCGCCACTCGCGCGCCCGGCGGGACCTCCAGCGTGAGCCCCTCGAACACCGGCGGATGATCGGCCTGCCAACGGAAATGCACCCCCTCGAACCGCAGCGTGGCGTCCTGAGGCAGCGCGGCCGGCCGCACCGGGTCGGCCACTGGAGGCGGCGCCTCCGCCGCCTCCAGAACGCGACGGGCCGAGGCCGCGGCGTGGCCCGCCAGCGCACCCGCCCGCGGCAGTCCGCCGACCGCCTCGAAGGCCGCCACCACCAGGAAGACGGCGGCCACCGCCCCCGATCTGCCGATGCCGCCAGCGCCGACCAACACCACCAGCACCGCCGCCTGCCCACACAGCAGCGCCGCCGCGCCGGACAGCGCGGTGCGGCGCGCCAACTCGTGCTCGGCTCCGAGCAGCGCCGCCTCTCGCCCCTGCACCGCGGCCAGCATGCGGCCCTCGGCGCCGAACGCCCGCACCTCGCGCAGCCCGGTTAGAGCATCCAGCACAGCGATGCGCAGCGTGGCGGCGGCTCCGGCCAGCCGCGATCCGGCCGCCAAGGCGGCCCGCGCCGCCACCCACGGCAGCACGAATGCCGCCAGCACGAACAGCACGCCCACCAGTGTTGCCACCGCCCCGTCCTGACGTCCGAGCAGCACCGCCAGCCCAGGCAGCAACACGGCCGCCCCCGCCAGCGGGACGAGAATCCGCAAATACAGCCCGTCCAGCGCGTCCACGTCGCCCGCCAGCCGCGCCAGCACGTCGCCCGCCTGGCGAAAGCCCAGCCCGCCGGCCGCGTTCCCGGCCAAGCCGCGGAAGAACCACACCCGCAGATCGGCCAGCGCGCGGAAGGTGGCAGAATGGGTGACCAGCCGCTCGAAATAGCGCAACACCACGCGCGCCACGCCGGAGATGTCCAACGCCAGCGGCGCCGTCAGCACGCCCAGCACGAAGGCCGCCCCGATCACCCGCCCGGCGATCGTCATCACGCCCACGCCGGCCGCCAGCGCCGCCAGCGAAACCAGCGCTCCCAGCGCCAGCCATCCCGCCCGGCTCCGCCACATCCCCAGGATGCGCAGCAACTCGCTCATGCGGACACCCGCACCTGCACCGCCCGCCCCTGCCGCAGATCGAGCCGCCGGCCGGCAAACTCGTGCGCCGCCGCCGAATGGCTCGCCAGGATCACTGTCCGCCCGAGGGCGAGCCGCCGGAGGCTGTCGAGCACCTCGACCTCGGTCGTCGAGTCGAGATGAGCTGTCGGCTCATCCAGCAGCAGCAAGGGCGCGTTCTTCAGGAACGCTCGGGCAATCGCCACGCGCTGTGCCTGGCCGCCGGACAGGCCGTAGCCGCCTTCACCCACCGCCGTCTCAAGCCCGCGCGGCAAGGCAGTGGTGAAGGCCGCCACGCCGGACTGGCGCGCTGCCTCTTCGATCTCCTCGTCGGTTGCCTCGGGGCGGGCGAAGCGGATGTTGTCGCGGATGGTGCCGGCAAACAGCACCGGGCGCTGGCCGATCCAGGCGGTCAGCCGCGACAGCGCCTGTGGGACCAGCTCCGAGATGTCGGCGCCGTTGATCATCACCCGCCCGCTGTCGGGGCGGACGAACCCCAGCAGGATCTCGATCACGCTCGACTTGCCGGCACCGGAGGGCCCGGCGAGCACCAGCGTCTCCCCGGCCGGCACACGGAAGCTCAGCCCGTCCAGCGCCGGCCCCCGCGTCTCGTCCCAGGTCAGACGCACGTTCTCGAACGCGACCGTCACGCCGCGTGCAGCGACGGTGCGGACTTCGCGTGGCGGCACCGGCTCGGCTGCCGCCGGCAGATCGACGAACGCTGAGGCCGCGGCCGTCGCATGGAAGCGGTCCTGATAGGCGGCGGCGAAGGCGCGCAGCGGGGCGAAGAACTCCGGCACCAACAGCAGCGCGAACAGGGCCGCCGCCGGGTCATCCATGCGATGGTGCAGCAGCATCAGCCCATAGCGTATCGCCAGCACGACCAGCGCCGCTGCCGCTGCCAGATCGAGCGCCGCTGAAGACAGGAACGCGACGCGCAGCACGCGCATCGTGCGCCGGCGCAGCTCTTCCGCCGCGGCCGTCAGCGCCGCCGCTTCATCCTCGGCGCGGCCGTACAGCACGATGGTGGCGATGCCCCGCACCCGGTCGAGGAACCGGGCCTGCAGCCGCGTCAGCGCCAGGAACTGCCGACGGGATGCCGCCGCCGCGCCGATCCCGGCAACCGCCATGGCCAGCGGCACCAACAGCCCGCACACTACCAGCACACCGGCCGCCACCGGATCGACGCAGAGAGCCGCGACGGCGACCAGCCCGGGCACCGCCACGGCGAGTGTGGCCGCCGGGATCCAGCGGGAATAGAGCCCGTCCAGCGCCTGCACCCGATCGACCGCGATGCCGGCCAGCTCGGCCGAGTGCCGGCCACGCAACAACGCCGGGCCCGCCTGCAGCAGACGGGTCATCACGTCACTGCGCTGCCGCCGCCGCCCCGCGGCGCCTGCCCGCACGGCGCCCAGCTCCCCCGCCCAGCCGAGCGCAGCCCGGACCACCGCCAGCACGCCGAAGGCCACCAAGGGGAGAATTGCCGGCCGCCCGCCGGTCAGAATCGCGGCCAGTGCCGCTGCGATGCACCAAGCCTGGGAGATCGCCACCGCGCTGCCGGCCAGCCCGAGCAGGATGACCGGGCGCGCCGCGCCCCTGCCGAGCCGGACCTCCTGGTTAAGCCACGTCTTGGCCGCGGCCTTGGCCGGGTCCCGCTCCGCTCTCCTCATGGCCGCCACAACTAGCCCAGCTTGCGGGCGCCGGCACCCGACAGCGCGCTTAAACCTCGGCAATGCCGATTGGCAATCGCGATCGGGTCGGGTGGCGCCGTTGTTCTCCAATTGTTCATCTGCGCTGCCGGGTCAAACAGACCCGGTGCGCAACGATGCGGGACATCACGAAAACCTGCGGGGAACATGGCATGAATTTCACTGTTCCGAAACCTTTCGGTTTGCGTCACGCCGGCGAAGCCTGCGTTCCACAGTGGCGGAATGCGCTTCGCTTTTCCGCCCTGCGGACCACGGTGCGGCCTATCGGTGGAAGCCTTGAATCACGGAACCACCTGACCCTGTCATACCCACCGCAAACTCGGCTGCATTCCCAGCAGGTGCTGCCCCACCGTCTCGAAATGGCTCGCCCGCCCCTGCAACTGCTGCGAGACGGTGTTCATGTCGCGGAACCGCCGCTCGAACGGCTGGGCGTCGAAGATCGCCGTGGCACCAGCCTCGTGCCACAAGGCATTGACCACATCGCGGGACTCGCCGATCGCGAACGTGGCGGCCTGCCGGATCGCGACCTTCTCGTCCAGCGTCATCCAGCCGCGGGCAGCCACGGCCTCCCCGGTCTCGGCCAGTACCTGCACCAGCAGTGCCCGCGCCGCCTTCAGCCGCGCATCGGCCCGCCCGATCAGCGACTGCACCACCCCGCTCTCGCGCATCGCCTTGGAAGAATGCGGAGTCTTGTCGGAGGCCAGCGCCACGAACGTATCCAGCATGCCCCGCGCGACGCCCAGGCCGACCGCCCCGAAGCCCGAGGCGTAGATGTTCATGGTGGTGAAACGGTAAAGCGGGCCTGTTTCCTGCCGCTCCTTCTCCTTGTCGCGGGTCACCGAGTATTCGTCGGCGACGAACATGTCCTCGACCGAATACGTGTCGCTGCCGGTGCCCCGCAGCCCGATCACCTGCCAGACATCGTCGATCCGGGCCGCCGAGCGGGGGAACAGCATGGTCCGCTCGACCGGCGTGCCGTCGGGCTCCTGATGCTGCGTGCCGTCCGGCTCGAAGGTCGCGCAATGCCCACCGAGCCAGCTCGCGTGCCGGCTGCCGGAGGCGAACAGCCATGTGCCGGTGACCCGCCAGCCGCCCGGCGCCTTCACCGCCCGCGCCCGGCCGCGCGCCTGGCCCCAGGCCAGCACGTCGCGCTCGCCGCCGAACACGTGCCGGGCCACGCGCGGCGCCAGATAGGCCGCGGTCATCGAGCAGCCGGAGTTCTGGTTCATGCACCACGCGGTGCTGGCGTCGCCCATCGCGACAGCCTCGACCGCCTGGACGTAGGTGGCGGGATCGAGCTCCGCGCCGCCCAGCGAACGCGGCACCAGCAGGCGGAACATCTGCCGCGCGTGCATCGCGTCCAGCACGTCCGGCGGCAGCTCGCGGGCCGCGTCGATGCGCGGGCCGGCCTGCCGCAGCAACGGGATCAGGGCGCGGGCCTCCGCCACATGGTCGGCCCTCGCCGCCGGCCAGGCCGGGGCGGGTAGATCGGGCGTCCGCACATCCATGGCGCGGGACGCTACACCGCGGGGTATCGGGCGCAAAGCGCCAGGGCACCGCGGCGCTGCCCGGTCGTATATGCTAAGCCGCGGACAAGGAGCTGATGGTGGACCCGCAAGAACGCATGATCGCGGCGATCGAGCAGGACGCACGCGAGACAGCGGAGTGGACCGGCCGAACGACACTCGACCCGCGCACGCTGAAGGCAATGCGAGCGGTGCGCCGAGAAGCGTTCGTCCCGCCGGCCGCCGCCGAGCGTGCCTATGAGAACCGGCCGCAAGTCATCGGCCACGGACAGACCATCTCGCAGCCCTTCATCGTCGCACTGATGACGGACCTGTTGGAGCTGAAGCCGGAGCATGTGGTGCTCGAAGTCGGCACCGGCTCGGGGTATCAAGCGGCAGTCCTGGCGAAGCTGGCGCGGCAGGTCTTCTCGGTGGAGGTGATCAACGAGCTGGCGGAGTGCGCCCGAGCCGCATTGGCCACTGAAGGATTCAGCAACGTCGCGGTGCAGATTGGTGACGGAGCGTCCGGATGGTCCGAGCACGCGCCGTTCGACGCAATCATCGTTACCGCCGCCGCGCCAGCCGTGCCACAGGCGCTGATCGATCAGCTTCGCGGACCGGGCCGCATGGCGATCCCGGTCGGCGCGCCGCATACCGAGCAGGAGCTGATGCTGATCGAGAAAGACGCCGCGGGTGCCGTCAACAAACGGCGCGTGCTGCCGGTTGCGTTCGTGCCGCTGACGGGTCACGGCGGACGATCATGAGCGCTATATCTAGGCTATAGCCCTCTGAACCACGCACTGCGCCCTGCCGGCGAGAGCCTTTTGCAAGAGCTTGTCGCACCGCATCGCTATATCGGTCTCGTTGGATTCCGGGTTGCTCCACTGCGAGATCTTTAGAAGCGTCTCCGCCGAAAGGACCACGCAGTGAAGTGCAAGATCACCGCTGATTTCATACAGAGCGGTTAATCGTCCGCCCGGCTCAACGTCCTTCCTTTGGAACGGAGTAGTGTGGTGGATTGCGTCACGGTAGCGCTTGCCAGTCTCGATAAACGTCCTAAAAGGCTCGTAATTGCCGCCCTCCGCACCTTCTGAGGCGAATCGTACGATGCGATCAAGGCGATCCCTTAGGGGTGCGCTTTCCTTGGTAGCGGCAAATTTTAGGAATTCTTCATCGCAAGGCAGGCGACCAATTGATTTCGAATGAACTGCTGTAAAAAATAGCCCACTCAGGAACGCCTCCGCCAAGCTGAAGGTGGCGCTGATCACGCTCCGGCTCAGGAAATTTTCTTTTGCCACAAGTCCACCAACGAGATCACGGTCACGCCTTGCGTCGAAATCCGGCCCAGCAAATGTGGCCAAGCGCGACCGCGTATCCAGGAGTTCTGGAAGAGAAGTCTCTATGTCTCGCAAAAAGTGGTGCTCCGGGAACTCGAATTGTAGGCCGTACGTTGAAATATGGACGTGCGCGTAGATTGGGATGTGCCGCTTTACTGATTTGGCCAACGGGAAGAATTTGTGCTCAAATTCGTCCAGCCGGAGAGAAAGGCCACTGCCAGGCTTTACTTCATCACACAATCGGGCAAGCCGATCGTAGTCGCAATGGAGGAAGTTCTTGTCGATGAATTTTTGGGTCTCGGTCGACAGTTCGCGATAATTGCGGCCGATCTGCGATGAAACACTCCGAGCGGTACGGCGGTTCGCAATCTGTCCGGCCGTCTCCCGTTCGCTCTCGAAGGCCGCCCAATTCGGAATGTCGCCCATCATTAGCCGCGACCCTACCAGAGCCTTCATTCTTATGTGTGCGGGGGCCATTCGGTTTCCTTCGATCAATTCGCGCCTTGGCTCGTGGACCAGACTACAGAGGTGAGCGCGATCGAGGAACGGCCAAGTCAGGCCGGGGCTGAAAACCGCGTGGATGGAGGACGGCAAGAGAAAACGCCGGCTGGCGGCCCTGGCAGCGGTTGCGACCCTGGGGCGGCCCATGCTACTCACACAGCCAAGCCAACGGCAAACGCCGATCGGAGACGATCCCATGAAGCTGATGTGGTTCCATCTGATGCCATACACCGAGTTGCCGGACGATTTCCGGGACAAGAACCCCTCGGTGTGGGTCGATATCCACTCCTCGCTGTTCGACCCGAAGCGCGCCCACCACATGTACAACGACTTCATGGACGAGCTCGAATATGCCGCGACCTGCGGCTTCGATGCGATCTGCGTCAACGAGCACCATTCCAACGGCTATGGGCTGATGCCTTCGCCCAACCTGATCGCTTCGTCGTTGGCCCGGCGCACCACCGATACCGCGATCTGCGTGATGGGCAATTCGCTCGCGCTGTACAATCCGCCCACTCGCGTGGCGGAAGAGTTCGCGATGATCGACGTGATCTCCGGCGGCCGGCTGATCGCCGGGTTCCCAGTCGGGACGCCGATGGATACGTGCTACGCCTATGGCCAGAACCCGTCGCTGCTGCGCCCGCGCTACCACGAAGCACATGATCTCGTGCTGCGTGCGTGGACCGAGCGCGACACCTTCGCCTTCAACGGCCGTTACAACCAGCAGCGCTACGTCAACATCTGGCCGCGCCCGGTGCAGAAGCCGCACCCGCCGATCTGGATTCCCGGGGGCGGTTCGGTCGAGACTTGGCAGTGGTGCGCCGAGATGGATTACGTGTACTGCTACCTGTCCTATTACGGCTACAAGGCCGGCCAGGTCACCATGGACGGCTTCTGGAACGAGATGGCGCGTCTCGGCAAGGACCGTAATCCCTATCGCGCCGGCTTCCTGCAATTCATCGGCGTCGGCGAAAGCCGCCAGCACGCCTTCGACCTTTATACGGAAGCGGCGGAGTATTTCTACGGCCGCTGCCTGCATGTCGATGCGCGCTGGGCGACACCTCCGGGCTATGTCTCGGAAGCCAGCCAGCGTCTCGGCATCCAGAGCCAGATCCAGCAGGCAGCCGGGGCCAACGTGCTCGGCTCGACCAGCGGCACGCGGTTCGCCAGCGTGGCGCGGGAGATGGATGCGATCGTGGACAAGGGCTACGTCATCATCGGCTCGCCCGACGAAGTCGCCGAGCAGATCCGCGAGGTCGCGCACAACCTCAACGTCGGCCACCTGATGATGCTGCTGCAGTTCGGCAACATGAGCAAAGACCTCTGTCGGTACAATACGAAACTGTTCGCCGACCGGGTGATGCCGAAGCTCAGGGACGTGTTCTCCGACTGGGAGGATCGCTGGTGGCCGCAACCGATGGCCGAAGCGCAACGGGCGGAGGTGCCTGCCTTCGTCCCCCGCCTCGCCGCCGAGTGAACAGCGAAGGGGACAAACAACCCCCTCCCCTTGCGGGAGGGGACAGGGGGAGAGGCCTCTCCCGCTCGAATGAACCAGGAGCTCGATCTTGACCGACCCGCAAACGTTGACAATTGACGTCAACGGTTTCCCAACCCGTGTCTGGCGCAAGGGCTCGGGCCCGAAGCTCGGCTTCCTGGCCGGCTATGGCGGGCTGCCGCGCTGGGTACCGTTCCTTGATGCGCTCGCCGAGCATCGCACGGTGATCGTCCCGTCTCTGCCCGGTTTTCCCGGTGGCGATCGCGGCCACACAATACTGGACACGCACCTCGATTGGCTGTTGGCGGTGCGGGAGATATTGGCGAGGGCCGAGTTGCTCGGCGCCGACCTTGCCGGCAGTTCGGTGGGCGGCTCGCTGGTTGCGGATGTTGCCGCGATCTGGCCCAACGAGGTGCGACGCATCGCACTGATCGCGCCGTTCGGCCTGTTCGACGAGAAAGACCCAGCGGCCGACCCTTGGGCGCAACGCGCAGATGCCATCCCCGGGTTGATGTGCGCCGATCCTGAAATTTGGAAGGCGCTCAAGGCAGCGCCTGAAGGCGCCAACTCGATCGAATGGCCGGTCGAGCAGACCCGCGCCAATGAAGCCGCAGCCCGGCTGCTTTGGCCGCTCGGCAATACCAAGCTGGAAAAGCGGCTGCCGCTGATCCACGCCCCCACTTTGCTGATCTGGGGCGCCGAGGACCGCATCATGCCGCGGCGCTACGCGGAGATATTCCGCACGTCGATCCACGCCCCGACCGAGCTGCGCATGATCGATGGTGCCGGCCACCTGGCCGAGCTCGATCGGCCGCACGAAGTTGCCGAGGCGATCCTCGGCTGGACCGCATAAGGGGGAAACATGCCGCTCGATCGCGACAATCTCCTGGTCATGGAGATGATCCGAGCCTCCGGTCGGCCACCATTCGAGAAGCTGACCCCCGACGAGGCGCGCGATGCGTATATGAAGAGCCGGGCGGTGTTGCAGCCAGATCCCGAGGATGTCGCCGAAACACGAGAGCTGTCCTGTCCCGGCCCGCTCGGCGACATCCCTCTTCGGCTCTATCGCCCGATCGGCACGACTGGTGCGGAGCGCCTGCCCGGCCTGGTGTTTTATCATGGCGGAGGATGGCTGCTGGGCGGGCTGGATTCACACGACGGGGTCTGCCGCATCCTCGCCAACGGGGCGCGCTGCGCGGTGCTGTCGGTGGATTATCGCATGGCGCCCGAGCACAAGTTTCCCGCTGCGGTCGAGGACTGCGCGGCGGCGACGCGCTGGGCGGCAACACATGCGACAGAACTCGGGATCGATCCTCGACTCCTCGCGGCCGGCGGTGATTCCGCCGGCGGCAATCTCGCGGCGGTGATGGCGCTGATGGCGCGCGACGGCACGCTGCCACCGCTGATTTTCCAACTTCTGATCTATCCGGCGACGGATATGACCATGACCACGATCTCGTCGCAAACCATAACGGATGGAGTGCCGCTTACTTCGGCCACGATGAAATGGTTCATCGACCATTACATGAGCACACCCGCCGACCAACTGGACTGGCGCGCATCGCCGGCGCGCGCGATCAGCCTGGTGCGGACGGCGCCGGCGCTGGTGATAACCGCGAGCAACGACCCGCTGCGCGACGAAGGCATCGACTACGCGCACCGGCTGGAACGAGAGGGCGTGCGTGTCGCGCATCTGAACTTCTCGGACCAGATGCATGGCTTCGTCAGCATGGGGAAGATCATCCGCGCCTCTGCCACCGCGCTGGCGATCATCACGGCCGCGCTGCGGCGGGAGTTCGCGCTGGCGGCAGCGGCCCGCTGATGCGACTTGTCATTTTCCTACGCAAGCAGGAATTCGTCATGCCGACGGCGGATGTGATTCACGCTGGTGGATTCCGCTTTCGCAGGGCCTGACGACTCTCCGGCGGGCGCTATCAGATCACGCTGACATGCGCCGCCACGATCCGCCATCCAGCACCGGGCAGACGCACCCAGGTCTGCATCTGCCGCCCGACCTCGCCGGCCAGGCTGTCGCGATGGAACAGGGTCGATGCGATAGCGAGATCGTGGCCAAACGTGGTGATGACCGTGCGCGACAGACGCCGCTCGAGGCCTACCGGCACGCGGGCCTGTCGGAACGCAGCGATTTCAGTACTGCCGTATAGGTTCTCGCCGATCCCATAGCGTATGGCACGCGGGTCGTCCCAAAACAGCGCCGTCAGCGTCGCGACGTCGTTGCTGACCAACGCCGCCTCATAAAGAGCGAATGCGCGCTCGACTTCGGCGCGCACCTCCGGGATGTTAACGTCCATTATGAAAGTCCCGGCGGACTCGGTGACCGAGCCACGCCGGCCAATTCCAAGGTCCGAGCCACACGGAGCGCGGTGTCCTCGCGCCAGGGTGCGGCGATAACCTGCACGCCGATCGGAAGACGCCCCGGCGAGGGCACCGGCACGGCGACGACCGGCAAGCCGATAAACGAGATGGGTTGTGTGAAGATGCCGATATTCGGCCGCAGCGGATGCTCCACCCCGTCGAGCATGATGGTTTGCTGGCCGATTGCCGGGGCGACACAGGGCGTGGCCGGCGCCAGAATCACATCGACCTGCTGGAACAACTCGAGCACGTGGGCTTGGAACCAGCGGCGGAATTTGTGCGCCCGGGCTACGAAAGCAGCCGGCATCAAAGCGCCGGCAATCAACCGGTCGCGCACCGCCGGATCGAACGAGTCGGCCGCGCCGCGCAAACGATCGAGATGCAGTGCTGCCCCTTCGGTCGCCGTGATGACATATGCCGCCGCACGGGCACGGGCGGCTTCCGGCAGACGGACCTCGCGCGTGGCACCCAGCGCGCGCGCGACCTGATCCACCGCCTGCAATGCCTCGGGAAAGGCCCCCTGGCGGAAATATCCTCCCGCCGCGGCGATCCGAAGATCCCCAACGCCGGCATCCAGCAAAGCGCCAGCCGGTTCGACCTGGCGGACCGAGCAGACAGGATCCTCGGGGTCATGTCCCTGCAGCGCGTCATAGGCAGCCGCGAGATCGCCCACGCTGCGTGCCAGCGGCCCCAGATGGTCCAGGCTGGAGACGAACGGAAAGCTGCCGGCACGGCTGAGCCGACCAAATGTCGGCTTCAATCCGAACACACCGCAGAACGAGGCGGGGACTCGGATCGAGCCGTTGGTGTCGGAGCCGAGCGCGACAGTCACCAAGCCGCCGGCGACCGCACCGCCAGAGCCCCCGGAGGAGCCGCCGGTCATCCGCGCCGTATCGTGCGGGTTGCGCGATGCACCGTCGTGGACGTTCTCACCGGTGAAGTCATAGGCGTATTCGCCCATGTTCAACGCGCCGACCAGGATGGCGCCCGCCCCTTCCATGCGGGCGACGAGCGTTGCATCGCGTGAGGCAGCGGGCCGTTCGCGATTGATCTTCGAGCCGGCGAGCGTCGGCAGTCCGGCAATATCGATCAGGTTCTTGACCGCAAACGGCGTACCGGCGAGTGGCCCCAGCGCTTCACCCCGCGCACGCGCCGCATCGATCGCGTCCGCACCGGCGAGCGCGCGCTCGGCGGTGACCGCGGTAAAGGCGTTGAGGGTCGGATCGAGTTGTTTGATACGGCCTAGCGTGAATTCAATCATCTGGCGCGCGCTGAACGACCGATCCGCAATTCCGGACGTGATCGCCGGTACGTCCAGCCAGGCGAGATCGTCGCGCATACTCACGCCTGGAACACATGGGCCGGATCGAGATGATCCGGCAGCTCGAAATCGGCGACGAGGTGCGCCAGGCGAAGATTCGTCGCCAAGTGCAGCCGCACGCCGGCAATCCATTCCGGACACAACGGAATGCGCAGCAGGCGCGTACCCGCCTCAATGACATCGTCCAGGTCCGTATCACCCATCGCCGTGCCCTCCGTGCGCGTTCAGCCAGGCCCGCCAACTGCCATGCTGCGTGATTTCCAACGTACCGACGACGCCGGCGGCCTCCGCCAAGAAGCCCAAGCAAGGGCCGTCGGTCAGCATCACCGTGCCAAGGCCGAGCGGAGCGGAAATCGTGGCCAGCAACCGGCCGATCGCCGAGGACGGCAAAGCCCATACTTCGCCTTCGATGGCGCCGATACCGCCGCGCACCAGACCTGGCCGATTGCCAAGCACATAGAGTCGATACGCGCGTGCACTCCTGGCGCGGCGCAGAAAACGCCCTCCAGCCTGACGAAGCTCGTGATTGAGGGGTAGGCCGCTCATGTGCGCCCCGACGCAGAACAGCGCCGTCTCCGTCGGTTGCAACTGGTCAGGTTCGGTGGGCGGCGGCAGAGCGCTGCGCGTCGAGCCGATTGTCGTCGTCGGGGCGCGATGCACTGAATCGGCGATCGCTGCCAGACGCCCCTCCGACCAGGCGGGGCCGATCAGCATGACGCCCACCGGCAGGCCGTCGCCGCCAATGCCGGCGGGAACAGCGATCGCAGCAAGGTCGCAAAGATTGACGAAATTGGTAAAGGTGCCGAGCTGGCTGTTCGCACCGATCGGGTCGGCGGCAAGAGCCTCGATCGTCGGACAGAACGGCGCCGTGGGCAACAGCAGCGCATCGAAGTCGCGGAAAAGCCGGACGGCGCGGCGCCGCGCCGCTGCGACTTCATGAAAGCCATCGAACGCATCGACAGTACGGCGAGTCTCTCCATCGAGCAGGATTGCGTGGGTAATGGGATGCACCGTCTCGGCATGATGGCGCAGAAAGGATTGCAGCGCGGCGGTGCGTTCAGCGACCCACGGCCCTTGATACATAAGTCGGCCGACCGCGAGCATGTCCTCGATCTCGACAGTCTCTGCATGCAGCAGCTCCGCGGCCCGCCAATAGCAATCGCGCACTTCTGGCGCGCAGTTGTCGCCCGGCTCGATCGCGGCGATGCGCGCCGCCGCGGGTAGGCTGCCCCGCCGCAGATGCGGCCAGGGCGCAAGGCGGCAGAACGGATCGGCATCGTCGTAACCGACGATCAGGCGCGCGGCGACCAGTGCCTGATCGACGCTGGCGGCGAACACCGACACGGTTTCAATGGAGCGACACGCAGGCACGACGCCGCGTCCCGAGACGCTGCCGATTGTCGGCTTCAACCCGACGATGTTGCCGAACGCCGCGGGCACCCGACCCGATCCCGCCGTGTCGGTGCCGAGTGCCAGGGGCACGATTCCGGCGGCCACCGCCATCGCCGAGCCGGAGGACGACCCGCCGGGCACTCGCGCCGGATCAAATGGATTGCGCGGTGTCCCATAGGGGCTGCGCACGCCGGCAAGTCCTGTGGCGAACTGGTCCATGTTGGTCTTGCCGATCAGCACCGCGCCGGCGTCCAGCAGGCGTGCGACGCAGGGTGCGCTCTCGGTCGGGACATAAGCGAAGCCCGGACACCCCGCGGTGGTCGGCAGGCCGGCGACATCGATATTGTCCTTGACCGCGAAGGGGACGCCCCAAAGCGGGCGGCCCCGCGGTCCCTCGTCGGCCAACGTGCGTGCGCGGGCGAGGACGTCGCGTGCCGGAACGCGCGTAATCCAGATCGCGGGGTCCGCGTGAGTTTCGTCTGCGACGAGCGCCGCCTCGGCCGCCGCGACCGGGTCCGTCACTCGGCCGGCTCGGCTTCGACCAGAATGGGTGCATCCTGAGGCTGGCGCACGCGGCCGATCCCCAGACAAAGCGCAGCGAGCAGCACGTAGCCCAACGCCACCGCCGCGGAGTTGCCGAAGCCGAGGCCGGTGCCATTGATGAAGCCGAAGAACGCGAGCACCGCTGCGGCGCAGGCGTAGAGCGCCGACATCTCGAATCGCCGGTCGATGATGAAGGCGGCGATCGCGCCCAGGATCAGTCCGGTCAGCGTGCCGCCCCCGCCGAACAGGACCAGCCCGTGATAGACCACGCCGGCGCCGGCAAGCTTGTCCAACCCGACCTGCGCGGCACTGGTTCCCGCTGCGTTCAGTGCGCCGTCGATCTGGCCCTGTGCCCACGCGGCGATGTTCGGCAGCATGGCGAGGATCACGGCCGGGGCGTGGCGCGCCGGGGTCGCCTCGAAGGCCTGCGCGCCAATCACCAAGCCGATGTACAGCAGGATCGGCAGGATCACGACCAGCGGCACGACGGCCAGAAGCAGCGCGGTCAGCCCGAGGAAGCAGACCAACGCGATCACCACGCCGGTCGCCAGCGAATAGCCGATGCGCCCGCCGACCGCCTTCCAGCCAGGATGGCCGATATAAACAGCGGGCGGGAAAGGCGAGCCAAGCACCGCGCCGGCAACCGCGCCTATGCCGTCGGCGAGCAGAACGTGCCGCAGGTTGTACTCGTCGCCGGCCGCGGCGGCGCTTTCGACGTTGTTCATGCCCTCGGTGAAATTATAGATCCCGAGCGGGACGGCGACGACCAGCAGCGGTCCTATGTCGGCCAGCCCGCGGAGGAATTCGGCGCCCGGCAGCGGCGGGTGCAGGCCGAACTTCGCCAGTGCCGTGCCGACCAGATGCGGGTCCATGACGCTGCTGATCCCGCTGAGCGTCGCCGCCCAGCCGAGCACCGTGCCCACCAGCACCGCCGCCAACCCGCCCGGCACACCGAAGGGCAGGCGCACGCGCGCGGTCCAGGAAATCAGGATGATGCCGAGTGAAATGAACGAAAGCCACGGCACCTGCCAGCTCAGAAACGCCGGGCGCATCGAGATGAACGCGATCGAGATGCCGGCGAGCGCGCCAAGCATCGCTGCACGCGGCGTATATTTTCGTACGGTCGGACCGACGAAGGCGCCGCCCAGGATGATCAACCCCACGATGAAGGCCCAGGCGAGCCCGGCTTCCCATGCCAAAATCGGGTCATGGGTCTTGAGCCAGGTCGGCAGCATCACCACGAACACCACGATGAACATGTGCGGCACGCTCGGGCCGTACGGAAGCGCGGTCACGTCGTCTCGTCCGGTCCGGTGGCCGAGCTGCCAGGCGAGCCAGGCGTAGAACAGGTTGCCGATCGGCAGCGCGATACCGAGCGCCGGCAGGATGCGGCCGAACACGATGCCTTCCGGCAGCTTGACCACGCCGAGGCAGAGGCCGGTCAACACGATCACGTTCAACGCCACATTGGTGAACAGGCCGAAAAACGCGTTCCAGTCGCCGGCGACCCAAAATGTCAGACGAGTCCTCGCGGTCACTGTGGTGGACAATGGAGCCTCCTCAACCGAGTGCGGCGAGCAGCGCGGACGAATCAGCGACCCAGCCGAAGATGCCGCCCTGAGCCGCGATCATGGCCAGGGCGGCGTGGTGGAACTCGGGGAAATAGGAACCAACGCAATCGCTCAGCACGAGGCATTCGAAGCCACGGTCGTTGGCTTCTCGCACTGTCGTGTGGACGCAGACCTCGGTGGTTACACCGCAAACGATGAGTTGGGCGATGCCGCGGTTGCGCAGGACGGCGTCGAGATCGGTAGCGTAGAAGGCGCCCTTGCCGGGCTTGTCGATCACCGGCTCGCCGGCTGCCGGGGCGAGCTCGGGGATGATGTCGTGGCCTGGCTCGCCACGCACCAGGATGCGGCCCATTGGGCCGTGGTCACCGATGCGCTGGGGAAGCCGTCCGCGCGTCAGTTTCGCCGTTGGAAGGTCGGACAGATCGGGGCGATGGCCTTCGCGCGTGTGCACCACCAGCAAGCCACGCCCGCGCACGGCGGCGATCACGCGGGTGCTTGGGGCGATGGATTGCCGCAGCAACGAGACGTCATTGCCGAGCGCGGCACCGAAACCACCTGGCTCGAGGAAGTCGCGCTGCATGTCGATGACCAGCAGCGCGGCCTTGGGAGGCTCGAGGTCAAACGCATAGGGTCGGGCGGGTACCGCACGCATGTCGTTGCCCCTGCGGTTTGCCGATCGTGGGCTCGGCCTTTTTGCGGGTGCAATCTTTGGGCCAGCTCATGGGGGCAACAGATGTGTTGATTCGAGGGGGGAAGACCATATTGGAGGCATGGCTTGCCTGTTTCCCGTGCAGGACGTTCGCCGGGCGATGCCACAGGGTGCGCGCGGACGCGGCTTTACCGGGAGGGGTCTGGTTCCCGTTCTCCGGGCGCGCTGCCGCCGTGTTCGTTCAGCAAATCATCAATCTGTTGTTTCAGGTGGGGGTAAGTGGTCAGCCCAGACAACGTCGAATCCACGCCGAAGTCGTGGTGGATCACCCTGTTGCGACTGACGGCAATTTAGGGTGCGCCGTTACGACTTCGGGGACGTGCTGCTGAATCTGGCGGGTGGCCGCACCAGTGACACCAAGTAATTCTCGCGCGGCGTGTTCCGGCCCTGCAAGCCTGAACAAGGTTGTCGTTTCTGTCGCTTCCACGAGCAAATCAAGGTCGCTCTCGGAGACGCGCAGGATGCGACAGGCTGTTGACGAGCGTGCAACTCGGTGCCGCGGGGTCTCAGCGACAGGTGAAGTCCTCGTGCTGCCGGCAGGAACGCGCCTTTCGCCAACCGCCACAATTCCCCGTTTGCACCACCGAGCGCCACGCGCCTACCCTGCCGCACCGCACGCCGCGAGCAGGAGAAGGCGCGGATGGACCGAAACTCCGTGGATTGGAAAGGCTATTGGGTCGCCGCGCCGACGCCCTTCACCGCCTCCGGCTTGCTCGACGAGGAATCCTGGCGCCGCGTGCTGCGTCTTTATCTCAGCCAAGGCGTGCACGGCGTCCTGGTCAACGGCACCACCGGCGGGTGGTTCTCGCAGACCGAAGCCGAACGCCGCCGCGTCGCCGAGATTGCGGTCGAAGAGTTGCGTGGCCGCACGCCGGCGGTGATCGGCTGCACCACTTTCACACCGGCGGCGACGATCGCCCTCGCCCGCCATGCAAAGGAGATCGGCGCCGACGGTGTGCTGTCCACCGCGCCCCCCTATGCCGCGCCGACGCCGCGCGAAATCGTCGCCTTCTTCGCGGTGATCTCGGACCAGGTCGCTCTGCCGATCATGGTGTATAATTGGCCGCGCGGCGTATCGGTGGAGATTACCGCCCCGACGGCGCTGGAACTCGCGCGGATCGAGCACGTCGTGGCGCTCAAGGACAGCACGGCGAACCAGGCGCAGGCACTGGCCACGCTGCAGGCACTGGCCACGCTGGAGAAAGTGCGAGACCGGCTGCGCGTGTTCGGCAGCTTCATCAGCCGCGTCGGCCTTGGCGTGCTGCGCGGCCTCGGCGGCGACGGCAATATCGATGGCGGCGGGCTTGGCGGCGGCTTCGCGGTGGCATTCTACGAAGCGGTATGGCGTGGCGACTTCGGCACGGCCGAAGCCGCGGCCGATCGTTATGTGGCGCTGATGAGCCAGCTTATTCGGCCGGACTGGAGCGGCACGCTCGCCTCGCCGCAGGCACAGATCAAGGCGGCGATGAACCTGCTGGGCCAGCCCGGAGGCCATGTGCGCCCGCCGCTCCTGCCGCTCGACGATGCGCGCGATCTGGACAGGTTGCGAGGCATCCTGGCCTCGGCCGGCCTGCTCGCATCGGATGCGCGCCGCGGTCGGGCTGCCTGAACGGGGAGGCCTCGCATTCCTCCGCTGGCTTACCCCGACCATTCGGCGAAGCTGCTGCTGGGCGGGGTGGTGTTTGGCGTGCTGGGCGCGTGGCTGGCCGCGGCGTCGGCGATCGATCCGGTGGCGATCCGGCTGGGCTACCCGCTTCCGGCTGCCACCGTATTTGCCGCTGCATCGCTGGTGATCGCGGCGGACGGATTGCTCTGTGCAGGACTGGTCGCACGCTTGAAGGCACTCCCCCTCCCCTTGCGGGAGGGGGCGGGGGGGCGGGGGGCTGCGAGTGGGGCTATTCAGCGGACACACTCCGTAG
>Ga0335075_10004519_pt1 | contig 21755 bp, 22 predicted proteins | sample Lox_Sample_24_FD_206723 | JGI IMG/M metagenome (GOLD analysis project Ga0335075, IMG submission 206723) | Soil microbial communities from Loxahatchee National Wildlife Refuge, Florida, United States - Lox_Sample_2.4 | ecosystem: Environmental > Terrestrial > Soil > Wetlands | place: USA...
AGCAGCGGCTCGCTGAAGTCGCGTCCCTTGAACCAGTGCTCGGGCAGCACCGACAGCTCGCCCAGCACGAGCGGCAGGATCCGGTTGTCGTTGGACTTGAAATGATAGACCACCCGCTCGGGGCCTTCCACCGTGACGTCCTTCACATCCGCCATCTGGATGCGGAAGCTGGGACGGCCCTGAGCCAGCAGCGTGCGAAAGGTCCAGGCGACGTCGTCCGCGGTGATCGGCTGCCCGTCCGACCACTTGGCCTCCGGGCGCAGATTGAAGGCCAGCCACATGTGGTCGGCCGGCATCTCGACTGACTTGCAGATGTGGCAATAGGCGGTGGCGATCTCGTTGGGCGAAGGCGTCATCAGGCTTTCCCATACGTGCCCCACCGTCGAGCCGGGCTCGGACCCGCCCGGCATGGCGACCCACGGGTCCACCATGCCTTCGACCGCCGTGCCGCGCAGGATGAACGGATTGAAGCTGTCGAAGCTGCCGACCGCGCCCAACGTCACCGCACCGCCCTTCGGTGCCTTCGGGTTGACGAACGGAAAATAGGGGAAGCCGGGGGACAACGCCGGCGTGCTGAGCACGGCAATGGCGTCGCTCGTCGTCACCCCCTGGTCGGCGCCGGCGGCGGTTCCCGCCAGGCCGGTCAGCAGCGGCAGCACCGCCAGGGTGCGCGCAATGGACGTCCTCATCCGGTGCCTGATGCCCGTGCGGCGACGCCATGCATACTGAATTCGCATTCAGGCGTCCTTCCCGAGCAGCGCCACCGCCGGCCCCAGCAGCGCCGGATCGCCGACAGCGAGCACGCGCCCGTCGCCCTCGGACCGCAGCGGCGCGCCGCTCCAGTCGGTGATGGCCCCGCCGGCCCCCTCGATCACCGGCACCAATGCCGCCCAGTCCCACGGCTTCATCGTCGCCTCGGCGATCACATCAAGGTGGCCCAGTGCCAACAACCCATAGGCGTAGCAATCGCCGCCCCACGATACGCGCCGCACCGCGTCAGCCAGCCGCTGCCACCGCCCCATGTCGGGACCAAGCAGAAACGGCCCGGTGCACGACAGCTCGGCCTCGAACAGGGCAGGACAGCGTCGGCATCCGGCGGCGCCCCCGAACGGGCCGCGAAACGCCGTCGGTCGGCCGGCAGCGCCGATCCAGCGCTCCCCGGTGACCGGCTGGTCGATGATGCCCACGATCGGCCGGCCGGCATCCGTCAGCGCCACCAGCGTGCCGAAGACCGGCCGGCCGGTGATGAATGCCCTGGTGCCGTCGATCGGGTCGAGCACCCAGCGCAGCCGGGCAGCGGGACGGTCGATGCCGAACTCTTCGCCCTGGATTCCGTGGTCCGGGAAACGCTCGGCCAGCACCGCGCGCATCGCCTGCTCGGCGCTGCGGTCAGCGATGGTGACCGGCGTGCGGTCGGATTTCAGGTCAGTCCGCAGCCCGGAGCGGAACAGCGGCCGGATCACGGCGCCGGCCACATCCGCCGCCGCCGTCGCCGCCGCGATCAGGTCGTCCACTACGCCGCTCTAGGGGGATTTTGGCGGCGCTGCCGGTTGAGCCGCCGGCGGCGCGGTATTGTTGGCGGCAGGAGGCGCGCCCGGCTTCGTCGCCCCACCCGCCGGGGCGGCCGAGGCCGCTTTCGTGGCGGGCGCCGGCTTCGGCAGCGATTCCGGATGATCGGACAGCGTATGCAGATAGTCGATCACGTCGGCCCGCAACTGCGCCTGCGGAATACCGGCGAAGGTCATCCGCGTCCCCGGAGCGTACTCGGCCGGATCGTGGAGCCAGTGGTTCAACGCGTCATAAGTCCAGGGCTGACCCTTGAACTTCTCCAGCGCCGACGAATAGTCGAACCCCGCCTCATGGTCGTGCGGCGCCCCGACGATACCATACAGATTGGGTCCCACGATCGGCTTGCCGCCCTTGTTGAAGCTGTGGCAGGCGGCGCAGATCGTGTCGACGAATTGCTTGCCCTGCCCGATATTGGCCGAAGCCAGCAACGGCGCGATCGGCGGCAGTTCCGCCGGCTTCGGGGCGCCCCCCGTGGTGGCCGCCGGCTGCACGCCCTGGATGCTGATCGGCGGCTTCGCCGGCTCGGTTTCATAAATAAGGTTATCACCGATCAGGCCGGTCAGGAAGAACGCGATCCCGGCCACCAGCACCGCGGCGACCGCCTTGTTGACCTCCATGCTGTCCATGCGACGCGACTTTCTCCACCGAAATGCTCTGTCCGGGCGCGCGCAGCCCGGGCGCGTGTCGTTTGCGCCCGGCTACGCGGCTGCCTAAGGTGCCGCGCACCATAAGGAAGCTCCCTGCACCCTGCAATCCGTCCATCCCACGCGCCGACACGTGACCCCGATCATCGTCATTCCCTCCCGCATGGCCTCCACCCGGCTGCCTGGCAAGCCGCTGGCCGACATCCACGGCCGGCCGATGATCGTGCACGTGCTCGCGCGCGCATGGGAGGCGGACCTCGGTCCGGCGGCTGTCGCCTGCGGCGATCCCGAAATCGCCGAGGCGGTCCGCGCCGCGGGTGGACGCGCGGTGCTGACCCCATCCGAGCTGCCGACCGGCTCTGACCGTGTGCACGCGGCGCTCGCGGAACTGGACCCCGACGGGCGCCACGACGTCGTCGTGAATCTGCAAGGCGACACCCCCACCGTCTCGCCCGAGCAGATCCGGGCCGCAATCGCCCCGCTGCAGGACGCGGCGTTCGACATCGGCACCGTGGTCACCCCGATCACCTCGCAGCAGGAAACCGACACACCCTCGTTCGTGAAAGCTGCCTGCGCGTTCGAACCGGGGCAGACCATCGCTGCCGTGCTCTATTTCTCGCGCACCGCGGTCCCGTGGGGCGATGGGCCGCGCTGGCACCATGTCGGCATCTATGCGTTTCGGCGGACCGCCCTGGCCCGATTCGTGGCGCTGCCGCGCAGCCCACTGGAGCGGCGCGAGAGCCTGGAGCAGCTTCGCGCGCTCGAGGTGGGCATGCGTATCGGTTGCTCGCCCGTCCCGCACGGGCTGTTCGGCGTCGATACGCCGGCTGATCTGGAGCGTGCGCGACGGCTGCTCGCGCCTGGCGGGGCCGCTGCTGCATGACCCCTCTGCTCGAGGTCGAGGGGCTCAAGAAGCATTTCCCGATCCACGGCGGCCTGTTGGGCGGCGTCACTGCCAAGGTGCTGGCCGTTGATGGTGTCAGCTTCACCATCGATCGCGGCGAGACGCTGTCGCTGGTGGGCGAATCGGGCTGCGGCAAATCGACAGTCGGCCGGGCGGTCCTGCGGCTGATCACGCCCACCGAGGGCGAGGTGCGGCTCGATGGGCAGCGCATCGACAACCTGCCCGCTGCTCAGTTACGCCCATTGCGCCGGCGCGTGCAGGTGGTGTTCCAGGACCCGTTCAGCAGCCTCAATCCGCGCATGACGGTACGCGACCTGCTGGCCGAGCCGATCACCAATTTCGGGCTGGCCCGCGGGGCCGATCTGGAAGCGCGGATCGGCGTTCTGATGGACAAGGTGCGGCTGCCGCGCGACGCCATTTCGCGCTATCCGCACGAGTTCTCCGGCGGGCAGCGCCAGCGCATCGGGATTGCTCGCGCGCTCGCGCCCGGTGCCGATCTGATCATCTGCGACGAAGCGGTCTCTGCGCTCGACGTGTCGGTAAAGGCGCAGATCGTCAACCTGCTCGCCGGGCTCCAGGACGAGCTGGGGTTGTCGCTGCTGTTCATCAGCCACGACCTGGCGATCGTCGAGCATCTGACGCACCGCGTGGCGGTGATGTATCTTGGCAAGATCGTCGAACTCGCCGACCGGGCGACGTTGTTCTCGTCGCCGCATCACCCTTACACGCGGGCGCTGCTGTCGGCAGTGCCGGTACCGGACCCCGAGGCCAAGCGATCCCGCATCATCCTCACCGGCGACGTCCCGAGCCCGATCAACCCGCCGAGCGGATGCCGGTTCCATACGCGCTGTCCCTACGTGTTCGACCGCTGCCTGACGGAGGAGCCGAAGCTGCGGAACGTGGGAAGCGGCCACGTATCGGCGTGCCATTTGCAGAGCGTGCCGGATGTGCAGGTGCTGCCGGGTGCCGTGCCGGTGGGGGCGGGGTAGGGTCAATGTCCACCTCTCCCGCGCTACGGGAGAAGTTGGCGAGCGGAGCGAGCCGCGTGCGGGTGTTCGAGCAGCCGGAATAATAGCAGCTCAGTCCGGGAGACCAGCCCTTCGCAGAGCGTCGATGTAGCGCTCGAGGACCGCATGGTCCCGATACGGCGGTCGCCTGCGCCAATTGCTGATAGTAAACTCGGGATGGAGACGCAGCACCTGTCTTGCCTCTGCGTGAGCCTCCTCCATCATGCCGAGATGCACGAAGTTTGCGGCAAGCATTCTTCGGCCCTCGGACGGGTCCTGCATCTGGTGCACCGTGGAGATAACGTCAGCCGCCTGACCCATGGCGTTGTATGCGTCCGCCAAGTACCAGAGATACCAATCCGGGTAGTACGGATTGAGGCGCATCGCCTTGCGCATAAGGTCGACCGACCTCGCCGGCTGCCCCGCGTACACCAGCGAGTCGGCGTATTCGGCGATGATGTCCGCATCGTTCGGATTGAGCGAAAGGGCCCGCTCATAGTTCGCCAGCGATTCGTCGTGCTGTTTCATATACAGACTGGAGAATCCGAGTTCAGCAAATCCCCGCGCGTCCAGCCGGTCCAGATCGATCGCACGGCGCGCCAGGTCAATAGCGGTCCCGAGGGAGTCTTCCGGAGCCGGAGACCACGAATACCGCCAATCCAGGTTGTGGGTGCGCGAGACCGCGCTATGCGCGCGCGAGAAGTCCGGCGCGATTCCGATCGCCTGCTGGCACAGCCGCCGGGCAAGAGTATTGCTCTCGCGGCTGAACCGCAGCACGAGCTGCTGACCGCGCAGCACTAGCCCGTACGCCTGCAAGTTCCGCGGCGACTGTGCCTGGCGTCGGAGCTCGGCCGTGTCGATCTGAATCGCCAGACGTGAGGCGACTGCCGCGGTCACCTCGTCCAGAAGCTCGAACAATTCCTGAATGGCGATGTCGAACCGATCGGACCACACCACGCTCTCCGAGACGGCGTCCCGCAACTCCACCACGATACGAAGGCGCTTGTCGGAGCGACGAAGACTGCCGCCAAGAATGTACCGCGCTCCGAGGCGTTGGCCGATATCCCGCGCCGACGACGATTTCAGGTCGAACAGAAACGCCGAATGCCGCGCAATCACCGCCAGGGAGCGGAACCGCGTGAGGTTCGCGATGATGTCGTTGGCGATGCCCTCGCACAAGTGGTCGTTGGCAGCGTCGCCGGAAAGGTTGGTGAGGGGGAGCACTGCGACGGTTGGTTGCTGGTGCGTGTCGGCGGCGGGTAAGCCGCGCGGCGGCTCCGTGGCGCGCGCACCGCTGCCGCTTTTGTCGCCAATGGCAAATATCTCTACCGGCTGAGAGATGTTTTTCAGAGAGGGCCGGCCAAGCGGGTGCATCGACAGGCCGGGGAAGCCGCGGACAGCGTCGCGGATCGCGCCGGTGACCACAATCGCGCCAGGCTCCGCCAGCGGATGAAGGTGCGAAGCCACGTTCACGCAATGGCCTTGCACCCTGCCGTGGCTGATAACAACATCACCGAGGTGCAACGCGATGCGGAGCTGGATGGGCTCCCCTTCGGCCCAGACCGCCTGGTCACGAAATTCCCGTTGCACGTGGACGGCAAGGCGGACCGACTGCTGGGCGCTGGTGAACAAAGCAAGGATACCGTCCCCGGCGACCTGCACGACCTCGCCTCCGAAATCCGAGATCAGGCCGCGGAACAGTTCCACCGATCGGGCGACCTGGGCGGAAACCCGTTCCTCATCCCGCTCCATCCGCGCACTGTAGCCCACCATGTCGGCGAACATCACAGCCGCCAACCGCCTGGTCTGAACCGAGGGGGCCGGCATCGGGTCTATCGCCATCCCTGTCCGTCACCTTTGAGTCGCATGAACTCCCGATTTATGACAAAGTTAACTGGACAGTGATCAGGGTGCAACTCTCTCATCACGGACTTGAGCGTGGTCGAAAAACAGGCTGACGTTCTCCGGCAGGAAACAGGCGGGGAGGCAACGGTCATCCCCGAAAGATGGCCGATCGACCCGCCTGCGCCCGCCGTGCCGACGACCTGGCTGCGTCAGGCGGACCCGCCGGATCGGGATTTCGCCGCGGCCCTCTATCTCGAGAGTATGCGGATACACCTGACCAGGCTCGGAAAATGGGATGAGCGCCGGGTAAGGCGGCGTTTCCAAAAATCCTTCAGGACGGACCAATCGCGGATCATCCACCTCGGAGACATGGGTATCGGGTGGCTCCAGGTCTCGGAGACCGCGGATTGCCTCCATCTCCATCAGATTCATATCCTTGAGCGCTTTCGTAACCGGGGAATCGGCGGCAATCTGATCGCAGGGCTACTTCGGCGAGCGCAGGCAACCAGCCGCCCTGTGGCGCTGAATGTCATTCGCGGGAATCCTGCGATATCCCTTTACAAGCGCCTTGGGTTTCGTCCCGCGCGGGAGGATGCGGAAAAGGTGCTGATGCGCTGGGAGCCGGATCGGCGACAGAGCGACAGAGCGTCCGCATCGCTGTCCGTCACCCGCGGCTAGCGCCGGCGGAGGTCCGCCCCGCTCCGCAGGTCCGCACCGGCCCGAAGGTCCGCTCCACTCCTCAGATCGGCACCACTGCGTAGGTCGGCCCCGCTTCCGAACGCGGCGGAGCCACGGAGCTGGGCGGCGAGGACGATCTGTTCGAAGGGACCGGTCTCGATGTCGAGGCGGATAGAGAAGTCGCCCTTGTCGTACTCCCAGTAGCGGAGGTCTTTGGTTGCTCCATCGTCGCTGAATTCCCAGATCTTTGCCATTACGCCGGACACTTCGATATTTGAGTCGCCGGATCTCCCAACGCGTACTTGCGTTCCCTCGGTATGCACGAGGAAGATCGCCGGCTTGGGCAGTTCATAATATTGTCCCTCATACGAAAAGGAGTAGACCCTTGCCAGCGTCGCGTCACCGCGCCTTAATTGTTTTTGAAGGAATTTATTATTACCTTGCCTGTCGTCCGGAAGGATCGGTTTGAGAGCTTTTACTACGGCATCGCAAGCAGTCTCCGCAGTTGTGGCCGCGGCTTTGGTCGCCACATCATTTATTTGCGCTTTGAAGGCGTCGGCTGCGGCGTCGCAAACACTGTCCCGCGTTGCTCCCGCTTCACCCTTAGCATCGGCCGCAGCCTTGGTCACAGCATCTATAATTTTACTTGGGCTTCCTCCAATATGCAGTTCAGTCATAACCCTTCCATAGAGCTTCACGCCCGTCGGCGTCAGCATCGTCTCAGCCATTGTTCTCCCCCTTTTGGTTATCTGCCTGTTCTCTGTCTCGCCAGCAAGGCCCGCTCGTGATAGGCCATATGCGGCAGCCTGCACCGGATCTCCGGCACGATCGTGCGCACCGAGGCGCTGTGACTTCCCCGATCGGGCGGCTGCAACCGTGGCCCCGCCGTGAACCGGCCAATCTCGCGCCACTCGACGCTTTCAACGATCTCGTTCCGATAACGCCCGCCGGTCAGTCCTCGATCCACTTCGAGCAGCACTTCAGCGACATGAGCATAGCGCAGCCCGTCGGGCGACAGGCGCTGCCACGTCTCGGCCATCAGGACGCCCATGTAATCGCGTGCTTCCGCCAGCGCTTCGCAGAAGGCGCCGCGCGCGTGTGGGAACACCGCATCGAATGCAGCCTGAATCGTGGGCTCCAGGTCCGGGTCTCTCTCGACGTGGTCCGCTAGATCAGCAATTTCGCGTGTGATCACGCGGCGTTCGACGAGGTTTTCCTGGAAGATGTCTACAAATATATCGAACAGTGCACCGCACAGGGGCTTGGACAACTCGTGCTCGTCGCTCCAGCCCGCCGCAAACTCTGACATCTTGACCGAGTTGCTCGCCAGCCGGATCTGCGTCGTCGCGGTGAGCTCGGCAAATCGATCAAGCTCATTGAACATGTAGATGTTGCCATGAGTGTCATCGAGAAGCCGCTCAACCAGCGTATTGAAATGGCCAACTGCGATCAAAGCGGTCATATCAGCGGCGCATTCATGAAAGCCGAAATACTCGCCCTCAATCTCGACCAAGTCGGGGATGCCGATAACGCTGTAGATGATCAAATGCCCAAGTTCATGCGCAAGTACATCGAAATTAAGCGCGAAGGGTCGCAAGGCACCGTCTTCCGCGTGGTCCGCACCTACCTCGATAAACCCATAACCCGCCCGCGCATTATCGAGCTCCGGAAACATGATGATCTCAAGCCGGTCCAGATCGCGCGCGAAATGCCACTCAATTCGGCGCCCGAAGTAACGCTCCCATAAATCCAGGACGAATCTGACCACCCCGAACGAATGCACTTCGGCAAATTCGGGTGCGCCGACCGGGATGTGGTCAAAATGCCCGTCCCCGCTCGGCTGCACGGGCCGCAAAGCCGGTCCCTGCCACGGCGGCAGGTCAAGATAAGGCGTGCCATGCGGACCGGGGACAATTCCATAGGAATGCTGCTTCTTGACCGGATTGACCACGTACATCCGGTCGTCGGAAGGACCGGGACCGATCAGGCCAGGCGGCGTCGCGATAAAAACAAGTTCGGGCGCCCAGTCGGGATGAACGTAGGGCGGCCGCGGGAACAGGTGGAACCTGGTGCCGCAGTTTTCGGGGCTCCGGTCGCCCATATTCCCCCGCATCGTCCAGATGTCCCCACGAGGTACAGAAGGCGATTCTATCCAGAGAGTCGCTCAAACAGCCATTCTTTCCGTAGAACGGTATCAAATTCCGCGGCGCTGTCAAAGCCTGAATCGTGCGCCCAGGCCTCCATGTCGTCAGGCGGCAAGCGGCCGAGCCGGTGCTGAAAGTACCAAAGCCGCCGCTCGATCACAGCCGGCGAGTTCTCATTCTGTGCTGCCACGTCGGTTCTTCCGATCAGCGCCTGTTTCTGCTTCGCCCGCCCTCGGAGTCGTTCGTAGGCGCCGCACAAACGTAGCTCATCGAGTAGTCGGCTCTCAGTCTCCCCGGCGAGGACGGCCTCAATCATGCCAAGCGAAGTTTCCTCCCGCACCAGTCGTTCGAACCGGGTGGCATCCGTGTCATTCCGCAGTAGCCAGGCCTCGAGTTCAGCACGCGTGAACAGGCCGCGTGCGGCCCGCATCTGGCCCAGCCTTGCTTGCGCTTGCTGCGACGACACCGACAGGCCGCGGCGCCTGGCTTCCAGCTCGCCAAGGACCCGCAGCAGCGCTCTGGCCTTGACCATACGATAGGTCTCAGCGCCATCGAGCCGTAGCTCGTCAACCACGAGTCGCTGCGGAACCTCGCGGAAATCATCGGCAATATTGTCCTCGCGTACCGCCTCCTCAACCAAGCACGCCCATAACTGCGTCGACTCAAAACTGAAGCAGGCAGAGTGCGGCTCACACCGAGCGACCGTCTCCTGCATGACGCGCAGCATGGCCAGAGCATCCGCACGCTTCTGATCCACGCGTCCCTGCGGCAGCCACCCGGCCAATGCGTCTAGCTCGGCAACGCCGCCCGCTCGCGCCGCCTCGAGTATCGCTGCCCATGTCCGGCCCGGGAAAAATATCGACTTGGCGAGACCGCCGATCCGCTCTCGGGACGCTGCGCACAGCACTCGCTCCGTCTCGGCCCGAGCGAGGGTCGCCCGAATATTGACCATCGGCTCGGAAATCGGGACGAAACCGGCCTCGGCGGGACCGTGGGCGACCGCGACTTCGTCGTCGTCCTCCAGCACCCCGTCGCGAAACGCCTCGAAGATGCCGCCTATTCCCCGCATACCGAAACGGTGGAGTTCCGCTGCCCGCAGAGCGCCCATGCTGGCGCTGCCGAACACATGGATCCCCTCCGACAGGGCCCAGAGAATCTCCTTGTGCCAAACGGATGGCGCCCCACTGAAGTAGCCGTCGATGATGCCGATCGCCTGCGGCCTTTGCCGGGCGGCCCGATAGACATCGCCCTGTGCCGCGGGCGGGAGGCAGATCGCGTCACAAACGTCCACAACCTCCTGCCGCTTCAGAGTTGGCCCCACAAACACGTAAACCGTCATCCTCCGCGCTCCATCAGCGCACGAGCGCGTTCGCCCGGCACATAGCCCGGATGATGGTCAGACCCCTCAAGGCCAGGGATCACGACGCGGACAACGCTGATCCCATACTCCGGCCAGGTAAGATCAAGGGCGATAGCCTGTCGGATACCGGCATTTCGAAGACAGTCCAGCAGCCAATCGACTTCCGAGCCAAGACTTTCGAACTCTCGAGTCGTGATCGATCCGAAATCTCGCACACCGGCGACGGAGCGCATCACGCGTCGCACTGCCCATGACCGGTTGCGCAGCGTCCCGGCGTCGTAATCGCTGCGATGAATATCCTCGCGTGAACCCACTATGTAAGTTGTGCGGACCTGTGCTGCCTCGGTCAGCGCCCGCAACAGCGCCACATCCCGCGCCGGGTGACAGCCCGCGCCATAGGCAACATGCGGGATTTCCCCGGTGCGGTCGGCGGCGACGCATTGGAACGCCGCCACGCCAACATCGGTTGTCGTATCCCACACCGCGACATCCAGCTCCGCTCTCTCGAACCGATCCAATACCCCCCGGCATGTATCATTCGCGACAGTTCCAAGATCCACTCGTCTCCCGTCCCGTTCCTTTGCGGGCATGCGGTTCCAGAGGCTAGTGGCATCGCGCTCGATGATCTCGCAAATCGCGTGGCTCACCGCCTCGAGCATGTGATTGCCAGACGCCAGTCCGTTGGTGCTCGAGGCGAAGCAGCCAGAACCGGGTGGATCCGGTATGGTCCCATCGGCATGAACGGTCTCGAATGGCACCCAAGCCGGTTCTCCGCCAATCAGGTCGCTCCCCTCCGCCCACAGCATCTTCAAGGTTGGGCGGAATGCGCTTTCGGGCAGGCGCGGCAGTCCTGCCACATCCACGACCCGGTGGCGCCTGCTCAGCTCCGCGAAACTGCTGAAGCGAAGCGGCAGGTCCACGTGCTCGGCATGCCACGTCTCGATGGCCTCCATCACCCCGGACGCCTTGGCAGCCGAAATGTCGATGCCCTTCCCCTGGAACACAGCGCTCGACCGCGCATTGGGTCGGCAGACAACGACGACCGGGATGCCGATGCGGTCGAGACCGGTAACATTCGCAATTCTGGTAATGCCGAAGGTGCCAAAGAACGGTGTGACCCGGGACATGGTCTCGACCGGAGACAGTGTACGATGGGTGCCGCAGAAATAGGTCTTCAAGCCGCGATCATCGTACGAGATGGCACGCATGGACTTCTCCGACGAGACGGCCGCTGGGGGCGCACTTCACGTACGTGACGGTCGGCCAGACATAGCACAGGATCGTCCTTATCGAGTAATGCGTCCGAACTTCGGCCGTCGAAAGGGCCATTAGAAGAAGAGCAGTATGTGCGGCGCACGCCGTTCGGGGGACGCCGTCAGCGCGCGTTCAGCTCCAACGTCGCCACCGGCCCAGCACTGGTCTCTTGCAGCAGCATGATGTGCCCCGGCTGCGCCGCTATCCGTTGCAACCAGCCGCGCACGGCTGCGAACGGAGCGAGGCTGAACTCGCCCTCCTCGGCGACGTGGGTGTACGCATAAAGAGCGATATCGGCGATCCCGTAAGCCGGACCGCTGAACCAGGAATGTGCGGCAAGGTGCCCCTCCATCACCGCAAGCGCCTGCGCACCGCGGGCACGGTTTGCCTCGATCATCGCCTGCCGGCCGACCCGCGCCGCCGCCGGCTGATAACGAAGCCAATAGCGGTTGCCGGCAATCGGCGGCTCATGGCTGTATTGCTCGAAGAACATCCAGCGCAGGGCCTGCGCCTGATCCCATGGCTCGGCGGGCCAGAACGGCGTGCCAAGCGCGAAATGATACAGAATGGCGCCGCTCTCGCTTAGTACCCGCCCGTCGTCCAGACGCACCGCCGGAACCTTGCCGATCGGGTTGATCGCGCGAAATGCCGCCGTGGCTGTGTCGCCGGTGAGCTGGCTGACTTCGACCCGCCGGTGCGGAATGCCGAGCAGAGCCAGCAGCAGGCGCACTTTGTATACGTTCCCTGAGGGCAGGAAGCCGTAAAGTGTGATCATCACAGAACCCTCTGCCACGGCGTCCCAGGTTGACGGACGGTTGGCCAGGCAACGAGGTGCCGCTGTCGGTCATGCCGGGCCTCCAGGTCAAGGGACGAGAGCCTCGGTGATCACCAACAGCACCCGGCTCGTGGGGCCAAGGCCGAGTCCGCCGCGCGTCGCGTCATCTGCAACCGCCTGGCGGAGCCCGGCCAGACCGGCGGCGCCCGAAGGCGTGGTGACCGGGCCGCCATGGGCACCGAAGAACGCCGGCGCGGCGAGCAGCGCCGCCTCCGAAACCGCAAGTGCTTCCGCCGCCACACCGCGCAGTATGCGGAGCGCCGGCGCCGAGGCTTCACCGCAGCTCAACATCTCCGCTGCCGTCTCCAGCGTGCCGCCGATCGCCACGGGCTGCCCCGCCGCGAGCGCCGCCGCCACACAGGCGGCGCTCTCCGGCTCCACCACGACCACACGTGCCGGCGGCGCCATCACCGGGCGCAGCCCCTCCGCCATCGCGGCCGCCAGCCCGCCTACGCCCGCTTGCACGAACAGATGAGTCGGCGCGGATCGTTCAATGGCGGCAAGCTGTGCCCTGATCTCCTCGGCGATCACGCCGTAGCCGGCAATCACATCCGCCACAACCGGGTCGTCCGGGTCCGCGCCGGTATCGGCGATCAGCAGGCCATGTCCCTCCCACGCGGCCTGCGCAGCCGCCCGCACGGCGTCGTCGTACGTGCCGGGCACGCGGACCACCTCGGCGCCCTTGGCCGCAATGCGGGCGACCCGCGCGTCCGGCACAATTGCCGGCAGAAACACGCGCGCCCTGGTACCGGCGAGCCGAGCCGCCGCGGCGACGGCGAGGCCGTGATTGCCGTCGCTGGCGCATACAAGGGCGGGAAGCAGCAGGCTGGGCCGCGACGGGTCGAGCAGGGCGGCGACAGGCATCGCCGCCGCACGGGCGAGCGCCCGCAACCCCGCATACACCCCACCCAGCGCCTTGAAGCTGCCGAGCGGCCGACGCCCTTCGTCCTTCGCCAAGACCGCCGCTACGCCCAGCGCAGCGGCGAGGTCGGGCAGGTCCAGCAGCGGCGTGGGGGCGTACAACGGGCAAAAGCCCAGCAGGACGGCTGGTGAATCCGCATTAACGGGAGCGGGCGAAATGTTCAGCATGCGGCGATACTGCCCCAAATCGTCGGCCGGTTGGCGCCGAACCGATGGGTGAAGAGTGGACCTTCATATCGGGTCGCGCGAAGTTGGGTAGTAAGTCAGGCAACTCCTATCGTGACCGATTCCCCGTAGTGCCGCTGTCGCACGGCGGCGGCCTCGACGGAGATAACCCGCTCAGCCGGAACTCATTGCCGGCTTAATGGTGCCATCCGCCCCACCCGCCCACTCCGATAGAAACGCTCGGGTAGTAACCGTAAGCATAGCCGGGATAATAGCCATAGCCGTACGGATAGGCGGGATAACCATAGATGGCCGGATAGTAAGTGCCCGTATATGGGTCGTAAGCGCAGCCGCCCAGAGCGGACAATCCGACAAGGACCGCCGGCACCAGTAGAGCTCTCAGGAACCGCATCGACATGATCGGTCTCCTCCAGCCTGTCCCACGGACCCCGTTCGTCTGTGGGGTGGACGATTATATGGCGAGGCGAAGTCCGAAGCCGAGATCAAGTTACTTTCCGTAGCAGCATGCGGCCCGCCCTATTGCCCCCCGTCGAGCTCGAAACGCACCCTCAGCGGCATGTCGGCCGCGACCGGCGCGCCATCCTGCAGCGCGGGCAGGAAATGCCACGTCTCCACTGCCTGGCGCGCGGCCCGGTCGAGCAGCAGGAAGCCCGAACTTTCGATCACCTCGACCCCGACGGGCAGTCCGGCGGGGGAGACATGGATCAGGAGCGTGACGGCGCCCTGCTGACCCTTCGCCTGGGCCTCGGCGGGATAGACCGGCGGCCGGTTGCGATAGCGCGCATCAGCCTGCGCCGGGATCACGTTGTCGCCGCGGGCGACCGCGTTGCTTGGGCTGTTGGTCCCGCCCGGATTGCGCCGGAGCCCCGGCGGTGCCGCGAAGCTTGCCGGCGGAGCTGCCGGCTGGGCCTGCGGTGCCGTTGGCGGCAGCGGCAACGGCTCGGCAGCCGGGGCATCCGGCGGCGGGGGAGGGGGCGGCTCCCTCATCCGGGGGGCCTCGCTCGATCGCGCCACTGCTTCGGCTGGCGGAGCGCGTAACGGGGCGGGCGGGGTGGGCGGCGTCGGACTGGATGGCGGGCCCGCACCGGCTTTCTCCAGAATCACCAGCTCGACTTTCACGCCCTGGTCGGGACTGCGCTGCATTGCCGACCTGCCACTCATCCAAAGTCCCAAGCCGCCCAGCAGCAGGACGTGCAGTGCCAGCGAAGTGGATGCGGCGCGCAGCATCAGACAGGTGGCAGCAGGCGCGGAGCGGGGTCGGTGCCGTACGGCAAGCCGAAAGCAGATGCCGCCGCCGGCAATGCCTGATCGGCCGGCACATCCGCGGTGATCCGGCCAGTCGCCAGCACCACCGCGCGGTGGGCATAGCACAGCGCGAGGTCGATCGCGTGCAGCACCACCACGACGCAACGTCCGGATTCGGCGGTTTCGCGCAGCAGGCGCATCACCGCGTGGGCGGCGGCGGGATCGAGGTCGGCGGTGGGCTCGTCCAGCAGGAACACTTCGGGCTCCGTGGCAAAGACGCGGGCCAGCATGGCACGGCGCGCCTCCCCGCCCGACACCCGGTCGATCCGTGCGGCGCGCAGGTGCAGGATGCCGCACATTTCCAACGCATTGGTTACCGGCGCCATCGCGGTGTCGCGATGCGGGATGCGGCCGACCGCCGCGACCTGCTCGATGGTCAGCCCCCAGGCGCAGCGGGCTCCCTGGGGGAGGTAGGCGACACGCCTTGGGTCCGGCGCGGGGATTTCAGGCAGCAGGCCGGCCATGGCGCGCAGCAGGGTCGATTTGCCCGCCCCGTTCGGGCCGCAGACGGCAACCATTTCCCCGGCCCGCGCGGCGAAGCGGATGTCGTGCAACACGGCACGGCCGCCGAGCGAAATTCGCGGACGGTCAAGCTTGATCATGGCGCCGCCTTGCGGGCGATCGCTACCAGGCAGGGCGCGCCCAGCAAGGCCGTCAGCACGCCGAGCGGCAACGGACCGGACAGCGGCAGCACGAACACCGACAGCCGGACCAAGAGGTCGGCGGCCAGGAGCAGGGCGGCTCCGCCCAGGGCGGACGGGACGAGCAGAGCGCCCGGCCGCTCGCCCACCATCGGGCGAAGCAGGTTCGGGACCACCAGGCCGACAAAACCGATGCCGCCCGCAACGGACGCCGCGGCGCCCGCCGCCAGCGCGGTTCCCAGCGCCGCCAGGCGCAATGTTCGCCCGACGGGCACGCCGAGGCTGGCGGCCGTGTCTTCGCCGAGGCTCAGGGCGTCCAGGCCCCGCCCGAGACGGACCAGGATTGCCGCCCCAAGCAGGATCGCCGGCGCCGCCAACCCGACATGCAGGAGCGTCCGATCCTGGAGTCCGCCGAGCAGCCAGAAGGTGATCTCGGCCAGGGCGAATGGGTTGGGCGCCAGCGCCAGAGCCAGCGCCAGCAGGGCGGCGGAGATCGCGGATACGGCGATACCGGCCAGGATCACCGACGGTCCGGATGGCGCGCGACCGGCGAAGCTGAGGAGAAAGACGGCGCCTAGCCCGGCACCGGCCATGCCGCCCAGCGGGAGCGCGGGGGCGAAGCGCGCGGCCAGCCCCCAATAGAACGCGACGACCGCACCGAGCCCGGCCGCTCCGGTGATGCCGAGCAGCCCTGGGTCGGCCAGCCGATTGCGCAGCCCGCCCTGCAACGCCGCCCCGGACAAGCCCAGGCCACCGCCCACCAGGATCGCCAGCAACGTGCGCGGCAGCCGGATATCGAGCAGGATCAGACCGGGCGCCCAACCGACGAAGCCATCGCCTACCAGGATGGACAGCGCGAACAGCCCGACGGTCGCCGACGCGAGATAGCACTCGATTGAGTGCGGAGCACCTACTCCCCCTGGTGTTGCGGGCTTGGGCTGCGAAGCAGACCAAGGCTGGGGGGAGGGGGCCGGGCGGAACCGCTCGTGATCGCGCTGCACCAGACGTCCTTGCAGGAGAGAGTTGATCTTGGTCGCGCTGCGGTGCGCCGCAGTCTCGGACTTTGTGACCTTTTTTGCCTACCCGATTGAAGGCCCTGAATTGGCGGGAATCAGATGCCAGCCGGAGGCATGGTTTGGCGAGGTTGGCCTGGGACCAATCGGGATGGCGGGACCGCCGTGCGGTGGCCCCGTTCATTGCGTTCTGACATGCGCCGGATTTGGCGCGTGCCCGCTCAGGGTGGCCCGGTACAGGCGGCGTAATACAGCCTGTATGGCGGCGGCCGGGATTGCAGGTCGTCGCGCAGGCTTCGAAGGAAAAGCGTGCGGCAGCGGCGGAAGCGGCTTCGGCGCCGGGGTGCAAATGATCGCGTGTCGTATCGGAACGATCGGCTTCGGTGAACGACAGGTCCGAACGGGGCAGGGATGTCCGGCGGGGTCTGCGGTGCGGCGGTGGTGATCGTGGCGTCGGCCTGCTGGTCGGAGGCCGGCAGCCCGGACAGCGGTAGCGGCGAGACGCGCGGCGCGTCGTTTGTCCACTGCCTGGCCGGCGCGGTTGGCGGTGCCTGGACTGGCCGATGCGGCGATGCGACCGGCGGCGCATCCGGGAGCGCGTCCGTGGGGGTGGCTGGTGCTGCCTCCGGCATTGCGGGTGCCGAGGTATCAGCTTTCGCGTCATTGAGCGCGGTGCTCAGGCGGTGCAACAGGTTGGGAAACGCTGCCGTGGGATCCGCGATGCCCGCTTCGGGCGATATGACCTGATTGATGTGCTGGGTGAAGGCGGACACCAGCAGGTTCAGGGTCTTGGGATCGCAGTCCTTGAGCGGGGTATTGAGAACCGCACAGGCTTTGGGACTGAGCTGAGGGAATGCCTGCGGGGTGAAGTGGATGTCGCCCCGGTTGCGAAATGCGGGGCGGCTTACGGGTGCGAGGCGGTGGTGACGGCGGGCAAGCAAACGCGCGAGCCAGGGCGGTAGGAGCGTGGCTGCACCCTTACCCGCCCGCTTCGCGGGCGACCTCTCCCGCAGGGCGGGAGAGGTGGACGGGGTGCGCGGCCGGCTCGGACCGCGGACCTGCCTGGGTGCGGGGGCTTGCGTCGCGGCGTGGTTCCGGCTGGTTTGCGGCACGGCGGGGCGCCGCAGGGCAGCGGCGAGGTTGATGCCGCTGCCAATGACGCTGCGCACCGCGCCACCGAGGCGGCGGATGAGGCGCGCACCAACCCCTTGGCGGGGTTGGGAGGGAAGGCCGGCGGTGGCGAGCGCGACTGGCATTGGGGTAGGAGTATAGTCCGTGCTATGTCCTTTTGCAAGCGGAATCTGATCGGTGCATGACTTTTTCCTGGGAGGGATCGATGCGGCTTGCCTTTATGAAATCAGGGGGTTAGCCTCGTCATAAATGAGTCTCAAAAGTAAGACCCGAAAACGCCTCATCGGCTACGCGCGCGTCAGCACGCAGCAGCAAGACCTTGCGCGGCAGATCGAGGCGCTCAGGCGTCTCGGATGCAGCGTGATCTATTCCGACACCGCATCCGGCAAAAGCATGGCCGGACGCCCAGAGCTTGCCCGCACCCTCGACGACCTCGACAAGGGCGACGAGCTTGTGATTGCCGAATGGGACAGGACAGCGCGCTCGATGTGGGACGGCCTCCAGATCATCAAGGCCGTGATCGACGCCGGGGCCGCAATCAAGGTTCTCGACCGCAGCTATATCGACCTTGCGACCCCTATGGGCCGCGGCTTAATGGCGATGATGTCCGCAATGGCGGAAGACGAACGCCTGCATCATCAAGCACACCCATGAAGGACGGCAGATCGCGCGCGAAAGGCGTGCGTATGGGACGCAAGCCGAAACTGACGCCGCACCAGATCAAGGAGGCCCGGCAGCGGCTTGCCGAGGGCGAGCCGACACGCAGCCTTGCCAAGAGCTACGGCGTGAGTATCAGCACGATTTCGCGGCTCTAAGCCAGGCGCGCTAGAGCCTTGGCAGCCTTGAGAATCAGCCTCACAATACGACGCCGCAAATCGATTCACGGAAGCCCACGCGCACCATGCCTGACAAACCTAGCCCATATGGCGAGTCCTCCCGATGATCATCCGTGATGCAGTCATCTCCCTCTTTTGCGGAGCTGGCGGTATGTCCCTCGGATTTGCAACGGCAGGGACAAAACCCACCTTTGCGGCCGACATTGACGAGGACGCCTGTGCAACCTATCGGGCCAACTTGGGCGTGGATACTGTGTGCGCGGATCTTTCCAAAGAAGCGCGCAATATTCTCAGCGAGCTTGATCGTTTCCGCGGATCGTTTGCCCTGATTGGGGGGCCACCGTGCCAGGGATTTAGCAGCGCCGGAAAAAAGAGTGCGAGAGACAAGAGAAATAAGTTGATTTTCGCGTATATCGGTATCGTCGGACGAGTTTTGCCTCGCTGGTTCCTTTTCGAGAACGTCGAAGGCTTGCTAACGTCCAACGGCGGCAAGAGCATTCGTGATCTGGTCAAAGAATTCATTCAGCTCGGCTACTGTGTGCGCCTAGAAAAGATCAACTTCGCGTCCTACGGCCTCCCGCAGGGACGCAAGCGCATCATCCTGATTGGCAACAGACTCGGCCTAGATTTCGGGTTTCCCGCTCCCTCGCACTCGTTCAACGCGGGTAAACACAAGAACCTAAATGGGCTACCGCTCGCGCCCTCGCTCAACGCGGCGCTCGCCGGTCTTGGTCCAACCGTTGAATCTTGGGAAGGCCTGACCCGATACGCCGACCCGGTGGCGGTGAACCCATACGACGCGCTGATGCGGCAAGGCAATGACGCCGACACGATCACTCACCACGTTGCTGTCGTGCCCGACCAGATCGCAGAGGCGATTATCCGATTGCGGCCCGGCGAAACGATGAAGAATCTTCCTGTGGAATATTGGCACGAGAGCTACAAGCGCCGCGCTTTTCGCCGCGTGATGGACGGCACACCAACTGAAAAAAGAGGCGGAGCACCGAGCGGCATTAAACGTCTTCATGGACACCTAAACGCGCTCACGATCACCAGCGCGGCGACGCGGGAATTCATTCACCCGACCGAGAACCGGCCCTTGACCGTTCGCGAGTGCGCGCGTGTGCAATCGTTCCCCGACAATTTCTACTTCACGGGCCGAGCCGTCAGCGCCATCCGCCAAATTGGCAACGCGTTTCCGCCACTCGCCGCGCGAACTTTCGCACAGCACATATTGCAGCTCGACGGGAGTCTAGGGGCAGATGTTTCGAGTCACAAACCGCGCAACGGTAAGCTGATAGCTTACCGGCTGACCGACTCGTTTGGCATGAGTCCCGCGCTCGCTACGGCTGAATCCTTGCTCGACGCTTTGGCGGCCCGACAAGCCGCCCTACCGCTCGACCTCGCAGAGGTTGCATGATTCGGCCCCGCCGTGATCCGCGTTTGACGCTCGAACAATCCAAGCGTTTATCGAAAGCCCGCCAGCTCGGCCAAGCCCGCGCGATACCGATCTTCCTAGAAGATTCCGAGCTGATGAGGCTTCTTTCGGTAATAGCGTCCGACGTAAGTAACGCGCCGTTGCAAACCGCGCTTCCCTCGCTCCCACCGGAATCGAGCGGCGATTACTATAAGGTCCCTCTGTCGTGGTTCAGCGCACCGGCCGGGGCCGCCGACTTCCCCGCGCTCTATCTGCGCTGCGCCCAAACGATTCAAGACTTCGACACTTATTTTGAGAACTTGTGCGAACTCCACAAGCGACGCCGGAAATATGAGATCATCCTCCGCGCGCAACCGCTCCCAACGATGCTGCAAGTCTCTCCGCGCACGCTCCTGGAATTCGGATCAATCGCCACTCCCGCACTGGCATCGTGGCTCACCTGGCGCAAATGGTTTTACGACATTGACAACCGCGCGGCGCAGGAGACGGGCTACCTGTTTGAGCCGATCCTCGCAAGTGCACTTGGAGGGACGCCCTACGGAGCCAAGAACTCGCCGATCAAGCGCACCGGCGACGACGGCAAAGGACGCCAAGTCGATTGCATCGTCAACCGCGACGCCTACGAATTCAAGTTGCGCGTCACCATCGCGGCAAGTGGGCAGGGGCGGTTCGGCGAGGAGCTGGCTTTCGCCGAAGACTGCAAGGCGTCCGGCTACGTTCCGATCCTACTCGTTCTCGACCCGACGCCGAGCGCCAGGCTCGACGATCTCAAAGCGGAATTCGGCCGATTTGGCGGGCGCGCCTATATCGGCAATGACGCTTGGCAGCACCTTGAGAGCGAGGCCGGAGGAACTATGGCAACCTTCGTTGAGCGCTACGTCCGCAGGCCAATCGCGTCGCTCGACGAGCACGCTATTGAACTGCTCGACCTGTATGTAACGGCTACCCGAGACCACTCGACATTTCACTTCAAGCTCGGGACGGGTGATCGCGCCCACCAATGGAGTATTCAGCGCGCCGAAATCGAATCTCTCGGAGGCGAAGATACGGACGAGTAGCCATGGAACGCGACCTCCGAGCGAAACTCCCGAACGGCCGCTTTCAGGGCACCTCGCCGCAGCGCTCGGCCACCATGCGCGCTATCAAGGGCCGTGATAATCGCACGACAGAGCGCCGTCTCAGGCTCGCGCTAGTTCGTGCCGGAATCAGCGGGTGGGCCGTTTGCCCCAAACACGTGCCAGGCAATCCGGACTTCTGGTTTGAGCAACAGCAGCTCGCGGTTTTTGTTGACGGCTGCTTTTGGCACGGGTGCCCGTCGTGCGGTCGCTCTCCCAAGTCAAACACCGAATTCTGGACCGCCAAGATAGAGAGGAACAGAGCCAAAGACATGGCAGCTTCCGCCGCACTCGAAAAAACCGGCGCTAAGGTGCTCAGGATTTGGGAACACGAACTCAAACGGGGCTTGGCCGATTGCGTCGCGGCCGTTGCGCGCGCAGCTCACTCCCCTTGCGCCGTTGTGTAGACTCCCGCCGATGACAGCAGCCACGCACAGAGAGAACACCGTTGGATCGTGCTGAGCGAGGACGGGCGACACGTCACCATCGGCCGTCATACCGACCCAACCGCAGAGGAAATCGACCGAGCGGGAGACGCGCTACGGAACGCAGGCCTTGGCGGATGGCTCGCCGTCATGGAAGGTTCCTATTATCGCAGCGGCGTTTCACTGATGATGGTCCGCGAGCTTGCTCGCGGACACGCGAGCTGGGATTCAGCTGTCGCGGCCTTTCTGAAATTCCGCCAAGACAAGCTGCGTCCGCCCTCACAGCCCTGTTCGCAACCAACCTAAGCCGACTTTCCATAAGCCGCTTCTGCGGCTCCCATGCCCCACTTTCCATAACGTAGATTCTGCGGACGACCGCTGTAGATCACCGATAGAAATGTCACTCCCGTCCCCGATAGAAATGTCACTGGGACATGCTGCCGCGGGGACGGTCGGAGTGACGTGCGGTGGCGGCGATCCAGATGAGCGATCGGGAGTTGAGCC
>Ga0335075_10004520_pt1 | contig 21755 bp, 14 predicted proteins | sample Lox_Sample_24_FD_206723 | JGI IMG/M metagenome (GOLD analysis project Ga0335075, IMG submission 206723) | Soil microbial communities from Loxahatchee National Wildlife Refuge, Florida, United States - Lox_Sample_2.4 | ecosystem: Environmental > Terrestrial > Soil > Wetlands | place: USA...
CGAGGTGATGGACGTGACGGGGCAGCGGCACCGCGGCTTTCTCACCGCGCACGACCTGGCGACCTGGCGCGCCCGCCTGGAGGCGCCGGCCACGTACGACTACGACAGCCTCACCGTCTGCAAGACCGGCCCCTGGGGCCAGGGGCCGGTCTTCCTGCAGCAGCTCGCGCTGCTGTCCGGCTATGACCTGGCCAGCCTGGCCCCGGGCAGCCCCGAGTTCATCCACCTCGTCACCGAGGCGAGCAAGCTCGCCTTCGCCGACCGGGAGGCCTGGTACGGCGACCCCGCGTTCACCGACGTGCCGCTCGACGACCTGCTGTCCGTTGGGTACAACGACGAGCGGCGCAAGCTCATCGGCGAAACCGCCAGCATGGAGCTGCGACCTGGCCGCCCGGCGGGCCGGGAACCTGAGCTGCCAGACTTCGCCACGCAATCGTTCGGGATGATCGAATTTGATTCCCGTGGACGGCCGCGGCGGGGGAGCGGCGACCCGGGGATCGACCCCGCCACCGGCGAACCGCTCGGCCGCGCCACGGTGTCACCGCCCGGTGGGACGACCCCCCGCGCCGCCTGGGAGGCGCAGGAGCGGCGCGGCGACACCTGCCACCTGGACGTCGCCGACCGGTGGGGGAACCTGGTCAGCGCGACGCCGAGCGGCGGCTGGCTGCAGTCCTCGCCGGTCATCCCTTCGCTCGGCTTCTGCCTGGGGACCAGGGGGCAGATGTTCACGCTGACCCCGGGGCGGCCGGCGACGATCGCGCCGGGCAAGCGGCCGCGCACCACGCTGACGCCGACGCTCGTGCTGCGCGACGGGGAGCCGTACCTGGCGTTCGGCACGCCGGGCGGCGACCAGCAGGACCAGTGGACGCTCGCGTTCTTCCTGAACCACGTGCACTTCGGGATGAACTTGCAGCAGGCGATCGACTTCCCGGCGCACCACTCGGCGCACATGCCGTCCTCGTTCTACCCGCGTCAGGCCTCCCCCGGCCGGCTCGACCTGGAGTCGAGGAACGGCGCCGACGTGACCGACGAGCTGCGCCGCCGCGGCCACGACGTGCAGGTGCAGCCGCCGTGGTCGCTCGGCCGGATCAGCGCGGTTGCCCGGCGCGGCGGCCTGCTCTACGCCGCCGCCAACCCCCGCGGCATGCAAGGCTACGCCGCGGGCCGCTAACCGGCTAACCGGCTAAGCCGCTCAGCCGCCGAACAGGGCTCGCCGGGACCGCACGGGTTGACCCATGACACTTGTCATGGCCGAACATTGAGCGCGCGCACTACCGGGGATTCGCGGCGAATGGTGGTATTGCGTCGTTAGCTAAGCCCACTGAGCCACCCCCTGCTAGGGAGCAGCGAAATGAGCCACACGGGGACGGGACCGGTCGTCTCGTTCGAGAATGTCAGCAAGCATTACGGCAGCCTTAAGGCGGTCGACGGGCTGAGCCTCAAGCTCCGCGCCGGCGAGACCGTCGCGCTGCTTGGCCCGAACGGCGCGGGCAAGTCGACCTCACTCGACATGCTCCTCGCACTGCGCAAGCCCACCAGCGGCAAGATCCGGATGTTCGGCAGTGACCCGTACCACGCGGTCAAGTCCGGCCAGGTCGGCGCCATGCTCCAGTCCGGCGGGCTCATGCCCGAGGTGACGGTCCGCGAACTGGTCACGCTGGTGGCCGGGCTGCACCCGCGGCCGGTCCCGGTGGACAAGACGCTCCGCGCGGCCGGCGTTGAGTCCGTCGCGGACCAGCGCGTGGACCGGCTGTCCGGCGGCCAGACGCAGCGCGTGCGCTTCGCGCTCGCGATCGCCGGCGAGTGCGACCTGATCGTGCTCGACGAGCCGACGACGGCGATGGACGTGGAGACCAGGCAGCGGTTCTGGGCGACCATGAAGGAAGAGGTCGCCGAGGGCAAGACGCTGCTCTTCGCCACGCACTACCTGGAAGAGGCCGACCAGGCCGCGGACCGCATCCTGGTGATCAACCGGGGACGGCTGCTCGCCGACGGCTCGCCCGAGGACATCAAGAAGCGGGCGGGCGCCAAGCGGATGTCCTTCCGGCTCGCCAACGCGAACGAGGCGTTCCTGCTCGCCCTGCCCGGCGTGGTCAACCTGGAGACCAGGCACGACCTCGTTCACATCCAGACCGACGACTCCGACGCCACGCTGTACGGGCTGCTCGACGCCGGCTACCGGCCGAGCGAGATCGAGGTCGGCAGCCTCGGCCTCGAGCAGGCGTTCCTCGCCATCACCGCGGAAGACGACCGGGCCAACGGCACCGAGTCGCCCGCACCGGCCGAGCCGCCCGCACCGCCGGTGCCCAGCCAGTCCTGGCCCTCCAGCCACCACACCTCGTAACCGGGAGACGAGAAACAATGCGCGGCATACTGATGCTGACGCAGGCCGAGATCAACCGGCTGCGCCGCAACAGAAGGTACTTGATTTTCACCGTCGGCCTGCCGGTGGTCCTTTACCTGATCTTCTCCAAGGCGGGTAAGACCGTTTACGGCATCAATTTCGCGGCCTACTACATGGTCGCGATGGCGACGTTCGGCGCGTTCGCCGGCACGCTCAACGGCAACGCGATCAGGATCTCCGAGGAGCGCAAGGTCGGCTGGATCAGGCAACTGCGGCTCACCCCGCTGCCCGCCAGCGCCTACGTGATCGCCAAGATCCTCACCTCCATGGTGACCACGGTCCCGTCGATCGTCATCGTGATGCTCCTCGGCCGGTTTGAGGGTGGCGTGCACCTGCCGCTGTGGCAGTGGTTCGTGATCGCGGTCGTCATCTGGCTCGGCTCGACGATCTTCGCCGCGCTCGCGGTCGCGGTCGGCTACCGCTACCCGCCGGACCAGGCCCAGCCGATCACCCTGGCGCTCTACCTCGTGTTCAGCGTCTTCGGCGGGATCTGGTTCCCGTTCACCGGCGTCCTCGGGAACGTCAGCAAGGGCACGCCCACCTTTGAGGCGATCAGCATCGCCACCGACGTGATCAGCAACAAGGCGGTGCCGGCCTACCTGGCGATCGGCCTGGTGGCCTGGCTGGCGATCTTCGCGGGCCTCGCCGTCCTTTCCGTGCGGTCCATGGCGGAGACGGTCTAGACCGCGGGGCACGGCGGTGCCGGCCACGGACGGGGGTCGTGGCTGGCACCGCCACAGGCACGACGGGTAAGAAGGTAATGATGGACACGACAGACGCCAACCGGAGGTCTCCCTACACGGGAGGCCATCCCGGTTACCACAACAGGGCCGCGCGGATCGGCGGGACCATCTTCACCGCGGTGTGGCTGTTCTACCTCATCGGCCCGGTGGTGGACCTGTTCACCGGCCACTACAGCGCGCTGTACCGCTGGGGCGGCCTGGCGATCATCGTCGTGTTCTCCGCCATCTACGTCATCCTCGTGCCCAACTGGCCAAAGCCCTACCGCTATACGATGCCCGGCCTCGGCGTGCTCGCCCTGCTCGCCGCGCTCGCGTGCGTGGTCTACGGTGGCACCGGCGCCGTCTCGCTGTGGATCTTCATGTCGTCCGCATCCGGCCTGCTGGTGCGGGGCCGATGGTGGGCGGTGCGGGCCGTCACCGCCTGCGTCGCCTGCTACGTGATCTTCAGCGTGACCGGGCACGTAAGCAGCACGGACTTCCTCAGCAACCTGCTGCCCGTGGTGTTCATCGGCTTCGCCATGATCGGGCTGCGCAGGCAGTTCCAGCTGGTTGCCGAGCTCGCCACGGCGCGCGAAGAGGTCGCGCAGCTCGCCGCAAGCGAGGAGCGGCTCAGGCTCGCCCGTGACATGCACGACCTGACCGGGCAGTCGCTCTCGATGATCACGCTCAAGTCGGAGCTCGCCGCCCGGCTGCTCGGCCGCCTGCCCGCTAGCGCCGAACGTGACCGCGTCCACGATGAGGTCGAGCAGGTCGCGGCCGTGAGCAGGCAGACGCTGCGCGACATCCGGGAGGCCATCAGCGGCTACCGCAGGCCGACCCTGGCCGTCGAGATCATCACCGCGCGCACCGCCCTGGCGAGCGCGGGCATCGCCGCCATGGACGAGGCGGACCTCATGGTGCTGTCCGGCACGTTCGACCCCGAGGCGGAGGCGGCCCTGGCCTGGTGCCTGCGCGAGGCCGTCACCAACGTCGTTCGCCACTCCGCCGCGCAGAACTGCTTGATCGGCCTCACCCGCCGCTCAGGCGCCATGACGCTGACGGTCCGCGACGACGGGACCGGCCTGGCGCGGCGAGCATCCCCGCGGGAACCGGGCGGCGACGCGGCGGCGACTCCGGCACCTCACCCTGGCCCGGCCGGGCGCGGCGTCCCCGTGCCGCACGGTTCCGGGCTGCACGGCATGGCCGAGCGGCTGAGCGCGGTGGGCGGCACGCTGGAACTGCGCCCGGACCTAGAACCAGGCTTCGCCCTCATCGCGACGGTACCGACGGAGCCGACGGTGCCGACGGTGCCGCGAGGCGCGGCCGCGCCGGCCGGCTCGGCCGCGCCGGCGGGGCCAGCTCCGACGGGGAATTTCCTTGACCGAATCGAGTATGCCCGAGCGGCCCGGCACATCGATGATCGCCGGGACGGAGGGGAAATGACATCATCGACTCCATGATCCGGGTGCTGCTGGCCGAGGACCAGGCGATGATCCGCGAGGCGCTCGCGGCGCTCCTGTCGTTCGAAGACGACATGGAGGTCGTCGCCCAGGTCGGGCGGGGCGACGAGGTGGTCAGCGCCGCCCGGGAGTCGAAGCCCGACGTCGCCCTGCTCGACATCGAGATGCCGGGCGCTGACGGCCTCACCGCCGCCGCGGCGCTGCGCCTGGCCTGCCCCGCCATCAAGATCATCATCCTCACGACGTTCGGCCGCCCCGGCTACCTGCGCCGGGCCATGGAATCCGGCGCGTCCGGATTTATCGTGAAAGATTCGCCGGCCGACAAGCTGGCCAGGACCATCCGCGACGTCCTGGCGGGGCAGCGCGTCATCGACCCCGACCTGGCCGCCGCCGCCCTGGCGGAGGGCGCGAGCCCGCTCACCCCCAGGGAGAGAGACGTCCTGGCCGCCGCGGCCCAAGAAGAGGGCGCGACGCTCGCCCAGCTCGCCGCCGCCCTCTTCCTGTCGGAGGGCACGGTCCGCAACTACCTGTCGTCCTGCATCCAGAAGACCGGCGCCCGCAACCGCGCCGAGGCGATCCGCATGGCCAAGGTCCGCGGCTGGCTGTAACCGCCAGCCTGGCTGTAACCGCCAGCCTGGCTGTGACAGACAGTCAACTCATGAACTGCCCCGCCATAAGATGAACCGCGTGGCAACCCCCGGTTATCTCCGCTTTCCCCACATTCACGATGACCTGCTGGCCTTCGTCGCGGAAGACGACGTTTGGCTCGCCCCCGCGGACGGCGGCCGCGCCTGGCGGCTGACCTCGGACGGTGGTCAGGCCAGCCATCCGCGGTTCTCGCCGGACGGCGCCATGATCGCCTGGACGAGCTGGCGTGACGGTGGCATCCCCGAGGTCTACACCGCGGAAGCCGACGGCGGCGCGGCGACCAGGCGCACCTACTGGGGCGACATGCGCACCCGGGTCACCGGCTGGACCAGGAACGACGAGGTCCTGGCGATCACCGCCGTGGGCGAGCCGTCGGCGCAGCGCACGATGGCTTACGCGGTGCCGCTGGACGCGCCGCCAAGGCGCCTGCCGTTCGGCCAGGTCAACGACCTCGCGCTGACCGCGACCGCGACCGTGCTGCTGACCGCGCAGCGCGGCGACCCGTCGTACTGGAAGCGCTACCGCGGCGGCACCGCCGGGCGGCTCTGGGTCGCGAGCGCGGAAGACCCGCTGTTCACCCGGGTGCTCAGCAACCTCGACGGCCAGCTCGCCGCCCCCATGATCGTCGAGGGCCGCATCGTCTTCCTCTCCGACCACGAGGGCACCGGCAACCTCTACTCGGCCAGCCTCGACGGCGGCGACCTGCGCAGGCACACCGACCACGACGGCTTCTACGCCCGCAACCCGTCGACCGACGGCGGCAGCATCGTCTACCACGTCGCGGGCGACATCTGGCGGCTGGACAGCCTGGCCGCCGACGCCCAGCCGCGCAAGCTGGACATCCAGCTCACCGCGCCGCCGGCGGCCCGCGCGCCGCGGGTGATCACCGCCGCCGACCACCTCGGCGAGCTCGACTGCGACGAGACCGGCCAGGCCAGCGTGGTCGAGGTGCGCGGCACGGTGCACTGGCTGACGCACGCCGACGGCCCGGCCCGCGCGCTGTCGGTGAACCCCGCCGCCCGCGCCCGGCTGCCCCGCATCCTCGGCACGACCGGCAAGGTGGCGTGGATCACCGACGCGGGCGCCAGTGGTTCCAGGGGCCGCGACGCCATTCAAATCGCGGAGATCGAACCAGAGTCAGCCGCAACCGCCGCGACGATTACCTCCGTTGACCTTGGCAACGTGACGCGGCTGGAGGCGTCGCCGGACGGCAAGAAGCTGGCCGCCTCCGCGCACGACGGCAGGCTGCTGCTCGTCGACGTCGAGTCGGGGGCGGTCACCGAGCTGGCGGCGAACGACGACGGCGACATCGAGGACGTGTCGTGGTCGCCGGACTCGGCGTGGCTCGCCTGGGCGCAGCCAGGGCCGCAGCCGCTCGCCAGGATCCGGCTCGCGCGGGTCGAGGACGGGGTCACGGTCGACGTGACCGACGGCCGTTTCGTCGACAGCGACCCGGTGTTCACCGTGGACGGGCTGTACCTGGCGTTCCTGTCCCGCCGCACCTTTGACCCGATTTACGACGCGCACTCGTTCGACCTGTCGTTCCCGTTCGGCGCCCGCCCGTACCTGGTGCCGCTCGCGGCGCACACGCTGTCGCCGTTCGGTCCGCTTCCCGGCGGCCGTCCCGTCGGCGCGGGAGATAACTCGAAGGATTCTCCCGAACGAGTGCAGCTGACCGTCGACACCGACGGCATCTCCTCCCGCGTGGTCGCGGTCCCGGTGGACGAGGCGCGGTACTACGGCCTCGCCGCGGCGAAGGGCGGCCTGCTCTGGCTCCGCTACCCCCTGTCGGGCGTGCTCGGCGAGGGCATCGCGGACCCGGATGACGCGCACCCGAGGCCCGCGCTTGAGCGGTTCGACCTGCGCAAGCGCGAGTCGACCGTGCTGGCGAGCGAGGTCAACTGGTTCGCCGTCAGCGGCGACGGCTCCCGCCTGGTGCTCGGCGACCGCGGCGACGTGCGCGTCGTGCCGTCCGACCGTAAGGCCGACAACGGCTCGTCCGACGACGTGGTCAACGTGGACCTGACCCGCGCCCGGTTCCAGGCGGACCCGGCGGCGCTGTGGCGGCACGCGTACGCGGAGTTCGGGCGGCTGCTGCGGCGCGACTTCTGGACGCCGACCATGTCCGACGTGGACTGGGACGGCACGCTTGACGAGTACCGCTTCCTGCTCGACCGGGTGAGGACCTCGGCCGAGTTCGGCGACATGCTCTGGGAGGTGGCGGGCGAGCTCGGCACTTCGCACGCCTACGTGATGCCGTCCGGCACGTTCTCGGCCAGGTCGGCGCTGCGCGGCCAGCCCGCGGCGCTGCTCGGCGCCGACGTGAACCGCGCGCCGGACGGGCGCTGGATCGTGGACCGGGTGCTGCCGGGCGAGTCGTCCGACCCGCGGGCCCGCTCGCCGTTCGCCGCCCCGGGCGTGGCCGTCCGCGAGGGCGACGAGATCCTGGCGGTGGACGGCCGCCCGCTCGACCCGGTGCACGGCCCGTGGCCGGCCCTCGCGGGCACCCACGGCAAGCCGGTCGAGCTGACGATCAAGCCCGCGGACCCGTCCCTGGTCCCGCGCCCGCCGGCCGAGCCGGAAGAAGACGCGGACTCGGACGAGGAATCCGCGGACGCTTCGGCCAAGGAGCCGCCGAAGCCCGCGGCCGCGGGCGCTGAGCCTTCGGCCGCTGAGTCTTCGGCCGTCGGCGAGGTCGCGGCGGTCGCTTCGGCCTCCGTGGAAAGCGCCCTAAAGGTCGCCCCGGCCTCCGGGTCGGCCTCCGGGTCAGCTCCCGGGGCAGCCTCCGGGTCGGCCTCCGGGTCGGCTTCCGGGTCGGCCTCCGGGTCGGCCTCCGGGTCGGCCTCCGGGTCGGCCTCCGGGTCGGCCTCCGGAATGTCGGGCGCTGGCGCGCCCGACATTCCGGATATTTCGGGTATGTCGGGGGCGGGCGCGGCCGACGTGGCCGGCCTGGCCGGCCCGGCCGAATCCGGTGCCGGCTCGGCCCCGGCCGAGGCGGACCCGGCCACGGCGGACTCCGCGGGCGACACCGAGTCGTCATCAACATCAGAGGACGCGGCCGAGGCCCCCGCGCTTGAGTTCCCCGAGACGCGCCGCGTGGTGATCGTCCCGCTGTACGACGACCGTCGCCTGCGCTATCAGGACTGGGTGTCCGGCCGCCGCCAGTTCGTCCGGACCAGGTCCGACGGCCGGGTCGGCTACCTCCACGTGCCCGACATGATGGGCGAAGGGTGGGCGCACCTGCACCGCGACCTGCGCGCCGAGATGGGCCGCGACGCGCTGATCGTCGACGTGCGCGGCAACCGGGGCGGGCACACCTCGCAACTGATCGTCGAGAAGCTCGCCCGCCGGATCATCGGCTGGAAGATCCCGCGCCACCTCCGCCCGTACAGCTACCCGCAAGAGGCGCGGCGTGGCCCGCTCGTCGCGCTCACCGACGAGTTCGCCGGCTCCGACGGGGACATCGTGACCGCGGCGATCAAGACGCTCGGTCTCGGCCCGGTGATCGGCACCCGCACCTGGGGCGGCGTGGTCGGCATCGACGGCTCGGGGCACGGCCTTGTCGACGGCACCAGGATCACGATCCCGCGCTACGCCTCCTGGTTCACCGAGTTCGGCTGGTCCGTGGAGAACTACGGCGTGGACCCGGACACGGAAGTCATGATCACCCCGGACGACTGGGCCGTCGGCCACGATCCTCAGCTTGAGGTGGCCGTCGACCGGGCCCTGGCCCTCCTCGAGGAGAACCCGCGGCCGCCCCTCCCGGACCCGTCCACCGGCCCGTCCAAGCGCCGCCCGCCCCTCCCGCCCCGGCAGTAACCCCCGGCCCGCCCGTAACCCCGGCCCGCCCGTAACCCCGGCCCGCTCGGCAACCCCCGGGCTCGCCCCCGGCCCAGCCCGGCTCCGTCGGTGAGAGCGCCCTGGGTGCCACGAAGTCACGTCACCAGGTGGCCTCGTGGCACCCAGGGCCACGACGTTCTGGCCTCGTGGCACCCAGGCGCACCTCTATCGTCCCCGTGGCCCCCACGGGCAGAATCGAGTAGCCCGGAGGGCCACCAGGCCAATAACCGGCATCGCCCCAAGACCCCAAACCATCACCTCCTGGCCCCACGGCCCCAAGGCCAACGCGCCATGGCTTTGAGTGCCCGCACCCCGTTTTGGCCGTCGGTGCCCGAGGGCCAAAACGGATTGCCCCAAGGGCGCCGAAGCCCAGATCTAGTGGCCCGCGGGCGCCGCGAGCCAATACCCCTTGGGCCGTCGGGCGCCGCGGGCCAACACCCCCTAGCCCCGCGGGCCCCGCGAGCCAATAACGCTTCGCCCTAGGGGCCGGCCCCAAGGGACCACTATCCCTTCCGTCCAAGGGAACCCTCAAGAGCCAACAAACCCATCACGCCGAGGCCTCCAAGGCCAGCGACGAACCCCAGTCGCCACCCCGCACGGCACCGCCCGCCTTAGACCCCTCCGCGGGTAAGCAGGTCGCCCCCGTGCTTGCGCAGTTCCGCGACCGAAGTCATCCCAAGGAACTGCATCGTGGACTTGAATTGCCACGACAGCAGGTCGAGCACCCGGTCCACGCCGGCCTCGCCGCCCGCCATGAGCCCGTACAGGTAGGCGCGTCCCAGCACGGCCGCGTCCGCCCCCAGCGCCAGCGCAATAGCCACGTCCGCCCCATGGCGCACACCGGAGTCAATCAGCACCGGGAACGACGGCCCCACGGCCTCCCGCACCGGCGCGATCAGGTCGACGGGTGCCACGGTGCGGTCAAGTTGCCGCCCCCCGTGGTTGGACAACTGCACCCCGTCCACGCCAAGCTCAACCGCCCGCCGGGCGTCGGCCGGCCCCAGTGGCCCCTTCAGCAGCAGGCGACCCGCCCACCGGGAGCGCAGGTCCGAAATATCCGACCAGTTCAGGTCGGCGTCGAAGAGGTCGGCCGTCTTCATCACCGTCGTCGGCGCCCGCCCGGTGAAGTTGACGTAGTCGAGCGGTGGCCCGGCGAGCAAGTGATACCAGTAGGAGGGCCGCATCGCCACGGAAGCCACGGTCGACAGGGTCAGCGCGGGCGGAATCGACAAACCGTTGCGCAGGTCCCGCACCCGGTTGCCCGCCACGATCGTGTCCACCGTCACCACGAGCGTCGAGAAGCCGTTGTCCGCGGCCCGTGCGACCAGGCCGAAGGCCTGGTCCCGATTCCGCGTCAGGTAGAGCTGAAACCACAGGTCGCCGCCCGTCACGGAAGCGACACCCGACCGCAACTCCTCGATCCCGGTCGTCGCCATGGTGGACAGCGTGTACGGCAGCCCGTGCCGAAGCGCGGAACGGGCCGCGCCGATCTCACCGTCCGGGTGCAGCATCCGCGTGTAGCCGACGGGCCCGAGCACGAGCGGCACCGGCAGTGCGGACCCGAGCACCGGGGCGGAAGTGTCCGCCGCCGACACGCCCGCGAGCACCCGCGGCAGGAATCGCCAGGAGCGGAAGGCCGCGACGTTGGCGGCGACGGCGATCTCCTCGTCGGCGGCCCCGTCCACGTAGTCGAACACCGGCCGGGGAATGCGCCGCTTGGCCGCGCGCCGCAGGTCAAAGACGTCGTAGCAGGCGCCGAGGCGTCGCGCCGTCGGGTCGAGCGTCACCCCGCGCAGCTGGACGAGTCTCCGCATCTCCCGCAATTTCATGCTGGCGACGATACGCCGCGGCCCCCTGGTCTGCGAAGATCGTGAGCGCCCAACGCCGCCGGCGCCCGCCTGTGCCCGCCCGCCAACCGGCCTCGTCGGCCTCGTCGGCCTCGTCGGCCGCGCCCCGGCCAGCCGAGACCTGTTATATATTAAACCAGTCGAAAAAGTAGACTTATCGCATTGGAGTGCCGCGGTATGACCAAGATCGCAGTCGTCACCGGTAACCCGAAGCCGGCCTCCCGCACCCACTCCGTCGCCCTTGCCGTCGCCGAAGCCCTCGCCAAGGAACTCACCGGCGCCGAGCGGCACCCCGTCATCGACCTGGCCGGCTTCGCCCCCCGCCTGTTCGACTGGGCGGACGCGGAGCTCACGGAACTGACCGCCCAGGTCGCCGCCGCCGACATCGCGATCTTCGCGTCGCCCACCTACAAGGCCAGCTACACCGGCCTGCTCAAGGCGTTCCTCGACCGCTACGGCAACAACGGCCTGGCCGGCGTCACCGCGGTCCCGGTCATGACCGGCGGCTGGCCCGGCCACCTGCTGGCCGTGGAGGTCCACCTCCGCCCGGTCCTGGTCGAACTCGGCGCCACGGTCCCGGCCCGCGGCCTGTACGTCACGGAGCCCGAGCTACCCGAGCTGGACAAGGCCGTGGCCACATGGTCCGCCGCCGCCATTCCCTTGATCAAGAAATAACAATCTATTTTTTCAGAACGGATTCACGTTTCGCCCCGCCCCCTCCGCAACTCCCGTCATGCGGGCCGAGCCAGTCGCCCCGCGCGAAGAAAGTGGAAATTTCCGCACCCCATCGCGCAATGCCACTTAGACCAATTTCCTCTGTCGCCCCAGGGGCGCCGCCGGGTAACCGGAACCACCATGATCACGGGCATGGCTTCGGCGGTGCGGCCTGCCCCCTGCGCTGAAGCGACTCCCTCGGCGACATATACCGATTTCGTGGGGTGCAAAGACGACAGATCGGGCGTGATTACCCCGCCAAGTCGGTATACCTCGCCCGCAGGTCAACACCATCCCCGGCACGCGGCACCGGCTGTCCGGTTTGTCGTGATTGTGCCCACCGGTTTGGCGTTCCAGCCCCTGTCCACCTGAAAACGTGACCGCACGCCTGACCGCACAACACCATTGGTAACAGAAGTTGACAGGTTGCTTATCCAGCATCCCTAATAAAGGCCATTGTGGGAATGCTCGTTCGGCTATCGGGTTATGGCGGTAGATCGGATAATTTAGGCCATAGCCGGCCTGGGCGCCTCAGAGACGCTTCAGCACAGGAAGCGGTCCCGGGCTCGGGGAGGCGTGGTGATCGAAGAGCACCCGGCCGACATGCCTGGGTTCGAGGCGGGTTCCCTGGTGGCCGGGTACCGGCTGGAGGCCAAGGTCGGGGAAGGCGGGATGGCGGTCGTCTACCGTGCCCGCGACGAGCGACTCCACCGCCTGGTGGCGCTCAAGATCCTCGCACCCGAGTTCGCCTCGGACTCCGCGTTCCGCCGGCGGTTCATCGGCGAGTCGGAAGCGGCCGCCGCGGTCGACCACCCGCACATCATCCCGATCTACCTGGCCGGGGATGCCGACGGCATCCTGTTCATCTCGATGCGGTTCGTCCCGGGAGGCGACCTGCGGCCGCTGATGCGGCGCGAGGGGCCGTTGTCGCCCCCGCGCCTCGCGGAGATCATCTCCCCGGTGGCGTCGGCGCTTGACGCGGCGCACGGGGCGGGGCTTGTGCACCGGGACGTCAAGCCGGGCAACATCCTGATCGACACCGGCCCGGGACGCCCCGACCACGTGCTGCTTTCCGACTTCGGCATCAGCAAGAGCGTGGCCAGGTCGGTCCACCTGACGGGAACGGGCCAGTTCATCGGCACGGCGGGCTACTCGGCGCCCGAGCAGATCGAAGAGCTCGACGTCGACGGCCGCACCGACCAGTACGCGCTGGCCTGCGTCACCTACGAACTGCTCACCGGCGAGAAGCTGTTCGAGCGGAGCAGCATGTACGCGGTGCTGATAGCGCACGTCCATGAGCAGCCTCCGCCGCTGACGGACAAGCGCCCCGACCTGCCGTCAGCGGCGGCTGGCGTCTTGGCGAAGGCGCTGGCCAAGTCGCCGGCCGAGCGGTACGCGAGCTGCGGTGACTTCGCCGACGCGCTGCGCGAGGAGTTCGGTCTCCCTCCATATCACGCGGGCCGCGCCGTCGCCGCGCCCACACAAGCGCCCCCGCAGGGGCCGAGGCCGCCGTCCGAGCCCGACGCGCCGGCCCCCACCCGCGCCGACAAGCCCGAGGCCCCGGCGCGCCCGCGACCAAGGACGGTCACCGTCGCCGCGACGGGGATCACGGGGACCGCGGCACGCCCTCAAGCGGCGGAGTCCGAGGCGGCGGAGTCCGAGGCGGCGGAGTCCGAGGCGGCGCCCGCCCCGCCCGCCACCGAGCCGGCCGAGGACCGTCGCACGCCCACCCTGGTGCTAGACACGCCTTCGGCGGCCGGTCCCGCCGCGCCGGCCGAGGCGCGGAAAGAGGCACATTCACCGCCGAAAGCGGGTGAGGAACCAGAAACCGGGTCAGCGCGGCAGACCGGGCAAGAGCCTGAGGCGGACGGTGAGCCTCGGGCCGACGGTGCGCTTGAGGCGGAGGAAGAGCCTCGGGCGGAGGAAGAGCCTCAGGAGGAGCAAGCGTCGCAGGCGGGGCAAGCGTCGCAGGCGGGGCAAGCGTCGCAGGCGGGGCAAGACCTTCAGGCGGGGGAAGAGCCTCAAGCGAGGGAAGACCCCCAAGCCGGGGAACTGCAGGCGAGGGAAGAGCCGCAAGGAGACGAAGAGTCGCAAGCGCAGGCGGGGACACAGGACGCGCATGTCATCGCCTCCGGAAAGACCTGGCCGCTGCCCGCCACGGACCCAACCGTCCCGTTCGAAATCCCGCCGTCCGTCGCTGAGTCCCTTCCCGGCACCGAGGCCCTCCCAGGCACCGAAGCGCCCACGGACTCCGAGCCGGGTGGCGGTGACGGTTCCCGCCTTTCCGACGGCACCGCAGCGGAGCCGGCTCTCGAACCAGGGCCGGAAACGGAGCCAGCACCGGAAGCGGTGCCGCCTCAAGAGGCAGCAGCGGAAGCGGAGCCAGCGCACGCGGCAGCGCAGACCGCGGTCCAGGCGCGGCCGGTGCCCGACGAAGCGGACGCGGCAATGCCGGTACCCGCGCCCGTTCCCGTCATCGAATCGTCCGCATCCGCCGCCGCGGACGCCGCGGACGCCGCGGACATGGCCGACGAGGCCGAACCGGATCTCCCGGCGCACGAGCGTGACGTCCAGGCCGACGAGTCGGCCACCCGGCCACATGACCCAGATGTCGTAGCGGACAAGCCGCGAGCCCCGGCGGCGCCGACGGGCAAGCCGACCGCCAACTGGCGCCGCCGCCTCCCCCTGGTGGCATTGGCGGCCGCCATTATCGGCGCGGCGGCGACCATTCCCTTCATGCTGAACTCCCCGGCGGCCACCAACACGCCGCAGGGGTCACGGACCCCTACCTCGCCCGCGACATCGCCGGCGCGTCCCGCTTCCGTCCGGCCGACCAGGCTGGCCCTGCCGTCGGACTTCGCCGGGCACGCGATCTCGTCAGTGGCCGTCAGCCCCTCGGGAACGACGCTGGCCATCGCCGGAACCCTCGGCACCTGCCTCTGGCACGTCGCCGCGCGCGGTTGCGCCGTGACCGTCAGGGGCGAGTGGGCGGTCGCGTTCGGCCCCGGCGGCAAGACCCTCGCCGGCGCGAACGACATGACCGGTGCCAACGGCGGCGTCAACGGCACTGTCCGGCTGTGGGACGCGGCCACCGGTCACGCGGTCGCCGCACCGTTCACCGACCCCGCAAGCGCGGGAGCGTTCTCCGTCGCGTTCGCCAGGGACGGCAAGGTCCTTGCCGTCGGCGACGGCAACGGGAACACCTACCTGTGGGACGTCGCTACCAAGACCTGGACCGCGCTGCGCGACCCCCAGAGCAAGGGCGTGAACGCGGTCGCCTTCAGCCCGGACGGCAAGCTCCTCGCCGTCGGCGACGGCAACGGCAACACCTACCTGTGGGACGTCGCTACCAAGACCTGGACGGCGCTGCCCGACCCCCAGAGCAAGGGCGTGAACGCGGTCGCGTTCGGTCCCGACGGCAAGACCCTCGCCGCGGCCGATGGCAACGGGAGCAGTTACCTCTGGAACGTCGCCACCGGGAGGCTGGCCGGTCACCTGAACGACCCCGACGGCACCGGCGTCCGTGCCGTGGCCTTTTCCCCCGACGGGGCGCAAATCGCGACCGGCGACACGAACGGCGTCGCGTACCTATGGCGGGCCAGTGACAGAAGGGTAATCACCAGGCTCTCTGACCCTCAAGGGGCCGGAGTGACGACAGTGGCGTTTAACAACGCCGGAACAAACTTGATAACTGGAAACGAAAACGGGACTGTTGATTCCTGGCCGGTGGGTTAGGCATCGAACTATCGTTGATTTACGTTTGCCATTTCTCAATTCCGCGCCTACGGTGTGAGCGCACAGTTCATCGGATAGCCGCGGCGTTACTGACACCGCCCCATGGACCTTGCCGACGGCGGGTGAAGTCGCGGCCCTGAAGAGTGGGGCCCACAATGAAATTTCCCGCGCCATCGTGGCGGGCGACCGTCTTGCTCGCATTTCTCACCGTGTCTTTTGGTATTTATTTCGCACCGGCGTCATCTGCCTCGACGGCGGGGACCGGCTGGATCAGGCTCGGCAACCTGTCGGAGACGCTGACCCCGGTGGACATCTACGTCGTACCGTCCGGTGCCGGCCAGACGGTTGTTGACAAGGACATTTCCTACGGGACCGTGCTTGGTCCGCTCACCGTCGCCGCGGGAACCTACACCGTTGACTTCCGTACCGCGGGAGCGGCCGCGTCCAGCGCGCCGGCCGGATCTGCCCGCGTCACCGTCCAGGCGGGCCGCTTCTACACCGTCGCGCCGATCAACGTGGTCGGCGAGGGCGGCCAGCGGCGCGTGGTTGACCTACCGGACGCCGCGAGCACGCCGGCCGGCGACGCCTCGGTGCAGGCGATCGACGCCGCGGTCGAGCACGGCCCGGTCACGTTCCACTGCGGCTACACGACGAGCGCCGACGGCAACATCCTGACCAAGGCCGAGAGCGGCACGGCGGACTCCGACGACGTTCCGGCCGGCAGCTGGACGATGACCGCCACCGGGGCGGGCGGCCGCACGGACAGCACGCAGGTCCAGGTCGCGGCCCACACCGACTGGACCGAGATCGTCCTCGACACGATCAACGGCGTCACGATACTCAACCTGCGGGACGTGGTGGGGGACGCGGCGGCCGCCGGCGGCGTTCAGACCGGGCTTGGCCTCCCGGTGCAGGACCCAGGGTCGCCGCTGCCCTGGCTCGCGCTCATCGGCGCGGGTGGGCTGATCACCGTGGCCAGCGGCGCGCGACTGGCGCGCGGCGGCCCGCGCCGCCCGGTCAGCTTGCGCCGGCCGGCTGGCCGGGGGTGACGGGTGCCCGTCCGCCGGTCGGCCGTCATCGGTATCGCGGCCGGGCTGGTGGTGATCGCCGCGGGCACGGTCGGCCTGCTGTCCAGGCACTCCACCCCGGCACCGCCGCCACCTCCGGCCGGCGTGGCGACCGTCCCCGCGCCGACCGGGTCGGTCATCGCCGACTCGGCGTCCGCGTCGCCGGCGCCGAGCCCGTCGGGCCCGGCGCCGGGCGTGCTCCGGTCGTCCTACGCCGAGCCGCAGGTGCAGGGCGGGCAGGCGCAGGTCGCCCTGCCGGTCTCCCTGACCATCCCGGTGATCGGGGTGCGGGCCCCGCTGATCACGCTCGGCCTGGCCTCCGACGGCACGCTTTACACGACGCCGCTGGACAGCGCGCCGCAGGCGGCGGGCTGGTATACCGGCAGCGTCCGCCCGGGGGCGGTCGGCCCGGCGGTCATCGCCGGCCACATCAACTACGGCGGGGCCGAGGGCGTGTTCTGGCGGCTGAACGAGTTGCGCCCGGGCGACATCGTCTACGTCGGGCGGGCCGACGGCAGCACGATCAAGTTCCGCGTGACCGCCGTCCAGTCCACGCTCAAGACCGATTTCCCCACGGGCGGCGTGTACGGCGCGACCGCCGACGCGGAACTGCGCCTCATCACGTGCGGCGGCACCTTCGACCCCGCGACCAAGCACTACCTGAGCAACACCATTGTCTACACGACCGAGGCAAGCTAACCGCCGTCCGCTCCGCGGCAAGCGCACCGCTCCGCGGCAGGCGCCCGGCTCCGCGCGGCAGGCGCACCGCTCCGCGGCAAGCGCCCCGGTTCGGCCGCTCACGCCCCCCGGATCTGGCCCTCGATCGTGGTGTACTCGCCGCGCCAGAACAGCAAGGGGGTGGCGCCCTCGCCGTTCGTCTCCACGTGCCGCACGCGGCCGATGACGATCTCGTGGTCGCCGCCGGGAAGGACGTGCTCGACGGTGCACTCGATGACCGCGATCACGTCCGCGAGCCTGGGCGACCCGGTAAGGCCGCGGTGGTGCGTCACCCCGTCCCAGACGGCGGCGAGGCCGCGCTTGGCGAAGTTGGCGGACAGTTGCCGCTGCCGGTGGCCGAGGACGTTGACCGCGAACGCGCCGTGGCTCCTGAGGGCCGTCAGCGTCGCGCTCTCCAGGTCGAAGCAGACCAGCACGAGCGGCGGCGTTAGCGAGAGCGACGTGACCGCGTTCGCGGTGGTCCCGACCGGCTCGCCGTCCGCGCCGATCGACGTGATGACCGTGACCCCGGTGGCGAAGTGACCCATCGCCTCGCGCAGCTGGGCAGGTGAGACCTCCGCCGGGCTCACGTGGTGAACCTCGCGGGCGGCGTCGTTAACAGCGGTCATGAGCTACGACTGTCCATGGCTAGCGGGGGTACTGCGGGCAGCATTAAAAATCCCTACGTCATGATATTTGCCCGGGAAGATCCCCGCGCCCGTCTGGCATCGCGTTGACCTCCCGGTGCGGCTGTTGGTGCGGCCCGTACGGTCGGCGCCGGGCCGCACGTCCAGACTCGCACCGGCATCCATACTTGTCAATAATTACGACCAATTTAGTAGGTTATTGCCGGTACAGACCACCCAGTGCAAACCACCCAGCGCAGACCACCCCCAGCGCGAACAACCCAGCGCAAGCCCCGCAGGCTCCCACGCCCCGCGGGCCGCTGGCGGTCCTTGAGCGGACCCGAACCGACCGCTACCGGTGAGCGGCCGCCGCCTCCGCGACGAGCAGGCGGTCGCCGGAGGCGATGACCGGGTCGTCGCCTAGGCCAAGGCTGAACTCGCCGTTCCTGACCAGGCCGAGCACGAGGCCGGCGCGCTCGCCCCTGATCGCGCTCAGCCGCTTGCCGACGGCGGCGCTCCCGGCCTCCACCTCGGCGAACGTGTCCCGGCGGCCGACGAGCTGCGCGATCATGTCGCCGGCGTGCGGCGTCTCAAGCGCGGCGGCCAGCGCGCGGGAGACCAGTTGGCTCGCGGACACCGACTGCTGCACGCCCAGGTCCTGCAGCGCCTCCCGCACCGACGGCGAGTCGACCAGCGCCGTGATCGTGAGCGACGGCGCCTGCTTGCGCAGCAGCACCGCGCTGATCAGCACGTCGCCGTCGCTGGTGCCGGTGATCAGCGCCTGCTCCGCCCCCGTCGGCCTGGCCCGGGCGATGACGGCCTCGTCCGTCGGGTTCCCGCGGACCACGTGCACCCCGGACCGCACGGTCGCCGGGTCAACGTCGGCCACGAGCACGACCGGGATGCCCACCCCCGCCAGTTCGTTGAGGATCGCGGGCACGGTCGGGGTCATGCCGATGATCAGGCGGTACGTCCCTTCGGGGAACGTGCTGTGCATGGCGAGGATCCTCCGGACTCCGGCGGCGGCGGCCGCCCCCGACACGAGCGCGAACGCCGCCGCCAGCATCGGGATCGTGGTCAGCATGACGAGCGAGGCGATGAGCTTGCCGACCGGGTTATGCGGGGTGACGTCACCGTACCCGACGGTCGTCGCCGTCGTCACCGCCCAGTACAGGCCCGTGGTGAACGGCAGGTCCTCGGCCAGCGCGAACAGGCCCGCGCCAATCAGCACGACCCCGACGACGCAGCCGAGCAGTATGACCACGCGCCGCCGGTGCGGCTCGCCGAACATCCGGAACAGAAGCACGAACACAGCCCCTTATAGTGCCGCAAACCCAGGGCCAGCGGGTGGGGAACGCGCCGCATTCACCGGGCCGCGCCTCCGGCCGGGCATATCTGGTGACAGGCTTGGGTTGGGGGCAAGGGCCAGCAACCGCGGTACGGCAAGACACCCGCGGTACCTGGGCGGCCGAAGCGATGACCGGAGGCAACGATGAAGGCGGTACGGTTCGACGAATACGGCCCGGTGGACGTGCTTGACGTGCGCGACGTCCCGGTGCCTGAGCCGGGACCGGGCGAGGTCCTCGTCAGGGTCAAGGCGGCGGGGATCAACCCGGGGGAGGCGAAGATCCGCGACGGGTCGCTGCACGAGCGCTGGCCGGCCACGTTCCCATCCGGGCAGGGCAGCGACTTCGCCGGGGTCGTCGACCGGCTCGGCCCCGGCGTCACCGCGGTCGCGCCTGGCGATGAGGTGATCGGCTGGGTCGATACCCGGTCGAGCCAGGCGGAGTACGTAGTGGCGGAGGAAGCGAACCTGGCGGGCAAGCCCGCCGGCCTTCCCTGGGAGGTCGCGGGCGCGCTGCCGGTCGCGGGCTTCACGGCGTGGGCCATGGTCCGCGCGGTCGACCTCAAGCCGGGCGACGTCGTCGTCGTCACCGGGGCGGCCGGCGGCGTCGGCTCGATCGCCGTGCAACTCGCCAAGCGCAAGGGCGCGACGGTGATCGGCCTGGCTGGCCCGTCCAACCACGACTGGCTCACCAGGCACGGCGTGATTCCGCTGGCCTACGGCGAGGGCGTCGCCGACCGCATCCGCGCCGCCCTGCCGGACGGCGCGGGCGTCGACGCGTTCCTCGACACCTACGGCGGCGACTACGTGGAACTGGCGCTGAACGTGCTCAACGTGAGCCCGGAGCGCGTCGATACGGTCGTCCGCTTCGACGCCGCCGCGAAGTACGGGGTCAAGGTCGAGGGGAACGCCGCGGGCGCGAGCGCCGCCACGCTGGGTGAGATCGCCGCGCTCGTCGCGGCCAAGGAGGTCGAGGTGCCGCTGGCGCACACGTTCCCGCTCGGCGAGGTGCGCACCGCCTACGCCCAGCTCGGCCGGGGCCACGTCCGCGGCAAGATCGTCCTCATTCCCTAGGCTCCGTTCAGCTCCCTCAGCGCAGCGCCCAAGCGCGGGGGCCGGCTTTTGTTGGCTCCCGCGCATTCGGCGACCGGCGACGGCCGGCCATGGGGCGCGCGGCCATGTCCGGGGTATCGTTCATGTCGCAAGAAATCACCCCGGCGAGGGAGCCGCCCACGATGACAGCCCGGCAGCAGATCGCGCGCCTGCTCCCGCTGGTGCTGCTGGTCGTCCTCGTGATCGCCGGCCTGCGCGGCGCGGTCCCCACGCCGCGCTGGGACGGGCCGCTCAAGGCCGACGGCATCGCGATCGGCATCGCGATTGAGGTCGTGTTCGGCGCGCTGCTGTTCGTGATCTTGTCCAGGGACGGCAGGGCCCGGCGCGCGGAGGCGGTCAGGCCCTACAACCCGGCAGACGCGGACAAGGACATCGAGCCCGCGCGGGCGCTGCGGTTCACGCTCGAGTACGTGCTCCTCATGGCCATGATCGCCGTCGCCGCCGTCCTGATCGCCGACCTTCACCTGCACTTCTTCGTCAGCCACAGGATCCCTAAGACCCCGCTTGAGTCGCTCAGGCCCGTGAGGCAGCCGACGCCCAAGTCCGGCGGCGGCGGCAGCGGGAGCTTCAACATCCCGATCGGGCCGATCCTTTACGGGCTGCTCATCGCCGCGATCGTCCTCGCGATCGCGGTCAGCATCTGGTGGTCGACGCGGCTGCGCCGCCCGGCCGCGCCGCTAGTGATCGAGGACGTGAGCACCGAGGAACTGCGCGCGGCGGTGGCCGAGGGCAGGGCCGCGCTCGAAGAGATCGACGACGCCAGGGCCGCGATCATCGCCTGCTACGTGGCGATGGAGCGCCGCCTCGCCGACCGCGGTACCGCGCGCGGGGCGGCCGACACGCCGGATGAGCTGCTCGCACGCGCGGTGGCCGGCAATATCGTCCGCGGCGCCGCGGCGGGCCGCCTCACCACGCTGTTCTACGAGGCCCGCTTCTCCACCCACCCGCTCGGCACGGGCCAGCGGGACGCCGCCAGGACGGCGCTCGACGAGCTCGCCGGGGAACTGTCGGCCAAGCCGGCGCCGGCCGCGGAGCCGGCCGGCCAGCCAACCGGGACCAGCCAGCCGCCGAAGCCAGGGGGTGGCTGGGTATGAACTGGCGTCCCGCCTTCCCCGAACTGATCGTCGCCGCCGTCACGGTCGCCGTGGCGGCGCTGGCCGGCGCCGCCGTGGCCGGCTGGCCGGGCGTCGTCGTCGTCGCCGTCGTGACGGCCGTCATCGCCGTGCTGCTGCTGCGCGGCGTCATCCCCCGGTCGGCCGCCCAGACCATGCGCATGAAGAAGGACAAGGCGCGGGCACGGACGATCTCCGGCTACTCGCAGCGCCGGTTCGTCGTGGCCGCCAGCCTCACCAGCCGACCGATGTACGAGTCGGACCTCAGGCCCGTCCTCGAGCACATCCTCGCCGCCCGGCTGGCCGAGAACCACAGCGTCAACCTCTACACCCAGCCTGACGCGGCGCGGAAGACGTTCTGCCGGACCAGGAACGAAGCCAGGCTGTGGCCCTGGATCGACCCCG
>Ga0335075_10004521_pt1 | contig 21751 bp, 20 predicted proteins | sample Lox_Sample_24_FD_206723 | JGI IMG/M metagenome (GOLD analysis project Ga0335075, IMG submission 206723) | Soil microbial communities from Loxahatchee National Wildlife Refuge, Florida, United States - Lox_Sample_2.4 | ecosystem: Environmental > Terrestrial > Soil > Wetlands | place: USA...
CTTCTATTGCCAGTCTTCGCTTTGCTGCTGGTCGGCGCGGCGGAGATTGCGAGGGTTGAGTACACGGCCATCGAGGTTTCAAACGCGGCAATGGCCGGGGTGCAGTATGGCGCTCAGGACGCCACAACGGCTGCCGATACAACCGGGATACAGAACGCTGCCCAGAACGACGCGGCCAACATCACGATCACGACTACGGTTGAGCCGTTCGCCTGCATCTGTTCCGACGGGTCGGCTTCGACGTGCCAGCCGACAGACTGCTCCGGCTCGAATATTGAGACGATTCTTACGGTCGAGACGCAGACAAGTTTTGACCCGGTGATTCATCTGCCGGGGCTTCCGACAACCTTCACACTCCGCGGGCACGCGACCCAGAAGGTTCTGGAGTGATGGATTCAGGAGCTTACAGGCCGAAGGGAAGCAAATGGATGCTCAGATCGCGGGGAATGCTGCGTCCGGATGGCGCGACACTGATCGAGTTCGCGCTGTCCTCGGCGATCCTGTTCTCTTTGTTGATTGGCATGATGGAGCTCTCGATCGCATTCTTCAGCTACCACTATGTCAACGACGCGGCGCGGGAGGCGTCGCGGTGGGCTATGGTGCGCGGATCGGCTTCGTGTACCAATACGTCGGGGTTGGTGGATTGCGATGCAACCGGAGCGCAGATACAGAGCTTTGTGCGGAGCCTTGGATATCCGAGCATTGTGTCGAGCAATACGACAGCAAATACGGTCTGGTGCGCGGTAAGCGAGACGCAGCCCGCGACGTGGTCAAGCTGCAGCGCGGCCGGTTCCAACGCGCCAGGGAATGAGGTGCAGGTAACGGTGATCTACCAATTCCCGCTCAGTATTCCTTTTGTGAGCAAGCAGACGCTGAGTATGCAAAGCACATCGGCGATGGTGATTTCGCAATAGCTCGCTGCATCTACGGCGTCTGCGGCACATCTATACTTCATGGCTGCTGCTGTGAGTTCTGTTTCGCGACTTTCCCGGACGCCGCTTTCTGTTCTTGACCTTGCCCATGTACGGCAGGGCGGGACGGCCTCCGATGCTTTCAGGGAGACGCTGGATCTGGCTCGCCGTGCGGAGGGCTGGGGTTACCGGCGTTTCTGGCTGGCGGAGCACCATAACATCCCGGGCGTTGCCTCTTCGGCGACTTCGGTGCTGATTGGGCATGTGGCTGGCGGGACGAAGACGATCCGGGTGGGATCGGGTGGGGTAATGCTGCCGAATCATGCTCCGCTAGTGATTGCAGAGCAGTTTGGGACGCTGGAGGCGCTGTATCCGGGGCGGATTGACCTGGGGCTGGGGCGCGCGCCGGGCGGCGACCAATCGGCGGCTCGGGCGCTACGGAAGGATTTGCGGGCCGGGGATGATTTTCCGGCGCTGCTGGAGGAGCTACGGCGATATCTGGGGCCGAAGCGCGCTGGGGCTTTGGTTACGGCATATCCGGGTGCGGGGTCAAACGTGCCGGTGTGGCTGCTGGGGTCGAGCGGGTTCAGTGCGGCTCTGGCAGCGGAGTTGGGGCTGCCATTTGCGTTTGCGGCGCACTTTCAGCCGGATAATCTGCTGCCGGCGCTGGATCTTTACCGGAGGAGTTTTCGTCCGTCGGAGGTGCTGGAGCGGCCTTTTGCGATGGCGGGGGTTCCGGTAATTGCGGCGGAGACGGATGAGGAGGCGCGCTGGCTGGCGACGACTCCACAGCAGATGTTCTTGAATTTAATCCGGAATCGGCCCGGACCGCTGGTGGCTCCGGCGGCGCAGTTGGACTGGAATGCGATGGAGCGCACTACGGTCGAGGCGAAGATGGGCGCGGCGATTGTGGGCAGCCGCGAGCGCGTGCGGCAAGGGCTGGAGCTGTTTCTGGATGAGACGCAGGTAGATGAGCTAATGGTGGTGACGACCACGTTTGATTATTCGGCAAGGCTGCGGTCGTATGAGATGGTGGCGGAGATGGCGTTTTGCACAGCGTGATTCTGCGCGGCTGTGGCTGGCTGGAGTTCCCGTCTGGAATTTCCGAACTTTTCGGTTTTGAGCGTGTTTTCCTGACTGGTACTTGTGAATAAAAATCCACTGGCAGACGGTGGTCAAGCTTCCATTGAGGGGTATATGGTAATGAGTCGCCCGAGCGTTTGGAGTGCGTCAACCAGGCGCGTGCGATGAGCGTCCAATGTACTGGAGTATTGAATGATGGCTACCTTGCTGCATCCTGAAGTTTCTTCTGAGAAAGACTTTCTTCCGCTGAACGGCACCGATTATGTTGAGTTTTATGTAGGCAATGCGCGACAGGCGGCTTACTTCTACCGACTGGCGTTTGGAATGAGCCTGGTGGCGTATGCCGGTCCGGAGACGGGGCTGCGCGATCGGGCGTCGTATGTGCTGCAGCAGGGGAAGATCCGGTTTGTGATGACGACTCCCCTCCGGCCTGATGGAGAGATTGCGCACCATGTGCACCGGCATGGAGATGGGGTGCGCGATGTGGCATTGTGGGTAGACGATGCGACGCAGGCATGGAAGGAGACAACCAAGCGCGGTGCGCGCAGCGTGCATGAGCCGCACGATCTGAAGGACGAGCATGGGGTGGTGAAGCTGGCTTCGATTGCGGCGTACGGAGATACGATTCACACGTTTGTAGAGCGGACGAATTACCTGGGGCCGTTTTTGCCGGGGTATCGCGCGGAGCCGAAAGACCCACTGGCGAGGCCCACGGGGCTGAAATACGTCGACCACATGGTGGGCAATGTGGGCTGGAACGAGATGAATCGCTGGGTGGATTTTTACGCGCATGTGATGGGCTTCTCGCTGTACCAGCACTTTGACGATAAGGATATTTCGACAGAATACTCGGCGCTGATGTCGAAGGTGATGTCAAATGGGAATGGTCGGGTGAAGTTCCCGATCAACGAACCCGCTGAGGGACGGCGGAAGTCGCAGATTGAGGAATACCTTGAGTATTATCACGGGCCGGGGGTGCAGCATATCGCGCTGGCTACGGACAATATTCTGGCTACCGTTGCGAAGCTGCAGGAGCAGGGGGTTGGGTTCCTGAAGGTTCCGCACACGTATTACTCGGAGCTTGAGGGGCGAGTAGGCAAAATCGACGAGCCGATCGAGGATCTGGAGAAGCTGGGGATTCTGGTGGACCGCGACGATGAAGGATACATGCTGCAGATCTTTACGCGACCTGTAGAAGATCGGCCTACGCTGTTCTACGAGATTATCCAGCGTAAGGGCAGCCGTAGCTTCGGCAAGGGCAACTTCAAGGCCTTGTTTGAGGCGATCGAGCGGGAGCAGGCGGAGCGCGGGAATCTTTAAGGGCGGCCATTAACCATTAGCTTAGATGGGCTGCGGTTTTCCTTTTTTGGATTGCTGCGGCCTTTTCTTTTATGAATGGCCGGGCCAGAGACGGTCTGAGTATTTTTATTTGAAGTGGCGGGAGCACATTGCTAACGCTGAGAATCATTTATGCCATTCCGTGATATTGACAACGTGGAATCGAACTGAAAACGAAGCATCTCCGGCCTTCTCAAACGCCATCCATTTGATAGGTGCAGCAAGTTGTACACCGCAGGGAAAATGAGGGGAAGGAGAAATAATATGACGACTTCAACGGAGTATCCCGCGGTTCCCGTGCCACGCATTTTCTCGTGGTCAGGAATATTCGCAGGAACGTTCCTGTTCTTAGCGATCGAAGCCACTTTCGGCATTTTGGGGATGAAAATCTTTGCGTCAGCGAGACCGGGCATCGGCGTCGGTTTCGGAATCTGGATGGTGGTGTTATCGATTATCTCTCTCTATTTCGCAGGCAGACTAGCGGGCAGACTCACGGGTGCGACCACCCAAAATCTGGGCATGTATGCGGGGCTCGTCACCTTTGGGATGAGTATCTTCACTTCCGTACTTCTGATGGTTTTTGCGCTCGGTAACACGGTCAGCCGGGGCACGGACATCGCAGCCAGCGTCACTCGTATGGGAGATCTTCTTGCCTCGAGTGGTTACTGGCTGTTTGTTGCCCTTGTTCTGGCCATGATCTCCGCCGCATTGGGCGGCATTCATGGCGCAGCCATGAGCGGCTTACGGTTAAAGTCCAAGAGTAGTGCACTTGAAGCGAAACGAGCCGCTTAACCTGAATGTGCGCACATAGGAAGCTACAGGGGCTTGGGGACTGCAATGGGCGCGGCCGCCGGGTTGAGGTGCGGCATGGGAAGCGGCTCGATGGCCCATACGTAGACGACCAGCTCGCGGCTGTAATGGAGGAGCGGCGCGGTGTCCGGCAAGGTGATGCCGTGGGCGGCGGGCAGCTCGTTGAGCTCGAACTCGGCTTCGGCTCGCTCGAGCGGCCAGGGGAGATGATGGATGCTTCCCCTGAATAAGGCTCCGTCGCGCGCGGCGCTGTAGAGGGCGTAGCGCTCGGTTAGAAATTGTTCGAGCCCCTGCTTGTCAGCGGCTTGGCCGAGGCTGCGATAGCGGGCGCGAAAGCGGGTGGGCCGTTTTGCGAAGTGGCGCTCGCTGGTGTAGAGGAACTCGCGGTCGTCAGTGTGGTCGATGCGCATTTTTGCCCAGAAATACGGGAGCTTGTAGACGGTGCGAGCGGCAATGACAGCGAGCGGATTGCCGGCGTCGAGCGAGAAAAAGAAGACGCCGGAGCGATTCGTGTGGGGCTCGCGGACGTAGGTGCGTAGGTTCAGCTCGGGAAAGCGACTGGCTCCAGGGATGGCGGGAAGTCCGCGGGTGCGAATCTGATCCATCCAGAAGGGGACGACGCCGATCCAGGCAGCGCCATCGAAGGTGTCAACGCAAAGCTCGGGCGGGATGAGCGGCGTGATTTGGGCGGCGGGGACGGGCCAGTGCGCGAAGAGCAGATCGTTCCACCGCTGGGTCATGGTCCAGTGCGCGGAGGGTAGAGGCCAAGGGCGATGTTCTGTGGTGGAGAGAATGTCGTTCATGGGGTTGGATTTTCGACATAAAGGACGAATGGCAGCCGCGTCGGGTTGCAGTTGACGAACGAAATTGACGTGCGCGTCCAAAATATCCAAAGGCTCAAATGCCGTATGCTGTTGCCCATGCCCGAAAGAGAAGCAGCCTCTGCCGTTGAACCTGCCGAGACGCCTCAAAACCAGACCGAAGTGTTTGCTGTCCACGGCGCGGACCCCGAGGTGCTGGCCTATGCCATGGCGAAATATTCGCGCTCTGCACTGTCCATGAGGGACTCACTGAAAGAGATCAGCAGCCAGCGCGCGGAGCAGTTCCTGAACACATTCTATTTCCAATATGGACATCGCTCTATTGCCGACCTGGCTCATCTCGCCTTTGCGATTGAACGGCTTTCCCTGCTGGCTGCGATTGTACTCGTAGATGAACAGAGATGGGATGGGCAGGAGCGTTCGACGCGTTACCAGAATTTCCGCAAGAGCGGGTGGTTTATGCCGGAGTTTGGCGACGCCGCGGCAGCGGACGTTTTTCGGAAGAGCGTGGAGGCTTCGTTTGCGGGGTACCACGAGGTTGCCGAGGGAGTGCTGGAGTCGCTGAAAGGGCGGGTTCCGCGGCCGGAGCAGATGAAGCCGGAGATGTGGGAGCGGACGCTAAAGGCACGGGCGTTCGATGTGGCGAGGTATCTGCTGCCGCTGGCGACGAATACTTCGCTGGGCCAGATTGTGAATGCGCGGACGCTGGAGATGCAGGTTTCGCGGCTGCTGTCGAGCGAGTTTGGGGAGATTCGCCAGCTGGGGGAGACACTGCGCGGGGCGGCGAGCGGCGCGGCGTGGAATGTCCACGGCGAGGAGCTTGAGCGGCTGCAGTGGGAGATCGCGGCGCTGGATCCGGCGCTGGGCGAGCGGGCGGCGGCGCTGCTGACGCGCGAGGTGAAGACGGCTCCGACGCTGGTGAAGTATGCGGCCCCGAATGAGTATGCGATGGCCACGCAGCAGGAGCTGCGGCAGACGGCGGCGGAGTTGCTGAAGGGCGAACCGATTGAGGATGCTCCGTTGGTGGATTTGATTGGCGGCGACGAGACGCTGGAGGTCGAGCTGGCGACGACGCTGCTGTATGGGGCGAGCCACCATCCTTACCGGCAGATTCGACGCGTGGTTGACGACCTGAGCGAGGTGCGGCGGAACGAGATTATTGCGCTGGGGGCGCGGCATCGCGGGAAGCATGATGAGCTGCTGAGGGAATTCTCGGCGGGACAGGCGCTGCGGTTCGATATTTTGATGGATATTGGGGGGTTTCGCGATATGCACCGGCACCGGAGGTGCGTGCAGGTGCTGCAGGGGTTCACTTCCCTGCATGGATACGACGTTCCTGAGGGATTGGACGAGGCTGGGCTGGTTCCGCGCTACCGGGCCGCGATGGTTGCGGCGCATGGCGCTTACGGGAAGCTGGCGGTGGGGCATCCCGAGTCAGCGCAGTATGCTCTGCCGCTGGGGACGCGCAAGCGGGCGCTGTTCAAGATGGATTTTGCCGAGGCACTATATATCTCGGAGCTGCGGTCGGCTCCGCAGGGGCATTTCTCCTATCGCAAGATTGCGTGGGAGATGTATTGCGCCGTGAAGAAGCAGCATCCGGCTTTGGCGGAGTATTTTCGGGTTACGGATGTGCGGGAGCCGGTGGATTTGCTGAAGCGGTGACTTGCCGCCAAGGCACACGCGCCTTCGGCGCCGTCATAAATCGGGCTGAAGTGGCCCTCCCGTTGGTCGGGATTGAAAGATTGCAGTCCCCTGCCCGGCTTCAACGGCTTTGAATTTCGTAATGGCCGGGCTGGGTTAGTTTGATGATGGCTCGTTTGCCGTCTTCGTCCGGTGTGCTGGTTTGCGAGCTTCCGTTTACCAGTACCTGAGCAGTTGGGGTGGGTACTGGAATGGAGATGCGGGCATTGGTTCCGGGTGGAAGGTCGATAGTGGTTGCGTCCTTTGTGATTGAGACGGTGAGCAAGCCGCGAGGGGTGGGCTCCGCGCCTTTGGCCCATTGCAGATCGATCAGGTCGGGGCGGATATCTACTTTCGAGAAGCCGGGGCCGGTGGGGTGGATGCCTAAAACCTGTTCCATCAGCCAGGGTGTAACGCCGCTGGACCATCCATGGGCGAGGCTGACGCGATAGCCGGACATGGCGTCGGCCTGGAGCGAGGCGTGGAAGTCGGAGCCCTTGTACCAGGAGGGATCGTAGCCCTCCCAGAAGCTGGTTGCGCCTTCATTCGTCATTCCGCCCCAATACTGACGTATCCAGTTGAGGGCGGCGGCGCGGTGGCCCATTTTTGCCATGGCGCTGATGACGTAATAGTTGTAATACGGGGTGATGATGAGCGCGTTGTATTTGACGTGTCCTACGCTGGCGAGCGCGTTGTGCCAGATGGCCGGATACTGCGATGGGTTGGCGACTCCGGACAATACGGCGTAGGCATTGGTCTGCCAGCGGGTGCCGAAGGAGCCGGAGGGATCGAGAAGATACTTCTGCGCGGCGGCCTTCATTGCGTCGGCTTGCTTCTGGAAGAGATCGGCGTTGGTTGTGTCGTGGAGCTGGCGCAAGAGCCAGGCTCCGTCGCGGAAGCCGGCGAAGAACTCAAACTGTGTGGCGCGGCGCGTTTCGGGAGTGTCTCCGTATAACTCGGGAGACCAGTCGACGAAGGGCCAGGCATGATGTGTGTTGGCGAAGAGGTCGCGCTGGTCGAGTTCTGTTTCCATATAGTGGAGCAGTTGTACCAGGCGGGTGTGCGTGGACTCGAGTTGCTGGATGGAGCCGGTGTGTTTGTAATACTCGGCTTCGTCGATGACCCAGAATGCAGAGTAGCCCGGGATTCCGTTCACGTCGCCGTGGATGGGCTCGGCGCCGAGGAGCCGGTCGAGCGTGTCCTCCATCAGGAAATGGTCGTCGAAGGCGTCCTCGATGGTGCTTCCGCTGACGTTGAGGTCACCCGAATAGCGACCGCGATCGCGCTTGGGCGCGTCCCAGATGTCGTCCTGCATGCAGAGGTGGGCGGTGTAGGCTCCGATGGCCCACATCTGGTTGAGCTCGGGATCGGACGAGGAGAAGTACCCTTTGTAGCTGACGGGATACTCAATACCATCGAGCTGGATGGATTTGTAACGGGTGTCTTTGCCGACGGTGAAGCGGAGAAGCGCGTAACGGAAGGCGCTTTTGGGGCCGTAGGCGGTCGCGTGCGGGGCGATGTGGACGGGATCGATGCCGAGGTAGGGCTGGTTAAAGGCCTCCTGTTCCGATTCGCCATATTGCACGGTTGCGTCGGCTGGCTGGGCGGAGTCGGACTGAAGCTCGATGCGGCCGGTTACTTCGCGTCCGAAATCGAGCAGGATTTGTGGTGCGTCGTGCTGCGAGACAGACTCAGAGGGCAGGGTGACGGTGAATTCAGGACCGGGGGTGACGGTATTGGTGAGAGAGTTGACGTTGGACAATTTTCCGATGCCGGAGTATGCGCGGCTGACCTTCACGGCCGCGAGATGGTACTGGGCGAGAAAGGGCGAGATGCCGTCGAAACCGGGCCAGGCGTACATGCCTGCATCGGCATTCCACTGGAAGAACTCGATGGAGCTTTCGATTCCGCCGAGGCTGTCGGCATTTTGCCAGCTGCGATCGTCAAAGGCTGTGGCCTGCCAGCCAGAGGAGGCGTGCATGGAGGCTTTCCATTGTGCGTTGCTGATGAGCAGGGGTGGAGCGGCGATGCCTTGAACTGCGGGCACAATCTTTACGGCGAGCACCTCACCGTGGGTCAGTTGGATGGCGAAGCGGTTGTCGCCCCCGCTGCCGATGTTAGGACCGCGCACGGCTTCAATGGCGAGCACGTTTTCTCCTCTGCGGAGAGCGTGGGTTACATCACAGGCGTAGACGCGAATGCCCATTGGGAAGTCGAGGTTGAGCTGATAGCTGGCGAGGTTTTGGCCGTTGAGATAAATGGTCGCGGAGCGGGGTCCGGCGAGATAGAGCGTGGCGTGGGCGGGAACAGAGGCGAGGTTGAAAGTTCGCCTGAAATAATGCGGGGTGAGATTCTGATCTGCGCCGGAGAGCCATCCGCTCTGGTGGGCTGGATTGGCGGAGACGGCGTCCTCTTTGGTCCAGATGTATTGCGTGGGCAAGGGGCGATGGATTGCCGATTCCAGCACCGGAGTTTGGATGCTTCGGGTTGGGTCCAGGTCCCGGTTGGGAATTTGGGTTGGGCCGACAGAGGGATCGCCCATTTGCGCGATGGCGGGGATGGAAATGAGGAAAGACAGCATCGTGATGGTGAGTGTGTTCCGCCGCATTGCGCTCCTTCTGATTCCAGACCGCGGATTGTTCGAGGGGATCTGGGGCAGTGTTTTCCGACGGTTACCACTTTAACAATGATTCGGGATCGAGGGTTGGCGGCGGCGACGGTTGCCGCTGACGCATTTTCCACGTTACTATAGTTTTTGTCTTTTCTTCGCCCATCGAAATTTGATGCTAAGATTCACTCAAACCGCACCGCTCGACCTGAAAGACGTGAATGGTTGGGCCTGATGTGTGTCCACAGACTGGAGAATTTACGTGGCAGATGACCGTTCCCGCGCCATTGATTTGGCGCTTTCGCAGATAGAAAAGCAGTTTGGTAAGGGCTCCATTATGCGCCTGGGCAGCAAAGAGGCGGTGGTGCCGATTTCGACCATTTCGACGGGGTCGATCTCATTTGACGCGGCACTCGGCGTGGGCGGCGTGCCGCGGGGGCGCGTGGTGGAGATCTTTGGGCCTGAGTCATCGGGCAAGACGACGATTACGCTGCAGATTATTGCCGAGGCGCAGAAGGCGGGCGGCATGGCGGCGTTTGTGGACGCGGAGCATGCGCTGGACCCGGGCTATGCGAAGAAGCTGGGCGTGGATATCGACAACCTGCTGATATCGCAGCCGGATTATGGCGAGCAGGCGATGGAGATTACCGAGGCGCTGGTGCGCTCGGGAGCGATCGATGTGCTAGTGGTGGACTCGGTGGCCGCGCTGGTTCCGAAAGCGGAGTTGGACGGCGAAATGGGTGACTCGCATATGGGGTTGCAGGCGCGGCTGATGTCTCAGGCGCTGCGGAAGCTGACGGGCACGGTTTCAAAGTCGCGGACGTGCCTGATTTTTATTAACCAGATTCGCGAGAAGATCGGCGTGATGTTCGGGAATCCGGAGACGACGACGGGCGGCCGGGCGTTGAAGTTTTATTCATCGGTGCGCATCGATATTCGCCGCATTGCCGCTGTGAAAGAGGGCGACGTTGTTGTTGGTTCGCGCACGCGGACCAAGATTGTGAAGAACAAGGTGGCGGCTCCGTTCCGCGAGGCGGAGTTCGACATTTTGTATGGCGAGGGGATTTCGCGCGAGGGCGATGTGCTGGACCTGGCGGTGACGCACAACATCGTTGAGAAGAGCGGCGCGTGGTACAGCTACAGCGGCGAACGTATTGGGCAGGGACGCGAGAATGTCCGGAATTTCCTGAAGGAAAATAAGGATGTGTTTGCGCGGATCGATGCTCAGCTGCGGCAGAAGCTGGGGATTGTTGCGCCGGGCGGCGCGCCTGAGGTTCCGGCGGTTCCGGTGAACGGCGCGATTGTGGCTCAGGAAGCGGTGAAACCGTCGGCGAGACGGCAGTAGCATTCACATTTCCTTGAAGGCCCATCACTCCAGTGATGGGCCGTTTTCCTTCGAGAAATTGTGCGGGTTCCTTATCGCGGCTACAATTCTCGTTGCGTGAATACTGTAAAAGCTATCTACCCTGGAAGCTTCGATCCGGTGACGAACGGGCACCTTGACCTGATTGCTCGCGGGTCTAAGATTTTCGATCACCTGGTGGTTGCGATCCTGCGTAACTCGGGGAAGAATCCTCTGTTTACTGTGGAAGAGCGGGTGGAGATGCTGACGGAAGGCGTGGCGGGGCTAGGGAATGTGTCGGTTGCCACGTTTGACGGGCTGCTGGTGGACTATGCGCGCACGGAGCAGGCACAGGCGGTACTGCGCGGGATTCGCGCGATCAGCGATTACGAGTATGAGCTGCAGATGGCGTTGATGAACCGGCGGCTGGCTCCGGAGCTGGAGACGATTTTCCTGATGCCGGATGGGAAGTATTCGTTTGTTAGCTCGCGGCTGGTGAAGGAAGTGTTTGAGCTGGGCGGATCAGTGAAGGGACTGGTGCCGGAGTTTGTGATTGAGCGGCTGCGGCAGCATCGGCGTTGAGAACCTTCTGCAGGATTGCGGCGCGCGACGAGAGCGGATTACATGTTTGCCGCGGGTGCGGGCTTCGTCGCGGATGGAAGAAAGAAGAGTCCAGCGATGTGGCCTGATGCGTCAAGGACGACCTTTGCGTCAAGGTTGGACTGAGCGAAGGCGCATGTAACGAGCGCGATGTGATAGCCGTCCTGCTGAGTGAGTTGAATCCCCACAATGTGTTCGAAAGGGCCTGCCTGCGCGGTGATTTGAGCCCAGGTAGCGGAAAGTTTTTCTTCGGGCAGTGCGGCTTTCATGCGTTCGTCAAAGCGCGATTCAACGGACGCGAATTTGCCGTGAGCGAGAGCATCTACGGTTGTGCTTCCTATGGCTGCCGCATCCGGCGATAACGAGGATGGTTCCGATGCAGAGGGTACGAAGAACAGACCAGCAATGCGGCCTTGCGTGTCGATTACCACTTTGGCGTCAAGATTGGCCTGGGCAAATATGCACGCGACCAGCGCAATGTGATAGCCGTCCTGCTGGCTGAGTTGAATCCCGGCGATGTGTTTGAACGGACCCGCCTGAGTGGTGATCTGCGTCCAGGTGGTGGCGAGTTTCTCCTGCGGAAGCGTGGCTTTCATGCGTGGATCAAAACGTGCTTCCACGTCCGGCCATTGCTCTTGCGCTATCGCCGAGACAGTCTCGCGTCCTATCTTGGGGTAGTCTGTCTGCGCTGTTGCAAACGGGGAGAAACCAGCAAATGGGATGGCAATCAAGAGCGCAAGAAGGACGATTCGAAGCAGGCGTTTCATCGGCACCAAGAATAGCGCGGAATTCTGCCCCACACAAAGCCGAAAATCTGAAAAAATAGAGGCATTATGACAGCTACCACTGCCACTAAAGTTTTCTCTGACCGCATTGGACGGATTGAAGTATCGGCGACCATGGCCGTAACCGCTGAGGCGGCGAAGCTGCGCGCACAGGGCGCGAAGCTGGTTGATTTCGGCGCGGGCGAACCGCACTTTGCGACTCCGCGGCATATTAAGGACGCGGCGATTGAGGCGATCGACGCGAACTTTACGCGCTACACGATGGTTGCGGGGATTCCTGAGCTGCGCAAGGCGATTGTGGAGCGGCATGCGTGCGACTTCGGATCGGATTTTTCGCCGGAAGAGGCCGTGTTCACGACGGGCGGGAAGCTGGCGCTGTTCAATGCGATTCAGGTGTTGGTGGACCATGGCGATGAGGTGATTCTGCCGGTTCCCTACTGGGTTTCGTTCAAGGACATTATTCAGTATGCGGGCGGCAAGGTTGTCTATCTCGAGACGAGCGAGGCGGAGAACTTCCGCATTACCGCGGACGCGATTGAGCAGGCGATTACGCCGCGGACGAAGGCGATTGTTCTGAACTCGCCCTCGAATCCGGCGGGGTCGGTGGTTTCTCCGGGGGACCTGGAGCGCATTGTGCGGCTGGCGCATGAGCGCGGCATCTACCTGCTGCTGGATGAGTGCTACGTTTACCTGCAGTACACGGGGGCGCTGGTGAGCGGCGGATCGTTTACCGAGGCTAAGGAGCATGTGGTGGTGCTGGGGTCGCTGTCGAAGACCTATGCGATGACGGGATGGCGCGCGGGTTATGCGCTGGGTCCGAAGCCGATTATTGCGGCGATGGGCAAGCTGCAGAGCCAATCCACTTCATCGACGGCGTCGTTTGTGCAGAAGGCGGCGGTGGCTGCGCTGAACGGATCGCAGGAGTGCGTGGCGGAGATGCGCGCGGATTATCTGAAGCTGCGCGACCGGATTCTGGGGCGGCTGGCGGAGATTCCGGGCGTGACGTGCACGAAGCCGGAGGGCGCGTTCTATGTGTATCCGAACGTGAGTGCGTACCTGGGCAAGCCGGGCGCGCAGACAGCGATGGAGCTGGCGTCGCGGCTGCTGAACGAGGCGCATGTGGTGACGGTTCCGGGTGAGGCATTTGGGACGAAGGAGCATATCCGGCTGTCGTATGCGGTTTCGCATGCGGATGTGGACGAGGGTCTGGACCGGATGAAGGCGTTCTTCGCTAAGCTGTAAGACATAGACAATTGAGAGCATCCAGGCGGGGCGGCCATTCTGGCTGTCCCGCCTTTCTCACTGTTAGTCTGAAGAAGATGAAGATTTCTGTTCGCGGCATTCTTTTTGATATGGACGGGGTGCTGATCAGCTCGATTGGGTCGGTGGAGCGGAGCTGGACGAAGTGGGCGGAGCGGCATGGCGTTGATCCGGCGCTAGCGATTGAGACGGCGCATGGGCGGCGGGCGATTGAGTCGATTCGGTTTTTGCGGCCCGATTTGAATGATGAGGAAGAGTTGCGGCTGCTGGAAGCGACGGAGATTGAGGACACCGAAGGCGTAGAGATTCTGGAGGGAGTGCAGCGGATTCTTGCAGCACTGCCTGCCGACCGCTGGGCGGTGGTGACCTCGGCCACGAAACGGCTGGCTCTGAGCCGGTTGCAGCATGGCGGGATTCCCCTGCCGGAGCAGGTGGTTACGGCGGATGGTGTGAGCAAAGGCAAGCCCGATCCGGAGCCTTACCTGACGGGAGCCGGGTTGCTAAGGTTGCGGCCTGGGGATTGTCTGGTGATTGAGGATGCCGCGTCGGGTGCGACGGCCGGGCATGCGGCGGGATGCAAGGTTCTGGCTACGCTGTTCTCGCACTCGCTGGAGAGCCTGAGCGCGGCGGACTGGGTTGTTCCTTCGCTCAAGGATGTGCGGGTGGCGGTTGCTGGCGACTGGATCGAGGTTGAGTTTGAGCCGGTGGCGCGTCCGGTAGCGGCAAGCTAGGGCAGTTTTCCTCTCCGTAAAAAAATGTAGTTCATACATATTGCAGGACTTAGTCCGTGCTCTCGGGGAATCGGGCGCGGACTTGTTCCTACCTGGCGGCTGGCTGGTGACTGGCGAGTCGTGCTCCGAAGACCTTCCCTTGAGATGTTTCGTTGATTTTTGTTATCTTCCTCATTCTGTATGGGTTAAGTGAGAATGTGAAGGCCAAGATCTTCTTAACAAATAAGTTATGGCGAAAATACCCAGAATCATAGACTTACGCATAATCTCGCAAGCAGGCCGGGGGAGATGGGAGCTCAGAAGCAAAGGGGCGCAGTGGTGGCTGCGCCCCTTTACCCCTCTTTCTTTCAGGATAGCAGAATCAGGCGTAATTAAGCGCATGCGTAAGCTGTTTATTATGTGTTTGTTGCGAGATTTATAGGTTGACAAAGGGATAGCAAGGGGTTCGGCATGAGCGCACAGCGGGCTGTGTGGGACATCCTGGGCAGTCGCGGAGATTGGCGATCTCAGAGGCGAGTCACTCCTTGAGCTAAAGCCTCGGGACGTGCATGAATTCTACGCGTGGCCGCGGGGCTGTTGAGTGCGGTGTTTATGGCTTGATGATGCGGCGGATGTATCGCTGGCACGGGCGCTCTACTGTGTACATGACGAGCATGGCGGTTGCGATGAGGAGGAAGTAGCTTAGCCATGGGTCGTACTTGGCCAGATGCAGATGGTTGAGGATGTGTGAGTTGTGGATGAGGGTCCACAGGTTGAAGTGCAGGATGTAGAGGCAATAGCTCGCGTTGCCGACGACGGCGAAGGGATAGAAGCCGAAGAAGCGGGCGATGAAGTTGTGTCCGGCGAGGCCGAGGATGGCCAGCGCGAAGAGTGGCATGAGGAGGCCGTCGTGCATGAGCGGGAACGGCATCTTGTCGCCGAAGTAAAGGATGGCGTAGAGGCCGCACATGCCGAGGAGTCCGAAGAGCAGGCGCTTGCGGGCGGCGCGCGGGATCATGGCGTCGAGATCGGCCAACGCGATTCCAAAGAGGAATGACGGAATGTGCGGCGGCGGCGTGAACTTGAGGGCGCGAATCCAGAAGCCGTCGGTGTACCGGTTGATGTGCACGGCGCCGTCGGGATGCAGCCATACGTAGAGGCTGGGCAAGACCATGCCGAGCAGCCATAGACCGAGCATAAGGCCGACCAGAGGCAGGGTTCGGCTGGGACGCTTCCAGAGCACGACGAAGGGGAAGATGAGGTAGAAGAAGGCCTCGGTACACATAGTCCAGGCGGGCGTGTTCCAGAAAGTAGATAGCCACGGGTGCCAGCCCTGGAGCAGGAGTGGGGTGAGCACGACTCCCCAGGCGAACTGGGCGTGGCTGCGGGCGTGCCACTCGTCCATGAGCATGCCCAGCGAGAGGATGAGCGCCAGGAAATAGACGGGATAGAGGCGCGAGAAGCGGGCGACCCAGAAGCTGCGTGTCTTAAGCTGGCCTTTTTGAGCGCGGTCGGAATAGTTGTAGGCCAGGATGTATCCGGACATGAGCAGGAAGAAGCTGACGGAGGTGTAGCCGTTGTCGACGATGGGCGCGAAGGGGCCGAACCATTTGGGATTTGAGAAATGGAAGAAGACGATGTTGAGCGCGGCAAAACAGCGCAGTCCGGTGAGCGCGGGCAGGATTTCTTTCTTCTTTTGCGGCGGCGCTGGGCTGGGAACGACCTGTGGGAGCGGGGCTAATTCGAGTTGTGGGCTGGCGCTCAGATCGGATCCTTTAAAGGCTGCGGTCAGGCGGTGACGAGAGAGCCGACTTTTTCACCGGAGATGACGCGACGAATGTTGCCGGGCTGGTTCATGTTGAAGATGATCATGGGCAGATTGTTGTCCTTGCAGAGGCTGACCGCGGTGGTATCCATTACTTTTAACCCGAGGCGCAGGATTTCCATGTAGGTGATCTGCTCAAATTTCACCGCATTTTTTTCGATGATGGGGTCAGCGTCGTAGATGCCCTCGACTTTGGTGGCTTTGAGGAGGACGTCGGCGTTGATTTCCATGGCGCGGAGGGAGGCAGCGGTGTCAGTGGAAAAATAGGGGTTGCCGATTCCGGCGGCGAAGATGACGACGCGGCCCTTCTCCAGATGGCGGATGGCGCGGCGGCGGATGTATGGCTCGGCGACCTGGTTCATGGTGATGGCGGACATGACGCGGCAGTGGAGTCCGCGCTTTTCGATGGCGTCCTGAATGGCGAGCGCGTTGATGACGGTAGCGAGCATGCCCATGTTGTCGGCAGAGACGCGATCCATGGCCTGAGCCTGCTCGGCGACGCCTCGGAAGAAATTTCCGCCTCCGACGACGATGGCTAACTCCACGCCCAGCTCGGAGACCTCTGCGATCTCACCCGCAATTTCGTGAACCCGAGCTACATCAACGCCGAAGCCTTTTCCTGCGGCAAGGGCTTCTCCTGAGAGCTTTAAGACAACACGCTTATACATGCTCCTAGAAGTATCGCACGGGGACTGGCCGTCCCGGGCACACGCGCTTCGCGCCATCGTGGAACTTACTTTTGTGGGCGGTCCCGTTGGTCACGGGATGCGGTATTCTGCGCCCGGCGAAGGGCCCTGGTGCTATAAATTAGACATATGGGAAGCAAAGATAAAGGCAAAAAGGAAGTCAAGAAGCAGCCGAAGCCGAAGCCGAAAGTTGAGCCTGGGCGCAAGCGGGATAGCTGGAGCCCTTCTGCGATTCAGCCCGAAAAGTAGGGATTCGAGCGCGAACAAAGCTGCGCCGGCCTTTACGAGAGGCGGGTACGTTTGCGCTGCATGAAAAGAGCCCGGCTTGTCGCCGGGCTCTCCGCTGTATTGGTAATCAGGCCTGGGCTTCTTCTGCGGCCTTGACCTGGGCTACGGTCCAGTTGGGGTCGCCTACCTTGAAGCGGGCGAAGCGGCGGACGGAGATGTTTTCTCCGAGCTTGCCGACTTTGGTGGCGATGAGGTCCTTGATGGTGACGGTCTGCTCCTTGATGAAGGGCTGCTCGAGCAGGCAGACCTCCTCGTAGAACTTGCCCATTTTACCTTCGACGATCTTTTCGATCACCGGGGCGGGCTTGCCGGTTTGCGCGGCCTGGGCGCGGTAGATTTCCTTCTCGCGCTCAAGGTCTTCGGCGGTTACATCTTCCTTGCGGATGTAACGCGGGTCGGTCGCTGCGACGTGCATGGCGATGTCCTTGAGCAGCTCCTGGAAATCGGGGGTGCGGGCGACGAAATCGCTCTCGCAGTTGACTTCAAGCAGGACGCCGATCTTGCCTCCGGCGTGAATGTAGGTTCCGACCGCGCCCTCGTTGGTGGTGCGGGATGCCTTTTTGGCGGCGGACGCCATGCCGCGCTTGCGGAGGATGACGAAGGCCTCTTGCATATCGCCCTTGGACTCCTGCAGCGCCTTGAGGCAGTCGCCCATGGGCGCGCCGGAGCTGTCGCGGAGCTGTTTTACAAGCTTTGCATCGATCTTCTCAGTTACAGCAGACATTTTGTTTCTCCAATTTCCTGTTGATCCTAAACACACAGAAAGCGTGGCTGTTTGTGAAACGCAGCCACGCTTTCGTTCGCTTCTGCCGGCGTGTATGCCGCTTCAAGTTTTATAGGCTGCTTTCGGCCGCCTCAGCTTCTTCAAGCGCGGCTACTATGGCTGGAGCCTTGCGGATTCCGCCACCGAGCGCCGCTTCGAGATCGACCTCTTCACTGTCGCCAGCCTGTTCTACAGCTGCTGCCGATTCTGCAGTTCCCTCTTCGGCACCCGCCTGGATGTCGGCGGTGACGCCGGCGATCTCAGCCGACTGCTTGTCGCCAGCCATTTGCACGCCCTCGATCACCGAATCAGAGATTTTGGAGGTGAAGAGGCGGATGGCGCGCAGTGCGTCGTCGTTACCGGGGATGACGTGATCGACTACCGTAGGATCGCAGTTCGTGTCAACGACGGCGACGACGGGGATGCCGAGCTTGCGGGCTTCCTTGACGGCGATGGCCTCGTTGTTGGAGTCGACGATGAAGAGGGCGTCGGGTAGACGGCGCATGTTCTTGATGCCGGCCAGATTGGCCTGGAGATGCTTGCGCTCACGCTCTAGCTTGATGACTTCCTTCTTGGTGAGAAGATCGTAGCGGCCATCGGTGGCCATGTCATCCAGTTCCTGAAGGCGCTTCACCGACTTCTGCACCGTGACCCAGTTGGTCAGCAGTCCGCCGAGCCAGCGCTGGTTGATGTAGAACATGCCGCAGCGGGTGGCTTCTTCTGCAATGGCATCCTGCGCCTGGCGTTTGGTGCCGACGAACAGGATGACCTTCCCGGTTGCCGTCAGGTCCGTAACGAACTTGCTGGCTTCCTTGAACATCTTGAGGGTTTTTTGCAGGTCGATGATGTAAATGCCGTTGCGCTCGCCGAAGATGTATTCCTTCATCCGCGGATCCCAGCGCTTGGTTTGATGCCCGAAGTGGACTCCAGCTTCGAGCAGCTCCTTCATTGTGATTGTGGCCAAACAGCCTCCTTTGTGGACTGCATCCCGGCGTTTTGAGTGCCGCGATTGATTCCCCTCGTGGGGAAGATTGAATTACCTGTACTTCTGCTCATCCTTCGGCCCCAATAAGGAACCGAAGGATGAAGAACCAACTAACGCTTGCTGAACTGGAACCTCTTGCGGGCGCCCTTCTGGCCGTACTTCTTGCGCTCCTTGCCGCGCGCGTCGCGGGTGAGCAGCCCTTCGGTTTTGAGGGTCTTGCGCAGCTCGGCGTTGAACTCAAGCAGAGCGCGGGCGATGCCCATCTTGACTGCGTCGGCCTGCGCGCTTACGCCGCCGCCCTTGACCGTCGTGACGATGTCAAAGGAACTGGTCATTTCGGTGAGCACGAGTGAACGCTTTGCCGAAACGCGCTGCTGCTCGGTAACGAAATACGTCTCAAAGCCCTTGCCGTTGACCTGAAAGTTGCCGCTGCCGGGGCGCAGAAACACGCGCGCGATTGCCGACTTGCGCCGTCCCGTTCCGTAATACTGGACTAAATCTGCCATTCGTACTCCTGGGTCTTTCGTAAAAACTGCCTTAAAAATCTCTCTAAAGTCCTTTATGCGCTAATTTCCAGAGGCACCGGCTTCTGAGCAGCATGGGGGTGCTTGTCACCGCGGTAGACGTTGAGCTTGGAGGCCATCTTGCGGCCCATTTTGGTTTTGGGAAGCATGCCTTTGATCGCCTCTTCGACGATCTTTTCCGGCTTGCGCTCGAGCAGGCGGGTGAAGGACTCCTCGCGCAGACCGCCGGGGAACCCGGTGTAGCGGCGATAGACCTTCTGCTGGCTCTTGAGCCCGGTGAGGCGCACCTTTTCGGCGTTGATGACCACGACATGGTCGCCCATGTCGATGTAGGGCACATACTTCGGATTTCTCTTGCCGGCAAGCACGCTGGCGGCTTCGGTGGCGAGACGGCCCAGGGTCTTGCCACTGGCGTCCACGACGAACCACTTGCGGTCAATTTCATGCGCGCTCGGAATATATGTCGACATCGCTCTTTCCTTCTCCTCAAAACCAATCGCGCGAAAGTGCGCGACCTTAAAACGCAACTGCCCACGCGCAATGCCTGCGCGGATTTCAAAGTTCCCCGCTGCTTACAAACTACTGTTCGCGTGAGGCTGGCGCAGACTTAAACCCAGAGGGTTTTTCCAGTGTCACATCCCGACAAGACACACGGGCAGACGTGGACTGCACAAGGACTTTAGAATACCGGAATTTCCAGGGCGAAGTCAATTCAGGTTTTTGCAGCAGAGCCGAGGCTGCCAGGGCAGTAAATCGAGCAAAAATAGCGTCCGGAGAGCCGACTGGCGTCAATCTTGCCGGGACACGGCGTCTGCGCCACGGTAGGCGCCCATGAGCCTTGCGATGAGAACCGCGAGATAGAAGATGCCGAGCATGGCCTCTATGACGGTAAGGGAGCGGGCCTGGTTGGAGACGGCAGATATGCCGGAGGCTCCAAGCGCGGTCATGGTTCCGAAGCTGTAGTAGATGAAGTCGAAGCGGTTGAGGACGACGTGAGTGTTGGTTACGGGATTGAGGTAAAAGGCATGCGGCTGGAGTCTTGCGACCAGCTCATAGGTGCTGGTAAAGGAGAAAGCAATCAACATATAAATGCAGAGCGCTCCGAAGACAGTTTCCGCGTTGGGCTTTTCTTTCGCGAAGACATGGCGGAACAGAACAACCACGATGAAGAGGTCGAAGGTCAGGCTGAGGCCGATGTTCGACAGCGAGAGCAGGCTGGTGTCGAAGCGGAGAATCCGCAGATATTGCACCAGTGCGGGGATGGCGAGCAACGTACCCCCGATAATGAAAGCGCGGCGGCGGCTGGCGGCATACACGCTGAGCAGGATGACAGCTGCTCCCGCGATACGAAAGGCGACATAGCCAAAGGCGCTGTTTTCGGCAAAGGGGTAGAGGGCCAGGGTCGCCAGTAGAAAGAGAAAAAGTAGAAGAAATCTCCGGCGGATGATCGAAAGGACCCATCCGGCGCTGGGGATTGCCCTGTTCTCATTGGCGTCTGCAGATTTAGCCATATTCGCTCGCGACGCTGATGGTACTCCTACGCAGCCGTGCCTGCGGAGAGTAATCTTGCTGCACTGCGGCTTCTGCGAGGGGGATACTATGGCACTCGATCGCTTCGTTACGTTCCTGCTTACGAAAAATCCGGAGGCCTGCCTTCGGTTTTATCGCGACGTTCTTGGGCTCGGTTTTGTGCGCGAGGACGGGTTTGCGCTGGTCTTCGACGCACATGGCACCATGCTTCGCATTAGCAAGATGCCGGAATTTACGCCTGCTCAGCATACTGTGCTGGGATGGGAGGTCGGGGATATTGGCGCGGAGGTGGATCAACTTGCGCGGAGGGGCGTGGAGTTTGAACGCTACCCCAACATGGGGCAGGATGCCAATGGCGTCGCTACCTTTCCCACCGGCGACAAGGTAGCGTGGTTCAAGGACCCGGATGGGAATGTTCTGTCGCTCTCGCAGCATGCCGCTGCGTAGACTATGCCGTTTTATACAAGGTGGTGACGAGGGTTTCCTTTCTGGCCTGCATCATCGATGCGGAGTTCGACAGGGTGCGCAGCCAGAGGAGAGTGGAGAGTGCGGCAAGAACGAGCAGAGCGGGCGCTGCGAGGCCCGCGTGGCCGGTGTTCTTAAGCGGGATATAGACGGCGGCTCCAACGGCGAAGACTACCAATTCAACAGCGAAGCTGAGGAGGTTGTTGGCGGCGGCTCCCTGTTCGCGGCTCATGCGGGTCATATTGAGGCGGTAGGCCATGGTGATGGAGAGTACGTTGCCGATGGCCAATTGCGCGGGCACGGCGAAGAGCAGCCAGCAGAAGGTCACGATGAGCAACTGCGGGTCGGGGAAGCCGACGCGAAATCCGACGATGACGCAGACCAGCGCCAGTTCCATGAGGAAGATGATGCTGTGCACGATGTTTTTGGCCAACATGACCTTGCGGAAGGGCGTGGGGGAGAGGAAATAGAGCTGGATGCCGGCGCCTTCTCCGCCGAGGTTGTTGTACACAAAGCGGGTGAGGCCAAGAAAGCTGTAGGCCACGCCGAGCGGCAATGCATACTCTCCGGCAAATCCGGAGGCGTGGCCCATGTGCGATCTTCCGCTGAAGAGGAAGACGATGATCAGCGGAGCGAGGAAGCCGTAGAGCATGACTCCGCTGCGCATGAGGTAGTGAATTTCCTTCTCCACGACAGCAGCGACGGGGCCTGAGCCCTGGAGCAGGCTTCTGCGGCGG
>Ga0335075_10004522_pt1 | contig 21749 bp, 18 predicted proteins | sample Lox_Sample_24_FD_206723 | JGI IMG/M metagenome (GOLD analysis project Ga0335075, IMG submission 206723) | Soil microbial communities from Loxahatchee National Wildlife Refuge, Florida, United States - Lox_Sample_2.4 | ecosystem: Environmental > Terrestrial > Soil > Wetlands | place: USA...
CCCAGGCGATGTATTTTGGCGCCGACCAGCCGCGCGTCACGGCCGAGATGACGATCCCCTGGTCCTATCTCGGCGTCGCGCCGCCGATCGCCGGCGGCAGCCTCAAGGCCGAGGTGGCGATGACCAGCTGGCACAACGAGCGCTGGATGTCGCTCTCGGGCAGGCCGCCCGAGGACGACCTCGCCGACCCCACGGGTTGGCATGTCTTCACCCTCGGCGACGGGATCAGCGCCACCCCGCCACCCCCGCCCTCGCAACGGCCGGGTTGAGCCGGAGCCGCCCGCCGACCGCGTTATCCACAAGCACCTAGGCGGCTTGGCAGAGTGCGCAACAATAGAATAGTTTGGTTGCGGTTGCGCGCGGGTCTTTAAAACCAGCCGGTGCGCTACACTTGCAAGTGCGTTGGGGGGCCGCGTCGTGGATACCCGTAGGCTCGGCTACCTGCTCGCCACCAGCTCGGTCAGCGCGCTGCTTTACGGCACCGGCCCGGCGGCGGCCTCCGGCTGCGCCGTCAGCCAGAACAGCGGGTCGGCTGGCTCACTCAGCAATTCCGGGGCAATCAACTGCATCAGCGTCACCGGCGGCGCATCGATTACCGGCAACGTGACGAATACTCCGAGCGGCACACTGACCGCCGGCGCTGGGGCCACCAAAACCGGCATTCTTGTTAACACCGCCACGATCGGCGGCTCGATCATCAACGCGGGCAAGATTAACGCGCCGTCCGGCAACGGCATCTTCGTGACCAACGCCCCGGTCGCCGGCGGGATCAGCAACAGCGGGACCATCTCGGCCAACATCGCCAAGGCCGGCATCAACGTCAACGTCGGTTCCAGCTTCGGCGGTGGCCTCACCAACAGCGGCATCGTTGCCGGCGGCACCGGGATCGCCGCCTTCAACATATCTACGTTTACCGGTGGCCTCACCAACAGCGGCACGATCAATTCGACCAATTCGACCCGCGCTGGTATCAATACCGGGTCGACCTCCACCTTCAGCGGCGGCATCCTCAACACCGGCTCGATCTTGACCACCGGCATCCATGGGATCGACGTCGATAACGTCTCGAACTTCTCAGGCGGCATCACCAATGCCGGCGTCATCTCGGTATCGAGCTTCAATGGCATCCTCGTCGGCCTGACGACCACCCGCAGCGGCCGGACTTCGACATTTTCCGGCGGCATCACCAACAGCGGCTCGATCAACGCAAGCCGCACCGGCATCCTGGCCGCCCCCTCAACCTTCCTCGGCGGCATCACCAACAGCGGCACGATCTCGATGCGGCTTTCCGGTCTTGGCGCCGGCGTCCTCGTTGGATTCTCCAGCGCTAACGCGGTTTCGCTATTCGCAGGCGGCGTCACCAACACCGGCATGATCGCCGGCTTCGGCGATGGCATCCAGCTCGCCTATACCTCGAGCTTCAGCGGCGGCATCACCAATGCCGGAACCATGTCGGTCGCCGGTCGCGGCATCGAGGTTCAGTTCGTTTCGAACTTCAGCGGCGGCATCCTCAACACCGGCTCGATCTTCAGCGCGTCGCGCCCCGCCGCCCTGCCTGGTTCGATTGGTCTCAGCAGCCTGCGCGCGCTCAATATCGCCAACACATCAACCTTTGCCGGCGGCGTCACCAATATCGGTTCCCTCAGCGGCACGTCGCGCGGCCTCAATATCTCGACGGTCTCGACCTTTGCCGGCGGCATCACCAACAGCGGTTCCATCTCGGGAGGCCAATTCGGCCTGGACGTCAATGCCGTGTCGAATTTTTCCGGCGGCATCACCAACAGTGGCGTCATTGCCGGAGCCGGCGCCGCAGGCATCATCCTGGGCGGCACCACCGCCGGCGCGGGCAACTCGACCTTCTCGGGCGGCATCAGCAATACCGGCACGATCAGCGGCGCGCTCGGCATCGTTGCCAACCAGACCCCCTCGGTCAGTGTTTTCGACTCGGGCGTGATCACCGGCACCGGTGGCACCGCGATCAAGTTCGCCTCGGGCGGCACCAATACGCTGACCCTCGGCCCCGGCTACTCGATCACGGGCAACGTGCTCGGCGCAGGCAGCGACAATCTGTTCCTCGGCGGCACCGGTGCGGGCACCTTCGCGCTTGGCGGCGTCGGCACGCAATACACGGGGTTCGGCACATTTGGCGTGACCGGCGCCACCTGGAATCTGACGGGCACCGACACAGGCTTTACCGGCAACAATATTGTGACCGGCGGCAACATGGTCGTCGGCACCGCCGCCTCACCCAACACGGTGCTGGTCGGTTCGGTCACCGTGGGGGGCGGCGGCACGCTCTCCGGTCACGGCTCGATCACCGGTAGCGTGACCAATACCAGTGGCATCGTCGCGCCCGGCGGATCGATCGGAACTCTCACCGTCGGCGGCAACTACAGCCAGGGGTCGTCGGGTTCGCTGGTCATTCAGGTAATGCCGAGCGGCGCTTCGCAGCTCGCGGTCGGCGGTGCGGCCAGTCTCTCGGGCACGCTGCTGGCCCAGCCCACGGGCACCTTCACGCCGTTCAGCAAGTTCGAGATCCTGATGGCGACCGGCGGTGTGTCGGGCACGTTCAGCACGGTGACGTCAACCGGGCTGCCGGTCACGGCGCTGTATTTCCCGACCTTTGTCGACATCGAGGTCGGCGGCTTTGTCGGGCAGACGCGCAACCAGGTCGCCGTCGCCAACAATCTCAACAACGCCTTCGGCAACGCGACCGGCGACTTCTCGACCGTGCTGATCGCCGCGGCGAACGAGCCGTTGTCGCAGCAACCGCAGACCTTGGCGTCTCTTGGCGGCCAGATCTACGCGAACATGGCCGAGGTAAGCTTGGCCGATCGCCGGCTGTTCCTCGGCGCGATGGACGAGCGGTTGCGGCTGGGCGCGGGCGGCTCGCCCGGCGCGGCGGTGCTCGGCGGCCTGGTGCCGGGATCGTTTGGCGGCGGCGCCAATGCGATGCAGTTCGCGATGCTGGGCAGCGCGATCAGCGACCGCACCACCGGCGCGGGCGACCCGATGAACCCGCTGACGGAAACGCAGCTGGCGCAGGCCGCGGCGCCGGCCGCGGGGCCGTGGATGCCGGGAATGCCCGACAATCTCTGGGCGCGCGGTTTTGGCCAGGTCGGCCATCTGGACAATAACGGCGGGGCGCTCGGCGGCGACTATTCGACCGGCGGTGGCGCGGTTGGCGCCGACCTCATCCACACGCCGCAATCGATCCTCGGTATCGCGGCTGGCGGCGGGCAGAGCACGCTGTCGACAAGTTCGCTGCCCGAGAGCGGCACGGTGTCCTTTGTCGAGCTCGGCGTTTATGGCGCGCAAGCCTACAATTACGGGCTGGTAGCGGATGGGGCGCTGGAATACGCGCACGATTATTACGATGTGACTCGCGGCATCGTCGGGCTCGGCCGCACCGCCTCGTCAAGCCATGGCGGCGACGACGCGGTGATCGATGTCGGCATCAGCCGCCCGATGCAATATGACGCGTGGACGGTCACCCCGCGCGTGGGACTGTCGTATTTCCATATCGGCCAGGACGGGTTCTCCGAAACCGGCGCCAACAGTCTCGACCTGACGGTCGCGCCGGACGCGCTCGACGCGCTGCGCACGCGTCTAGGCGCCACGGTTTCGCAACCGATGGTGTGGGGCGGTTGGCAATTCCAGCCCGAATTCCGGGCAGCCTGGACACACGATTTCCTCGACGATCGCGGCAACACCCTCGCCGCCTTTGCCGGCGCGCCGGGTGTCGTGTTCCAGCAGATTGGCGCCTCCAGCGGACGCGACGCGGCCGATCTCGGCGTCGGGGTGAGCTGGGCCATCGCCCAAACCACGGTGCCGGGCCAGCTCTCGGCCTTCTTCCAATACGACGCCAGCCTCGCCGCGCATCAGACCAACAACGCCTTCGCCGGCGGCCTCAAACTCACCTGGTAGGCCGCCGCACCAGCGCCGCGGCGCCTCGCTCAGTACGCGTGGTCGGTGTAGAGCGGCGTAAGGTCGCGGCCCCAGCGCTTCTCGTAATCATCGAGCAGATCCTGCGCCGGGGTGCGGCCGGAACCGGCGATCGAGAACAGCGTGTCGAGGAAATGCGTCTCGTCCTCGCCGGCGCGGTCGCGGCGGGCGCGGCGGTGCAGCCCGTCGCGCGCCATGTCGAGCACTTCAAGCGCCACATCCCTTAGCGTGCGGCTGCGGATGCGCGCGTCGAGCCCGAGCCGCGGCACCTCGGCCCGCATCGCCTGGCGCTCCGCCTCGGTCCAGTCGGCAATCAGGTCATAGGCCGCATCGAGCGCCACGTTGTCGTAGAGCAGCCCGACCCAGAAAGCGGGCAGCGCGCAAATCCGCCGCCACGGCCCGCCATCGGCGCCGCGCATTTCAAGGAAGGTCTTGAGCCGGACCTCGGGGAACGCGGTCGTCGAGTGGTCGACCCAGTCGGTCATCGTCGGGATTTCGCCCGGCAGCGCCGGCAGCTTGCCCGCGAGGAAATCGCGGAACGACTGACCGCTCGCGTCGATGTATTTGCCGTCGCGATAGACGAAGTACATCGGCACATCGAGCAGATAGTCGACATAGCGCTCAAAGCCGAACCCGTCCTCGAACACAAAGGGAAGGGTGCCGCTGCGGTCGGGATCGAGATCGGTCCACACATGGCTGCGGTAGCTCTGGTAGCCGTTTGGCCTGCCTTCGGTGAAGGGCGAGGTCGCGAACAGCGCCACCGCGACCGGCTGCAGCGCCAGCGACACGCGAAACTTCTTCACCATGTCGGCTTCGGACTGGTAATCGAGATTGGCCTGCACGGTGCAGGTGCGCAGCATCATGTCGAGGCCGAGCGAGCCCTTTTTCGGCATGTATTCGCGCATGATCCGGTAGCGGCCCTTTGGCATCCAACTCACGTCCTGGCGCCGCGATTTGGGGTCGAAGCCAAGGCCGATCATGCCGAGGCCCAGTTCCTCGCAGACCTCCCGCACCTGCCGCAGGTGCTCATGGACCTCGTCACAGGTCTGGTGGATCGTCTCGAGCGGCGCGCCCGACAGCTCGAACTGGCCGCCCGGTTCGAGGGTGATCGAACATCGCGCATCGTTTTCGAGGGCGATCACGTTGCCGGCTTCCACCACCGGCTCCCAGCCAAAGCGCAGCATGCCGTTCAGCAGCGCGCCGATACCGTCCGGCCCCTCATAGGGCGCACGCCGCCGGTCGCTTTTGCGGAAAACGAATTTTTCGTGCTCGGTGCCGACGCGCCAAGCCGCGGGCGGCTTATTGCCCGACGCGTGGTACTCAACAAGTTGCCGGAGGTCGGTGATCGGCACTCCGGGCGATTTCGGCGGGGCGGACATCGCGCGACGATACTCCAAGATGCATGACAATAGATCGGGCGTAACCGGCAATAGGCAAGCCAGGCGGGGTCAATGACCCCGGGTGGTGCGCCAATCCCCGGCGACAACCTGATACGCAACGACGGCGGCAAGCGCGGCGGTTTCGGCGCGCAGCACCCTCGGCCCAAGCCCGGCCGTTGTAACAAAAGGGAGATTCCGCAACGCGTCAAGCTCCGTCTCGGTGAAGCCGCCTTCCGGGCCGATCAGGATCGCGGCTTGTGTCGCGGCCGGCCAGGCGCCCAGCGCCGCGCCGATCGGCGCGCCGCCGCCGGTTTCGTCGCAGACGATGAGCCGGCGCGCCGCCGGCCAGGCGGCGAGCAGCGCGGCCAGCGGCTGCAATTCGTGGATTTCCGGAACCGACAGCCGCTCGGATTGCTCGACCGCGGCGACTGCGTGCGCCGTGAGGCGCTCGCGATTGAGCCGCTCCGGCTGGGTGCGCGCGGTCATCACCGGAACAAAGGCGCCGACACCGAGCTCGGTGCCTTTCTCGATCAACCAGTCGAGCCGCAGCCGTTTGATCGGCGCAAAGACCAGCCACAAATCGGCTTCCGGCGCCGCCGCGCGCAGTTGGGCTTCGACCGCCAGCAAACCGCGGTTGCGGCCCAATTCGACGACCCGGCACAAGAATTCGCCGTCGCGCGCGTTGAACCCGGCGATCGCCGCGCCCGGCCCGAGCCGCAGCACATGGCGCAGACGATGCGCCTGCGCCGCATCGATCTCCACGCTCTCGCCCGGGGCGAGAACCGCCGGAAGATGAAGGCGCGTCGCTATTTTCACGCTGGTCATTGCGAGGAGCCAAAGGCGACGAAGCAATCTCGCGCCAAGTATATACTCCGCCCGAGATGGCTTCGCTGCGCTCGCAATGACAGTTCCATTGGCCCAAGATTAGCCGATGAGTGACATCTCCGAGAAAGCGGAGCTGAGCCCCCTCCCCGACCCGACCGACATCCATGTCGGCGATTGGGTCGACCGGCTGTTGCCGCGCTGGGCCGAGCCTTATGCGCGGCTGGCACGGCTCGACCGGCCGATCGGGACCTGGCTGCTGCTTTTTCCCGGCTGGTGGGGAATCGCGCTGGCAGGCCCACATTGGCCCAATTGGTGGCTGATGCTGCTATTCGCGATCGGCGCGCTGGTCATGCGCGGCGCCGGCTGCACGCTCAACGACATCGCCGACCGCTATTATGACGGTCAGGTCGCGCGCACCCGATTGCGCCCAATCCCCAGCGGTCGGGTTTCCGTTCCCCAAGCCCTTGTATTCCTCGCGTTGCAGCTCACGATCGGCGCGTCGATCCTGTTGAGCCTCAACCGCATGAGCATCCTGCTCGGTGTGGCGGTGCTCGCGCTGATCGCCACCTACCCCTACATGAAACGCATCACCTATTGGCCGCAGCTGTTTCTCGGCCTCAACTTCAACTGGGGTGCGCTGATCGGCTGGACCGCCGTGAACGGCAGTCTCTCTTGGCCGCCTCTCCTGCTCTATCTCGGCGGGATTTGCTGGACGCTCGGCTACGACACGATCTACGCGCACCAGGACAAGGAGGACGACGCGCGGATCGGCGTCAAATCCTCCGCCCTCGCGCTCGGCGACAAGACGCGGCCGTTCCTCTTCCTGTTTTATGGCGTAGCGACGGCGCTGTGGCTCGCGGCCGGTATCGCCAACGGCCTCAACCCCATCTTCCTCATCGGCCTCGCACTCGCCGCCGCGCAGCTCGCCTGGCAGGCCGTGATCGTCGACATCAACAACCCGATCGACTGCTTGAGCAAGTTCCGCTCGAACCGGCTGGTCGGCTGGCTGCTGCTGGCGGGCGTCGTGGCCGGCCACATTGTCTGATGGACATCGGCGTTCGTCGAATGCCGCTGCCGGCCCCCACCCCAACCCTCCCCCGTGTCCACGGGGGAGGGAGATTTGCGGCGTCAGCCGCAAATGGGAGGGGGCCGGCACGGGCGCCGGGTTCTGAGCTTTTGCGGTGACAAATCTCTCAGCTTTCGTGCTCGACAACACCGCGATCGGCAGCCCGCCGCTCGTGCCGGAAATTCGCCTCCATCTCGCAACCCAGGTAACGCCGCTTTGGCAGGCCACGGAAGCGAGCCTTGCGCGGTTTGGCACGCCGCCGCCGTTCTGGGCGTTTGCCTGGGCCGGCGGGCAAGCCCTCGCGCGCTACATTCTCGACCATCCCGAGACCGTCGCCGGCAAGGATGTGCTGGATGTCGCGTCGGGCTCGGGCATGGTGGCGATCGCCGCGGCAAGGGCCGGCGCCACCCGGGTCATCGCCGCCGATATCGACCCTTACGCGGCCGAGGCCATCTCCCTCAATGCCGCGCTCAATGACGTGACGATCGGCATCGAGACGCGTGATCTGCTCGATCGCGGCCCGGCCGGCTGGGCGGTCGTGACCGCGGGCGACGTCTGTTACGAGGAGCCGATGGCATCGCGCATGCTGGGGCTGTTGCGCCGCATCGCCGCGCGCGGCCGGCTGGCGCTGCTCGGCGATCCCGGCCGCGCCTACCTGCCGCGCGAAGGCCTTGTCGAGCTCGCGCGCTATACGGTGCCGGTGAGCCGCGAGCTCGAAGACCGCGAGGCCAAGGAAGGGGTGGTGTTCGAGGTATTGGCCGAGTGATCTTTGAGCGCCGCGAGGCCGCGCATCAACTCGCGCAAGCCGTGGTCGGGCACCTTGTCGCGCCGCACGACCATGCCGATCTCGCGATGGAGCGGCGGCACGAGCGACATCGCCGCGAGCGAGCCGTCATTCTTGCCCATCGCCAGAAGCGGCAGGAGCCCGCAACCAAGTCCAGCCGCGACCAGCTCTTTGATCGCCTCGATGCTGCCAAGCTCCATGACCGGTTTTAGCGCGATACCGGCCTGCCGGAACCAGTCGTCGATGACGCGCCGGGCATTGCCGCCGGGCTCGTAAAGCAGCACCGGCCATTCCGCGAGGGCTGCGGCCGACGCCATTGCCGGCGGATCGGCGCCGGGCGGAAAGACCGCGATGATCTCGTCGTCGATCAGTTTTTCGATCACGAAGATGCGGCCGGGCGCCGGCAGCGTCACCAACGCCACGTCGAGCGCGTTGTCCTCGAGCATCCGCAGAATGTCCGGCGAGTTCCCGGTGCGTACGACAATCTCCAACAGCGGAAACCGCCGGCGCAGCTCGCTGAGCAACGGCGGCAGCAGATAGATGCAGGCGGTCGCGCCGGTGCCGATCCGCACCCGCCCGGCCACGCCCTCGGCATGACCCGCCATCGCGTCGATCGCGCCGGCGACCGTCGCCTCGATTCGGCCGATATGCGGCAAAAGGTCGAGCCCGGCGGCCGTCGCTTGCGCGCGGCGGCCGACGCGCTCGACGAGACGAATCCCGAGCCGCCTCTCAAGCTGGCGGATCTGAAAGCTGATCGCCGGCTGGGTCAGGTTGAGCCGGGCCGCGGCCGCCGAAAAGCTGCCCAGCTCGACGACCACGGCAAATGCTTCGAGCTGGTCGAGGTTGACGCCACGCATAAGTCAAAAATCTGCTTATGAAACGTATCGATCAAACAAATTTTTCTGATCGATTGAATCGGTGCCACAATCCCGTCATGACCACTACCGCCTCCCTTCCCGTGCAGCTCCGCGCCTGCGAGCCGAGCGACGTCCCCGCGATAACCGCCATCTACGCCCACCACGTCTCGCATGGGTTGGCGTCATTCGAGATCGAACCGCCCTCGGCGGAAGAAATGACGCAGCGGCGGGAGGCCATACTGGCTGGTGGCTATCCGTATTTTGTCGCCGAAAGTGGGGGCGAAATCCTTGGCTACGCCTACGCGAGCGCCTATCGAACACGCCCCGGATACCGTCACACGGTCGAGAACAGCGTCTACATTCGCCACGATTGCATCGGCCGGAAGATCGGCACGCTGCTGCTCGATCAGCTTGTCGTGGAATGCGAAGCGCGGGGTTTCCGGCAGATGATCGCCGTCATCGGCGACAGCGGCAACCATGCCTCGATCGCGCTCCATCATCGCGCCGGCTTCGCGATGGTCGGCACCTTCCGCTCCTGCGGTTTCAAGCTCGGACGTTGGGTCGACACGGTTTTGATGCAGCGCGCGCTCAGCCCCGGCGACACCACGCTGCCTGACGAAAAGAAAGGCGGCCAGCTCTGACCCGGAGCCGCGCCACCGTCGTCGCGGCGCTGGGATCGACGCAGACGCTCGCCTGGGCGTCGAGCTATTACCTGCCGGCGATCCTCGGCGCGCCGATCGCCGCTTCGCTCGGCCTGAGCCCCAGCGTGTTCTTCGCGATTTTCTCGATCGCCCTTCTGCTCTCGGCCGCAACGGGACCAACGGTCGGCAAGCTCATCGACAGGCACGGCGGTCGGGGCGTGCTGGCCGCGTCGAATGTGATGCTGGCGCTCGGCCTCGTGTTAATGGCCTGCGCCCAAGGCATCACCGGGCTGGTCATCGCCTGGATCCCGATGGGTGCCGGGATCACCATGGGGCTGTATGACCCCGCCTTCGCCACCCTCACCCGGCTTTACGGGCATGAGGCGCGCAACCCGATTACCGGCATCACGATGATCGCCGGTTTTGCCAGCACGATCGGCTGGCCGGTCAGCGCCTTTATGCTCCACCATTACGGCTGGCGCGAAGCGTGCCTCGTGTGGGCGGCGCTCGATCTTTTCGTCTGCCTGCCGGTCAACCTCGTTTGCATTCCCAAGCCGCCGGCGGAGCTGCCGACGCGGCACGTCGACGCCGCCATCGCCAAACCGGAGGCGCCGTCTGGCGCGATGCTGGTACTGGCGTTTTTCTTCTCGGCGGCGTGGTTCGTGACCGGCGCGATGGCGGCGCATCTGCCGCGCCTCTTGCAGGCCGCCGGCGCGACGCCGACTGAAGCGGTCGCCGCCGCCGCACTGGTCGGGCCGGCGCAGGTGATCGCCCGGCTTGTCGAATTTGGCGTGCTGCGCCGCGTACATCCGCTGATTTCAGCGCGGATCGCCGCGGTGATGCACCCGATCGGCGCGCTGGTCCTGATGATGTTCGGGCCATTCGGCGTCGCCGCCTTCGCGCTGCTGCACGGTGCCGGCAACGGCATGATCACGATCGCCAAAGGGACGCTACCACTGGCGATCTTCGGCCCGCGCGGCTTTGGGCTGCGGAGCGGCGTGCTCTCGGCGCCGGCACGGATCACCCAATCGGCCGCGCCGTTCCTCTTCGGATTGCTGCTCGATAACGTTGGGCGCGGCGCCGTGGTCCTGTCGGCCGGCTTGATGCTCGCGGCTTTCGCATCCTCATTCGCCTTGCGCTCGCGTCGCACGGTGGCTATTGCGGCCAACGATTGATTGCGGTGCAACCTTCCGGCTAGCGTCCGGCCATGCCGGACTTGCCGAAACCCGAAGGCATTCCAGATAACTGGATCGAAAAGCCGACCACCGCGCCGGGTGGCAGGGAGTATATTAATCCCGATAATCCAAATGACCGGGTCCGCGTCATGCCGGGAAATCCGAACAGCGACTATCCCAACCAGAGACGACCTTATGTCATCGACCAGAACGGCAGCTTTCGCGACGTGGACGGAAACGCCATCTCCGGCGCGACGCCGGGGCGCGCGCCGGAGGCGCACATTCCGTTCGAGCTCTTCAGATTCCGGAGGTAAATGATGGCCGTGGATTTGAAGAGCGATCAAAGCGTGGCTAGCCAACTCCGCTCGTCATGGTTTGGTTCGGTCGCGGAGATTGCCGACCTCGATTTGCAACGACGCACCTGGCTGGATAAGGCAAACCGCAACCCGCATTGGTCCTATGTCGAGTTCGTCTGCTCTTTCCCCGGTGACGATCAACTCGAACACGCACGCCGCGAAGGATGGCTGTCTAAACGGGAACTCGGAATCTTGAGCGAGCTCCGACGAACCCTCGTTTCCCATACCGCTCCTGAAGGCGACGATTACAATCACAACGCAATCCTCGGCGATCCGGCGTGGCACGCCGTTGTCGCGGCTGCCGAGCAGGCAAAGCAGCAGCTGCTGGCGATTGTTCACGATCGGGTGGAACGCGAGATTTTGCAGGGAATCGAATAACGCGGCGGTATAACCGCGCATGCCTTACGCCAGCCTGCGCGACTTTATCGTCCGGCTCGAGGCGAGCCAGCGGCTCGTCCGGGTCAAAGAGCCGGTGTCGCCGATGCTGGAAATGACCGAGATCCAGACCCGGCTGCTCGCCGAGGGCGGGCCGGCGGTGCTGTTCGAAAATGTCGTCGGCGATCATGGCCGCTATGACATGCCGATGCTGGTGAATTTGTTTGGCACTGTCGAGCGCGTCGCCTGGGGCATGGATCGCGAGCCGCACCAGTTGCGTGAAGTCGGCGAAACCCTTGCCTTCCTCAAGCAGCCCGAGCCTCCCGGCGGCTGGCGCGAGGCGTGGGAGATGCTGCCGCTGCTCAAGAGCGCGATGGCGATGCGCCCGCGCACGATCAACCATGCGCCGTGCCAAGAAATCGTGCTGCAAGGCGCTGATATCGATCTCGGCAAATTGCCGATCCAGACCTGCTGGCCGGGCGAGCCAGCGCCGCTCGTCACCTGGCCGCTGATCGTCACCAAAGGCCCTGGCACACGACGCGAGGACGGGTTCAACCTCGGCATCTACCGGCTTCAGGTCACCAGTCGCGATACGACCTTGATGCGCTGGCTCCGGCATCGCGGCGGAGCCCAGCACCACCAGCGTTGGAAGACCGAAAAGACCGAACCGCTGCCCGCCGCCGCCGTCATCGGCGCCGATCCCGGCACGATCCTCGCCGCCGTGACGCCAGTGCCCGACACGCTGTCGGAATACCAGTTCGCCGGGCTGTTGCGTGGCAAGCGGGTCGACCTGGTCGATTGCAAGACCATCCCGCTCAAGGTCCCGGCCGAGGCCGAGATCGTGCTCGAAGGCCATGTCTCGCTCGACGAATACGGCGACGAAGGCCCCTACGGCGACCACACCGGCTATTACAACGCCGTCGAGCCATTCCCGGTGTTCCGTCTTTCGGCGATCACGATGCGGCGCGACCCGATCTACCTGTCGACCTTCACCGGTCGCCCGCCCGACGAGCCGTCGATCCTCGGCGAGGCGCTGAACGAGGTGTTCATCCCGCTCCTTCAGCAGCAATTCCCGGACATCGTCGATTTCTGGCTGCCGCCCGAGGGCTGCTCGTACCGCATCGCGGTCGTCTCGATTCGCAAGACCTACCCCGGCCAGGCCAAGCGGGCGATGATGGGCGTGTGGTCGTTTCTGCGGCAGTTCATGTACACAAAGTTCGTCATCGTCGTGGATGCCGAGATCAACACGCGCGATTGGAAGGATGTGATGTGGGCGATCTCGACCCGCATGGACCCGGTACGTGACGTAACCCTGGTCGAGAACACGCCGATCGACTATCTCGACTTTGCCTCCCCCGAATCCGGGCTCGGCGGCAAGATCGGCCTCGACGCGACAACCAAGCTGCCGCCGGAGACCAAGCGCGATTGGGGCACGCCGATCCGCATGGCCGACGATGTGATCGCCGAAGTCACCCGGAAATGGTCCAGCTACGGCCTTCCCGGCAGCGGCAAACCGATCTGGAAATAGCCTCAGCCCGCCGAAACCAAAATTCGATCTCCTTTTATCGTCATGCCCGGACTTGATCCGGGCATCCAGCCGACCTATCCGCCATTAGTGAAGTGGCAATTTTCGTTGGATGGCCGGGTCAAGCCCGGCCATGACGGAAGGAAGCAGCCGCCCCGCATTTCTCCGGTTGATTTTCCATGCCTGAACTTCGCTCGCCGCGCCGTCGTTGAGCACCACAAGCCAGGTTCCCTGGTCTCGTTGCTCAAATCCGGAGGTTTAACGTGAAGAAGATAGCGATCATGGCGGCCATCGCGCCGCTGGCCTTGTTTGCGCTCGCGACGCCGAATTCGGCGCAGGCCGCGGGGTGCATTCGCGGCGCCATCGTTGGCGGCGCGGTTGGCCATTTTGCCGGCCATCACGGTCTCGTCGGTGCGGGTGTCGGTTGCGCCATCGGGCATCACGAGGCGACCACCCGGATGCGCGAACGCGAATACGACCGCGACCGCGGCTATTGATAATGTTCACACCGGTCATGCCGCAACGCTGCGGCATGACCGGCCCTTTGCGCTTCAGCGCTTTCCGACGGGCGATCAAAGGTCCATATGTGTTGGGCAGCCAGTTAGATCCCCGGCGGAGTTTCGATGTCTGATAACGAAGCGCAAAATGCGATTGACCTGCTGAACGATCTGGTCGCCAAGGCGAAAAAGGCCGGCGCCGATGCCGCCGATGCGGTGGCCGTAGTGGGCACCTCGCTGTCGCACACCCGCCGGCTTGGTAAGACCGAAAAGCTCGAACGCTCGGAAAGCCAGGATCTCGGCCTGCGCGTGCTGATCGGCAAGCAGCAGGCGATCGTGTCGTCAAGCGACCGCGCGCCGACGACGCTCGACGAACTCGTCGAGCGGGCCGTGGCGATGGCGAAAGCGATCCCGGAAGACCCGTTCTGCGGCCTCGCCGACCCCGACCAGATCACCAAGACCTGGCCGTCTCTCGATATGCTCGACCCCGAGGAACCGAGCGCCGAAACCCTTATCGAGCGCGCCCGCGCCGCCGAGGAGACCGCGCTCGCGGTCAAGGGCGTCACCAATTCCGAGGGCGCCGATGCCGGCTGGGGCCGCTCACGCGTGGCGCTCGTCGCCTCGAACGGATTTGCCGGCTCTTATGCCGGGTCGAGCCACGGCGTCAGCGCCTCGGTGATCGCCGGCGAAGGCACGGCGATGGAACGCGACTACGATTTTGCCAGCGCGGTCTACGCCGCCGATCTACGCAGCGGCGAGGAGATCGGCCGCGAGGCCGCCGAGCGCGCGATCAAACGCCTCGGCGCCAAAAAAATGCCGACCGGCAAAGTGCCGGTGATCTTTGACCCGCGCGTCTCCCGCAGCTTTATCTCACATCTGCTGGGCCCCATTTCCGGCCCGTCGATCGCCCGCGGCACGAGCTTTCTGAAAGACAAGTTCGGGCAGCAGATCTTTCCCGAGGCGATCACCATCATCGAAGATCCACACAAACAGCGTGGCCTTCGCTCGCGCCCCTTCGACGGCGAGGGCATCGCCAACAAGCGCCGCGCGCTGATCGACAAGGGCGTGCTGACGACCTGGCTGCTCGACCTACGCTCGGCGCGTCAGCTCAAGATGACATCCACCGGCCACGCGGTCCGCGGCACGTCGGGCCCACCGACCCCGGCCGCCACCAATGTCTGGATCGAGCCGGGAGCCGTAAGCGCCAAGGAGCTTTATGCCGACGTCAAAAGCGGGTTCTACGTCACCGAGCTGATGGGCATGGGGGTCAACGGCGTCACCGGCGATTACAGCCGTGGCGCCTCCGGTTTCTGGATCGAGAACGGTGAGATCACCTTCCCGGTCAGCGAAATGACCGTTGCCGGCAACCTCAAGGACATGTTCCTGCGCATGGTCGCGGCCAACGACCTCGAATTCAAGACCGGCGCCGACGCACCAACCCTGCGCATCGACGACCTGACGGTGGCCGGGGCGTAGCTGCAGGAGCAAATTGCGTGGTTCGAGACGCGCTCTGCGAGCGCTCCTCACCATGACGAGTGATTTTGCATGGCACCAAGAAAAACCGTCATCCTGAGGAGCGGCCGCGGGCCGCGTCTCGAAGGACGCACAGGGATGCCACCGGCGGGCAATATCGAATAAACTCGTGGGGAGCGGCGTTGACGGGGCTCCGGCCGGCGGGCTAGAGCCGTCGCTGGAGAAGCCAGTTTTAAAAACGACTGCCGCGACACGGACGGCCAGAGGTTGATGCGGGGCAAATCGGTCACGGCAGACCGCACGACACCAACAGGTCAGTTGGTGCGGCGGCTGACACGAGAATTCATCCGGCGCCATACCGGTACGATCGTCATGGCCTTTGCCTGCATGGGCATCGGCGCGGGCAGCACCGCGTTGCGCGCCTGGCTGATGCAGCCGATGCTCGATCGCATTTTTGTCGGCCGCGAGGCGAGCCTGTTGATCGTGATCGCCGGTGCCGCGCTGGTGCTCGCAATCCTCAAGGGTTTTGCCGATTACGGCGAGACGGTGCTGATGAGCCGCGTCGGCCAGCGCGTCATCACCGATGTGCAAGGCGCGCTCTACGCCCGGCTGATACGCGCCGACCTTGCCTATTTCAACGCCCATTCCAGCGGTACGCTGATCTCGCGCTTCACCAACGACGTCAATCTGCTGCGCAACGCCGCCGCCAATGTGCTGGCGGCGATCGGCAAGGACGCGGTGACGGTCGTGTTCCTGATGGCGCTGATGTTCTATCAGGACTGGGTGCTCGCCCTTGCGTCCTGCTTTGCCTTCCCGCTAGCGATTCGCCCGATTGTCTTGATCGGCCGGCGGATGCGACGGGTTTCGGCCAACACCCAGGTCGAGGTCGGCCTGCTGACCACGCTCCTTAGCCAGACCTTCCAAGGCGCCCGTCATGTCAAGGCCTATGGCATGGAGGCCTATGAGGAGGGCCGCGCCGCGACGCTGTTCGGGCGCATCTTCAAGCTGATCGATCGCGCCAACCGCACCCGCTCGCGCGCCTCGCCGCTGATGGAAACCTTGGGTGGCGCCGCGGTCGCGGTGGTGATCGCCTATGGCGGCTATCAGGTGATCGACAACGCGCGCACGCCGGGCGCGTTCTTTTCGTTCATCACCGCCTTGCTGCTCGCTTATCAGCCGCTGAAAAGCCTCGCCAATCTCAATGCCTCGCTGCAGGAAGGGCTGGCGGCGGCGCAGCGTGTCTTCGATGTGCTCGACATCGAGCCCGATATCCGCGATGCCCCCGATGCACGCCCGCTGCATATCACCGGCGGTGAAATCCTTCTGGAGAATGTGCGCTTTGGCTATCAGCCGCATGCCGTCGCGCTCGACGATATCTCGCTGACCATTCCCGCTGGCAACACCGTGGCGCTGGTCGGCCCGTCGGGCGCCGGCAAGTCGACCGTGCTCAACCTGATCCCGCGCTTTTACGATGTCTCAGCCGGCAGCATCGCGATCGACGGACAGGATGTGCGCGCGGTGACGCTGTCGTCGCTGCGCGGCGCGCTGGCGCTGGTCGCACAGGAGGCGAGCCTCTTTGACGACACGGTGCGCGCCAATATCGCCTATGGCCGGCTCGACGCGACCGATGCCGAGATCGCCGCGGCGGCGGCCGCAGCCGGTGCCGACCGCTTTATCGCCGAGCTGCCGCAGGGCTACGACACGCTGGTCGGCGAGCACGGCACGCGGCTCTCCGGCGGCCAGCGTCAGCGCCTCGCGATCGCCCGCGCGATGTTGAAGGACGCGCCGATCCTGCTGCTCGACGAGGCGACCTCAGCGCTCGACAATGAAAGCGAGCGTCAGGTCCAGGCGGCGCTCAAGCGCCTGATGCAAGGCCGTACGACGCTCGTCATCGCCCATCGCCTATCGACGATCACCGGCGCCGACCTGATTTGCGTGATGGATCGCGGTCGCATAGTCGAAAGCGGCAAGCACGCCCAGCTCCTGGCGCGCGGCGGTCTCTACGCCCGGCTTTACGAGACGCAATTCGCCCCCGAGGAGCTCATCCCCGCCGAGGTATCGCCGGGATGAGCGGGCCGCGCGAATGGTTGCGGCGGTTTGTGCGCAGCGATCGGCTGCGCCGCGTGCTGTGCTATTCGATCCACCTCTATATCCGCTTTGTCTATTGGACGGGACGCTGGGACGTCGAGGGCGCTGAGCACCCGCGCCGGCTGCGCGAGGCCGGCAAGCCGTTCATTCTCGCATTCTGGCATGGCCGGCTGATGATGATCCCAATGGCGTGGCAGCGCCTCGCGCCGATCCACATGCTGATCTCGGCGCATCGCGACGGCCGCATCATCGCCGACGCGGTCGCCCATTTTGGTGTGCAGACCGTCACCGGCTCGACCCGGCGCGGCGGCAGCGCCGCGCTGCGCACAATGGTGCGGTCTTTGGCGGCCGGCGATTGTGTCGGCATCACCCCCGATGGCCCGGCCGGGCCGGCGATGATCGCCAGCACCGGCATCGTCAATGTCGCCCGCTTGGCGCGGGTGCCGATCGTCCCGGTGACGTTTGCCGCCGGGCGGCGGCGCCATATGCGCAGCTGGGACCGGATGCAGATCGCGCTGCCGTTCAGCCGCGGTGTCTTTCTCTGGGGCGAGCCGATCGAGATCGGTGCCAATCTCGACGAAACCGGGATCGAGCAAGCGCGACGCCTCGTTGAACAGCGCATGCAGGACATGGTCGCCGAGGCCGAAGCCAGGGTCGGCCACAGCATCGCCTTGCCGCCGCCCCAGCCGGTCTCGGAGCCCGCCCCACACCCGGCGGACGAAAAATTGCGCGCGCCGGAATTGGAACCGGGATGATCCTGCCGGCGCTTTATCGCGGTCTCACCGCCACCGCTACGCCGCTTATCGTCAGCTATTTGAAAGCCCGGCGCCGGCGCGGCAAGGAAGATGAAGCCCGTTTCGCCGAGCGGCTCGGTGTCGCCGGCTGCGCGCGGCCCAAAGGACCGCTGGTCTGGGTTCATGCGGCGAGCATCGGCGAGGCGACCTCGGTGCTGGCGCTGATCGAGCGCATGCTGGACGAGCGGCCAAAGCTCGAAATTCTTCTCACCACGGGCACCGTCGCGGCCGCGCGACTGCTCGAGCCGCGGCTGCCGCGCCGCGCCCACCACCAATTCGTCCCGGCCGATCTGCCGGGTGCGGTGACGCGGTTTCTCGATCATTGGCGGCCCGACCTCGCGGTCTGGGTCGAAAGCGAACTGTGGCCCAATCTGGTGCTGATGACGCATCGCCGCGGCACTCCGATGCTGTTGCTGAACGGCCGGCTCTCGGCACGCTCGCATGCGCGCTGGCGGCTTTGGGGGGCGTTGGCGCGACCGATGCTTGGCGCGTTCGCGCTCTGCCTCGCGCAAGACGAGGTTCAGGCCGAACGCTTCGCCGAGTTGGGCGCGCGCAAAGTGGCAAGCGCCGGCGACCTCAAATCCGCCGCCAAAACCCTACCCACCGACACCGCGGCGCTGACTGAGTTGCGCCGGCAAATTGGCGCCCGCCCGTTATGGCTCGCCGCCAGCACGCATGAGGGCGAGGAAGAGATCGCGATGGGCGTGCATCGCCACTTGGCGAGCAGTCATCCAGGACTGCTGACGATCATCGCACCCCGTCATCCGGCGCGCGGCGACGAGATCATCGCGCTTGCGGGCACGCACGGCCTCACGGTTGCCCGCCGTTCATTTGGCGAAGCGATCACCGCCGACATCGATCTCTACCTCGCCGACACGTTTGGCGAGCTGGGCGTGTTCTACAGCCTCGCGGGGATCGCGTTTGTCGGCGGCTCGATCACCGACAAAGGCGGCCATAACCCGTTCGAGGCGGCACGGCTCGATTGCGCCGTGTTGTTGGGGCCGCACACCGCCAATTGCGCCGCTATGGCCGACGCATTGACCGGCGTCGGCGCGGCCGAGAGCGTCGCCGACGGCGATGCGCTGGCTGATGCCGTGACACGGCTTCTCGACGATACGGCGCTGCGCGACCGACGCGCCGACGCGGCGATGCATGTCGCCGCCGATGGGCTCGAGACGCTCGACGCGGTGCTGGCGCATATCGCACCTTGGCTCGACCCGCTCGCGCCGCAGGCGGCGCCCGCGCCAAAATTGCCGGCGACGGCCGATGCGTGCCCCTGATTTTTGGTACGAAAAACCGGGCATCGCCGCGGGATTGCTGGCCCCGGTCGGCGCGGCGCTCGACGCAGCGGGCCGGCTACGGCGAGCGGTCGCCAACCCCTATCACGCGCCGGTCCCGGTGATTTGCGTCGGCAACCTCGTCGCCGGCGGCTCGGGCAAGACACCCGTCGCGCTGTCGCTCGCCGAAATCCTGGCGACACGCGGCGCCAAAGTTGCGATCGTCATGCGCGGTTATGGCGGCAAGCTCGCCGGGCCCTTGCGGGTCGATCCCGAACACCATGACGCGGAAGCCGTCGGCGACGAAGCTTTGCTGGCCGGCGCGCAAACCATGTGCTGGGTGGCGCGTGATCGCGTCGCCGGCGTGCGCGCGGCGGTCGCGGATGGCGCCGAGGCCATTATCCTCGACGACGGGTTCCAGAACCCGCATGTCGCCAAGGATTTGTCGCTGGTCGTCGTCGATGCCGCTTCCGGTTTTGGCAATTGCCGGCTGATCCCCGCCGGGCCGCTGCGTGAGCGGGTCGCCGCCGGGCTCGCGCGCGCCGACGCCGTCCTGCTCGTGGGAAAAGAAGAAGAGCCGAGGGTAAGCGAGGCGGAATCGCGAGCGCCTGCCCCCACTCACCTGCCGCTAACGCGGCAGGTTTCCCTCCCCCGTGGACACGGGGGAGGGGTAGGGCACGAGAGATACCGATTTTACGCGTCAGCCTCGACCCGGTCGATGGTGAGCGCTTTTCCGGCACCCAAATTCTCGCGTTTGCCGGCATCGGCCGACCCGAGAAACTCTTCGCCAGCCTGCGCGCACTGGGCGCCGATCTCATCGGTGAGCGCGGCTTCCCCGACCATCACCCCTATCGCCCGGCGGAACTCGCCGCGCTACGCCGCGACGCCGCCAGCGCCGGCGCGGGGCTGGTCACGACGCGCAAGGATTGGGCGCGGCTACCGCCTGGCGAGCGCCTCGGTATCGAGGTGCTTGATGTCGCCGTGCGCTGGCACGACCCCGCCGCGCGCGATGCGCTGATGACGCCCGTTTTGGCTCGGATAAGTGAGCGTGGACGAGGCATCCGCGTCTGAGCCGCCAGCGGAAAACGTACCCTGGCGCTACCGCGTCGAAGCTTGGCTGGCCGCGACGGGCATCCGGCTCATCGGGCTGCTGCCGCTCGACTGGGCTTCCGCGCTGGGCGGCGCGCTGGCGCGGATGATCGGCCCGCGCCTCGGCATCTCCAAGCGCGCCCGCCTCAACCTCAAGACCGCGATGCCCGAACTCGGCGATGCCGCGATCGAGGCGATCGTGCGCGGCATGTGGGACAATCTCGGCCGTGTCGTCTTCGAATATCCGCATCTCTCGAAGATCACGATCTTCCCCCCCGAGTTGAGCGACGGCCGGGTCGAGGTGCGCGGCATCGAACATATCGAGGCGGCGCGCGTCGCCGACCAGCGCCTCATCCTGGTTTCGGCGCATTTCGGCAATTGGGAGATCGCGCCGCTAGCCGCCACGCAATACGGGCTCGATGTCGCCCTCATTTACCGTGCCGCCAACAACCCGATGGTCGATGCGATGATGCGCTCGCTGCGCCCGCGCGGCATATTCATCCCGAAGGGAGCCGTCGCCTCGCGCCAGGCCTTCGCCACGCTGCGGCGCGGTGGTCATTTAGCTCTGCTCGCCGACCAGAAGATGAACGACGGCATCGCCGTGCCGTTTTTTGGCCGCGACGCGATGACCGCCCCGGCGCTGGCAATGCTCGCGATGCGCTTTGACTGCGACGTGCTGCCGGTGCGGGTCGAGCGGCTTAGCGGTGCGCGGTTCCGGCTCACGGTCTACCCGCGATTGCCGCTGCCCAAAACCGGCGACCGCGAAGCCGACACGCTGGCGCTAATGACCGCGGTCAACCACACGCTCGAGGGCTGGATACGCGAGCGACCCGACCAATGGTTCTGGCTGCACCGCCGCTGGCCGGATTGAACAAGGCGGCGGACGGCCGTGCGTCCTTCGAGACGCACTCTACGAGCGCTTCTGAGAGGCTGACCTAAAATTATTGCGTCATTCCGGGGCGGCCCATCGGGCCGAACCCGGAACCCATGAACACGGTCCGATCAAGTATTGTGCAGCGGCGAAACGAGCTATTCGCGGTCCGTGGTCATGGGTTCCGGGTTCATCGCTGCGCGATGCCCCGGAATGACACGAGAAAAATGCACTCCGAAGCGCCCGAAAATGCACTCTCAGGATGACGCTGGTCTGCGGACGCTCGAAAGAAAAGCCGTCCTCCAGAGGAAGCCGCGAGGCGGCTGTCTCGAAGGACGCACTAACGAATTCCGGTCACTTTGTGCGTCTGCAAACTGAGCTGCCATTGCGGGTGATCGAGGCAGAATTGGATCGCCAGCTCGGTGTTGCGCGCGCGGTCCGGGCCGTCCATCGGCTGCACCGAGAAGCGGCGAAAATCGAGCCCGGCAAAGGCGAGCGGGTCGAGCCCGTCCTGCGGCACGACCACCTTAAGCTCGTCGCCCTTGGTGACGACGAGCTTGTTGCCACCCTTCGGGCTGACGCAGACCCAATCGATCCCCGCCGGCACTTGAAGCGTACCGTTGCTTTCGATCGCGATGTCGAAACCGCGCGCGTGCAGCGCCTCGATCAAGGCGGCATCGAGCTGCAACAGCGGCTCGCCGCCGGTGCAGACGACAAACCGCGCCCCCTGCC
>Ga0335075_10004523_pt1 | contig 21748 bp, 22 predicted proteins | sample Lox_Sample_24_FD_206723 | JGI IMG/M metagenome (GOLD analysis project Ga0335075, IMG submission 206723) | Soil microbial communities from Loxahatchee National Wildlife Refuge, Florida, United States - Lox_Sample_2.4 | ecosystem: Environmental > Terrestrial > Soil > Wetlands | place: USA...
CTGTTTCCGTGGCTGACCGTGCTCGGCAATGTCGAATTGGGGCTCGAGGCGCAAGGGGTGGCCGGCGCCGAGCGCCGCCGGCGCGCGGTCGATGCGATCGACCTGATCGGGCTCGACGGGTTCGAGAATGCCTATCCGAAGGAGCTGTCGGGCGGAATGCGGCAGCGGGTCGGGTTTGCCCGCGCGCTGGTCGTCAATCCGGATGTGCTGCTGCTCGACGAACCGTTTTCGTCGCTCGACGTGCTGACCGCCGAGACGCTGCGCGGCGATCTGATCGAGCTGTGGGATCAGGACCGCATCCCGACCAAGGGGATCGTGCTGGTTTCCCACAACATCGAGGAGGCGGTCGAGATCGCCGACCGGATCCTGATCTTCGGCAGCGATCCCGGCCGCATCCGCGCCGATATCGCGATCGCGCAGCCGCGGCCGCGGGCGGCGCAAGGGGCCGGGTTCCGCCAGATCGTGGACGAGGTCTATACGCTGTTGACCGAGACCGGCCGTGATGGCCGCCGCGGTGCCAAACCCGAACCGATCGGAGTGGGCTACCGCCTGCCGGATGCCGCGGTGCAGCAGCTGACCGGGCTGATCGACAGTCTGAGCGAGGCGCCCTATCACGGCCGCGCCGATCTGCCGCATCTGGCCGACGAGGAACACCTCGTCATGGACGAGCTGTTCCCGCTAATCGAGACCTTGCAGCTCTTGGGCTTCGCCAATGTCAGCAGTGGCGATATCGAGCTGACCGCACTCGGCCACGCTTTCGCCGAGGCCGACATGCTGGCCCGCAAGCAGCTGTTTGCCGACGCCCTCCTAAAGCATGTACCGCTCGCCGCGCATATCCGCCGGGTGCTCGACGAGCGTCCGGGTCATCGCGCACCGGCCGCGCGGTTTCTGCGCGAGCTCGAGGACCACCTGTCCGAGGAGGAGGCCGAACGGGTGCTCGACACCGTGATCAACTGGGGCCGGCACGCCGAGATCTTTGCCTACGACTATGACAGCGAGGTGTTGAGCCTCGAGAACTTCTGAACCCCGATGCAGCGGGGCGGCGCCGTCACAATCCGTCAAAGACCGCCGCGATCACTGGCGATTTCGTCCTGCCCGACGGCATTCGGCACCAGCCAGGCATAGAACGTGTCGCGCCCGCAGTTCTTGCACGCCGCGTCGGTCCAGGCCCGCAGCGAGACGATCTTGACATAGAGCTGCTGACCCGGCGCCAGATCGACATTGCGATCCTGGTTGATGTCGCGGCCAAAGCTCTCGGGCACGATATGGTAGCGGCCGGGCGGAACGTCGCGATAGAACGCCGCACCATTGGCGACCGCACCGATGTAGCGCCCGTTGACGTCGATCCGCGCGAGATTGAGGCTCTCGGACGGCTCATAGGGGCGATAGAACCACAGTCGCGCCTGCCCTGGCGCCAGCGCCGGTGCGGTGCTTTCGGCCACCGCGGTCGGCGGCCCGGCGCATCCGGCCGCGATCGTCACCACGGCAGCGACCCACAACAGCCAGCCTCGCGCCCGTCGCAGCCCAGCCTGTCGCAGCCCAGCCCTCGCCATGACCCCGTCTCCTTCACGATGCTGCCACGATGCTGCCACTCTGCCGGGCAGAGCGGATTTCCGTGGTTCAGCTGCCGCCGTCATAAAAGCTTTGCGCGATCTCAAACCGAGCGAGCCCGATCGGGACCAGCCGCGCATAAAACGTGTCACGCGCGGCGGTAAACCCGCGCCCGTAATCGGTCGCCCAATCGCTCAGCGATTCGATCTTGATGTACACCTGCTCGCCGGGGACCACGGCGATGTCGGTCGATTGGTTGAAATCCGTGCCATAGCTGTTGACCGCGACATGGTAAACCCCGGGCCGGACATCGCGATAGAACGCGCCGCCGACCTGCGAATAGCCGACATAGGCGCCGTTCATCGTCACCGCCGTCATGTTGAGGCTTTCCGAAGGCTCGTAATCGCGATAGACCCAAACCCGCCCGTCACCGGCCGGGATCGGCGGGATCGACACGCTGGCCACGGTCGGCCGCGGCACACAGCCGCACAGCGCCACGAGCAGCAGGCCGGCGACGGCATCCAGCCACCTTCCGGCAGGCGTAGTCTGGCGCATCGAACATCTCCTCGCTGCGGCAACCAGCACCGCAAACTCCGCTGCAAGACTAGATTATCCCGGCCGGCCAGGATAAATCTGCGCCGCGTCGTCACGTTTGCGTGAGCTCGAATGCGCCCGCCACGACTTCTGCTGTTACCGCTGGGATTGGCGTTGCCGGCGGTATTGGCCCTTGTCTCCTGCACCGGTGCCACCCTGACCAAGCTCGACTATCGGACCTACCAGATCCAGTCCGACGCGATTCCCGGCGGTTCCGATGCGCCGAACCGGCGGGTGGCCGAGCAGGTCTGCCCAGGCGGCTACCGGGTCATGCAGCGGATCGCCAGCAACAATACCCCCGACCGCGCCCGCGATATGCCCGGCGTGTTCACGACCTGGACGATCCGCTGTCTGTGACATCGCTAGCTGTGATGCCGCTCACCGCGGGCGCAATGTCGGAAAAGCGATCACGTCGCGGATCGACGGGCTGTCGGTCAACAGCATGACCAGGCGGTCGATGCCGATGCCGAGCCCGCCGCAGGGCGGCAGCCCATATTCGAGTGCGGCAAGGTAGTCTTCGTCGAGCGGCTGCGCCTCCTCGTCACCGGCCGCGCGGGCCGCCATCTGGGCTTCGAAGCGGGCGCGCTGATCCAGCGGATCGGTCAATTCGGAAAAGGCATTGGCCACTTCCCAACCATAGATGTAGGTCTCGAACCGTTCGGCCAGTCGCGGATCGCTGCGATCGGCCTTGGCGAGCGGCGAGATATCGCGGGGAAATCCGGTGACGTGGACCGGCGCAATCAGGCGGTCCTCGACCCGCGCGGCGAAGACGGCTTCGAGCGCCTGCCCCCAATTCTCGGCCCCGGCCAGTGCGACGCCGAGGTCGGCCGCGGCGTTGCGCGCGGTTTCGGCATCGCTGATCGCCAGGAAATCGACACCGGTGGCGTCCTGCACCAGCTCGGCCATGCTGCGCCGCTGCCAAGGCGGCGCCAGGTCGATCGCGGTCCCGCCATACTCGATCTGCAGGCCGCCGCAAGCAGTCTCCGCCGCGGTGCCGATCAGCTCTTCGACGAGCCGCATCATCGCAGTGTAATCGACATAGGCCTCGTAGAGCTCGAGCGAGGTGAATTCCGGATTGTGCCGCGGCGACAGCCCCTCGTTGCGGAAAGAGCGGTTGATCTCGAACACCTTGTCGGCGAGGCCGCCGACCACCAACCGCTTCAGATGCAGTTCGGGTGCGACGCGCAGATAGAGATCGATGTCGAGCGCGTTGTGGTGGGTGATGAAGGGTTTCGCCGAGGCGCCGCCGGGGATCGTGTGCAGCATCGGCGTCTCGACTTCGAGATAGTCCCGCGCGACCAGATGGCGGCGCAGCGCCGCGACGATCCGGCTGCGGCGGCGCAGCGTCTCGCGGCTGTCGGGGTTGACGATCAGGTCGAGGTAGCGCTGGCGATAGCGCCTCTCGATATCGGCCAATCCGTGAAACTTCTCGGGCAGCGGCCGCAGCGTCTTGGCCAGCACCGTCACGGCGGTGGCATTGACCGTCAATTCGCCGCGCGCGGTGCGCCGCACCAACCCCTCGACCCCGATCAGATCACCGATATCCAAGAGGCGCACCACCGCGAGACCCTGCGCGTCGAGAGTGTCGCGGTGACAGAACACCTGGATCCTGCCCGAAGCATCGTGGAGGTCGATGAACATGCCGCTGTTGCGCATGGCGCGGATCCGGCCGGCGACGCGCACCCGCTCGCCGCTTTCGGCACCGGCCGCGAGCCCGGCATGCCGTCCTTCGAGCTCGGCCGCCTCGGCGGTCCGGGCAAACGCATAGGGATAGGGCTCGATCCCGAGCGCCTTCAGACCGTCGAGCTTGGCCAACCTGACGCTGCGCAGCGGATCCTCGTCATGGTTCATTCGGCAAGTTTCCTGTGCGTGCCGATCTGGCTATCCGGCCGCCGCCTGGGGGACCGGATGCGGCGTCAGATCGACGATCGTGTCATGAAAGCGGCGCAAGGTATCGTGGTGGCCGACGCTGACGATCGTCGGATGCCACGGCGCATCGCGCAGCAGCCGATAGAGCGCCATTTCCGCGGTTTCATCGAGCGCCGAGGTCGCCTCGTCGAGAAACACGATTTGCGGCCGGGTCAGCATCACCCGGGCAAAAGCAAGCCGCTGCTGTTCGCCGATCGACAGGCTTTGCGCCCAGTTGCTCTCATCGTCGAGCCGATCGACAAACTCCGGCAGCCCGACCGCGCGCAGCGCCTCGGCGAGGTCGGCCCGCGAGCGCTGCCCGGCGGTTTGCGGGTAGGCGAGTGCCGCCGCCAATGTGCCGAGCGGCAGATAGGGCCGCTGCGGCATGAACAGCGAGGTCACATCGGCGACCCGGATATGGCCGCGGCCGAACGGCCACAACCCGGCGATCGCCCGCAGCAGCGTGCTCTTGCCGGCACCGGATGGTCCGGTGATCAAGAGCGGCTGGTCCGGGCTCGCCGCCAGTGAGATGTCGCGCCGCAGGGTCTGCCCGTCGGGCAGGTCGAGATCGAGCCGGTCCACCACGACACCGCCGCCGCCGCGCTCGATCGCGATCGGCTGCGGGCCGCTGCGGGCGGCGGCGATGTCGTCGATCTCGCCGTCAAACCGCGCCAGCCGCTGAACCACCGACTGATATTCGGCGATGTCGGTGTACGAGCTGACGATAAACGACAGCGATTGCTGCACCTGGCCAAAGGCCGAGGCGATCTGCATCAAGCCGCCGAGCTCGATGACCTTGGCAAAATAGCGCGGTGCCGCGACGATAAACGGAAAGACAATCGCCAGCTGCGCGTAGCCGGTGGTGAACCAGGACAGCCGCTTCTGCCGCTTGATGATGCCCCACCAATTGGCGACGACGCGGGTGAAGCGGGTCTCGAACTGGTCGAGCTCGCACGGCTCGCCGCGATAGAACGCGATCGTCTCGGCATTCTCGCGCAGCCGCACCATGCTGAAGCGGAAATCGGCCTCGTAGCGCTGCTGGTCGAAGCGCAGCCGCACCAGCGGGTAGCCGATCCAATAGGTCAGATAGGTGCCGGCGATAGCGTAGACCAGCGCGGCGAACACCATGTAACCCGGGATGACGATGTGAACCGCGCCGAGCGGGATCGTCAGCGCGCCGGACAATGTCCACAGGATCGTCAGAAACGAGAGCAGTGTCACGACCGAATTCATCAGGCCGAGCGACAGGGTGAGCGTGGAGCGGGCAAAGCTGTCGAGATCCTCGGAGATGCGCTGGTCCGGGTTGTCGGTGGCGCCCGCTTCGAGCTGCATGCGGTAATAGGTCTGCTCGTGCAGCCAGTCGCCGAGAAACCGCCCGGTCAGCCAGCGGCGCCAGCGGATATGCAGGATCTGCTGCAGATAGAGCGCATAGACCGAGGCGACGATCAGCGCGAAGGCGAGGATGCCGAAGATGCCGAACTGCCGCCAGAACTCGACCCAGTTGTAACGCTGCAGCGCATCGTAAAACGCCTTGTACCAGAAATTGAAGCGCACGTTGAGCCATACGGTGAACAGATTGAGCGCCACAACCGCGGCCAACAACCCGATCGCCGACCATTTCTCATCCGACTTCCAATAGGGCCAGGCAAGGTCCCAAGCCTGCCGCAGGAACCCTCGCTTGGTTGCCGCCGCCATTGATACCCTCCGTCGATCCCGCGGGATCTATTGCACGACTTGTACCTGCGTCCGCCTTAAGATGCGCTGATCGTGAGTTCCGACCCAACTGCCGCCGCCGTCACCTCCCGCCCGCTGCCGACCGGACCCGGCACGGCCGCCTTGCTCGCGCGCGGGGTCTGCCGCGCCCTGGCACAGCTCGGCTATGCCTGCCTCGGCGAGTTCCCGCTCGCCAGCGGCCGGCGCGCCGACATCCTGGCTCTGGGCCGGACCGGAGAGCTGATGATCGTCGAGATCAAAAGCTCGGTCGCCGATTTCCGCGCCGACCATAAATGGCCCGGCTACCGCGATTTTGCCGATCACCTGTATTTTGCCGTGGCCAGCAGCTTCCCGGCTGCGCTGATCCCCGAGGAATGTGGCCTGATGGTGGCCGATGCGTTTGGCGCAGCGATCCTGCGCGCCGGCACGGCGAACCCGCTCGGCGCGGCGCGGCGGCGTGCGATGACCTTGCGTTTTGCCCGCATCGCGGCCGCCCGGCTCCAGCGCGCGCTCGATCCCGAGGCCGGACGGCTCGACGTCTGAGCGGCAACACTGTGCCCCTGATACCATGCCCCGCAGATCGTGCGCCCAGGGGATCGTGCCTCCCAAGACCGCGTCCCCAAGATCCGGCGTCCGGGCTAGCGGGCGGAGCGCGCCGAAGTGCTGGTGCCATAGCCCGGCATGACTTCGGCGAGCAGGATTTCACCACCGCCGCTCTTGACGAGATCGGCGCCGACAACCTCGTCGGCCCGGTAATCCGTACCCTTGACCAGAAGCTGCGGGCGCAAGGCGCGGATCAGCTCGACCGGCGTATCCGCCTCGAAGATCACGACGAGATCGACTGCCGCATGCGCGCCCAACGCTGCCGCCCGCAGCGTCTCGTTCTCAATCGGGCGCGACGGCCCCTTGAGCCGGGCGGCTGAGGCATCGCTGTTGAGCCCGACCACGAGGCGATCGCAAGCCGCCTTCGCCTGGCGCAGCAACGCGACATGTCCGGGATGCAGCAGATCGAAGCAGCCATTGGTAAAGCCGACCCTGAGCCCCTGGCGGTGCCATTCCTCGGCCCGTGCCATCGCCACCGCCGGCGAGACCAGCTTGCCGGGGGCGCCATCTGCGTCGCCGCCGAGCCGGGAGCGGAGTTCGCTGCCATAGATGATCGCGGTGCCGACCCGGCCGGCGGCGGCACCGGCGGCGACATTGGCGAACCGGGCTGCGTCGACCGGCGTCATCCCCGCCGCGACCCCGGCGCCCAAGGCCGCGATCAGCGTGTCCTCGGCACCGGAAGGGTCATAGACCTCGCCGGATGCGGTCCGCTCCAGCCGCACGATCCCGGCGGCGGTGACCAAGAGCGACCCTTCGCCACCCAGCGTGACCAGCACGCCGCCAAAGCTGCAGCGATCGATCAATGCCCGCCCGGCAACGGCGATTTCGCCCGCCGTCGCCACCGGCATGCCGGTCGCCCGCGCGAGCTCGCCGCGGCTCGGCCGCACCAAGTGTGCGCCGCGATAGCGGATCGGGTCGCCACCCTGTGGGTCGACGATGACCCGCGCCCCCGCCTCGCAACCGGCGCGGATGATCTCGAGCGCCACCCCCTCGGTCAGCACGCCCTCGCCATAATCGCTGACGATCACCACCGCGCGGTCGGTCACGAGTTCGCGCGCCAGCCGCAGCAAATCCTCGCGGATATAGGGATCGAGCGGCACGGCGCTATGCCGGTCGGCCCGCAGCAGCTGGTGGTTGGCAGCGATATAGCGGGTCTTGACCGTGGTTGCGCGCTGCGGCTGAACCAGGACATGCACCTCGGTGCCGTCCTGCGCTTCCAGCAGCCGGCCGATCTCGCGGCCGGTGTCGTCATCGCCGATGACCGAGATGAAGGAGGGGCTGGTTCCCAAGGCCCAGAGGTTGCGCAGCACGTTGCCGGCGCCGCCGAGGCTTTTCAACTCGCGCTCGACGCTCAGCACCGGAACCGGCGCTTCGGGCGACACGCGCGCGACCTCGCCGTAGATCGTGTGATCGAGCATGACATCGCCGATGCACAGGATGCGTGCCGTGCCGAGGCGTTCGAGATAAGGCTGCAGGTCGCGGTTATCGGCCATCTTCTATCCGGCGGACGGGCGGCACCCGGGCGAGGTCGCCGGCACCGGGCGGATCGGAGGGACGCGCGACCGGCACAAGCCCCGCTCAGCGCTGGCGGCGCAGCAGCAGATATAGCGCACCGGCACCGCCATGGCGCGGCTGCGCTGCGGCAATCGCCAGGATGTGGCGGCGCAATCCCGGCTGGGCGAGCCAGCGCGGCACCGCGCTCTTGAGCACCCCCGGGCCGTCGGGGCCGAGCCCGCGGCCGGTAATGACGAGGACACAGCGCCGTCCCGCGCGATACGCAGATTCGACGAACTCGGCGAGCTCGCGATGCGCCTCCGCCTGGGTCCGGCCATGCAGGTCGAGCCGCGCTTCGATCGGGTGCAGGCCGCGTTTCAGCCGCTCGGCATTGGCCCGATCGATCCCGAAGCCGGGTTCCGCGCCAGGATCGCGAAGCGGCGGCTCGGCGGCCAGCGCCGAGCGCGTAGTGAGGGTGGTTGGCGCGGCAAACGCCAGCCGGCCGCGCAGCGGCGTCACATCGCGCATCGCCTCGGCCCAGCTCTCCCGATCACCCGGCGGCAGCGGGTCCTTCGCAGCCGTCCTCGCCATCCTGTCCCTGCCCTCGGCCATCACTCGCCGGATCGTCGATAACAACAATGTGCAGCCGCCGCGGACCATGCGCGCCGAGCACGATGCGCTGCTCGATATCGCCGGTACGAGACGGTCCGGTGATGAAGTTGACGGTGCGCGGCAGCCTCGCCCCCGCCGCTTCGCCCGGCACCGCGGCCCGCAGCCGGTCCCAGCCCTCCTCGTAGGTGGCGACCACCTGGTCGGCACGAACCACGGCGATATGGGTATCCGGCAGAAAATTCAAAGTGGTCGGGGTGTCCGCTCCGGACACCAGCATCAGCGTGCCGGTCTCGGCGACCGCGGCAAAACACGGCGTCAGGCTGACCGCGTCGGCTGGCTCGGCCGGGCCACGGCGGAGCTGCAAGAGCGGCCGGCTGTGCCACGGGATCGCGTCGAGACCCGGATCGGGCGCCATGACCAGATCGGCCGGCAGGTTCTCGGCGGCAAGATATTGCACCACAGCCGCGGGCACCGCCGCGGGCGAGGCGACGCGGGTCACCGTCGCCTGCACACCCTCGGCCATTGCCACGAAGAGGTCGATCCGGCCGGCCCGGTCGAGTGCTGTGGCGCGCGCCGGCACGAGATTGCGGCGATGCGCGGCAACACGCACGCGCAGCGCCGCTTCGGCCGCCGGATCCAGCCGGCCGCGTCCCAACGCCTGCCGGACCGCGGAAAGGATCTCGGCGCGCGCCCCACTCACCGGCGGGCGCCCCGCTTCTGACGCTCGGCCCACAGGGAATGGAAGCTGCGGCCCTCCGGTGCCGGCAGGTCGCGCATCCGGGTCCAGCCGCCGGCGAAAGGCAGAGAACGAAACCGGCCGCGCCGACCGCCAGCCCAGCCGAGCGCCCGGCTGCCAAGCTCGCTCAGCCCATGGTAGAGCGCCGGACGGGCCGCGACCCAGGCCCATAAGGACAGGCCGGCACGCCAGCTCCGCTTGGTCAGCCGGCGCGCATATTCGCGCTCGCGCCAGCGCCGCAGCAGGTTCGGCAACGGGATCTTGACCGGGCACACGCTTTCGCAGCGCCCGCACAGGGTCGAGGCTTCGGGCAGCGGTGCCGCCGCCTCGAGACCGATCAGGCCTGGGGTCAGCACCGCACCCATCGGGCCCGGATAGACCCAGCCATAGGCATGGCCACCGACCGCGGCATAGACCGGACAATGGTTCATGCAGGCGCCGCAGCGGATGCAGCGCAGCATGTCGTGAAACTCGCCGCCGAGCATCGCGCTGCGGCCGTTGTCGACGAGCACGACATGATAGGCCTCGGGGCCGTCGAGATCGCCCGGCCGCCGCGGTCCGGTCGAGACCGTCGTGTATGAGGAGAACTCCTGTCCGGTCGCCGAGCGGGCTAAGAGCCGCAGCAGCGTGGCGGCATCCTCGAAGGTCGGCACCAGCTTTTCGAGACTGGCGACCACGATGTGCACCCGCGGCAGGGTCTGCGTCAGATCGCCATTGCCCTCGTTGGTGACGATGATGCTCGATCCGCTTTCGGCCACCAGGAAATTGGCGCCGGTGATGCCGATTTCCGCGGCGAGAAACCGCGGCCGCAGTTCCGCGCGCGCCTCGTCGCACAGCTGCCGCGGCTCGGCCAGCGGTCGCTGCGGATCGAGCGTGCGGTGCGCGGCGCGGAAGGTGTCGGCCACCTGCTCCTTGACGAGGTGCATTGCCGGCGCGATCAGGTGGCTCGGCGGCTCGTGGCGCAGCTGGATGATGTATTCGCCGAGATCGGTCTCAATCGGGGTGATGCCGTGACTTTCGAGGAAGCCGTTGAGCCCGATCTCCTCGGCGATCATCGACTTCCCTTTGGTGACGATGCTGGCGCCGGCCGCCCGGCAGATCTCCAGCACCGCGGCGCAGGCTTCCTCGGCGGTGCGCGTCCAATGCACGATCCCGCCGCTGGCCGCGACCTGCTCCTCGTAGAGTTCGAGGTAGAAGTCGAGATGCGCCAGCGTGTGCTCCTTGATCGACTGGCCGATATCGCGCAGCGCCTCGAATTCGGGAAGCCGCTCCACCACCTCGCGGCGACGCAGCGGAAAGCCGCTCCCGGTCATCATCGCCAGCGCGCGCTGCAGGTTGCGGTCGGCGAGAGCAGCCCCGGCATTGGCCGAGAAATCGCGGCTGGTGGCGTGCATCGCGGCTAGCGCGGCATGCCGATCGGCGCCACCTCGCCGGTCATGCCGGCGAGCACCTCGGCGACGTGGCGGACTTCGATCGGCTGCCCGCGGCGAGTGAGCTTGCCGGCGATGTTCAACAGGCAGCCGAGATCGCCGGCCAGCACCGCGGCGGCTCCGGTGGCGGCGATATCGGTCGCCTTGTCATCGACCATCTTGTCCGAGATCTGCGGGTATTTGACGCAAAACGTGCCGCCAAAGCCGCAGCAGACCTCCGCCCCGGGCAATTCGCGCAGCTTGAGACCGGCGACCGAGCCGAGCAGCCGGCGCGGCTGGTCCTTGATCCCGAGCTCGCGCAGCCCCGAGCAGGCATCGTGGTAGGTCGCGGCGCCGCGCCATTCAGCAGCGACCCGGTCGAGACCGCAGACATCGACCAGAAACGACACCAGCTCCCAGCTGCGCGCCGCCAGCTCCTGCGCCCGCGGCAGCATTATCGGGTCGTCGGCAAACAAAGCCGGGTAATGGCGGCGGAGCATCCCTGCGCATGAGCCGGACGGAGCGACAACGTAGTCATAGCCGGCAAACGCGTCGATAACCCGCCGCGCGATCGTCCTGGCATCCGCATTATCGCCGGAATTGTACGCAGGCTGACCGCAGCAGGTCTGCAGGCGCGGCACCTCAACGGCGCAGCCGGCCAGTTCGAGCAGCTTGACCGCGGCAAACCCGATCGTCGGCCGGAATAGATCGACGAGGCAGGTCACAAACAGCGCCACCCGTAGCCGCTTCCCGGCCATCCAGTCGGTTCCCATGGTGCGAGCCGCTGGAAATTATGAGCGGCACCGGAACAAATCAATCAGGCGCGAACCAGCCCGAGCGCAACGGTATCGCCCATCGCCATGGCGCGATAGCAGCGGCCCATGCCGCCGCCAGTCGCCAGCGGAAATGCCGAGGCTCAACCGTTGCTGGTGGCGACGAGCACCCAGTTCGGATCAGCCGATCGGGTATCGCGGGCAAAGCTCCAATGATCGGTCCGCTCGACCGGATGATCCGGATCGCCATCGACGATAGCGCCGTCCATGCCTCGCGTCAGGCTGATCTGGTGCGAAACGAGCTTGACCGTCACACGCGCGGTGCGCCCGGCGACATCGGCCTCGACGAGTTCGGCGCTGTCGAGCTTCAGGTCGCGCGTTTCGAGGGTTTCCCTCGCAGCATTCCGCTCGTCGATGGTCTGGGCGAAGGACCGGAACACCTCGTTGCTGAGCAGCGGCCGCAGCGCGTCCTTGTCGCCGCGCGCGAACGCGGTGACGATCAATTCGAATGCGGCGCGTGCGCCGTCGAGGAACGTTTCTGGAGCAAAGCCGGGGTCGGCGCGCCGCACCCGGCTCAATCCATCCGCCAAGGAGCCGGCCGGCCGCGCCGGTGGGGCCAGCGCCACGACCTTGTCCGGCTCGCCGGGAATTGTCACTTGCGCCGGGCCGGATTTGTCTGCAGCGGGTGCCGCACGCCGCGTGAACAGATCGCGACGCCGCTCGTTGCCGGTGCGGCGGCCGAGCACACTGCGCAATCGCAGCACCAGAAAAGCGGCGATCATCGCGAACAGGATGATGTCGACGTATTGAAAATTGCCCATCGCCCCGCTCGCCCCGCAACTATGGAGGGCGCCCGGCCCTCGCCTCGCTCTCAAGCTCAGATGGTGGGTCCTGGGCGTCGCAGCAAGCGCGGCCCCACCTTGGGAGATTGCTGCACCTTCCCGATCCATGCTAGCCAGCCGGAGCCACAAGGCTCGGCGCAGGAGGGATCATGCCTGGAGAAGTCAGAGGCAACGGCGATGCCGATGCCGCGGCCGCCGCTGCCAGCGGGCCGCAATTGTTTGTCAACATCCAGTACATCAAGGATTTGTCGTTCGAGAACCCGCGGGCACCGCAAAGCCTGTTCCAGCAGCCGGCGGTCCAGCCCGAGGTGGCGATCAATGTCGATGTCAATGCCCGCAATCTGAACCAGGAGGCCTATGAGGTCGTGCTGGCCGTAAACGTCACGGCCAATGTTCAAGGCGAGCCGGTGTTTCTGGTCGAGCTCGCCTATGCGGCGGTCGTGACGGTCCGCAACGCACCGGAACCGATCCTGTCGAACCTGGTCCTGGTCGAGACGCCGCGGATCATCTTTCCGTTTGCCCGCGCGGTCATCGCCAACGCCACCCGCGACGGCGGATTTCCGCCATTGATGATCAACCCGATCGACTTTGCCGAACTGCTGCGCCGCCATCAGGCGGAGCCGGCCGGGACCGAGGAAAACGACACCGAAATTTGACGCCTCACGCCTCGGTCACCCATAGCGGTGCGGTCAGCAGCGCCAGCATCGCCTGGTGCGCGGCGAGCTCTTCCGCCGATGGCAGATGCCGCCGCGGAACGCGCGCCACCCTGACGGCGGCGATTGACGCGGTCGCGGGAGCCGCGAAGTCGAGACCGGGCTGCCGGCCGCCGATCAATTCGAGATAGACCGAGGCGAGCAGGCGGCAGTCGATCGCAGCCCCATGCTCGACCCGCTCGGACAGATCGATGTCGAACCGCCGGCACAACGCATCGAGGCTCGCCGGCGCGCCGGGATAGCGCTGCCGCGCCATCGCCAAGGTATCGATCGCCGCGCCGCGGAAAGCGGGCCGCCCGAGCCGGCCCAGCTCCATGTTCAGAAAAGCGAGGTCGAACTCGGCATTGTGGATCACCAGCGGGTCCGCGCCGATGAATTCGAGCAGCTCATCGGCCATTTCGGCAAAGGGCGGGTGCGCCGACAGGAATTCTGCATTCAAACCGTGCACCGCCAACGCCTCGGCGGCAATCTCCCGACCGGGATCGACATAGCGGTGAAATTCGCGACCGGTCGGGAGGTGATGCAGCAATTCGACGCAGGCGATCTCGACGATCCTGTGCCCGGCCTGCGGGTCGAGACCGGTGGTTTCGGTGTCGAGGACGATCTCGCGCATCTATCCGACCCGCCGTTGGTGCAAGCGCCGGCGCCGGGCGAGACCCGCCGGGTGCGGCCTGCCTGAGCGCAGCAGCCGGATGATGGCGCGCAGACGGCGCAGGCTCAGCCCGCGATCGAGCCCGGTCGGCACCACGAAATCGGCCAGCCGCCGCTTTTGCGCGTCCGGCATCTGCTGGGCGAGGATCGCGGCAAAGCGTGCCTCGGTCATCCCCGGCCGGCGCATGACCCGCTGCCGCTGCAGCATCGCCGGCGCCGAGACGACGATGACATAGTCGCACCGCCCGGCACCGCGGCTCTCATACAATAGCGGCACATCGAGCACCGCCAGCCGCTCGTGCCGGGCCCGCGCGCGGGCGAGAAACCGCCGCTCCGCATCAGCCACCATCGGGTGAAGGATCCGTTCGAGCCGGGCGAGCGCTGCGGGATTGCCGAACACGCGCTGCCCGAGCCGCCGGCGATCGATGCCGCCATGCTCGTCGCGCACGCCCGGGAATGCCGCCTCGACGCGGCTCACCGCGGCCCCATTCCCGGCCAGCAGCCGGTGCACGACATGGTCGGCATCGAAGAGCGGAACCCGCATCCGTCGCAGCATCGCCGCGGCAGTGCTCTTGCCCATGCCGATCGAGCCGGTCAGACCGACGACGATCATCGCATCGCCGTGCCGGCCAACATTGCCGCCCGCAACGCGTCATCGACCCCGACCTTGGCGCCAAACCAGGCCTCGAAACCCGGCCGGCCTTGATGCAGCAGCATGCCGAGCCCGTCCACCACCCGGTGCCCCTGCCGCCGCGCTGTTGCGAGCAATCGTGTTTCGAGCGGCACATAGACGAGGTCGGCAACCGGCGCCGTCCGCGGCAGCAGCGACAGATCGAGCTCGAGCGGCGGCTGACCCGTCATGCCGAGGCTCGTCGTGTTGACCAGCAACCCCGCACCCTCCTGCACCGCGACGGCCTCGTGCCAGGAATGGACCGAGATATCGGCATCAGACGAGCGCAGCGCGCGTGCCAGCGCCTCGGCCCGCGCGCGGGTGCGGTTGACGATGCGGATTTCACCGACCCCGGCATCGGCGAGTGCCGCCACGATCGCCCGCGCCGACCCACCGGCGCCGAGCACCACGGCCGGTCCGGACGCCGGATCCCAATCGGGGACATTGTCGCGCAAATTCTCGCGAAACCCGTAAGCATCGGTGTTGCTGGCGTCGAGACGACCATCGGCGGCAACCACGATCGTATTGACCGCACCGATCCGCCGGGCCAGCGGATCCACACGATCGACGACTGCGAGTGCCGCCTCCTTGTGCGGGATCGTCAGATTGCAGCCGCGAAACCCCAGCACCGGCAGCGCGCGCAGCGCGGCCTCGATCCGCTCGGGCCGCACCGGCAGCGGTACATAGGCGCCATCGATCCCGGTCTGCGCGAGCCACCAGCCATGCAGCAGCGGCGAGCGCGAGTGTGCGACCGGCCAGCCCATGATCCCGGCCAGCCGGGTCGCTCCGGTGATCTGTCCCATGCTCGTTCTCTACCACGCGGCAGCCGCCCAGGCCATCACCGGCCGCCGGCGCTACCCGTCGATCACGCCGCAGCGTCGCAGGAACCCCAGCACTTCGAGAAGCGGCAGACCAAGGATCGCAAAATAATCACCGTCGATTGCTTCGAACAGCTGGATCCCCCCGGCTTCGAGCCGATAGCCGCCGACCGAGCCCAGCACCGCCTCGCCTTCGATCGCCAGGTAATTGTCGAGAAAGCCGTCGTCGAACCGGCGCATCGTCAGTCTTGGTGCAGTGCCGAATCGCCAGAGCAGTTCGCCCCCACAGATCGCGCAGACCGCGGTTTCGAGGAAATGCGTGCGGCCGCGCAAAACCTGCAGCTGCGCCCGAGCGGCCGCAAGATCGGCGGGTTTGTCAAACCATTCACTCTCGCAGACCAGGATCTGGTCGGCACCGAGAACGAGCGCCTGCGGGTTGGACCGGGAGACCCGGAGCGCTTTCTCCGACGCCAGCATCAGCGCACAGGCGTCGGCACTGTACCGTCCGCGACAGGCCGCCTTGAGGGCCGCCTCGTCGATCACCGCTGGCATGACGTCAAAGCCGATCCCGGCGGCGTGCAGCAGCCGGGCCCGCGCCGCGCTCGCCGAAGCGAGCACCACGCGCCTATCCGGCGGACCCATGCCGCCGCGCCAACAATTGCAGGATCGCCGCCGCGGTTTCCTCGATCGAGCGGCGGGTCACATCGATGACCGGCCAGTGCCGCGCGGCAAAGACCCGCCGCGCCTCGCGTACTTCGGCCCGCACCGCCTCGATATCGGTATAGTCGGTCGTATCATCGTGATGCAGCATGCTGAGCCGATGGCGGCGCAGGTGGATCAGCCGCTCGGGATCATTGGTCAGGCCGACGATCAGCGTCCGTTTTGCCTCATCCAGCTCCGGCGGCAGCGGCACACCCGGCACAAATGGTACGTTCGCGGCCTTGATCGACAGATTCGCCAGATAGAGGCAGGTTGGCGTCTTGGATGTCCGTGACACGCCGACGAGACACACATCGGCAGCCTCGATGCCCCAGCTTGCCTGCCCGTCATCGTGGTTGAGCGCGAAGGTCATCGCGTCGATGCGGGCGAAATATTCCTTGCCGAGCAGGTGCTGGCGTCCCGGCACGCCGCGGGCTTCCCGATGCAGATAGGAGGCGAGCGCGCCGATCACCGGGTCGAGCACCGGGATCGCCGGCACCTGGAGACGGCGACAACCTTCTTGCAGCAGCTGGCGCAGCGTGTTGCTGACCAGCGTGAACATCACCACCCCGGGATTGGCTTCGACGCCGACGATCACGCGATCGACTTGGCTGCGCATGCGCAGCATGCTCCACACATGCTCGACAACCTGGACATCCTCGAACTGCACGAGACAGGCGCGGGCCATCGACCGGACGGTTTCACCGGTCGAGTCGGAGACCAGATGGAGATGGAGCCGGGTCACGGCGCGGCGATCCGGGCCCGGCGACCATGCCCCGGGACGCTGTGGACTCCTTGCAAATTATGCACGGGATTCCCCATAGCGCCGGCGACGACGCGGTTCATCCCCACTCGGCCGGATCGATCAACCGGGTTCACCAGCCAAGCATATCATGTCCCGGATACCGGAAAAGCTGGGGATTACGATCGTGCGGCTCCGGCCCTTTCCCGTTCTCAACTGCTCTCACAGCGCCATGAACAGCGGGTCATCGGGGTTTGTCCCCCGGTTTTTCCACCCTCTTGCGATCGGTCGGCCGATCATGCCGGCACCGGGTGCATCGCGGGGATCGAGTGGGGATCACCATCATTCACCACACCAACAATTCTCCATCACCTAGAAAAACTCTATATCAACAGCAGGAGAGTCGACCGATGGCGAGCCCCACCGACAAACCCCTGCTGCGCGCGCTCGCCGGCGAAATCCTGTCGCCGCCGCCCTGGTGGCTGATGCGCCAGGCCGGCCGCTATCTGCCGGAGTATCGACAGACCCGGACCAGGGCGGAGAGCTTTGTCGAGCTGTGCCTGACGCCGGAACTGGCCGCCGAACTGACGCTGCAGCCGGTCCGACGCTACGGCATGGATGCCGCGATCCTGTTCTCCGATATCCTGCTGCTGCCCTATGCGCTCGGCCAGCCGCTCGAATTTCGTGAGGGTGAAGGGCCGGTATTGGAGCCGATCCGCGATCCCGCCGGGCTAGCGCAGCTCGATCCCGGACGGCTGGTCGGGCAGCTCGGCCCGGTGTTCGAGGCGATCGGCCGGGTTCGGGCCGAGCTCGGTCGGCGGACGGCATTGATCGGCTTTGCCGGGGCGCCGTGGACGGTGGCGAGCTATATGGTCGAAGGCGGTGCCAGCCGGGACTTCCGGCACGTCAAGGGCTGGGCCTATCGCGATCCCGCCGGTTTTTCGGCGCTGATCGACCTGCTGACCCGATGCACGATCGAGCTTTTGACGGCCGAGATCGCCGCCGGTGCCGAGGTCGTGCAGCTGTTCGACAGCTGGGCCGGGATCCTGCCGGAGCCGGAATTCGCCCGCTGGGTCATCGCGCCGACAAGGCAGATCGTGTCGGCCCTGGCACAGCGCTATCCGGGATGTCCGGTGATCGGCTTCCCGCGCGGCGCGGGTCTCGGTTACGAGCGCTATGTTGCCGAGACCGGGATCGGTGCGGTCGGGCTCGACAGCATGGTGCCGGCGGAGTTCGCCACCACCCGGCTGCGGCCGCGAGCGGTGCTGCAAGGCAATCTCGATCCGGTGCTGCTGGTGACCGGGGGCGCGCCGCTTACTACCGCCGTTGGGCAATTGCGTGTCGCCTTTGGGCGGGGCCCATGGGTGTTCAATCTCGGCCATGGCGTGTTGCCACAGACCCCGGTCGAGAATGTCGCCTGCCTGGCGTCGCTGCTGGCCGAACCCGATGCCATGTGAGATGCGCGTGAGATGCGGCGCACCGCGATCGTGCTGATGAACCTCGGTGGTCCCGATCGCATCACCGCAGTCGAGCCATTCCTGTTCAACCTGTTCAACGACCCGGCGATCATCCGTTTGCCGGCACCGTTGCGGTGGCCGCTGGCGCGGCTGATGGCGCACCGCCGGGCAAGGATAGCACGCGTGATCTACCAGCGGCTCGGCGGCGGCTCGCCGCTGCTGGCCAATACCGAAGCGCAGGCGCGCGCCCTGGAAGCAGCATCGGGCGACGGATATCGGGCCTTTGTGGCGATGCGCTATTGGCACCCGACGAGTGCCGAGGCGGCGCGGGCCGTAGCCGGTTGGCGGCCGGACGAGATCGCCTGCCTGCCGCTCTATCCGCAATTCTCGACGACGACGACCGGTTCCTCGCTGGCCGCCTGGCGCCGCGCGGCCGCGGCACAGGGGCTCGATCAGCCGACCCGTGTCGTGTCCAGCTATCCGGGTGCACCCGGGCTGGTCGAAACCATCGCTGAACTGATCCGGCCCGAGCTCGCCGCGTTGGCCGGCTCGGCACAGCCGCCGCGCCTGTTGCTGACCGCGCATGGTCTGCCGCAACGGATCGTGCGCGCCGGCGATCCCTATCCGGCTGAGGTCGAACAGACGGCCGGTGCCGTCGTTACCGCGCTCTCCCTGCCGGGGCTCGACTGGCGGCTCTGCTATCAGAGCCGGGTCGGGCCGCTCGCCTGGCTCGGCCCGGCGACCGACAGCGAGATCCGCCGCGCCGGCGCCGAGCGCGTTCCGCTTGTCGTGGCGCCGATCTCGTTTGTCTCCGAGCATTCGGAAACGCTGGTCGAGCTCGATCACGACTATCGCAATCTCGCCGTGGCGAGCGGGGTGCCGGCCTATCGTCGGGTCGCGACGGTCGGCGCGTCACCCCGGTTTATCGCGGCTTTGGCAGCACTGGTGCGCGGCGAAGGGAGTGATGCCAAGACCGAGGCGCTCCGGTGAGCGACTGGCTCGCTGCTGCCTATCCATGGATCAAATCGGCGCATATTGTGGCGGTCGTCGCCTGGATGGCCGGGCTCCTCTACCTGCCGCGGCTGTTCGTCTATCATGCGATGGCGCCGCCGGGCTCGGACCGCTCCGAGACGTTCAAGGTCATGGAGCGGCGGCTGCAGCGCGGCATCATGACCCCGGCCATGCTGGCCGCGGTGATCTTCGGCTTGGCGCTCGCCGCCACCCCGGGGGTGGTCGATTGGCATCGGGGCTGGATCTGGGCGAAACTTGCACTTGTCGCGGGTCTTCTTGCCTGTCATGGCGCGCTCGCCTGTTGGCGCCGGGCTTTTGCCGCGGACCGCAACCGGCATCCGCCGCGGTTTTTCAGGATCATCAATGAGTTGCCGATGGTGGCGCTGATCGCGATCGTGGTGCTCGTCGTGGTCAAGCCATTTTGAGGCGATCGACGGCTTCGATGCGGCATCGGGACTTGATATCGGGTTTGACTTGCCTATCTGCCTTGGCTAAGGGGAACGGCCCCGGCATCCGCCTCTTCGCGCCGTCCCTGCCATCCCCTCGCCCAGCCTCACAGCCTGCATGTCTTGGCGCAGGACCGAACCGGACGGGCGAGTGCTATCCCCTCCCTGATGCGAATCTCCATGAACCTCCAGGAACTCAAACGAAAAACTCCCGCCGAACTCCTCGCATTCGCCGAGGAGCTGGAAATCGAGAATGCGTCTTCGCTGCGCAAGCAGGACATGCTGTTCGCGATTCTGAAGCAGCTCGCCGAGAACGAGGTACCGATTTCGGGCGATGGGGTGCTTGAGGTATTGCCAGACGGGTTCGGTTTTTTGCGCTCACCGGAGGCGAACTACCTGGCCGGCCCCGACGACATCTATGTCAGTCCGAGCCAGGTTCGGCGTTTCGGTCTGCGCACCGGCGATACGGTCGAGGGCGAGATTCGTTCGCCGCGCGATGGCGAGAGATATTTCGCACTGCTCAAGGTCAGCGCGATCAATTTCGACGAACCGGACCGGCTGCGCCAGAGGATCAATTTCGACAACCTGACGCCGCTCTATCCTGAAGAAAAGCTGGGCCTCGAATTCGAGGATCCGTCGCGCCGCGATCTGACGACGCGGGTCATCGACCTGATCACGCCGCTCGGCAAGGGCCAGCGGGCGCTCATCGTGTCGCCGCCGCGCACCGGCAAGACGGTGATGCTGCAGAACATCGCGCACGCGATCGCCGCCAATCACCCCGAGGTCTATCTGATCGTGCTGTTGATCGACGAGCGGCCCGAGGAGGTGACCGACATGGCCCGCTCGGTGCGTGGCGAGGTGATCAGCTCGACCTTTGACGAGCCGGCGCAGCGCCACGTGCAGATCGCCGAGATGGTCATCGAGAAGGCGAAGCGCCTTGTCGAGCACAAGCGCGACGTCGTGATCCTGTTGGATTCGATCACTCGCCTCGCCCGCGCCTACAACACCGTCGTGCCGTCCTCAGGCAAGGTCTTGACCGGCGGTGTCGATGCCAATGCGCTGCAGCGGCCGAAGCGGTTTTTCGGTGCGGCGCGCAACATCGAGGAAGGCGGGTCGCTGACGATCATCGCGACGGCACTGATCGATACCGGCTCGCGCATGGACGAGGTGATCTTCGAGGAGTTCAAGGGCACCGGCAATTCGGAAATCGTGCTCGACCGCAAAGTCGCCGACAAGCGCACCTTTCCGTCGATCGACATCACCAAATCCGGCACCCGCAAGGAAGAGCTCTTGGTCGATCGCGGTGTTTTGTCGAAGATGTGGGTGTTGCGCCGGGTGCTGACCCCGATGGGCACGATCGACGGTCTCGAATTCCTGATCAACAAGCTCAAGGAATCAAAGACCAACACTGAATTCTTCGACGCGATGAACACCTAGTGGCCCGATCGAACCGCAGGTTCCTAAGCGTTTCGTCAATCGGCCCACCAGGCTGATAGGTTGGTGGTGCGACGCAGCTAACGGATGAAGACCATCTGTTAGCATCGCACCGCTAGATGGTCAGCACGGTCTGGCCGGTGGTCTTGCGGTCCTGCAGGTCGCGGTGGGCGCGTGCCGCCTCGCGTAGCGGGTAGGTCTGGTTGATCGAAATCTTGACGGCACCGCTCTGCACCACCTCGAACAGTTCCCGCGCTGCGGTCAACAAATCCTCGTGGCTCGCGGTGTAGGTGTTGAGCGTCGGCCGGGTCAGAAACAGCGAACCCTTGCCGGCCAGAATGCCGATATCGACCGGGCCGATCGCTCCGGAAGATTGGCCGAACGACGCCATCAGGCCCAAGGGCGCCAGGCAGTCGAGCGATTTGTAGAACGTGTCCTTGCCGACCGAATCGTAGACCACGGGGAGCTTTTTGCCCTGGGTGATCTCGGCGACCCTGGCGACGAAATCCTCGCGGCGGTAGTTGATCGGATGGTCGCAGCCATTTCGCTTAGCCAATGCCGCTTTCTCGTCGTCACCCACGGTGCCGATCACGGTGGCACCCAGATGCTTCGCCCACTGGCAAAGGATCAGCCCAACCCCGCCGGCAGCGGCGTGGATCAGGATCGTCTCGCCGCGTTTGACCGGGTGGGTGCGGCGAACGAGGTACCACGCGGTCATGCCCTTCAGCATCATCGCCGCAGCCTGGGCATCGGTGATGCCGGCCGGCACCGGGACGAGCCGCTCGGCGGGCATGATTCGCGCCTCGGCATAGGCACCGATCGGCCCGCCGGCATAGGCGACGCGATCACCGGGCTTGAGCCCGCTGACACCG
>Ga0335075_10004524_pt1 | contig 21734 bp, 18 predicted proteins | sample Lox_Sample_24_FD_206723 | JGI IMG/M metagenome (GOLD analysis project Ga0335075, IMG submission 206723) | Soil microbial communities from Loxahatchee National Wildlife Refuge, Florida, United States - Lox_Sample_2.4 | ecosystem: Environmental > Terrestrial > Soil > Wetlands | place: USA...
CTTATTCGGAAGCAAAATTGGCGACCCTTCGCGCCGGAATCCCTCCAGCCGGCCCGGTGTGCAATGACCACAGCCGGCACCACCCGTCATCTGCGCGGCCAGTCTTTCAGGAGATCGATCCCATGACCTTCACACGAATCACAGTCAACGCGGTGCAGATGGGGGGCGTCCCCTGCATACGCGGACTTCGCATTCCTGTGGCGACCGTCATAGAGATGATGGCCGATGGTATGACGCCGAAGGAGATTCTTGGCGCACTCCCAGACTTAGAAGCCGGGGTCATTGACGAGGCTTTGCATTTTGCTGCCGATGCCGTTCGCGAGCGTCAACTGCCTCTTGTCAGCGCTGCGTGAGATTCCTCGTGGACAACACATTGTCGCCCGCGATTGCCGACGGGCTGACACAGGCTGGGCATGACGCGAAGCATGTCCGGGACTGGAACATGCAAGCGGCGACAGATCCCGCGTGCTCGCCCTTGCGGGATGCGAGGGACGGTGCTGATTTTGGCGGACACGGATTTCGGCGCGCGCTCTCGGCTCAAATCGATTGCGGGCGGTGCTCGCGTGATCACTGGAGGTCGGCACTTGTCGGCCTTCAAGTATTCCTTTACATTCGCCTAATATTACGAGGAGCGACCATGGGAAAAACCATTAATCGTCAAGTATGGCTGCGCTCTCGCCCGAACGGCATTCCACAGGCGCATGATTTCGCCCTGCGCGAGGCGGACGTCCCCGGCATCGAAGACGGGGAGTTCCTGATACGCAATCATTACCTCTCAGTCGATCCGGCGATGCGCGGGTGGATTGCCGACAGCAGCAATTACTGGCCGCGTATCGAGGTCGGCGACACCATGCGCGCATTCTCTGTCGGGGAGGTCATCGAGTCGAGGAGCCCGGACTACACCGCGGGTGATCGGGTCATGGGGATCTTCGGTTGGCAGGACTACGCGGCCGTCAAACCGCCGCAAGCCATGCGTAAAGTTCGCGAAACGGACCTGCCACTCTCCCTGTCACTGGGCGTTCTTGGTCTGAACGGGATGACGGCCTATTTCGGGACGCTGGACGTGTTGCAGCCGAGAGCGGGGGAAACGGTCGTCGTATCGACAGCCGCCGGCGGCGTGGGATCGGCGGCGGGACAGATTGCCAAGATGCACGGCTGTCGTGTGGTCGGCGTTGCGGGAGGGTCGGAGAAAGTGCGCCAGTGCATCGAGGATTTCGGCTACGACGCGGCCATTGATTACAAGAGCGCGAGAGACCTCGACGGCGCGCTGGGGCTGGAATGTCCGAACGGCATAGACGCCTTCTTCGACAATACTTCCGGCGCAATTCATGACGCCGTTCTGCGAAAGATCAATCTCCACGCGCGCATCGCCATTTGCGGCACCGCATCCTATGCAAGCTGGACTCCATGGAACGAGGGACCGCGTCCCGAACGTCACCTGCTGGTGAAGAGGGCGACCATGCGGGGCTTCCTCACCACGGATTTCGCGGCGCGGTACGAAGAAGCAGCCGCTGCGCTGGCCGAATGGGTCCGTAAAGGCAAGCTCAAGTACCGGGAGGAAATCCAGCAGGGAATCGAAACGGCGCCCGGCTCCATCGAAAAGCTCTATTCGGGCAAAAATCAAGGCAAGCTGATCATCCGCCTTTGACAGCCTCGCGCGCCGGCTCCGCTGCGGTTCCCTTGCGGAGCGTCGTCGGAAGCAGCGCCTTCTTTCCCGCGATCAAGTCGGCCAGCATTCGCCGGGCGAATATGGCGCCCTTATCGGATGGCAGTAACAGGGGGCGCATCTCGTCAAACGACTTTCCGCCCATGTTCCCTTGTACATCCTCGATCATGGGCTTGTCCTCATTTCTGAACGCGTGCTCGATCGCGGTACGGATTTGAGCGTCGATCTCATCGCTATCCACCGAAAAATCGCGCACCGAAGCCCAGAAATAGCGCGTCGTCTTCTCGTCCTCCGGGGTCAGGATGTGCGCGCCCCACTGCGTGATGCCGCCTCGGCGCTCACTACCGGCGGGCGCGACACCGACGTCAAGGAGCATGCTGGCGGGCGCATCCCAGCGCATATCGAGCCAGTGGTCGACGTTCTTGCCGTAGTGGCCGAATAGTGCATCCCATACGGGAGACGCCGGCGCGTCCGGGCACCATAGATTGGAATCGACCGTCGTTCCGGTTTGAAATACCCGGTGCTCGCGGTTGTGAATGACACCACTGCCCAGTCCGCCCGCATGTAGAAACTCGACGTGGGTCAGATCCATGAGATTATCCGTGACCAGCTGGTAGTGGCCTACGGTCACGAGCGTTCCGTGGATTGTCCGATAGCGCTCGTCGCTGATGCAACTGAAGTCGGGAATCAGCTTCTCGTCCGCGCCCTCGGGATCTCCCCACCACAGCCACACCAAGCTGTGCCGCTCCACGGCTTTGTATTGCCGCAGACGAATGGCCGGGGGAGTTGCGCCGTGCGGATTGTGCACACACCGTCCGGAGCTATCGAACTGCAAACCGTGATAAGGACACTGCAGGCGATCCGGACCGACCCTCTTGCCCCGCGCCAGGGAGGCGAATCGATGTGGACATACACCGGACAGGACGCTCGGCGCGCCCGTGGCAGTGCGGAACAGGACTAGCTTTTCGCCACAGACCTTGCGCTCCAGCAGTTCGTCAGAGAGCTCGTCGCTCCAGGCAGCCGCATACCAGCAGTTCGTCAGGAACATTAGAAGCACCCCTCTTGGTTCGGCAACTCTTGGTTCCGCCTCAACGCCTCCACGGACGCGGTTCAATGCTCAACGCCTGCATCAATCCCATGATCTGCTGCAAGCCCATGGTCCCAAATCCGCCCGCGGCGTGGATTTTCGCGACATCCTCGGGCGCGACCGGAGGTCGCATGTCGTCCGGCAAGTCATCGCCCCAGGCCCACAAGCTCCCGCGCGTGAGGGGCAGGTACCCCGTCGGATGCTCGGCGGTCATGACGTCGCCATCCGCATAGTGCTCCCATTCGTCGCCCACGGGATCCTTCCAATAGTCGAATACCTGGCTACCGAGGACATGACGACCGATTCCCCAATAGTGGGTCCAGCCGCCGCCGCGCAGATGCTGATTGCCCTGACCGACGCACTCGAGGTCCAGCGTTTCGAACGAGACATGGAGCAGTCTCGTCGCCGGTCCGCACAGCAAAGCCACGCTGTGATGATCCGCTGGACTGTTGCCCCGATTCAGCCGGAAAAAGCCGAGCGCAGGCTGCCCATCGGCCAGGCACTGTACGTCCGACGGTATCAGGCCGAAATGCCGCATGTACCACTGCGACGCCCGCTGGAAGTCCGGTCGCTGCAGCACGATGTGCCCTACCTTGAACAAAGGGCTCGGTTGGGTCGCGCTGCGCACCGTCGCATTCACCCGCCTCTTCTCGAACGGGTCGTTGATGGGGATCAACTCCTTGCGGACTGCGATCGCGGGTGCAGGGTCAAATCCATGCACCAGATCAACCTCCAGACCATCCGGGTCTGTGAGCCTGACCCGCTGTCCCCCGCCCGGCTCGGCAACCGCTTCGATCCGCTGACCCGTGGCTTTGGCCAGTCGCGCGAGATCACCTGCCTCACCGGCCACGAACGCAAATCCGCGCAGGGCGTCTCGCGAGGATTCGGTTACGGATACCAGGTAAGGCGCGGCGCCGTGGCCGCGGAAATAGGTGGTTCGTGATCGCCGTTCCACGGGCAGAAAGCCAAAGGCCTCGAGGAAGCGGAACATGCTTTCGCAGTCGCGCCGCTCGAACGCCGCGTTGAGGACGGCATCGGCACAGACAATCGGCTCGGGCCTGACGAGACGCACGAATTCTGACTCGATCATCATTCACCTCGCGAGGCACTGCCCGAGCCGCCCCGGCCGGCCTGCCTTTCCTCAGAGGACTCCAGTTTGACATTTGTCCTGTACACTCGTAAAGTGTTATTGCAGGTCACCGACCCGCCATGGCGGGTAGCGGCGCCAGGGGGCAGAAAATGTCAAAGGTCATCATCAGCTGTGCGGTAACGGGCGCGGTCCATACGCCCACCATGAGCCGCTATCTGCCGATCACTCCACAAGAGATTGCCGCCCAGGCAATCGAGGCGGCCGGGGCTGGAGCAGCCATCCTGCACCTGCACGCCCGGGATCCTCGAGACGGCAGGCCTACGCCGGACCCGGACGTATTCATGCAATTTCTGCCGGCGATCAAGGAGGGTACGGACGCCGTCGTAAATATCACCACCGGCGGCGGACAGGGGATGTCGCTCGAGCAGCGCCTGGCGGCCGCGCTGCGGGCCTCCCCCGAGCTGTGTTCGCTCAATATGGGTTCGATGAACTTCGGCATGTACCCCATGCTGGCGCGCTATGAAAAGTTTCAGCAGGACTGGGAGCGGCCGTATCTCGAGTCCACCCGCAACTGGATCTTCCGCAACACTTTTGGCGATATCGAATCGATCTTGGAGACATTGGGGAAAGGACACGGCGCCCGGTTCGAGTTCGAGTGCTACGACGTGGGCCACCTGTATACGCTGGCTCACTTTCTGGAGAGGAAGCTCGTGACGCCACCGCTCTTCGTCCAGTCGATCTTCGGAATCCTGGGCGGCCAGGGGGCGGACACCGAAAACCTGCTGCACGCCAAGCGTATCGCCGACCGGCTCTTCGGCGCCGAGTATCAGTGGTCGGTCATGGCCAGCGGCCGCCACCAGATTCCGTTCACCACCATGGCCGCCCTCAATGGGGCTAACGTGCGTGTCGGGCTGGAGGATTCGCTGTACGCAGGCAAAGGGAAGCTGGCGACCTCGAACGCCGAGCAGGTGCGGTTGCTGCGGCAGATACTGGAAGCACTTTCGCTCGAGATTGCTACGCCGAGGGAAGCCCGCCAGATCCTGGCGCTCAAGGGCGCCGACAATGTGCGCTTCTAGCTTCTGGGCCGCGCGTCGGCGCGCGCTCGTGCCCTGCGCGGCCGCCCGGACGATCCGACTCTTCCACGAACCCTCCCCAATGGTGCGATATGAAGCAGCTACCCACTTACAAGTACTTCGCGGGCGGCTCCTGGCGCGAAGCGACCGGAAATCGCTGCTTCGATGATCACGAGCCCTTTACCGGCAACGCGCTCGCGCGCGTGGCTGCCACCGGGCGCCAAGAGACCGAGCTCGCGATCGAGGCGGCCGCCCGCGCCTTTCCCGCGTGGTCCGAGACCTCGCCGGCGGAACGAGCGAATCTGTTCGTCAAGGCGGCGGCGATCGTGCGGCGTCGCCGGACGGAGATTGCAGACCTGCTTGCGCGCGAGACTGGCAGCACGATCTCGTTCGCCAGCTTCCAACAGGAGCTGGTGGTTCAAACACTGGAACAGGTCGCCGGCTGGGTCTATCTTCCTCGCGGCCAGGTTCTGCAGTCCAACATCCCGGGATCCCACTCGATCGGGATACGCCGACCGCTGGGCGTGGTCGCCTGCTTTACGCCGTGGAACGGCGCCAACATTCTCGCCTGGCGGGCTGTACTCTCGCCGCTTGCCGCCGGCAACACGGTGATCGTGAAGCCTTCCGAGTTCGCACCGATCTCAGCCGGCCTCGTCGTCGCCCAGATTGCCGAAGAAGCCGGGTTTTCGCCCGGCGTCATCAATGTCGTGACACATGCGCCTGGGGAAGCCGGGGCGATTGCCGACGCCGTGTTCGACAGCCCGCAAGTGAGATGCATCAACCTGATCGGCGGCGTGAAGACCGCCAGGCTGCTGGCCGAGCGCGCCGGCCGGACGCTGAAACGCTCCGTTCTCGAGCTGGGTGGCTATAACCCGATGATCGTACTCGACGATGTGGACATGGATTACGCCGTGCGCTCGGCCACGTTCGGATCTTTTTTCCATCAAGGACAGATCTGCATGAATACACGGAAGATCATCATCCATCGCAGTCTCTACGAGGCGTTCCTCGACAAGTTCATTGCGCGCACCCGGACACTCCCTTCGGGGGACCCGCAGAATCCGCAGACCATCATCGGACCTCTGATCAGCGCTGCAGCGGTGAGTCAAGTACACGATCGCGTACAGGAAGCGCTTGCCCGGGGAGCAGTATTGCGCACAGGAGGAACGTACAAGGGGCAGGTCTACGAGCCGACGATCCTGACCGACGTGCCCTACGAAGCCACAATGTCAAACGAAGAGACGTTCGGTCCCGTCGTGATCGTCGAGCCGGTGGACACGGACGAGGAGGCCGTGCGCGTGGCGAACCGCGTCAGTTACGGGCTCACCTCCTCCATTCTGACCGGCAATCCGTACCGGGGATTCGAGCTCGCCCCCAGGATCATGGCGGGCATCGTGAATGTGAACTCACCGACCGTAAACGACGAGATTCACGCGCCCATGGGCGGCGTGCGCGACAGCGGATGGGGAAGAACCGGACCTGACAGTCTGACCGATTTCAGCGACGTGATCTGGATCAACTCACGCAGCACGCCGCGCCAGTATCCGTTTTAGCATCCCGCACGACGTGTCAATCAACCCTCGCGACTCCTATGACTATGTAGTGATCGGCGCCGGTGCCGCGGGGTGCATCATCGCGGCCCGATTGGCGCGCACCGGAGCCGAGGTTCTCCTGCTCGAGGCCGGCGGTACGGACGAGCTGCCGCAAGTCTCCAACCCGAGCGTCTGGTTCACCAACATCGGCAGCTGGCTCGATTGGAACTTCAAGGCAGAGCCGTCCCCCGCCGTAGACGGCCGGGCGATTCCGGTTGCGATGGGCCGCGTCCTCGGCGGGGGTACGAGCGTCAACGCCATGGTGTGGGTCCACGGCCTATCACAGGACTTCGACGACTGGGCTCGTGACGGGTGCCAGGGTTGGAGCTTTCAGGAAGTGCTGCCGCATTTCAAAGAGCTGGAAGACTGGGAGGGCGGTGCCAACGAGTGGCGCGGCACGGGAGGACCCGTTCCGATCTGCACCAGCAGCGACCCTCACCCGACGGCACAGGCGTTCCTCGGCGCCTGTCGTGAGATGAGCATTCCGATACTCGCGGACATGAATGGGCCAATGCGCGAGGGCGCCGGCCTCCTCAACTTGAACATTGCGCGCGATGGCTCTCGAGCCAGCGCCTCGCGCGCCTTCCTGCGCCCCAATCTGAGCCGCCCGAACCTGACCCTGGCATTGGAGACTCGAGCGGCGCAACTGTTGTTTAGCCACACCCGCGCCGGCGGCGTACGGATCCAGGACCGGAACGGACTGCGCGACATCTCGGCTTCCAGGGAAGTCATCCTCACCGCCGGTGGGATCGAGAGCGCCAGATTGCTGATGCTCTCCGGGGTCGGAGATTCCGCAAAGCTGCGCAAGCTGGGCATCACCCCGGTGCAGCATCTGCCGGGCGTCGGCCAGAACTACCAGGACCATCCGCTGCTATTTGGGCTGGTGTTCCAGTACAAAGGCGCGATGCCGCCTCGCTCACCGCGCAGCAATGCGGTCGAGGTTGCCGCGTTCATCCGCAGTGATTCCGCCAAGGAGGCACCGGATATCGGAATGGTGCTGGGGCAATTACCCATATTGACGCCGGAGCTCGCCGCCCGCTTCCCCAAGCCTCCGCCCGACTCGTTCACGATCTCGCCCGCATTGGTGCGTCCCTCGAGCCGTGGAATCCTGCGACTCGCCAGTGCCAACTGGCAGGACCGAGGCATCCTCGACGGAGGCTATTTCACCACGGATGCGGACCTGGCAGCCACGGTCCGCTGTATCGAGCTTTGCCGGGAGCTCGGTCATCAGAGGAGCTACGACGGGATCCGCGCCGCCGAGCTCGTGCCCGGCAAGAAACTCACTCTCACGGAAGCCCGCGAGTTCGCCCGACGCGCGGCCACCAGCTTCGGCCATCCGGTGGGTACCTGCAAGATGGGAACCGACGCCCTCGCGGTGGTCGATCCGCAACTTCGAGTGCATGGGGTTCAAGGTTTGCGCGTGTGCGATTCGTCCATCATGCCGCGGATCACCAGCGGCCCCACCAATGCACCTACTCACATGATCGCGAGCAAGGCCGCCCGGATGCTTCTCGGAGAAGCTTGATCTCTCGATCTTCCGCCATCCTCGTTGGAGCGCCATGAACCGTCTCGAAAAAAAGATTGTGATCATCACCGGAGCTGCCAGCGGCCAGGGAGCCGCTGAGGCCAGGCTCTTTGCGACCGAGGGCGCGCGGGTGGTGCTCACCGATATCAACGCTCGCGAGGGCGCTGCGCTCGCCGGCGGGATAGGAGCCAACGCACGGTTTGTGCAGCACGATGTCAGCGACGAGGACGCCTGGAAACGCGTCATCGAGACGACGCTCGAGGCGTTTGGTAAGCCCACCGTGCTCATCAACAATGCCGGCGTATACAAGCCCAAGAGTTTTCAGGAGACCAGCGCCGAGCTGCTGGACTTCCACTATCGCGTGAATGTCCGCGGGGTCTTTCTCGGGATGCAGGCAGTCTACCGCCTGATGCTCGAAGCCGGCGGCGGCTCCATCGTCAACATCGCTTCCGGTGCCGGCGCCCGTGGGTACCCGGGACTGTTCGCCTACGCCGGATCCAAGTGGATGGTGCGGGGTTTGAGCAAGTGCGCCGCGGTGGATCTCGCCAAGGGCGGCATTCGCGTGAATGCCATCCTTCCCGGCCTGATCGACACTCCTATGTTGGGCGAGAACAGCCCGGAACATCTGCGGCAGCTGGCACAGATGGTGCCGATGGGCCGGTTCGGAACCGCAGAGGAGGTCGCGGAGGCGGCTCTCTACCTGGCCTCTGACGCAGCCGCGTATGTCAGCGGCGCAGACCTGACGGTCTGCGGCGCGCTCATGGCATAAGCGACTCTCCTCGCACCTCCGACTGGGGCATGCCGGTCAGCTCGCACTAAATTTTTTACACTCGTACAGTTCAGAGTAACAAAGGGGGCGCTATGAAATCGACCTGGTTTTCGTTATACGCGTTGCTGGTAGCGGGTGTCACAGCCGGCGGACAGGCGCTCGCGCGGTCTTCAACACCCGGCACTGACAAAAGCGCCGACTCGGCTTCCGCCGGCAGTCCACAACAGCTGGCGGAAGTCATCGTTACCGCGGAGAAGCGCCGTGAGCGACTCGGGAATGTGCCGATGTCGATCACCGCGGCGACCCGTGATCAACTGATCAGCCAGGGAATCGAAGGCCCCGCCGACCTGGAGAAGATCGTTCCGGGATTCACCTACCGGCTCAGCCAGAATGGGACCCCGGTGTATCAGATTCGCGGCGTCGGCTTCTACGATGAGCAGGTTGCCGTTGCGCCGGCGGTCACCATCTACGTCGACCAGGTGCCCCTGCCGTACGGTCGGATGGCCGAAGGCGCCTCGCTGGACCTCGAACGGGTGGAGGTGTTGAAAGGCCCCCAGGGGACGCTCTTCGGCGAGAACTCCACCGGCGGAGCCGTGAATTACATCGCCGCCAAGCCGACCCCCAGCTTCTCCGCCGGTGGCGACCTCACCTACGGACGCTTCAATGAGGTCGACGTGGACGGGTTCGTCAGCGGTCCGGTCACCAGCGGATTGACTGCGCGCCTTGCCATCACGAGTGAGACGCGTGACGACTGGCAGGTGAGCCGCACGCGCAATGATACGACCGGGGAGCGAGACTTTCAGGCCGCGAGGCTCCTCCTGGACTGGCAGCCGATCGATCCGCTGCACGTCATGTTCAACGTGAACGGCTGGCAGGACCACTCGGACACGCAGGCGGGTCAGGCCCGTGCCTACCTGCCGGTGTCCGCGACGCCTCCGCAAACGCCGGTCACCATTCAGACCGCGAGCGACTTGATCCACTATCCGTATCTCACCGGTGACAGCGACCGGATCGCGGACTGGAACGCGGGCCAAAGCTTCAGGCGCGATGACCGGTTTTATCAATTCGCCGCCCGCGCCGACTATGCGCTGGCGCCCAACCTGCAGGTAGTGAGCATCTCTTCGTACTGTGATCTGCAGGTCAACGACCCGATTGATGCTGATGCCACACAGTACTCGGCCCTGTTCGTCGATCAGGTCGGCAGCATCGAGACCTTCTCGCAGGAGCTGCGGCTGGAGGGCAAGGTGGCCCGGCTGGACTGGATGATCGGCGGCAACTACGAGAAAGATCAGACGCGTGAGACGCAGTACACGACCATCGATGGCTCGAACTCACAGGCCCCGACTCCCAGCGGAACGTTCATTCACTTCAACGGGATCAATCTCCTCAACAATGAGGACATCCCCAACCGGTCGGGCTTCGCCAGCCTGACCTACCGACTGACCGACACCCTGAGCCTGCTGGGCTCCGGGCGCTACACGAGCCAGGACCAGGACTTCAACGGTTGCATGGCCGATGGCGGCGGCCCGTTGGGATTTCGCATCGCGTTTCCACCTGGAATCCCCCCCGGCGGCTGCCTGACCGTCCTGGCGAATGGCCAATCCGGCCTCTACAGGACCTCGCTGGATCAGAACAACGTCTCCTGGCGCGGTGGCATCAGCTGGAAAATGACCCCGGATACCTTGCTCTACGCAAACGTCACCAAGGGGTTCAAGTCCGGCAGCTTCGGCACACTGCCGGCCGTGAGCTATCTGCAGTTCAAACCCGTCTCCCAGGAATCGGTGGTGGCCTATGAAACGGGGTTCAAAGCCGCTTTGGCGCAGCGCCGGCTGGAGCTGTCCGGCGCGACGTTCTACTACGACTACGAGAACAAGCAGATTCAGGGATACATCCTGGTTCCCCCATTCGGGAATTTGCCCTATCTAGTCAATATTCCGAAGTCCCGCGTCGCCGGCACCGAAATGGATCTGACGGCACTGCCCGTGCAGGGCCTGCGGTGGACACTCGGCGCCACCTATCTGGCCTCGAAGGTGCTCGGCACGGCGCTAGTGGGCAGTCCCTATGGAGCGACGATCAACGCCGGCGGCGAGGCGTTCCCCGCCACGCCGAAGTGGCAGGTGCAGAACGATCTGCAGTACGACTTCCCCTTGAGCGGTGATTGGACGGGCTTCGTCGGGGCGAGCTACAGTTATCGCACGGGGACCGTGGCGGCGTTCGGCTCAGAGACCGGTCCCGCCGGCACAGCCCACCTGTTCGACATTCGCTCCTACGGCCTGCTCGGAATGCGCGCCGGGGTCGAGATCAACGATCGCTACCGCATTCAGGTCTACGGCGAGAATCTCACCAATACCCAGTACTGGAACAACGTGACCCATATATACGACACGGTCGATCGCGTAACCGGTTTTCCGATCACCTTCGGCATCCGCTTGTCAGCACGGTTTTGAAACGGCTGACTCTCTGCCGGCCGGGATGGCGCAGTTGCCGCCAGGCAAGAGGAGTACAGGCATGAGCGCTTCGAAAGGGTACGACACGGTGTCCGTTGCAAAAGAATACTTTGCGCGCTTGGACGCAGGTAGCCCGTCGCTGCTCGACCTGTTCACGGAGGACGCCCAGATCTATTTCCCGAAATTCGGGATCGGGCGCGGCCGGACGGCCATTCTCGAGGTCTTGTCGGGTCTCACCGGGAAAATCCAAAGCGTCGAGCATGCCAGTGACTCGTTTGTCTATATCCGATCCGGTAACCGTCTCGCGGTTGAGGGCACCACGCGCGGTGTGCTGAAAGACGGGGTGCGCTGGGCGGCCGGCGAGACGCCCGCAGGCCGCTTCTGCAACGTGTTCGAGTTCCGGGCGAATCTGATTTGCCGGGTGCATATCTATCTCGACCCCGATTACGGCGGCGAAGACAAGGATCGATTCATGTGGGGAGAAAGCGGCCGCAGCTGGTGAGCTCGTGTCTGCCACGCCATCTGGCGCAATCACGGCGATCGGTACACACTTGGGAGCATGAACAAAGAGCCCGGACCCGCGCATTTGCCCGCCCCTTCGCCCTCGCCGGCCCGTGGGGGCGGCCGCAAGCTCAAACGGCGGGAGCAACAGCGCGCCATCGAGACGCGCAACCTCATCCTCGATGCGTCATTGACGGAATTTGCGCAACGGGGCTTCGAGGCGGCCAGCATCCGACGTATCGCCCAGCGAACCCGCCTGCAACACCCACTCATCACCTATCACTTTCGCACCAAGCTCATCCTTTGGCGCGCGGTGGCCGAGCACTCGTTTGCGGAAATCCGCACGGCGTGGGACCGCCAGGCGCCGCCGAACTCCGATCTTCAGCCCATCGACCGGGTTCGAGAGGAATACCGGACCTTCCTTCGCTTCACGCTCCAGTACCCGGATTTTCATCACTTCATGCTGCGCGAGAGCCACCCGAACAACCCGCGCCTCGCCTGGCTCGCCAAGACCATCCTGAAACCCCTTCTGGAAGACAGGCTGCTGCCTCAAATCCGCGCCGCCCAGGACGCCGGCGAGCTGCCGCCCGGCAACCCGATTCTCATCCATTACATGCTGATCGGCGTCACCTCGGTGCTGTGCTCGCTGCGCGATGAGATCGAGAGCCTCGCCGGTATTTCCACCGCCGATCCCAAGATCGAGCATGAGTATTGGGGCCTGATCGACGAAACGTTCTTCGGGCATCGCAAGGCGTCCAAGCGCAAAAAGTAGCGTCTCCGGCCGTCCGTGCGGCGAGGGAGCGTGGCCGTGGTCGCGCCTCCTAAACGGTGCCTCACACTTGACTTTACCCTTTACAGTCGTAAAGCTATTGTCTGCCGCCGCGCAACTGGAGACGCCCCAATGGCACTGCTCATCGTCCGCTACCAAGAGGGAGACCGCGCCCTTTGGGCCCGGCTCGCAGGCCCGCCGCCTTCGCGTGCGACTGATATCGTGACGGTGGATCCCTTCGTTTCCAATGCCGGCAGTACGGGAGAGCTGCTCGCGGAATTGGATTCGCACAGCTGTCTCGCGACCACGGCTGGCACGCGGATCGCAGCGACTCAACTTCTGAGCCCGGTCACGTCCGACGCACGGCTGATCTGCCAAGGTTTGAACTATGCAACCCACGCAGCCGAAGCCCAGCAGCACGTCAGGCGCTCCAACCTCATTTTCGCGAAGGCCAGCTCTTCGCTGACCGGACCGTTTTCCAGCATCGTCCGCCCGCCCGACGTCGAGCTGCTGGATTACGAGGTCGAGATCGGTCTGCTGGTGCGGCGGGACGTTTGTGAAGCCATGGAAATCACGGACGCGAATATCGGCGACGTGGTGGCAGCGGTAGTGTTGTGTAATGACGTCTCGGCGCGCGACATAATGTTCGGCGCCCCCTTTCTCCAGTGGTTCCAGGGCAAGAGCTATCGGACGTTCTGCCCGGCCGGACCCGTTCTGTATTGGCTCGATCGCAATGAAGTGCGCGAAACGCTCGAGCACCTGCAGATTCAGCTTTGGTTGAACGACGAGCTGCGGCAGTCCGCCTCTTCAGCGCAGCTGATCTTCAAGCCTGCGCACACCCTCGCCTCATTGTCCACCCAGATCGACCTGCGGCGCGGCGATATGCTCCTGACCGGTACGCCGGGCGGAGTAACCGCTCCGGCCTCACCGAAGCTGGTGGAGATCCTGAAGACGCATTTGATGGCGGATACGGTCCGGCGAGACGAGCTGCGGGCAGAAATGGTGAAATTCCGACCGTTCATGCAACCCGGGGACATCGTAACGGCAACTCTCACGGACACCTTGCGTCAGCAGGCATTGGGAGGCCAGGAGAACGCGATCGCGGCGCCGCTTGGGCAGGCGGCTGCTTCAAAGGCCGTTTCATGAATACCGACGGCAAGGCGCCGGGACGGTTCTACCAGAACCTCCGCCGGAATTACGGCGCGTCCATCGACGACGCGCTGCTCCCCGAAGAGACTGGAGTAGTACGGCGCGAGGCGCGCCAGTTCGCGGACGATGTATTGCGTCCGCTCGCTCATGACCTCAATTGCATGCCGGAGCAGCGAGACGGGTTTCCTCATGAGGTGTTCAAAGCGATTGCCGATGCGGGGCTGTATGCGGTGCCCTTCGCAAAGGATGTGGGCGGTCGCGGCTTGGAGTTCCCTACGCTGGCCACGCTCAGCGTCGTCGAGGAGCTCGGATACTACTCCGCAGGCGTCGCCTCCTCTCTCTACGATGCGCAGGCGATTCTGGTCGGAAAGACACTCGACCGGGCGGATGGCCCGCTTCGCGAGCGGTATCTTCCACGATTGATTCGTGGGGAATTCGTCGGCTCATTCGCCACGAGTGAGCCTGGCGCCAGCACTGATCTCTCGGTCAACTCCGTACGCACCGTAGCGCGGCCGAGCGAGGGTGGCTGGAGGATCACCGGACACAAGCGCTGGATCACCAATTCGGTCGCAGCCGACTACATCGTGGCGCTGTGCCGGACAGGAGATGCGCTGTCGCTCCTGTTTGCCGACATGCATCAGCCCGGCATTACGGTGGGTGAGCCCGACCTGAAGATGGGAAATCATGCGCAACTGACCGCGGATGTGCGTTTCAACGATGCATTCGTGCCCGCGGATCACGTGTTGGGCTCCCCGGGAAGCGGACTGCGGGCCGCGTTGGGATCTTTGACCCTCGGCCGTATCGGGATTGGCGCCCTGGGTATCGGAATGGCGCAGCGAGCATTCGATGTAGCGGTCGACTACACAGCGCGCCGCACAGTCTATGGCAGGCCGATCGCGGCCTTCCAACACTGGCAATTCAGATTCGCCGAGCATGCGTTGGAGATCGAGGCGGCGCGCTTGCTGTATCAAAAGGCGGGGAAACTGGCGGACCTGGGACAGGACACCACCGCCCTGGCCGCCATGGCCAAGGTCAAAGGAAGCGCGCTGGCCGTGGATGTCGCGCGCGATGCGATTCAGGCCTGCGGTGGCTATGGATTCGCTCGCGTCGTGAGCGGCGACGAAGAGGCGTGGCCCCTGGAGGCAGTATACCGGGACGCCAAAATCGGCGAGATCTACGAAGGGGCCAATGAAGTGCAGAAGTGGATCATCGCCCGCACGATCTTCGGGCGCGAAATCACCGGCTGAGCATCACGCGCGATCAGTCGTCACTGAATCCGAGCAACCGCCTCATGACCCGCGTCAGGGTCGCCGCAGGATCGGCCGGGAGTGTCGGCGAGCGCCAGGCCACGTGCAAGTCGGGTCGCACGAGCACACAACCCTCCTCTTCGACTTCGCACAATCGACGCCAGGCCCCGTAGAGGTCTTCGTAGTCGAGGTAGGGTCCTATGGACACAACTCCAACCTCTACGCCCGTCGCCTGAGCCGCCGCGGCGGCAGCCGTATGCCATCCCTGCCCTCCTGGTCCTGTAAACAGCACGAACCGACCTTTGCCCGCGACATCGAGCGTCGAAACGCGCGGACTCGGCATGCGCGACCCCAGCCAGGCATGGGGCAAGGACGCGCCTGGACGCGTCGTTGGCTGATAATACAATTCCGGATCACGCGGATAGGGCGGAGCCGCAGGTGCCTCGTTGACCACCGCTCCGGAGGCATACTGCCGGTTCAGCTCGACCCCATGCGCATGATATTCGTAATCCATCTTATCGATTTCGGCCCGCAAAGCCGCCCGGCCGTCCTTGGTATCGAAGACGGCGGCATGCTCTGAAGGCGAGGTTATGCGGCGGGTGCCAGCGCCGAGCAGGTCCCACAGAATTCCGTTCTGCGCCATGCTCTTGTTGGCCCGCGCGACGATCTGGCGGCCGACCGGCTGACGCTCCGCGTTGTAGCTCTCGAGCAGATGCGCATCAGCCTTGCCCTGAAGGACGAGCGCCAATTTCCACGCAAGATTGAAAGCATCCTGAATACAGGTGTTGGAGCCGAGGCCGCTCGTGGGCGGATGCCTGTGTACGGCATCACCCATGCAGAATACACGACCCTCCGAATACCGCTCTGCGACGATGTCATTGATAGTCCAGCGGGATGTGTGCAGCACCTTGAACGGCAGCGTGGGATGGCCCAAGAGCGCCCGAATACGCTCTTCCACATCCTGTGGCGTCGGCTCCGGCTTTCCCACCACCTGCGGCACAATGAGCGCGATCAACCATCGATCCCATCTGCGCACCAGGCGGAACACACCCACAGGCGCCCAGACCGATGATCCCGGCTGGATGACCCCGTACAAGGAAGCAAGCCGATGAGTGACATAGTCGCTCAAATCCATGTCACAAAGGACGTTGAACGCCAAGCCCAAGTCCTGCTGGCCGATCAGCGGAATTCCCAATTGCTCGATGACGCGGCTGCGAGCCCCGTCGGCGCCGATCAGGTATTTGCAGCGAACCGTGATCGTCTGTTCGCTCAGCCGATCCAGCAGCGCCGCAGTGACGCCGCCGGAGTCCTGCTCAAACGACCGCAGTTCCGTACTGAATCGCACCAGCGAGCCCAGGCGAGCTGCCTCGGAAACCAGAATGGGCTCCAATTCCGTCTGCGGCAGATCGCACATGGAGCAGGGGCTCGCGGCGGCGTAGTCGCCCAGACGCGCCGGGTCGTTACCCCAGGCGTGGACCCGCGCGATCTCTTCGCCCACCATCGTGCGAAGCCAGAACGTGTGCGCGATGTACTGGGACGGAGTTGCGACCGCCCGGCAGGCCGGCTCCAGTGCCGCATCCCGCAGGGCCTCCATCGCCCGCTGATTGGTGATGTGGGCTCGCGGGGTCTCCGAAGTGCTGCGGTGCCTGGAAATCACCAGGTTCCGTACCCCGTGCCTGCTGAGGAAAACCGCGGAAGACGCCCCCGCGGGCCCGGCCCCTACGACAAGTACATCGGTCTCGATTATGGCGCCCATGACGGCCTCCGAGAGCTCTCTGGAGCAGAGTAGGAGAGTCTCCGGGAGGTGTCAATACTATTCTTTACGATCGTACAGTTTTCTATGAAAGAGCACGACCGAGCAACCGGGCGGCATTGTTGCGATAGACGTCGGCCTTCCTGAAGCCGGTCACAGCGCTGCCCTCCAGCACATCGTTGAAGTTTCGGATTGCGTCATCGGGCGCAAACGGGAAATCCGTGCCAAAGAGGATGTGATCCGGATCGGCGACCCGCGTCAGCGCGCTCAATGTAGAGTCTCCAGCGGAAAGCGCCGTGTCGAAGTAGAACGACCGGATCGACTGGAGCGCGTCGCCGACCTTGTCGGCCACGCCCGGCATCATGGAGATCGAGAGCGTCAAGCGCGGAACGAGGAACGGCAGCGCCCCCCCGGCATGTGAGAGGATGAAGCGGATATTCCGGTAACTTACCATCGCGCCCGAAACGATCAGGCTGGCCGCCGTTCGAGTCGTCTCGAACGGAAACTCCAGAACGGACATGGGCGCAACTCGCGGCGTTTCATAGGGCGGCTGATTGGGGTGTATAAAGACCACCGCCTTTCGCCGATTCAACTCCCGCCACAGCGGCGCATAGAGCTCGTCGCCCAGGTATCGGCCTTCATAGCTGGTAAAGACGATGAAGCCGTCGACCTGCAGGTCGTCGAGGCAGTATGCGACCTCCTCCAAAGACGCATCGACGTCCGGCAGGGGCAAGCTGGCGAACGAGCCGAACCTCCCCTTGTAGCGCGCTCTGAGCTCCGCCGCCGCGTCATTGCATTCTCTTAACAAAATCGACGCATTCGGAATCGGCGGACCCGCGGATACGGAAAGGATACCCTCGGCGATGCCGTTGGCATCCATCATCGCGATCGCGGCTTCCGCCGACCAATCAGGAGCCTTTCCGTTGGGCATGGCAGACGCCAACATGCTTGAGCCGATGGCCTCGACATATGGCCGCGGAAAAAAGTGATGATGCGTGTCGATCTTTCCGGCTGACATATATTGATACCCGGTTGTTTCCCGGCGAGCCCGCCCGACCGAGGGCGTGTCGAAGTGACCACGATTTGATATCACTATACTTTCCGTATGTCAAGTATAGTGATAGGGTTTGCGTGAAGTACGGTCGGGCCATTCCATGTCAAACCCCATTCTGATTGCCGGCGCCGGCATCAGCGGACTGTCCGCGGCTATCGCCCTGGCCGGGAGGGGCTTCGATGTAAAGGTGCTCGAGCGAGCGCCTGCGATCCGCGAAGTGGGAGCAGGTCTGCAAGTCGGTCCAAACGGCATCCGCGCCTTTGAAGAGCTGGGTGTGGCCGAAGAGATCCGCCGGGTAACGTTCCGGCCGGAAGCCATTGTCCTGATGGATAGTCCTTCGGGTATGGAAATCTGCCGGCAAGAGCTGACGCAATCCTTCCTCGACCGATTCGGCCACCCGTACCAGGTCGCGTTCCGCGCCGACGTGCAGGGTGTGCTCCTGGAAGCTGCACGCCGCTACCCTGACCGGATCGAGATTCTTCTGGGCAATGGCGTGCGCAGCCTCGAGCAGGACCGGTACCGGGTCTTCGCGCGGCTCGACGATGGATCTCGTGTGGCCGGTGCCTCGCTCATCGGTGCCGACGGCCTTTGGTCCCAGGTGCGTTCATTCGTGGTCGGGGACGGCCGGCCGCGGGTATCGGGTCACATTGCCTACCGCGCGGTGTTGGGCGTCGACCGTGTGCCTGCCGACATCCTGACCGACGACGTCCAGGTTTGGATTGGCCCTCGGCATCACTTGGTCTGCTACAAGCTCCGTGATGGAGAGCTGTTCAACATCGTAGCCATCTTTCACTCATCCCGTTACCTGGAAGGTTGGGACAAGGAAGCAGATGTTGCTGAGCTGCGCGCCGGCTTCGCCGACGCGTGCGACCGCGTACGGCGCCTGCTCGACCACGTGCAGACCTGGAGGATGTGGGTGCTCTGCGACCGGGATCCTGTCCGGCACTGGACCGAGGGGCGGGTGACGCTGGTGGGTGATGCCGCTCATCCCATGCTGCCCTACTTGGCGCAGGGTGCCTGCATGGCGGTGGAGGATTCCGTGTGCCTGGCGGCACGGCTGGCAGAGACGCCCGGTGATATGCCGTCGGCGTTTCTCGCGTACCAAAATGCCCGTTACCCGCGCACCGCCAGTACACAGCTGGTGGCACGCGAGATGGGCGTTGCAAACCACCTTGATGGCGAGGCCCGAGAGAGGCGCAATGCGGTTCTGGCGGCGCGAGATCCACGTGACCATGAATCCAATGCCTGGCTGTTCGAAACCGACGGACCGCGGCCCGCGGGCTCCGAAGCCGGTTTCTTCGGGCGATTCCGCTGAGGTGCCGCGATGTCCCTGACAGAAGTGTTCGTTGTCTCCGCCGTCCGTACCGCTATCGGCAGCTTCGGCGGCGCTCTGAAGGATGTGACACTGGCCGACTTGGCCACTACTGCGGTCAGGGAAGCGCTGGCGCGCTCTGGCGTACCTGCCGCGTCCGTCGACCATCTGGTGATGGGCAACGTGATGCCCACCGAGCCGCGGGACGCGTACTTGAGCCGTGTCGCCGCGATCAACGCCGGGATTCCAAAGGAAACACCGGCGTTCAATGTGAATCGACTCTGCGGGTCGGGCCTACAGGCAGTCGTGTCTGCTGCTCAGACCATTTTGCTGGGAGACGGGGATATCGCAATTGGGGCCGGTGCGGAGTCGATGAGCCGCGGACCGTACCTGCTGCCGGCTGCGCGCTGGGGCGCCCGGATGAATGATGGTGTAATCCAGGACTACATGATCGGCATCCTCCACGATCCTTTCCACAAGATCCACATGGGTATTACCGCCGAGAATGTCGCGGCGCGCTACGGAATCGGGCGCCGGATGCAAGACGAGTTAGCGATGGAAAGCCAGAAACGCGCGCAGCGCGCAATCACCGAAGGGCGGTTCAAGAGCCAGATCGTGGCGGTGGATGTGCCCGGCCGCAAGGCGCCGACGCGCTTCGAGATTGACGAGCACGTGCGCCCGGATGTGACAGCCGAGCAGTTGGCGAAAATGAGGCCGGTATTCAAGCAGGACGGGACGGTCACCGCCGGTAATGCATCGGGGATCAATGACGCCGCCGCTGCGGTGGTGCTCGCCTCCGGTCAGACGGTGAAGACACTAGCCCTCAAACCGCTGGCGCGGCTGGTGGCTTACGGTCACGCCGGCGTGGAGCCTTCGGAGATGGGCATCGGCCCGGTGCCAGCAACCCGGTTGGCACTCGAGCGCGCGGGCCTGAGCGTACGAGACCTGGATGTGATCGAGTCCAACGAGGCCTTCGCGGCGCAAGCGTGCGCCGTAGTGCGGGAGTTGGATTTTGACCCAGCGAAGGTGAATCCCAACGGCTCGGGCATTTCTCTCGGACACCCTGTCGGGGCGACCGGCGCCATCATCACCACCAAGGCGCTCTACGAGCTGCAGCGCTCAGGCGGACGGTACGCGCTCGTCACCATGTGTATCGGGGGCGGACAAGGCATCGCGGCCGTATTTGAGCGGGTATAGAGGCCAGCGTTAGCGCTCGGGACGGGGACGCCGCTTTCGATGCGGTCGGCATTCTCAATCAGCGACTCGAGTATGACCTCCATCTCCAGCTTAGCCACGTGCATGTCCGCACACGTGTGTGGACCTATTCCCCAACCGAGCTGGTCGACAGGATTACGACGGGCATCAAATTGATCAGGATTTGGATGCCGCCGTTCGTCTCGATTGGCCGTGCCGTACAGCAGGGCGACGCGAGCGCCTTTCGGCACGAACACGTCACCATTGCTGTAATCAGCCGCGGCAAACCGACTGACCCAGCGCACGACCGAACTCAGCCGCACTCCCTCCAGCACAGCGCTGGGCACCAGTGAGGGATCGTCCTTGAATATCTGCCATTGATCGGCGCTCATGCCAAGCAAATAGAGTGGACCGGATTTGGAATGGATTGTTGTGTCCAGGCTGGGGAGCGTCTATCCGCGGAGCGCCGCCCGAGCTTCCCCCTCGGCGGCGTTGCATCCCGTTGCGCTTTGGTGCACGCGGTCGGAAGACGTGCTCTTGGATCGGGGTCGGCAGAGCTCCTGCACCGTGAGATTCTGGGTCATCTCGCAACATGCGCGGCTACGAATCGGCGTCCGCTTGGATTACTCTCTCGTTCATGGACCAGAATCTATGCCGCCTGCTTGTGCCGCGCCCGAAATTCGGCCGCTCGCACCCGACCACAGCGGCGACAGCGCCAGCGACGTCTCGCTCCGTCCACCTTCAGGTTGTCGGGCGTGAGCAGATGGCCGTTGCCGCAGATTTCCGGTATCGCCATGGACGCGCGGATACGTTCCAGGGAAAAGCACACTACCTGAGTTTTGGTTGCTCCAAAGCACGCCCCCGCTACCACTTTCGACACGAATGGGCCGCGCTAGGAGCCCGCCCCAGCGGCACTGCCATATTCCGCTACCCGTAGAGTCTGAACTCTTGGGTCGTCCGCCTCGACCACGGTCGGCCAAGGTCTATCCGCTGTGCCGTCCTGATGGCGGCGCATTGGCCGTGGCCAACTCTTCAATGAAGTCGAAGACTCCGGCAGGGACCCTATGTTCGAACTGCGCGCGGCGTCGTTTGGAGATCCGTCCATCGTTGTCGAGACAGCAGATCACGAGGGTTGCAAGATCATTGCCGCGTACGTCGAATTTCGCGCCCACCGCGGCCATGATTTTGTCGTAGCGGGCCAGAAACTCAGTTTCTTGACGGAGATCGATTTCGAGAGCCTGTTCGGACATTTCATATCCGAACTCGACGCAGTGCGTCGCATCCCAATAGCGGTATAGCGAGCTGCTGCCGTTGAATTTGAAATCGTAGATCCCCTCGTCGATCCATCGGACAGACCAGAATTCACGCGCTGGCCTGGAGTATTGCTGTAGAATGGAAAGGTACCGTTGTTCGTTGCGCTTCATGGCAATCGAAACGGGCAGAAGCAATCCCTTCTCGAGCTTCCCGGAACGGCACAGGGAATGATGGAAGAGGAAACGGGATAGT
>Ga0335075_10004525_pt1 | contig 21731 bp, 20 predicted proteins | sample Lox_Sample_24_FD_206723 | JGI IMG/M metagenome (GOLD analysis project Ga0335075, IMG submission 206723) | Soil microbial communities from Loxahatchee National Wildlife Refuge, Florida, United States - Lox_Sample_2.4 | ecosystem: Environmental > Terrestrial > Soil > Wetlands | place: USA...
CTTCCTCCGCTGTGTTGCTTTACGCGGCCCAGACGGGAGTTTCGGAAATGAGTCAGCGATTGATCTCCACCTAATGCCGAACAATCTGGACCGAGCTACGAAGTCAAGCTCGGCTCGCAGGACCGCCCCATCGAATTGAAGTGAGTCGTTGGCGTCTGAAGCCGCGCCGCCAGGGGTCTTTTGTGTTCCTGTCGAAAAGGGAATGCGTTTTTTCGCTTTCTGCCTTTGCCGCTTCTGCCAAACTCGATATAATCATTTCTCAAAGCCTGTTTACTACGGTTCAACAAAAACTTTGGCGCATCCGATGGGTCATGGCAGCGTCGATCATGGCCTCGCTCATCTCGGAGTCGAGGGGGTTGCAACGTAATTAGGGAAAACGGCAATCTGGCGAAGCTGGTTAGCCACCCATCTTAGCTATTCTTGCCATTTCGATCATTTCGTTGCAAAGCTCCCCGAAAGTGCAAAAGTCGATGTCAGGAGAACGACGGAATGGCTCAAGGGCCGTTCGGACTTCACATCCTTCAACCATGATGCGCAACAAAGCGCGGAATCAGCCCCGTGTCCCGCTGTGCGTCGCGGCTGAAGTTGTTTCTGCATCGTTCCATAGCGGATCCCGCAGGCGAAAGGATACACTCGCGTTCTCAGGCTTGGCGTGGAAACGAGAACGTGCCTTTCTTCTTGGGCGACTCCGTAACCTACAGATCGCTGCGCAATTAGGGCAACTTGTTAGCCCGACGCGCCAGCGAGGGCTGTGGCGAAAAGCCCTCGCTGGCGCGTCGGGCTAACAAACTCAGTTGCGCTAATTGCGCAGCGATCTGTAATCTCGGGACTATTTGAGTTTTTTCATCGAGCTGTATCAAGGGAGGCTCACATGTCGAAGTTGTTGCGTAAGGCCCGTGACTCCCGATTGTGGAGGAGATGGCGCCTTGGGTTCACCCTGATCGAGCTGTTGGTGGTAATCGCCATCATCGCCGTCCTGATCGGCCTGCTCTTGCCGGCGGTACAGAAAGTGCGCGAAGCGGCGGCGCGTTCGCAGTGCAGCAACAATCTCAAGCAGATGGGCTTGGCGGTGGCAAACTGTGCCGACACCTATCAGCAACAACTGCCGCCGCTCATGGGCTTCTACCCCGGCAGTCCCAGCTCGGCCGCCGGAGCAGCCCTGTGGGGCAGTCCCCACCAGTGCATTCTACCTTTCATCGAACAACAGAACTACTATAACAGCATCACTTCGAGCTTTCGCGGCGGCGACCTCAATGCCGCCTGGGACTATCCTTACAGTGTGCAGCTCGGCATCAAGACGTTCGTCTGCCCCTCCGACTCGAGCATTTCGCTTCCCGCCAACGCGGAATACACCTCCTACGGCGCCAACGGTCTGGCGTTCGGCGGTTGCAACATCACCAGTATGGGCCCTCCTCCCAGCGCGGTCATGACCGCCATCGGTCCTCTCGGCACGTATGCCGGCAACAGCAACATGGCCGCAGGCGGCCAGCACTTCCCGGCCTCGATCACCGACGGCACCTCCAATACCATCTTTTGGATCGAAAAGCTGGGCCAGTGCAACGGCGGCGGCGGGGGAATGACGCAGTGGATGAACACCACGACGTATGAGAGCGGCGTGCAGGGGGTCGCCGTCATGAACAGTCCTCCCAACGTCTATTTTCAAATCGCCGCCAATCAGAATACCTGCCAGAATTACGCCAACGCTTCGACTGGGCACACCGGCGCCATCCTGGCGGGAATGGGCGACGGCAGCGTTAGGACGACCGCCCAGGGCATGAGTCAGACCACGTACAACATTGCCCTCATTCCCAACGACGGCTATCCCATGCCCTCGGACTGGTAGACGGCAGATTATCCGAATCGGATAGCGACGCTTCGCGGAAGCGTCCCACCAGACGCTTCGGCGAAGCGTCGCTAACCGGATACCCGCATGATGACGAATCGCCTCCGCCAACCTCGGTTCCTCTTGCTGTTTCTGCTCGCGGGCGCGGCCCTGGTCTTGCTGGGCGCGTGCTATTGGCCCGAATGGTATTTGCATTCCGCCCGCCAGGCGCTCGAACGCCGCGACTTTGTCGCCGCGCACGCCGATCTCGAACGCTACTTGACGGCTCGCCCCAACCATGCGGAGGCTCACTTACTGGTGGCGCGGCTCGATCGCCGTGCCAACCGCTACGTCGAAGCGGCCAAACACCTGGACGCCTGCCGGCGCCTGGGCGGCTTCGCCGACGCGGTGGAGCTTGAACGCGCCCTGATCGCCCTGCAAACCGGCGACTTTGACGCGCGGGCGGAACAAATCTGCCGCCGTCACGCCGTTCGTGGGGACCCCGAGGAATTTTTGATCCTCGAAGCTCTCAGCCAGGGCTACAGCAAGACCTATCATCTCGACGATGCCCTGTTCTGCCTCAACCGCATGCTGGAGCTCCAGCCCAACCACGGCTATGCGCTGCGCCGCCGCGCCTGGATCTATTCGACCTTGCACGATCACCAGAAGGCCGAAGCCGACTATCGCCGCGCCCTGGAGATCGATGCCGGCGACAGCGTGGCCCGTCTGGGTTTAGCTCAGCTTCTGCTGGAGGTGCGCAAGGACGGCGCCGCCGCCTTCGAGCAGTTTGACCATCTGTGGACCGTTCACAAGGATTCGGCGACGACCGTGGGGCGGGCGCGCGGCTTGCTCCTGCTGGGCCGAACCGACGAGGCGCGGCAGCTCCTCGACGACTGGCTGAGCGGCCATTCCGACGATAGCGCCGCTCTGACGGAGCGGGGAAAGCTCGCCTTGGAGGAGAAGAATGTATCTGTTGCCGAGTCCTTGTTGCGCCGCGCTGTGGCCCGCGCCGCCTCCAACCCGTCCGCCAACCACGCACTCTATCTGTGTCTTGTCCAACAGGGCAAGACCAGCGAAGCCGAACAATGTCAAGCACGCTTCAAGCAAACCGTGAAGGATATCGAACGCCTGGACACGCTGCTGCAAAAGTTGAAGAAAGAACCGGACGACCCCGATCGACGCTGTCAGGCGGCGGAGATCTTTTTGAGACACGGTCAAGAGTCCGAGGGCGAACGGTGGCTGCTGGCCACCTTACGGATGCATCCCGATCACGGTCCCTCTCATCGAGCGCTTGCCGATTACTATCGGCGTAGCGGTCGTGACGACCTTGCGGAGCTGCATCAGTGTCTCGCCAATGCGGCCAGGCCGCCCCTCTTTCGCAAGCCCTAAAGTCCCTACCCTCTTGCCGCGAACGCCTTGGCGCGTTACTCTGCAACCATCCGACTCGTTTCACGATCCTCCGAAAGGACATCGCCAACAACGGATTTGGGTTGAGCGTGAGCTGGCACACCGAGCAAGGATGGGTTACGGCGATCTCGCTAGTCCGGCGGGGGGTGGAGGCGGTACTGGCCGCCGCCAGTCGTCGTCACCTGGCCCGATTGGATCAGCTTGCGCCCGCGCGATGCCAGAGACGCATCGTGCTTGGCCTGGTGCATCAGGCGCAAACGACGTGTTTCGGACGCGACCACGATTTCCGCCGTATTCGCACCGTCGCCGATTATCGCCGGCTCGTGCCGCTTTGTACCCGCGCCGAGCTATGGCGAGATTACTGGAAACCCGTCTATCCTCACCTGGAGGGGGCGACCTGGCCGGGCCGGCCCACGAAGGGACGTTTCGACGCCGAGAATTCCGTTCGTCTCACGCCGCCGTCCTCCGCGTTACAGGCCGCTCATCGCGCTGCGCTGCGCACCGCCCTGGCCCTGGCCACCCATAATGGGAGTGGAATCTCCTCTGGTCGGCGTTCCCGGTTGTTGTCGGGCGCCTTGCTCTTCCTCACCGACGAGGGCCCCTCCAGCCGCACCGAGGATGCCATTCTCGCCGAGCGTCTGCCTGTCCTGGTCCGTCCCTTCACGGTTGTGAGCGCCGACATGCAGATCGAGCGCATTGCGCATCTGCCCGTGACGTGCCTGATTGGCCCAGCCGAGCGTTTACAGTCTCTGTTCGAGGCAATCAAGCAGGCTCGCGGCAAACGCTTTGTCCGCGACATTTGGCCCCTCCTAACTACTGTTTTGTTCACGAGACGTCCCTCGCACCCGCCAGCATATTACCTACGTGCCGAGGCAGGGGAGGACGTTTTGCTGTTGGAGATGGTGGGACGTGCCGAGGGACCGATCGCCATTGCGGATCCGCGTTTTGGGTTGCCGCGGCTGCTCTTCAACCACGGCATGTATGTCGAGTTTGTCCCGCTCGATCAGGCCGGTGAGCCGCGCTGTCCGCGCTACGGAATCGAGGAAATCGAGGTGGGCGTTCCCTACGAGCTGGCGGTGACCTCGCCGGCTGGCCTGTGGGCGTGTCGCGTCGGCCGAACGGTTCGCCTGGAACGCCGTGATCCACCGCTGTTGAGCTTTGTCGAAACGGCCATTCAGAAGGGGATCGCGTCGGAAATCCGTCGTCCGGCGCGGCGGACGGACCTGATGTTGCCTACGTCTCCGTTGCCGGCGCCCCATCCACAAAACACCGACAGCTCGGCAGCGCAGCCAGAAACGACTTCCCGTAGCCCTTGGTCAATACTCGCGGATCGAGAATGACCACCAGGCCCGAATCGGCGCAAGAGCGGATCAAGCGGCCGAATCCCTGTTTCAGCTTGATGACCGCTTGCGGCACCTGATAATCGAAGAACGGCTGGCCGCCCGCCGCCTCGATGGCTTCCTGCCGCGCCGCCAGCACCGGCCGGTCGGGCACCGCGAACGGCAGCTTCGTGATTATGACGTTGGACAACGCCTCGCCCGGCACATCAACGCCCTGCCAGAAACTATCGACGCCGAACAGCACGGCGTTACCCGCGGCACGGAAGCGTTCGACCATAAGCGTACGCGGTAAGCCATCGCACTGGCTGAACAGCGGATAGCCGCGTCGCGCACACCACGGCCGCAGCTGCGTCGTCGCCTTCTGCATCATCTGATAGCTGGTGAACAGCACGAAAGCCCGGCCGCGCGATTTCTCGATGTACTCCGGAATTGTTGTCAGCACCGCCTCCTCGTACTTCGCCGGCAGCACCGACGGATCGGGCATGGTGCGGAACAGGTGCAGCTCGACCTGCTCGCGGTAGTTGAAGGGGCTGCCCAGCTGCAAGGTTCGGCAGTCCTCCAGGCCGAGACGGTTCTGAAAATGGCGGAATCCGGAGGTGCCGCCGGCGCTGAGCGTGGCGCTGGTCAGGACGACCGTGGGCACCTTATTGTACAGCTCCTCGCGGAGCACTGGTCCCACGTCGATGGGGGCGCTGGCCAGCTCGATGCGCTCGGTCCGTCCGCTGGTAATGTCGATCCAGTAAACCTGTCCTTCGAGCGCCTGGGCCAACCATTGCTCGACGGCCAGGGACAGCCCATTGGCGCGCTCGGCCACGGCGACGAACTCGATTTGCTGCTCATCGTCAAGGTTCTCGGCCACGGCGAAGAGGCAGGAGCTGAGTTTTTTCAGCTCCTCGGAGAGAAGGTTTGGCACAATGTTCGGCTCCGAGACGCGCAACGATTCGGAGGACGAAGCGGGTCGGGCGCCGCCACGGTTGTTTTTGGGCTGGCTGGCGGCCCAGACGCGGAGGGCGGCGAAGAAACGCTCGCTGGCGTGGCGGACAATCTCGGTTTGTGCGGCGGCATCTTCCGACGGAATAAAGGCGAGCAGGCCGCGGCGGGAGCGCGGGCTAAACAGCTTGTTCAGCAGATACTCAACCGAGCCGCGCGTGATTTGCAAGCCGAGATGATCGGCGGCCACGTCTTCCAGCGTGTGCGCTTCGTCGAAAACCACGACCTTGTAATCGGGCAGCAAATTCGCTCCCTGCCGGCGCAGGGCCAAATCACTGAAGAACAGGGCGTGATTGACGATGAGCAGATTGGCGCCGAACATGCGCTTGCGGGCCTGGAAATAAAAACACTTGGCGTAATCGGGACAGCCGCGTCCGAGACAGTTGCCGCTGTCGCTCTCGACAAGATCCCAGAGGGCCGGCGGCGGCTGAAAAGGCAGATCGCTCCGGCTGCCGTCCTGCGTTGTGCGCGACCAGCGGCCAATCTGCTGGAGCTGGTCGATCGCGGCCGGTTCGACCAGCAGCGCCCCCGCGCGCTGCTGCGCACCCCGCAGCCGCCGCAAGCTGAGATAGTTGGCGCGGCCCTTGACCAGCGTGGCAGTGAATTGCTGGGGCATTACACTTTGCAGGAAAGGAATGTCCTTGTGAACGAGCTGTTCTTGCAGGCTGATGGTGTGCGTCGAGATGACGACGCGACAATCCTTGTTCGCGGTGGCCGCGAGGATGGCGGGCACAAGGTATGCAAAGGATTTGCCGACCCCTGTGCCGGCCTCGACCATGAGATGGCGGCGCTGGGAGATGGCTTCAGCGACAGCGTCAGCCATTTGCAATTGCTGGCTGCGCGGCTCGTAACCGGACAGCTGGCGAGCGATGACGCCTTCGGGGCCGAGGATGGAAGCGCTGGACATACGCAGGATTATCCCAATTAGGGGATGAATTCACAATGATCGCGCAAGAGTGCGGGATCGGTTGTGTAGGCAGCCAACACAAGGTAATCGACGATCTGCGGAATCGTGGCGTTGCGGTGCAGCAGATAGACCCCCGGAGAGTGATGGCCAGCTTGCAAATGTCTGGCAAGATGTCCTGGCATGGTCCCTGTGTCAAAAGAGACGACCACACATCCGTTACGCTCGGCCCAGAGCAAATTGTCCGGATCCAAGGAGCCGAGAGGCAAATCGGGCGGGTCGCCAACTCGGAACGCATCAATCGGATACGCGCTGCTCGCGTTGTGCTGTTGAATGGCGCGCCACAACGGGCCACGCAAATGCTCATCAAGAAGGTAGCGGAGCGGCATGAGTCATTTTCGCTCCGCTTGTTTCATGGCTTCAAACTTTCGACGCATCTCGTCCCAGTCCAACAACCGCGGCGTCGTGGCGCGCAGATGATCGATTTCCTTTTGGCAACGGTCTACGTAGGCATCGACTTCGGCCTGATTCTCTCGGGCGAATGCCAGAACTTTTTCGATATGGTCGAGCGACAAGGTCGGGAATTGCTCGTGGAGCATCTCTGCCGAATATCCCTCTTTGTGAAAATACAGGATGTCGTACAGGCTGATGCGATGGCCGGTCAGCACGATCTCACCGAAGGGCCATTCCGTTAGAAAGTCCGGCAGTTTCATAGGTCTTCTCCTTCATCGCCAAGGGCATTGTACCATCTTGCGAAGCCCCGACGAAAGGCCGTCCGAGCCGCGCACAGAGCGCAGGGGAGTTAGCGGCTCGGACGGAAAATCCCACCCTTAGATCCAGCCTTGCAGAATCTCTTGCAGCACCGCGCTCCAGCTTTCCAGGGCATCCTCGCCCTGCGGAACGATCGGTTCGCTGTCGGCGTCTCCCAGGGCCGGCCGGGGACCGTCAATCCGCAAGCGATGAATCGTGGCATCACTCGCTTGCAGCTCTCGCGGCCGAACATCCATCAGCAGAGCGTTGCACAGACTGCGCCGCGCCCAGCTCGCGCACAAATTCGCGAGCTTGCTCTCCGGCTCCGTCAGTAACTGGACGGAACCGTTGTTGATTTCCTCCAGCAGCAGCGATGCCAGCAGATCGCGCTCGGGCTTGAGCGGATCCTTGTCGCCCTCGACGACGAACACGAAGCGAAACGACAGTGCGTCCGTACTCAGCCATTCCGCCAATTTACCGACGATAACGTGCAGCAGGGCCAATAGCAGAACGCCGCGCTGATACTCCGGGCCGCGATCCTTGAAGCGCGTTTGATCCAGATCGGGATAGAAGACGAAAACGAAAGTGCGGCGGCGGCGGAGGAATTGGTTCTCGTCGCGGGCGTAGTAGAGCAGCTCGTCGCGCAGAAACTTGATGTCGAAGAGATCGGGGCGCTCCTCTTTCTCCATGTAGGCGAGCTGCGAGTGCAGCAGGCTTTCGACACTGCCCCGCGTGGCCAGCGACGTAAAGCCGCCGACTGGATAGGTGTCCTCATCGAGGATGCGCGTCGGCACATCCATGCGTCGCGCACGGGGGCGGAGACGATGACGCGGTAAGCCGGCCTCAAGCTGCTGCGCGGCCCGCAGCACCTGACGCTCGGCCAGCTGCTCGCCTTCTGGTCTCAGGGCGGTGCCGCGCTCAAGCTGCGAGATGTCCTCGGGACCGAGGACCTCGGCGGTTCGTCGCGCCGCCGCGATCAACATTTCGTACTGCGGTGTCAGCGCCGCTTGCAGCTCGTCGCGGCTCAGCGATTCCCAGCCTTGTGTGTGGATTTCCTCCGTCGGCGCTTCCAGGACGGCCTTAAGGACGCCGGGACTGAGACGCACGCCCTGAAAGCCGGAGCGCTCGGCGAGCCGCCGGAACAGAAAGGCCAGACCGCGAGCCTGATCGCGTCCCTTGTAGCGGCGCAGGGAATCGCTGGCACGGCTAAAGGCCCAGTCGGCGTAGAGCTTGCCAAGGACGTGGTCTTCGTAAGCTCGCAGCAAGTTAATGGGCAGGGCCGGCACGGGGGGCACCTCGCTAACAGGAGCGCTGGCGATCAACGCCGCCGGCTCGCCGAGAGCGACGTGGCCCAGATCGGCGAGGAAGCCTGTCGGCGGCAGATCGAGACCGAGGGAGGCAATCTCCAACGCCCATTCCAGCGTCGGACGCACGCTGCTCGCGCGGGGATGCACCACGCGCTGCCACCACAGTCCTTGCAACACAAAGCGCCGCGCTTCCTCAGAGTCTCGCAGCTCGTATCCGCTCATGATTTCCCACTCCTATTTAGACGCCCCACGAGCCGCAAGGTCGCAGCAAATCCGTACCTCGTTATCCCTATATTCCTTTACGCATTATACCTGCCTCCCAATCGCGACGACCGGGGAAACGAGGCAAGCCGCACATCCCCTACAACCGGATTTTTCCGCAATGCAGTTAATTTCATCGCGTCTTTCGTCCGAAGAATAGGATGATCGACTCCAGTGTCTCTCCTGGAGAGGACCAATGTTTTCGGTTCGCTTGGGCGAGACAATCGGCCGGGATGTGTTGAGTAGGCGAGGGCGGCATGAGCGTGAAACAAATCGGCCTGAGTGCTCTGGTCGGGCTTCTGTGCAATCTGGGAGGGCTTCAGGCCCAGCAGCCGGCCGCGGGTCCGGGAGGGCAGGACGTGCTGCCCTTGTACACGCCGTTCGGCGGCGATGCGCCCTCCCCGTACAACCCGGTCACGTCCGGAGCAGGCGCGGGAGGCCCGCTGGCGTCGTCGTTCGAGGTGGCGCCGGCGGGAACCACGCCGGAAGGAGTCGCCCTCGACGAGGGCAGTCCGCCGCCGCCACCCTACACGCCGATCCCTCTGGGGCTGCCCGCCTCGCCCTACCTTCACTATCCGCACGCGCCCTGCTGCTGCGGGCCGGTCGGCAAGTGCGGCGGACCGATCGGCAGCGAAGTGTTCATCCGCAGCGGTATCTTCTTTCCCGTCGGAGGAGGCATCTTCAATCAATACCTGCAACCCGGTTGGGACATCGAGGGCGGCGGACGCCTGTTGTTGTTCAATCAGTCCTCGACCGCCGCCTGGACCGGCACCTTGAGCATCAGCAACATGTACGCCCAGACCGGCAGCGCCAATCAAGCGATCACGCTGTATCGCGTGCCGATACATACGCTGGACCCGACCACGCAGACGGCGGAACGCGTGCAGTATCCGGAGCTGAGCGTTACGGTTCGCTCGCTTAACTTAACGTTTGTCAACATGGGTTTTGGCCGCGAATGGTGGCTGCACGGCTCGGCCGATCCAGGACAACAAAAGGGCTGGAACTGGCGCTGCGGCTGCGACTTCGGCGGACGTTGGGGATCGGGTAAGGTGCAGTTCAACGAAATCCAGCATCTCACCGGCGTCGTCGGCGGCATGTATGGCGCCATTCACAGCGATGTTGAATGTCCCTTCCGCTGCGGTATTCTCTTCGCCGGCGTGCGACTGGAGTACAACTACATCTGGACCTCCCTGTTGCAAGACCAAAACGACGGTGATTTTTCAACGATCAATTTGTTGTTCCAGATGGGCGTGCGCTTTTAGCTCCAGAACGGTCTGACGGAACATCGATCGCGGCCGCTTGACGCCTTGTGTTTCTCTGGAACGCGCGTATCATAACAATCGCTTACCCGGAAATCCGATAACGTTCCTCCTCAGAGTCCCTCCCTCATGTGGCGCGCCATCCTCGCTGCTGTTCTTGTAGCGACAACAACGATTTGTTCCTTCGGCGAAGAGCCGCCGTTCTCGCCCGCGCGCTCTGCCGAGCGGATCAAGCTTCCCGAAGGCTTTCGCGCCACGCTGTTCGCCAGCGAGCCTGACCTTGTCAAGCCAATCGCCATGACCACCGACGACCGCGGCCGGCTGTGGGTCGTCGAATCGCACTCCTATCCCAACTGGCTGCCAGAGGGCAAGCAGGGCCGCGATCGCATCCTCATCTTCGAGGACAAAAAGGGAAGCGGACATTTCGACTCTTGCAAGGTCTTTTGGGACAAGGGCACGAACCTGTCCGGCATCGCCGTCGGCTTCGGCGGCGTCTGGCTGTGCGCCACGCCGCAGCTGCTGTTCGTGCCCGTCCGTCGCGGCGAGGACAAGCCGGCTGGCACGCCGAAAGTGGTCCTCGACGGCTGGAGCTTGAAGGCCAGGCACAACGTCTTCAACGGCCTGACCTGGGGACCGGACGGCTGGCTCTACGGCTGCAACGGCATCACCGCCACCTCGCACATCGGCCGGCCGGGAACGGCGAACGAGAAGCGCATCCCCCTCAACTGCGGTGTTTGGCGCTATCATCCCGTCAAGGAGACGTTTGAGGCGTTCGCCTGGGGCACCACCAATCCGTGGGGGCTGGACTTCGACGATTACGGCGAGATGTTCATCACCAACTGCGTCATCAAACACCTTTTCCACGTCATACCGGGCGCTCATTTCGTCCGCATGTACGGTCAGGATCTCAATCCGCACTGTTACGGCCTGATGGCCAGCTGCGCCGATCACATTCACTGGGGCGGCGGTAACTGGACCACGTCGCGCGGCGGCAAGGGTACGCACGACGCTCCCGGCGGCGGACACGCTCACGTCGGCGCCATGGTGTATCTCGGCGACAACTGGCCCGACGAATATCGTCATCATATTTTCATGTGTAACTTGCACGGCAGCCGCGTCAACCAGGACGTGCTGGAGCGTCACGGCTCCGGCTACGTTGCCCACCACGGCAAGGACTTCCTGCTGGCCAACGATACGTGGTTTCGCGGCATAACCCTGCTCTACGGACCTGACGGCGGCGTCTTCGTCAGCGACTGGCACGACACCGGCGAATGTCACGATTACGACCGCGTCGAGCCGTGCGGCCGCATCTTCAAGGTGACGTTCGGCAAGCCCGCCGCCGTGAATCCGGATCTCCCGGCGATGAGCGACGAAGAGCTTGTCCGCCTGCAAATGCACAAGAATGACTGGTGGGTGCGCCGCGCGCGCCGCCTGCTGCAAGAACGCGCCTATGCCGGGAAGCTCGATCGCAAGGTCCGCTCGCAGCTACGGAAAATGTTTGAGGAAGAAAAGGACGTGCCGCGCCAGCTGCGTGCCTTGTGGGCGCTGCACGTCATTGGGCCGCTCGACGAGAAGACGCTGCTGGGCTTGCTCGACAGCTCCCATGAGGCGGTTCGAGCGTGGGCGGTGCGGCTGATGGCTGAGGACAAGCGAATCTCGAACGATGCCGCGAAGCGCTTGGTCGAGCTGGCTCGCTACGACAGGTCGGCCTATGTGCGGTTGTCGCTGGCGTCGGCTTTGCAGCGCTTGCCGCAAGAGCAGCGCTGGGCCATCGCCGAGGCTCTGGCCGGTCATGCCGAGGACGCTGCCGATGAAAATCTGCCGTTGATGCTCTGGTATGGAATTGAGCCGCTGGTACCCGACCATTCCGAGAAGGCGGCTCGGCTGCTGGCGACTTGCAGGATTCCGCTGGTACGTCAGTACATTGCTCGCCGCATTGCGACGATGGCGGAGTAACGCCTCGCAACGAGCCAAACAAGGAGAGTCGCCTATGGCAGCTGTTGAATGTCCAAAATGCGGCAAATCGCTGAAGGTGAACGATAGCTTGGCCGGCAAGCGCGTGCGTTGTCCTGGCTGTAAGAACCCATTCGTCGTGCCGGACGCGCCGGTTGTCGAGCTGGTTGAGGATGAAGAAGAACAGGAAGAGCGGGTGACGAAGCGGCCCCGACGCGACGCGGCGCGCCGTCCTCGCGATGAGGAAGAAGACGACGACAAGCCGCGACGCCCGCGACGCTCGCGCGACGAGGAAGAGGACGACGACGAGCCACGTCGCCCGCGACGACGCCGGCCGCGCGACGACAATCGAGACAGCGCTTCCTTTTCCAGCGCTCCGCTCGTTTACGGCATCCTTGCGTGTTTGCTCTCGTGCGCGCCAATCATCGGGTTTCTTCTGGGCAGCCTGGCGATGAGCAAAGCAAACGCGGAGCTGGATCGCCTCCCCGGCGGCAAGCGCGGGCGTGCCGGCCGCAAACAAATGCAGCTCGCCAAAACGCTCGGCGTCGTCGGCATGTGTTTGAGCTTCGTCTTCTTGATTGTGGGCATCGTGCTCAAGGTCACGGACAAGCTGTAATGATAGGCGTCACGGATGGTTCTACCGTTTTGGAATCAGATGATCGTCCTCGAGGAACACTGATGGCTCGTATGAGTTTGATACTTGTTTGTTTGAGCGCCGCCGCGGTGACATCGACATTTGCCAGCGAGCGTCCGAAGACCATCACGCGCTCCCTGACTCCTCTCGTTCGCATCCTCACCGAGTCCGATGATCCCGCGCTACAGCTCGACGTGCTCCGCGGCATGCACGAAGCCTTGCAGGGACGACGTAGCCTCGTCTCGCCGGAGGGCTGGTCCGAGGTGTATCGCAAGCTCGCCGCTAGCAAAAACGCCGAGATCCGCGAGAAAGTGTTGCAGCTGTCCGTCCTTTTCGGCGATCCGCAAGCGCTGGCGGCGCTGCGTCAGACGGCGGCCGACCCGAAGGCCGATGCGTCTGCCCGTCGCAGCGCCCTGCAAACGCTGATCGAGAAGCGACTACCCGATCTGCTGCCGTTATTGCGAAAGCTTGTCGGCGAGCGCGTCGTATGCGGCACGGCCCTGCGCGGCCTGGCATCCTACAGCGATCTGCAAACTCCGCCGCTCATCCTCAAGCACTACGCCTCGTTCACCGACGCCGACAAGGCCGACGCCATCGCCACGCTCGCCTCGCGTCCGGCCTACGCTCTCGCGCTGCTCGATGCGATGGAGAAAGGCCGCGTGCCGCGGCGCGATCTCTCCGCCTTTACCGTTCGCCAGCTGCTCGCCTTCAAGGACAAGAACCTGACCGAACGCCTCACGAAGGTCTGGGGGACCGTCCGTCCGCCATCGGCGGAAAAGGCGACGCTGCTGGCGAAGTACAAGGCGATGGTGCCGGCCAATGCCCTTAAGAAAGCCGACCGCAAGCACGGACGATTGCTGTTTACCCGCACCTGCGCCGTCTGTCACACGCTGTTCGGCGAAGGCGGCAAGATCGGACCCGATCTGACCGGCTCGCAGCGCACCAATCCGGAATATCTGCTGACCAAGCTGATCGACCCCAGCGCCGTCGTCGCCCGCGATTATCAGATGACGATCGTCACCACCAAATCGGGACGGACGATTAGCGGACTGGTCAAGGAGGAAAATAACAAGCTCGTGACACTGCAAACCCAGAATGAAGTCGTGCGTCTGGATAAGGCCGACATCGAGGAGCGGGAGCGCTCGCCGCTCTCGATGATGCCTGACGGTCTGCTGGCGATGCTCAGCCCAGCCGAGGTGCGCGACCTGATCGCCTATGTATCTGGCCCCGGCCAGGTGCCGCTGCCGGCGTCCGCGCCGGTGTCAGGAACCGGCAAATAATTCGTGCAGATGGATGTGGAACGGGCCGAGATTACCCCCGTAGTTGCCGGCGCTAATGCGGACGATACCGGAGCGGCAGGCAGCCTCGATCCCAGCGCGTGTGGCCTGCTGGACGGCGGCGAGGTCCAAGCCGTCGATGACGATCTCGTAGACGGCATTGACGCCTTCCGGAAGGGCGGAGGCGACCAGGCCGCGCAACGTCGGGCAATAGGCGTCGTTGGTGCTGGCCTTGAGCTTTTTGTAGCGGCTGCCGACCTTGCTGCCGCTGCGGACGATGCCGCCGGGGAACGGACAGATCACGCCGCGAACCTGTCCAATGGCGGCGATGGCGGACTCCGCCGCGGCGAGGGCCGTCGCCTGACTATCGCCCAGGATCAGGAAGTTGCCGCCGGCCACGCCCTTGACCGTGCCGAAGACATCCTCGCAGATAAACTCGCCGTCCATGACCGGCACGCGCCAGAAACGCCGGCTGTCGAGCTTCTTGCTGATCTGGAAGCTGTCGCCGAAGAAACGCAGATTGCCGCCGACGCGGATGGTTTTGTCCTTGATCGGCGGCAGGCCGTTGTAACAGGCGGTCGTCGCGCAGGTGAGGATGCACTGGCCGACGCGATTGACGACCGCTTTCTGCAAGGCATCGCGGCTGAAAGCGAACAGGAGTACGCTGATGCCGGGCCGTCCGTCCGGCGTCTCTGCCGGGGCCAGCTCGCATTCGATGCCGGCCTCCGCGTCGCAACCGATGACCGAGGCGGCGTAACCCGTCGCTTCCCGCGCGGCGATGCGTGCCCACTCCGGCGTCTCGGCCGTCACAATCAGCCAGGTCGCCGTCATCGGAAAGGCCTCGGCGAAGGTGTCCTCGATTTGCGTGGAGTGGATGGTCAGCAAGGTAGCGTTTCCTGGTTAGCGACGCTTCGCAGAAGCGTTGCCGATAACGACGCTTCTGCGAAGCGACGATAAACAAAGCGTATACGAGGCGGCTGGCATCGGCTATCATAAGTCATAATATAAACGATGATCGATTCACGCGGCGGAAGAGAAGAGGCCGATGGCAGCCAAGCGCTTCATCATGAATGCCGGCCGTACCAGCAAGCAGGGCCAGCAAATCAATGTCGGCAAGGACCACGCCGAGTATCAGGCCATCGTCAACACCCTGATAATGCACGCCGACGACATGAAAGCCCTCAATCTTCCCGCCGGAGCAAGCGTGCTCGTTCGTTCCGAGTACGGCGAAGCGGTCTTCCAGTGCAAAGAGGGAAAAGTTCCTACCGGCATGGTGTTTGTGCCGTATGGTCCGCCTACGTGTCGTCTCATGGGCGGCGGCACCGATGGAACGGGAATGCCGACTTCCAAGAATTGGGAGGTTGAAATTGAGCCGATACCAAGTGAGTCGGCGTGAAAGCGTTCGAGAACATGGGAGGAGTTATGGAATTGAGCAAAGAGCAAACGGAGGCATTCGTTCCTCCGATCGCTGCTTCCTCCGAGGAGGGGCATGTTGCGGCGTGGGAGCAGATTGAGGAGGGTCGCTACATGCCGCGCCGTGTCCGCGGCAGTTGCCAAGGCCGTGAGCTGGGCTGAACGTTTGTCCTTCCGTCCGGTTCGGACGGCCAATTGCGACGATAAAATGGGAGAGAGGATGGACCTTACGGTTGTGAAAAACGCGACGTGTACCTTCTGCGGTTGCGTCTGCGATGACATCGAGCTGCATGCCGACAGCGAGCGCATCGTCGAAACGAAGCGCGCCTGCATTCTCGGCGAATCCTGGTTCAAGAATCACACGGCGGAGCGGCTGTATCCCGACGCGCTGATCGACGGCCAGCCAGCCACGGTCGAGGACGCTGTCGAGGCTGCGGCGGAGTATCTCTACCAGGCCAACCTGCCGCTGGTGTATGGTCTCAGCAACGTGACCTGCGAGACCCAGCGTGAGGCGGTGGCCCTGGCGGAAATGATCGGCGGCGTGGTCGATAGCCATACCTCGCTTTGACACGGCCCCACGGAGATCGCCGCCCAGTTGGGCGGCAAAGTCACCTGTACGCTGGGCGAAGTCAAGAATCGCGCCGACCTGATCGTCTACTGGGGCGGCAACCCCGCCGAGTGCCATCCGCGGCACTTTACGAAGTACACGCTGACCCAGAAGGGCAAGTTCGTGCCCAAGGGCCGCAAGGACCGCACCATGGTGCTCGTGGACATCCGCGAGACGCCCAGCGCCAAGGCCGCCGACATTTTCCTCCAGGTACGGCCGAGCAAGGACTTCGAGGTCCTCAGTATCCTCCGCGCGCTCATCAAGGGCCAGCGCGTGAATGTCGAGGCCGTCGCCGAGACCGGCTTGACGCTGGAACAGCTTCAGGACTTCGCCGACCGCATGAAGAAGGCGCGTTTCGGCGTGTTGTTCTTCGGCATGGGCCTGTCGATGACGCGCGGCAAGCACATGAACTCGGCGGCCCTGTTGTCGTTGGCGGCGGAGCTGAACGCCTTCACGAAGTTCGTGGCCATGCCGATGCGCGGCCACGGCAACGTCACCGGCGGCGATGTCATCATGCGCTGGACGACGGGCTATCCCTTCGGCGTCAACTTGAGCCGCGGCTATCCGCGTTTCAATCCCGGCGAGTTCTCGACAGTGGATCTGCTGCTGCGCGGCGACAACGACGCGGCCCTGATCCTCGGTGCCGATCCCGGCGCCACGATGCCGCAGCCGGCCATCGATCACCTGGCCCGCATTCCGACGATCACGCTCGATCCCAAGGTGACGCACACGAGCCGGCTTTCGCGCGTCCATATCACGACGGCGGCTACCGGCATCAGCGCGCCGGGGACGGTGTATCGCATGGACGAAATCCCCCTTCCGCTGCGTCCGGCGCTCAAGTCGCCGTATCCGACGGATGAGGAGGTGGTGCGCCGCATTTACCAGGCGGTGGCGAAGAAGCCGGCGTGGGTTCCGTCCATCCCGAATTTGCCGTTTCAGACGGCGCAGTGAACGCGGAGGAGAGGAAGTTGCAAGGCAGCTCGGTGCTTCGGATCAAGGGTGGAAAAGTCTACGATCCCGCCAACAACATCAACGGCGAAATTCGCGACATCTGCATCTCGGATGGCGGCATCGTTGCCGATGTCGAGGGCGGGCGCACCATCGACGCCACCGGCATGATCGTTTTTCCGGGCGGCGTCGATGTTCACACGCACGTCGCCGGGGCCGCGCTCAACTTCGCGCGGGCCATGATCCCGGAGGACCATCGCCGCAGTGCCCCCTTCGTTCGCACCGAGCGGCATCGCGGCGGCATCGGCGGCTCGACGCCGACCACCTACGTCACCGGCTATCTCTACGCCGGCATGGGCTGGACCACGGTGAACGAGGCTGCCGTGCCCATCCTGTCCGCACGACACACCCACGAAGAGCTGCGCGACACGCCCATCGTCGATAAGTCTTGCTGCGTGTTGATGGCTAACAACGAGATCCTTCTGGATCTCCTGGAGGCCGGCGAGATCGAGCGCGCCCGTCACGTCGCGGCCTGGCAGATCTGGGCGGCCAAGGCCTACGGTGTCAAGGCGGTCAATCCTGGCGGCGTCGCGGCCTGGAAATGGGGCAAGGACGCCAAAGGGCTGTTCGAGCCGGTCCCCGGCTACAACAAGGTGACGCCGGCCAAGATCATCGCCGCGCTCGCCGGCATCGTAGACGATCTCGGTCTGCCGCATCCCCTGCATCTGCATTGCAACAACCTCGGCGCGCCCGGCAATTACACGACCACCCTCGAAACCATGAAGGTACTGGAGGGCAACCGGGCGCACCTGGCTCATCTACAATATCACGCTTACGGCGGCGACGATTGGTTCACCATGCGCTCGCAATCGGTTGCCATCGCCGAACATTTCAACGCCAATCCGAACCTCACCACGGATGCCGGCGCCGTGCTGTTCGGCAACACCGTTACCATCACCGCCGACGGTCCGTGGCAGCATCTGCTGTACAAGCTCACCGGCCGCAAGTGGGGCAACCTCGATGTCGAAAACGAAACCGGCTGCGGCATCGTCCCCTACGTCTACAAAGAGAAGAACCTCGTCAACGCCGTGCAGTGGGCGGTGGGACTGGAGCTGTTGCTGCTCATCAACGATCCGTGGCGAGTCTACCTGACCACCGACCACCCCAACGGCGCCGCCTTCTGGCGCTACCCCGAAATTATCCAGCTGTTGATGGACCTGGACTTCCGCCGCGAACAGCTCAAAGCGCTAGCGCCCAAGGCGCTCAAGCGCATTGTTCTTCCTGAGCTGGATCGACAGTACACGCTGTCAGAAATCGCCATCATCACCTCGGCCGGTCCGGCCCGAGCCTTGGGACTGCCGCAAAAAGGACATCTGGGCGTCGGTGCCGACGCAGACGTGGCCATTTTCAACGACACCAAGGACATCGCCCGCATGTTCTCCTATCCGCGTTACGTCATCAAGAGCGGCGAGGTGGTCATCGAAGAGGGCGAGATCCGTAAGACAGTCGAGGGGCGCGATTTCGTCGTCCGGCCCACCTACGATGAAAAGGTCGAGGATTACATTCGCCCGCTGTTCCAGCAATACTACACCATGTCGTTCGATAACTATCCCGTGGAGATGGAGCGCCTGGAACGGCCGGACCTCCGTCCCTGCAAGTCCGGCGTGTAACCACGACCGCTGAGTACCCATGACCACGTTGACCCTTAAAGAGTCTCCCAACGTCCCGCTGGAGGCCGAGTGCCTCTCGCCGGACGTGATCGCGCCGCTGCGTCGGGATGAGATTGCCGCCTTGCCGGTGTTTCTGGGCAAGCGCCAGCACCGCCTGGAGGATTTCTTCACCGTCGAAGGGGACGGCGGCGACGAGCTGGAGATTCACGGGGACGTAGGGCGGGTCAAATGGATTGGCCGCGGTATGACGCGCGGCAAGATCACTCTGCGCGGCAACGCCGGCATGCATCTTGGCGCTTACATGAAGGGCGGAAGCATCGAGGTGCGGGGCAATGCCGGCGACTGGGTCGGTGCCGAGATGAAAGGCGGGTTGATCCGCATCGTTGGGGACGCCGGCGGGCAGATTGGTGCGGCGTATCGGGGAAGCTTGGCGGGGATGAACGGCGGCACCATCCTCGTCGAGGGATCGGCGGGCATCGAAATCGGCATGCGCATGCGTCGCGGCGTCATTGCGATCAAGGGGCCGGTGCGCGACTTTGCCGGCTTGCAGATGAAGGGCGGTACGCTTTTTCTACTTGGCGGGGCGGAGCTTCGCACGGGCGCCTGGATGATCCGCGGCACCATCGTCAGCGGCAAGCCGATCCCTCTGTTGCCGACCTTCGCCTATGACTGCACCTATCAGCCGGCCTTTCTGCGTTTGTACACGCGCTATCTGCATACGCTCGGATTGTCGCTTCCCTGTCCGCCTGGCGATGGGGGCTATCGGCGCTACAGCGGCGATGCCGCGGTTCCCGGAAAGGGAGAGCTCCTGGTGTGCCCAACGCAAGCTCCCACAAGCGAGCAGGAATGACGAAGATTGCCAGCTTCCTTTCTGTCTTCCGCATTCCGGCTTGACCCTAGCGCGCGGGAAATGCTACAAACTGCCGCGGACGGACGGGATTGCTCCGCCTACCGGACCGACCTCCGCCTGGACGGCGGAGCGGACTTTTGACGCGAAGGACCGCGCGATGGAGAAGACCGCACTCATCACGGGCATCACGGGTCAGGACGGCAGTTACCTGGCCGAGCTGCTCCTTAGCGAAGGCTACAGGGTCTATGGCCTTGTCCGCCGCGTCAGCAACGAAAATTATCAGCGGCTGGAGCATTTACGCGCGAGCCTGACGCTCGTGCAGGCCGATCTGCTCGATCAAACGTCCCTGGTCGCCGCGCTGGAGGAAGCGCAGCCGGGCGAGATCTACAATCTCGCCGCGCAGTCCTTCGTGCCGGCGTCGTGGCAACAGCCCGTCCTCACCGCCGAGTTCACCGCCCTGGGCGTCACGCGCTTGCTCGACGCCGTCCGAAAGGTCTGTCCGCAAGCGCGTTTCTACCAGGCCAGCTCCAGCGAGATGTTCGGCAAGGTGCGCGAGACGCCACAGCGCGAGACGACGCCGTTTCATCCGCGCTCTCCCTACGGAGTGGCCAAGGTGTACGGCCACTACATCACGGTCAATTATCGCGAGAGCTATGGCCTGTTCGCCTGTTCCGGCATCCTCTTCAATCACGAGTCGCCGCGCCGCGGCCTGGAATTCGTCACCCGCAAAATCACCCACGGCGTCGCCCGCATCAAGCATGGCCTGGCCGATGAGCTGCGCCTGGGCAACCTGGAGGCGAAGCGCGACTGGGGGTTCGCCGGCGATTACGTCCGCGCCATGTGGCTGATGTTGCAGCAAGACGAGGCGGACGATTACGTCGTCGGCAGCGGCGAGACGCACAGCGTCGAGGAGTTCGTGCGCATCGCCTTCGATCATGCCGGCCTGGATTGGCGGCGGCACGTCGTCATCGACCCGCGTTTCTATCGTCCGGCCGAGGTGGATCTGCTGCTCGGCGATGCCGCCAAGGCGCGGCGGAAGCTCGGCTGGTATCCTCAAATGTCGTTTGAACAGATGGTGCGCACGATGGTGGACGCCGACATCGCGGTCCTGCGTCCGGCCGTCAAGCTGAGCAAGCCGCTTGCGGCTTAGCGTTGCTCCGCTAAGCCGCAAGCGGCCTCCAAGGAAGTCACGAGGCGAGCTGCTTATGGACAATCCGAATCAACCCGATCTGGATCTCGACGAGCTGAAGGCGCGGATTCGCGAGCAAGCATCCAGCATGCGCGAGCGCGCCGCCGCATCCATCCCGCTGGCGGCGCGCGGCGCGTCGGTGTGGACATTCAACTGGCTCGAGGTGAAGGCGCGTCTCAAAATCGGCGCCGGACTGGCGCAGCTCGGCGCGGTCCCGCTGTTGCCGCGCTTTCACGGCATGCAGCGTCGGCTGGCGCTGGCCGCCTCGCGGGTGATCCTGTTCCTGACCCGCTTTCTCACGAGCCGGCAGACCGACTTCAACGTCTGTCTGCTCGACGCTCTCCGTGAGATGGGCGAGGCGCTGCACTCGGTGGAAACGCGTGTGGTGCAGCAACAGGAGCAAATCCGACTGCTGGAAGCAACCATCAGCCAGCTGCAATTGCGCGTCGGCGGCAGCGGCTCGGCCCTCCGCGGCGAGTTGGAGCGCAAGGCGTCCTGAGCCGTGGGCGCTATTCTCATTCCTTCTTTCATTTGTCGTGAACCTCATGAGCCGAATCGCGATTGTCAGCCCGGCCATTCCTCCTGGGGATGCTGTGGGCAACGATGCCTTGGAGATGCAGCGCGTCCTCTCGGCAGCGGGCCACCATGTCGGCCTCTTCAGCTCCCACTGGATCAAAAAATCTTCGACGACCCAGGACATCGCAGAGCTGGTGAGCTTTCTCGCCGACGATCCGCGAGCGATTTTGGTTTCTCACCACTCGACGGGCTGGTCGGTTGGATTGGATTTATTGCGGCGGGCGACGTGTCGCCGCGTCGTCCGTTACCACAACGTCACGCCAGGCCGCTTCTTCGCCGGTTATTCCAGAGATATGGTGCGCCTTTCCCAGCTGGGCCGCGAGCAGCTGCGCGACCTCGCCCGCGCCGACTGCGATCTGTATCTCTCCGCCTCTGCCTACAATCAGGGTGAATTGCTCGATGCCGGTGCTTCTCCGGAGCGCTGCGTCGTGGTGCCGCCCTTCCACCACATCGACCGGCTGCATGGCCTCACCGCCGATCCGAAAGTTCTCGGCAAGCTGGACGACGGCCGCACGAACTTGCTTTTCGTGGGTCGTCGCGCTCCCAACAAGGGCCATCGCTATCTTCTCGATGC
>Ga0335075_10004526_pt1 | contig 21731 bp, 16 predicted proteins | sample Lox_Sample_24_FD_206723 | JGI IMG/M metagenome (GOLD analysis project Ga0335075, IMG submission 206723) | Soil microbial communities from Loxahatchee National Wildlife Refuge, Florida, United States - Lox_Sample_2.4 | ecosystem: Environmental > Terrestrial > Soil > Wetlands | place: USA...
CACTTATCGCCGCTATGCGGCGATAAGTGCGAACTCACCGCGCGGCGGGGGGGCTTGCTGCTAGGACAGGCTGACCATCACGTGCTTGAGGCGGGTGTAGTCCTCGAGGCCGTAGATCGAGAGGTCCTTGCCGTAGCCGGATTCCTTGAAGCCGCCGTGGGGCATCTCGGAGACGAAGGGCAGGTGGTCGTTGATCCAGACGCAGCCGAAGTCGAGGGCGTTGGTGACGCGCATCGCGCGGCCGACGTCGCGGGTCCAGACCGAGGCGGCGAGGCCGTAGTTGGAGTCGTTGGCCCAGGCGACGGCGCCCTCCTCGTCGTCGAAGCGCTGCACGGTGATCACCGGGCCGAAGATCTCGTGCTGGATCAGCTCGTCGTCCTGGGCGGGGCCGGCGATCACGGTGGGCTCGACGAAGTAGCCGGGGAGCCCGCCGCGGCCGCCGCCGGTGACGATCTCGGCGCCCGCCGAGCGGCGTTCGAGGAAGCCCTCGACCCGCTCGCGCTGGCGGGCCGAGTTGACCGGGCCGAGGGTCGTGGCGGCGGCCATGGTGTCGCCGAGGACGAGCTTCCCCGCCTCGGCCGCCAACCCGGCGACCACCTCGTCGTAGACCCGCGGCGCGGCGAGGACGCGGGTCGCGGCGGTGCAGTCCTGGCCCGCGTTGTAGTACCCGGCGCCGGCGATCGCCGCCGTCGCGCCCGCCAACTCGACGTCGTCGAAGACGACCACCGGCGCCTTGCCGCCGAGCTCCAGGTGGACCCGCTTCAGCGAGTCGCTCGCCGCGCGGGCGATCCACTTGCCGGTCTGCGGCGAGCCGGTGAGGCTGACCATGTCGACCTCGGGATGGGTGACGAGCGCCGCCCCGGCCGGGTCGCCGTGCCCGCCGATCACGTTGAAGACGCCCGGCGGCAGGACCTCGGCCGCCCACTCGGCGAAGCGCAGGGTCGACACCGGGGTCGTCTCGGCGGGCTTCAGCACGATCGTGTTGCCCGCCGCCAGCGCCGGGGCGATCTTCCAGACCATCATCATCAGCGGGTAGTTCCAGGGCGTGATCTGACCGATCACCCCGACCGGCTCGCGGCGGACGAACGAGGTGCGCCCGGCCATGTACTCGCCCGCCGCGCGCCCCTCGAGCGTGCGCGCCGCGCCGGCGAAGAAGCGGAACTCGTCAGCCATCACCGGCACCTCGTCGGCGAGCACCGCGTGGCGCGGCTTGCCCGCGTCCTGCGCTTCGAGGTCGGCGATCTCCGCCGCCCGCTCCTCGCATATCTCGGCCAGGCGCAAGAGCGCCGCCGCCCGCTCGGCGGGCGGGATCGTCGACCAGGTCCGCGCCTCGAAGGCGCGCCGCGCCGCCGCCACCGCGCGGTCGACGTCGGCCGCGCCGGAGAGCGGCGCCCGCGCGAAGGCCTCCCCCGTCGCCGGGTTCAGCACCTCCTCGGACCCGCCCTCGAGCGTCTCGACGGCCTCGCCGTCGACGACGTTGCGCAGCTCTATCAACGGTGCGGCTCGGTGACGTAGAACATGTTGCCCTCGGGGTCGTAGAGCGGCCGGTAGCGGTACCAGGCACCACTCGGGTGGTGCCAGTCGATGATCTCGGCCGCCCACTCGACCTTGCCGTCGAGGCGCTCGATCTCGGCGTCGAGGTCCTCCACCTCGAAGGCGAGCGAGTCCCAGCCGGGCCGGTTCACCTCGTTCTCCGGCGTGCGCCGCTCGCCGCGGTCGGCGTTGGTCGTCTCGAAGACGAAGATCGTCAGGTTGCCGGCGTCGAGCGCCACCCAGCCCTCGCCCGGCTCGTAGGGGAAGTGCAGCGGCAGGCCGAGCACCCCGTGGTAGAAGTCCTTGATCTTCTCGACGTCGGTGCAGAGCAGATCGACGTTGTCAATGCGTGCGTACATCGATGACCTCCTGTTGGTCATGTCGGGTCTGACAGGGCCCGCCCTCGCTGACCCGCAGGCGCCCGGCGAGCGGGTCGACGAGGACGGTGGCGAGCGTCATGTAGCGGTCGCCGAGCCCGGCGCCGGGCTCGGGGTGGCAGCAGATCGCGCCGCCGCGGCCGAGGTGGCTGCGGAACGGGGCGAGCAGCTCCGCGGCGCCGGGACGAGTGCCGCGCAGCCGCGCCGCCCGCCGCCGCAGCAGCTCGAGGCGGAAGAGCGAATCGGGGCCGATCGTCGGCTCGCGATCGCCCGCCGCCGCCGCGGGGGCGAGGAAGTGGTTGGTGTGGACGAGCAGGCCGGCCTCGTCGGGGAGCACGTAGGCGGGCGCCGCGCCGGGCCGCAGCTCGGCGCTCAGCGCCGTCTCCTCGCCATCTTCGGCGGCCACCAGCGTCACCGCGCTCGACGCCGCCACCGGCGCCGCGGCCAGCAGCCGCAGGGCGTCGAAGATCGACTCCGACTCGGCCAGGAGCCGGCGCAGCAGGACGTGGATCGGCACCCCGAGCGGCACCGAGGCGTCGTCCTCGTGGTGGAGCACGTTCAGCAGCACCCCCAGGCCGGCCGAGTTGACCCCGATCTTCGCCAGGATCCCGGCCTCGGTGAGCGTCTGCACGCGCATCCCCGCCGCGGTCTCGAGGCCCCAGACGAGCCAGGTCTCCCCCAGCTCCTCGTGCCAGTCCCAGGTCTGCGCGCCGAGCGGCCCGCCCGCGGCCTCCAGCGCGACCAGGACCGAGCACTCGCCCCGCCCCGGCCCCGCGGCGCGGCGGGCGACCCGGGCGAGCAGCTCGGTGCGGGCGTTGAGCGCGCCGACCGCCTCCGGGGCGAGGCCGGCGCCGGCCGCGATCCCCTCGATCTCCTCGCCGAGCCCGGCCGACCAGGCGCCGCTCGCCGCCAGCGCCTCGCCGCCCCAGCCTTCGATCTCCTCCCGCCCGCAGAGCTCGCCGGCTTCGAAGAAGCGCAGGTAGCCCTCCCAGCAGGCCCGCACGTCAGCGGCGCGGGCGGCGCCGAACTCGCGGCCCCGATCGCCGGGCGCCGTCGCCGCGGTGACGACGACCCGGGATCCCATCAGGCAGGGGCCTCGGAGCGCAGCCGCGGCCCGACGTGGTCGGCGACCTCGGCGAGCGTCGCGAACCAGACGTCGCCGGCGGCGACCATCTCGCCGACCAGCGTCTCCAGCGCGGCGAAGCGGTAGGCGCGGCCGATCACCTCGGGGTGCATGGTGAAGGTGACGTGGCGGCCCTCCGCCCGGGCGGCCTCGAACTCGCCCCGCCAGGAGGCGAGCAGCTCGTCGGTGCCGACCACGTTGCCGCCGCCGTCGATGTTCCAGCCGAAGCGCGGCCAGTCGTCGAGCGACCAGTGCACGGGCAGCTCCAGCACCGTCTCCCCCTCCCACTCCTGCAGGTAGGGACGGTCGTCGCCCATGCAGCTTGAGTCGTAGGCGAAGTCGAACTCGCGCAGCAGCGCGAAGGTCTCCGGGGTCAGCTCCCAGGAGGTCGAGCGATAGCCGCGCGGGACCGGCGCCCCGGCGCTCGCCAGCGCCTCCAGCCCGCGCTCGATCTCCTCCCGCTGCAGCCCGGCGGAGACCTTGTCGCTGCGCAGGTGGAGGTAGCCGTGATGGCCGATCTCGTGGCCGCCGCCGAGCAGCTCGGCGACCAGGCCGGCGTGCCGCTCGGCGGTGTCGCCGGGGACGAAGAAGCTCGCCGGGATGCCGTGCCGGCCGAGCAGCTCGAGGATCCGCGGGACCCCGCGGCGCACCCCGAAGGCACCCTCGGAGAGGGTGGTGATCCGCCGTCGGTACTCCTCCCCCTCGCCGAGCCAGCCGGACTCGGCGTCGACGTCGAAGCTGAGGCTGACCGCGACGGCAGCGCCGCCGGGCCAGCCCCACCCGCTTGACGGACCGCCTGCCATCTAGGCGGGCACGGCCTCGGCGCGGGCGCTGCCCGCCGCCCCGGCGGCGGGCGCGACGGTGATCAGGAACCCGTCGGCGTCGCGCCGCTCGAGCACGTCGCCCTCGTGCAGCACCACCGTGGTGGTCGGCGCGGCGACGATCGCCGGGCCGCTCACCGCGGCGCCGAGCCCGAGCGTGGCGACGTCGTAGATCGGCATCTCCTCGACCTCGCCGGAGGCGCTCGAGTAGGCCTCGGTGGTCCGCATCGGCTTCACCTCGGCCTCGCCCGCCTCGGCCCCCGGACGGGCCGGGGCGGCGCCGGCGCCGATCGCCGCGACCCGCCAGTGCAGGCACTCGATCGGCATCGTCGTGCGGTTGTAGGCGAACTGGGCGAGGTGCTGCTCGTGGAAGGAGCCGACCAGCGTCTCGATGTCCGCCGGGCCGAGCTGCGCGGTGCCGGGGACCGGCACCGTGATCTCGTGCACCTGGCCCGGGTAGCGGGCGTCGACCTCGCGCTCGAGCGTGATCTCGTCCTCCGTGAACCCCTCCTCGAGCAGCTCGGCGCGGGCCGCCTGCTCCATCTCGGCGATCGTCGCGTTGACCGCGTCGAGGTCGATCGCGTCGGTCACCTGGTGCAGCGCCGTGACGTGGTCGTGGCGGACGTCGGTGACGGTCATCCCGAAGGAGCAGAAGACCCCCGCCTCGAGCGGCACGAAGACCTTCTCGATCCCCAGCTCGCGGGCCAGCTCGGCGGCGTGCAGGCCGCCGGCGCCGCCCGCGCAGACGAGCGTGAAGCGGCGCGGGTCGACGCCGCGGTCGACCGAGACGGCGCGGATCGCGCCGACCATGTTGGCGTTGACGACGCGGATGATCCCCGCCGCCGCCTCCACGGTCGAGAGGCCGAGCGGCTCGCCGACGAACTTGTCGACCGCCGCCCGCGAGAGGTCGTCGCGGAGCCGCCGCCGGCCGCCGAGGAAGGCGTCCGGGTTGAGGTAGCCGAGCACCACGTTGGCGTCGGTCACCGTCGGCTCGGTGCCGCCGATGTCGTAGCAGGCGGGGCCCGGGTTGGCGCCGGCGCTGCGCGGGCCGACCCGCAACGCGTTGCCGGCGTCGACCCAGCCGATCGAGCCGCCGCCCGCGCCGATCGAGTGGACGTCGACCGCGGAGACGCCGATCGGCTGGCCCTCGACCTGGATCTCACGGCTCATCGCCGCGCGTCCGTCTTCGATCAGGCAGACGTCGAGGCTGGTGCCGCCCATGTCGACCGAGATCAGGTTGTCGCCGACCGAGCCGGCGAAGTGGAGGGCGGCCGCCGGCGCCGCCGCCGGGCCGGAGGCGAGGATGTTGACCGGCCGCGCGAGGATCTCCGGGACCCGCGCGCAGCCGCCGTTGATCTGCATGATCAGGAGCGGCGAGGCGAGCCCGCCGCCCTCCAGCTGCCCGGTCAGGGCGGTCAGGTATTCGCGGATCTTCGGCATCACGTAGGCGCTCATCGCGGTCGCCGAGGTGCGCTCCCACTCGCGGATCTCGGGCAGCACGTCGGCCGAGCAGATCACGTCGACGCCGGGCAGCTCCTCGCGCAGGATCTCCGCCGCGCGCTGCTCGTGCCGCGGGTAGAGCATCGACCAGAGGAAGGCGACGGCGACGGCGCGGACGCCGGCCTCGCGGAACTGGGCGGCGGCGGCGCGGATCTCCTCCTCGCCCAGCGGCGCCACCTCCTCGCCGCTCGGGTCGAAGCGCCCGGGGACGCCGATCCGCAGCCAGCGGTCGACCAGCTCCCGCGGGTGCTCCAGGTGCATGTTGAAGCGCTCCGGCTTGTAGCCGTCGCGGAAGTAGAGGACGTCGCGGAAGCCCTCGGTGCAGAGCAGGCCGATCGTCGGCCCGTTGCGCTGGATCAGCATGTTGGTCGCCACCGTGGTGCCGTGGACGAACAGCTCGGTCTCGCCGAGCAGGCCCTCGACGTCGGTGTCCAGCTGCTCGGCCACCGCGGCGAGGCCCTGGACCACGGCACGGCCCGGGTCGTCAGGGGTCGAGTCCTGCTTCCAGAGCAGCAGCTCGCCGCTCTCGCGGGCGACGGTGAAGTCGGTGAAGGTGCCGCCGATGTCGACACCGATCCGGTAACTCATCTCTTGAATCTCCTTATCTCTTCGCCGCGCCTAGAGCAGCGGGTCGAGCTCGTAGGTGTCGCCGTCGCGCATCTGGTCCTTCAACCAGGGCGAGGCGTTCGGCTCGGTAGGGGTGACCACCGGGCTGGGCGCCTTCGCCAGCTCGGCGCGCTTGGCCGCCGTCGCCTCGGCGTCGATCGCCGGGTCGGCGTCGGCGGAGAGGACGACGCCGAAGACCGCGGCGGCCGCCTCGCGGCTGACGATCCCGTCGCGGACGTCGATCCGCACCTGCTCGGCGTCGCGCTCGTACGGGTTGCCCCAGCCGCCGCCGCCGGTCGAGACGCCGACGTAGAACTCGTGCGTGTGGTCGACCTTGAAGGCGCCGCTGGAGGAGACGAAGCGGCGCCTGCCGGTCGCCTCGTCCTCGACGTACTGGCCGCCGCCGGAGCCCTGGCCGCCGCCCATCGCCCCGTGGGGCGGGTTGGAGGCGGCGTCGCCGAAGGTGATCGTCACCATCTCGTCGACCAGCGGACGCACCGCGCAGACGTTGCCGGGCCCGCCCAGCCACTGGCCGAAGCCGACCGAGTCGGTGTCGATCTCACAGCGCTCGATCCGCACCGGGTAGAGCAGCTCGAGCTGCTCGATCGGCTGGATTTTCATCCCGCCGAGGGCGGCCTGGTTGTACCAGAGGGGCCAGCCGTCGTTGCCTTTGGCGGCGCCGCCGGCGCCGGCGTTGTTGAAGAGCATGAAGCCCCACGGCGAGTGCCCGTCGGCGCCGTTGCCGGCGAACTGCGGGATGTTGCCGCAGCGGGCGCCGCCCGCCGGGACCCGCTCCGGCATCGCCTCGACCATCGCCCGGTTGACCACGTCCTGCATCAGGTCGGAGGGGACGATCGTGGCGACGCTGGTCGAGGCGGGGAATTTGGCGTAGCAGACGGTCCCCTCTTCGGCCGAGACGTCGACGTGGTCGATCACCCCGTGGTTGTGCGGGATGTCGGCGTCGATGTAGTAGAGGAACGGCACCGCGCCGGCCGCCTGCGAGGTGGCGTAGCTGCCGTTGGCCCCGCCTTTGGCCTGCGGGTCGGAGCCGGCGTAGTCGACCTTCACCCGTTCGCCCTCGATCTCGACCGCGACCTGGACGCGGATGTGCTCGTGGCCGAAGCCGTCGGAGTCGATCCAGCCCTCGGCCTCGTAGCGGCCGTCCGGCATCGAGGCGATTTCCTGCCCGGCGCGACGGCCGGAGTAGTCGATGATCTCGTCGACGTAGCGGAGGACGACGTCGGTGCCGTAGGCCTCGCAGAGCTCCTCGATCCGCTGCCGCGCCTTTTCGATCGAGCCGATCTGGGCGCGCAGGTCGCCCTCGATCAGGTCGGCGTAGCGCAGGTTCGCCAGCAGCAGGCGGAAGAAGTCCTGGCGCAGCTCGCCGCCCTCGACCATCTTCATCGGCGGGATCGTGATCCCCTCCTGGTAGATGTCGGCGGCGGAGGCGACGACCGAGCTGGGGATGTAGGCCCCGGTGTCCATCTGGTGTCCCTTGGTCACCGACCAGAAGACGAGCCGGCCGTCGCTGAAGACCGGCGCCGCGGTGACGAAGTCACCGACGTGGGTGTTGCCCGAGTAGGGGTCGTTGAAGAGGAAGACGTCGCCGGGATTGATCTCGCCCTCGAACGCCTCCGCGATCTCGCGCACCGCGATGTGCAGCGAGGCGGTGTGGATCGGCAGCGCGTCGTACATCGAGACCTGCCGCGGCACCGCGTCGTAGATCGCGCACGAGTAGTCGTGGGCGAGGGCGAGGATCGAGGTCCAGGCCGACTTCTCGAGGACCCTCGTCATCTCCTCGACGATCGCGTCGAAGCGGCTGAGGATCACGCTGAAGGTGATCGGGTCGTAGGCCCCTCCGGCCGCCTCGGCGGCGGTCGGGTTGGTCATCGTCTGGGTGGGCTCCATGGGGTTGGGCTCGCCTCCTCTAATCGACAGTCGGGTTCTCGAGGTACACGTCGCCGGGCCGGAGGTTCTCCTCGACCCAGGTCGCGGCTTCAGGCTCGGTCGGCTCGACCAGGGGGCGCTCGCGCCGGGCGAGCTCCGCCCGCCGCGCCCGCGTCGCCTCGTCGTCGAGCTCGGGGTCATCCCCCGGGCCGATCACGACACCGAAGATCTCCGTCGCCGCGGTGCGGCTGACGATTCCGTCGCGGACCTCCTGGCGGACGCGCTCGGCGTCGCGCTCCAGCGGGCTGCCGTAGCCGCCGCCGCCGGTGGCGACGCCGGTCCAGCTGTCGCCGCGACCGATGCTGACGTGGCCGGAGGCCGAGACGAAGGTCCGCCTGCCGGACTCCACCTCCTCGACGAACTGGCCGCCGCCGATCGCCGGGGTGCCACCGAGGACCCCGTGCGGCGGGTTGGCGGTGCCGTCGCCGAAGGTGATGCAGGCCATCGAGCCCTTCAGCGGCCGCAGCGTGAAGCGCACGCCGAAGCCGCCGATCGTGGTGCCGAAGCCCATCGAGTCCGGCTCGACTTCCATCTCCTCCACCCGCACCGGGTAGAGCAGCTCCATCTGCTCGATCGGCAGCGCTTTCTGGCCGCCCATCGCCGCCACCGACTCGAGCAGCGGCCAGCCGTCGGCCTCCTTCACCGCGCCGGAGCCGCCGCAGTTGTTGAAGATCATCATCGCCCACTCCTCGCCGGTCTCCTCGTCGACGCCGTAGAACTGGGGCACGTTGGAGCAGCGCGCGGTGCCCGCGTGGACCATCTCCGGGACCGCCCCGGCGAGCGCCTTGTTGATCGCGTCGTGGAACATCGTCGCCGGCACGACCGTCGCGCAGGAGGTCGAGCCCGGGTACTCGGGGTTGGCGATCGTCCCCTTCGGCGCCCGCACCTCGATGTGGTTGAAGCAGCCCTGGTTGTGGGGGATGTCGGGGTCGGCGTAGAAGAGGAAGGGCAGGCGGCCGGCGGTCAGGGTCGTCGCGACCGAGCTGTTGAAGCCGCCCTCGGCCTGCGCCCCGGTCCCCTCGAAGTCGACCACCACCTGGTCGCCGCTGACCTCGACCGTCACCTCGACCGGCACGTTCTTGACCGCGTAGCCGTCGGAATCGACCCAGCCGGAACCGCGGTAGGTGCCGTCCGGGATCCGCTCGATCACCGCGCCCATGCGGCGGTCGGCGTAGGCGATCACCTCCTCGCCGTATTCCTCCACCGTCTCCAGCCCGAACTCGTCGCAGAACTCGAGGATCAGCCGGTGGCCGCGCTCGGCCGAGCCGATCTGGGCGAGCAGGTCGCCCTCGACCAGGTTGCGGAGGCGGACGTTGGAGAGGATCAGCTCGAGCACGTCGAGGCGCGGCGTGCCCGCGGCGACGATCTTCAGCGGCGGGATCTGCAGGCCCTCCTGGAAGGTGTCGCGGGCGGCGGCGGTACAGGAGGCGGGCTCGAAGGCGCCGACGTCGATGTGGTGCGCCTTGATCATCAGCCAGAACATCAGCCGCCCCTCGACGAAGACCGGGCGCGAGATCACCAGGTCGCCGACGTGGGTGTTGCCGCGGTAGGGGTCGTTGCAGAGGAAGACGTCGCCGTCGCCGATGTCGGCGCCGAAGCCGTCTTCGATCGCGTCGACCACCAGCTCCAGCGAGGTGACCAGCGCCGGGATCGGGTCGTGGACGGAGAGCTGGCGGCCCTTGGCGTCGTAGATCACGCAGGAGAAGTCGTGGCAGAGGGCGATGATCGAGCTCCAGGCGGAGCGCTCGAGCGCCTGCGTCATCTCCAGCGAGATGCTCTCCAGCCGGCGCATCATCACGCTGAATGTGACCTGGTCCATCAGGCCGTCTCCTCTCGGTTGGCGGTGGCGGCGGCACGGCGTGGGGCGACGCCGCCGATCTCGATCAGGAAGCTGTCCTCCTCGTCGCAGCGCAGCACGTCGCCGGGTTCGAGCAGGATCGTCGTGGTGTCGCCGGCGACCACCGCGGGGCCGTCGACGCGGCTGCCGGTGGCGAGCCCCTCGACCTTGAACAGCGGCACCTCGGTGACCTCGCCGAGGGCCGGGACGTAGATCCGGCGCCCGCCGATCGGCTCCGCCGCGCCCGCCGTCTCGACCGCCGCGGCGGCGGCCTCGTGCTGGAGCTCCATGCGGCCGACGGCGGCCGCCCGCCAGTGCAGGAACTCGATCGGCAGCTCCTCGCGGCGGTAGCCGAACTGGCGCTCGTGCTCGGCGTGGAAGGCGTCGGCGATCTGGGCCAGGTGCTCGGGCCCGTAGCGCTCGGCGGTCGGGATCGCCACCGTCAGCTCGTAGACCTGGCCCGGGTAGCGGGCGTCGACCGAGCGCTCGAGGTGGATCTCCGCGGCGGCGAAGCCGTCCTCGCCGAGCCGCGCCCGGCCGCGCTCCTCGAGCCCGGCGTAGAGCTCGTCGAGGGCGGTCGAGTCGAGGCTGTCGGAGGTGCAGTGGAGCGCCTGCAGGTAGTCGTGGCGGACGTCGGTGACGGTCATCCCGAAGGCGCAGAGCGTGCCCGCCTCGCGCGGGATCACGACCTGGGCGATGCCGAGGTCACGGGCCAGCGCCGAGGCGTGCAGGCCGCCCGCGCCGCCGCCGACGACGAGGGCGAAGTTGCGCGGGTCGAGCCCGCGCTCTACCGAGACGGCGCGGACGGCCGCCGTCATCGAGGCGTTGACGACGCGGATCACGCCGGCGGCGGCGGCCACCGGGTCGAGGCCGAGCGGCGCGCCGACGCCCGCCGCGATCGCCGCCTCGGCGAGGTCGGCGCGCAGCTCGCGGCGGCCGCCGAGGAAGGACTCCGGATCGAGGTAGCCGAGCACCACGTTGGCGTCGGTGACGGTCGGCTCGCTGCCGCCCGCCCCGTAGGCGGCCGGGCCGGGGACCGAGCCGGCGCTGCGCGGGCCGACGCCGAGCGCGCCGCCCTCGTCGACGTAGGCGATCGAGCCGCCGCCGGCGCCGACCGAGTGGACGGCGACCGCCTCCACCCCGACCGGCTGCTGGTCGACCCGGATCGAGCGCGAACGGGCGGCCTGCCCTTCGCGGACGAGGCAGACGTCGAAGCTGGTGCCGCCCATGTCGATCGTGATCACGTCGCGGAGGCCGCGCCGGCCGGCGTGGTAGGCGGCCGCCGCCGGAGCCGCCGCCGGGCCCGAGTGGAGGGCGTAGACGGGGCGCTTGAGGACCTCGTCGATCGGCGCGCAGCCGCCGTTCAGCTGCATGATCAGCGGGTCCTCGCCGAGCCCGGCGGCGGCGACGTCGCTCTTCAGCCGGCGGAAGTAGCCGTCGATCCCGGGCAGGATGTAGGCGGAGAGGACGGCGGCCGAGGTGCGCTCCCACTCGCGGATCTCGGGGACGACGTCGGCCGAGCAGATCACGTAGGCGTCGGGCAGCTCCTCGCGCAGGATCTCGGCGGCGCGGTGCTCGTGGACGGGGTTGACGATCGACCAGAGGAAGGCGACCGCCACCGCCTCCACCCCGTGCTCGCCGAGGTAGGCGGCGTGGCGGCGCACCTCGTCCTCGTCGAGCGGCGTCACCACCTGCCCGGACGGGTCGATCCGCTCGGCGACCCCCTGGCGGAGGAAGCGGTCGACGAACGGCCGCGGCGGCGCGAAGCGCATGTTGAAGCGTTCCGGCTTCCAGGCGTCGCGGAAGTAGAGGACGTCGCGGAAGCCCTGGGTCGCCAGCAGGCCGATCCGCGGGCCGTTGCGCTGGATCACCGTGTTGGTGGCGATCGTCGTCCCGTGGACCAGCAGGCGCGCTTCGCCGAGCAGCCGGTCGACCGGGCGGCCGAGGCTGCCCGCCATCCCCTCGAGGCCGCTGAGGATCGCCGCCATCGGGTCGGCGGGGGTCGTCGGCTCCTTCCAGAGGTGGGCGCGACCCGAGTCCTCGAGCACGGTGAGGTCGGTGAAGGTGCCGCCGATGTCGATGCCGATGCGTAGCACTGGTGCTTCCCTTCCGGGCCCTTGCGGAGCCCTATTCCCGGGCCAGGTCGGCGGCGCCGAATTTCGACCAGATGATCACGCCGACCAGCGAGATGACCAGGACCAAGGTCCCGATCGCGTTGATTTCCGGAGTCAGCGTCCGCCGCAGACTGGAGAGGACGACGATCGGCAAGGTGTCCGATTCACCGACCACGAAGGCGGTGCGCGCGGTCTCGTCGAGCGAGATCGCGATGCCGAGCAGCGAGGCGCCGACGATCGCGGCGCGGATGTTCGGCCAGGTGACGTAGAAGAAGGTGCGGATCTCGTTGGCGCCGAGGTCCTGGGCGGCGAGCTCGAGCGAGCGGTCCCAGCGGTCGAGCACCACCGCCATCTGGATCACCACGATCGCGATCAGCATCGTCGCGTGGGCGATGATCACCGTCATCAGCGACAGTTCGAGCTGGAAGTCGAGGATCACCGTCAGCAGGGTCAGCCCGCTGATCAGCCCCGGCATCAGGAACGGCAGCATCAGCAGCCGCTGGAAGGCGGTCTTGCCGAAGAACTGGAAGCGGTCGACGCCGAGCCCGGCGGGGACGCCGAGGAGGACGGCGATCGAGACGCTGACCAGGGCGACGATCACCGAGTTCTTCAGCCCTTCCATCATCGCTTCGTTGGCGAAGGCCTTCGAGTACCAGTGGAAGCTGAGCAGTTCCGGCGGCCAGCTCATCACCGCGCCCTTGTTCAGCGAGTAGACGGCGACGATCACCGCCGGGATGTAGAGGAAGAGCAGGATCAGCCCGATCCCGACGCCGACGCCGAGCGATCCGAGTCGCGCCCTCACGATGCCGGCACCTCCTCGACCAGCGGGCCGGGGTTGACCTGGGCCGGGTCGGCGCCGCGGCGCGAGCGGATCCCGATCACGCGCCGGTAGATCCACATCAGCACCGCGGGCAGCATCAGCACGGCGAGCACGGCGACGATCATCACCACGCCGATCGCCGCGCCGAGCGGCCAGGCGAGGCCGTGTTCGAACTGCGAGGAGGCGAGGTTCGCGATCCCCACCGAGCCGGGGTCGCCGACCAGCTGGGGGGCGAAGTAGTCACCGAAGGAGAGGACGAAGGCGAAGGTGAAGCCGACCGCCACGCCGGGCGCGATCAGCGGCAGCTCGACCTCGAGGATCTGCCGCCAGCGGGGCGCGCCGAGGTCGCTCGCCGCCTGCATCAGCCGGTGCGGGACGCGCTGCATGACGACGAAGATCGGGATGAAGGTGAACGACATCGCCAGGTGGGTCTGGACCAGGATCACCGCGAACGGGTTGAAGACCAGCACCCGGGTCGGGTGGGAGAGGATGCCGACGCTGGTCAGCAGGCCGTTCAGCACGCCGTCGTTGCCGAGCAGGATGCGCCAGCCGACGATCCGCAGCAGGTAGCCGAGCCAGAGGGCGACGACCACCCCGGCGAACCAGACGAACTGGTGCCGTTTCACCCGGAAGGAGATGAAGTGGGCGAGCGGCAGGCTGATCGCCACCGCCGCCGCGGCGACGATCAGGCCGCGCACCGCCGAGCGCACCAGCGCGTCGGTGTACAGCGGGTTGGAGAAGAACGTTTCGAAGTTTTTCAGCGTCCAGTCGTGTACCAGGTGGTAGTACTCGATCTGGGAGAGGCTCATTTTCACCGCCTCCACCACCGGGAAGACGATGAACGCCGCCGCCCAGATGGCGGCAGGCCCGAACAGGAGGAGGGCCTGCAGCCATCGGTGGCGGCGGATCGCGGACATCGTGCGGGAGATTCGGTCGCCGGGCTAGCTGAGGCCGGCGATGATTTCCTGCATGGTCTGGTTGTACGCTTCCGGATCGGCCGGCGCTTTCTTCACGATCGCGCTGCCGAGGAACTTCTTCGGGTCGTTCATGCCCGTCGCTTCCTGTTCTTCCTTCGACATCAGCGGCTTCGTCGCCGGGTTCACCGGGGTGTAGCCGCTCGACGACGAGAGGGCCAGCTGGCCTTTCGGCGAGACGAGGTAGTTCATGAACTCGTATGCCGCCGCTTCGCAGTCGGGGCTGATGTCCTTGCTCAGCGCCGGACCCTCGGTCCAGGCCTGCGCGCCCATGTCCTTGATGTGCGCTTCCTTGACCGGGGCGCCCTTCGCTTTGAGTTCGTTGAGGACGTAGGTCCAGCCCATCGAGGCGCCGACCTCTTTGTTGGCGTAGAGCTGGATCAGGTCACCGCCGCTCGACCACATGGTGCGGACGTTGCCTTTGAGTTCGAGCATTTTGTCGCGGATTTCGTCGAGCTGTTCCTGGCTCAGGTTGAACAGTTCTTCGGGGTTTTTGTCCATCCCCAGCGCCGAGGCGCCGACCCAGATCAGGGAGACGTCTTCCCACAGTGAGACCTGACCCTTGAGTTCCGGATTCCAGAGGTCGGCCCAGCTGGTCGGTTCCTTGCTCATCACTTCGGTCGAGTAGAGGAACGGGTTCACACCCCAGTCGGACGCCAGCGCCCACAGTTCGCCTTCTTCTTCCATCGGTTCGGTGGCGAACGAGAAGAGCTTTTCGTATTCGTCGATCAGCGCCGGGTCGATCGGTTTGATCACCCCGGCCTGCCGCATCGGCAGGATGATTTCCGCCGCCGCGATGACCATGTCGTACTGCTTGGTCGCCCCGGCCGCGAGCTTCGCGATCGCCTCGGCGCTGGAGGTCATGTAGCTGGGGTTCACTTTCACCCCGTACTTCGCTTCGAACGGCTTCAGGAGCGATTCCGGCGCCTCGCCTTCCCAGGTGTAGAGGTTCAGCGAGCCGCAGGCTTTCGGGTTGCCTTCGAGCGAGACGTTGGCGGTTTCACCGTTGCCGGAGGCGGCGTTGGATCCGCCGTCGCCGCTGCTGCTCGAGCCGCTGCCGCCGCCACAGGCGGCGAGCAGCGCGGCGAGTGCTGCCGCGACCAGCCCGAGGAGGGAGAGGCGCAACGCCCTCCGGCGCCACCCCTTCGAGGTGCCTCTCTTGTCAGTTGTCATCGTTTGCGCTGCCTCCTGTGTCGGGACTTGGCTCGGGCTCGACCGTCGCGTCGGTGTTGACGACGACGGTCCGGACGACCGGGAAGCGGATCTGCACCCGCGTCCCGGGCTCGAAGGTCTCGGCCGAGGCGGGCATCCGCGACTGGACGCGGTCACCGCTCGGGGTGTTGACGAAGTAGTGGACGTCGGAGCCGCCGTACTCGAGCTCGCCGACAGTGGCGCCGATCTGGTTCCACTCCGAGCCCGGGGACTCGGTCCCCTCGGCGTGGAGGGTGGTGTGCTCGGGGCGGATCATCGCCACCGCGTCGCCGGCGCTCTCGGAGCTGCCGGGGCGCGCCTTGATCCGCCGGCCGTCGGGCAGCTCGAAGCTGACGAAGGCGCCGTCGGCGCCGCCGCGGCTGCCGCGCAGGAAGCTCGACTCGCCGATGAAGTCGGCGACGAAGCGGTTCGACGGATGGTCGTAGATCTCCCGCGGGCTGCCGATCTGCAGCGCTTTGCCGGCGCTCATCACGGCGATCCGGTCGGCCATCGCGAGGGCCTCCTCCTGATCGTGGGTGACGTAGACGAAGCTGATCCCGACGTCGCGCTGGATCGCCTTCAGCTCCAGCTGCATCGCCCGGCGCAGCTTCAGGTCGAGGGCGCCGAGCGGCTCGTCGAGCAGCAGCACCTTGGGGTGGTTGATCAGGGCGCGGGCGAGGGCGACGCGCTGCTGCTGGCCACCGGAGATCTCGGCGATGCGGCGGTCGCCGAGCCCCGGGAGTTCCATCCGCGCCAGCATCTCGTCGGCGCGGCGCCGGCGCTCGGCCCGGCTGACGCCCTTGATTTTCAGCCCGAAGGCGACGTTGTCGCGGAGGTTCAGGTGAGGGAAGAGGGCGTAGTCCTGGAAGACCAGGTTGACGTCGCGATGGAACGGCGGCGTGCGCGTCACCACCTCGCCCTCGAGCAGCACCTCGCCGCTGTCGGGCAGCTCGAAGCCGGCCATCATTTTCAGGGTCGAGGTCTTGCCGCAGCCGGAGGGGCCGAGCAGGGCGAAGAACTCACCCTGGGCGATCTCGACGTCGAGCGCGTCGACGGCGAGCACGTCGCCGTAGCGCTTCGTCACCCCGGTCAGCTCGATCGCGGGCCGCAGCCGGGCGGTCGTCTCGTCCCCGTCGACCAGCGAGGCCGACGGGGCGGTGTCCGGGGTCACCATGCGGACGGGGCTGGACGGAAGACGTCCCGGGCAGCAAGAAACTGCTGCAAATGCTCACTGTTTGAAGCCAGGAAACGCTGACTTGAGCAGTTACATGTGCCGGGTGAAGGATGAGACTGCTTCATATACACACAGTACAGTTTTCTTTTATGCGGGTCAAGTAACAATTTTGGATCTTGTTATTTGATCGCTAAAAAGCCGTCCGCGGCGAGGCGGCCCGGCGGGCTCCGCGGCGGTCAGTCCGCGGTCGCGTAACCGAGGGCGCGGGTGGTCTCCCCCGCCGCCTCGGCCCGTTCGATCTGCTCGCGGTACCGCGGGTAGCGGTAGGCGTCGTAGAGGCGCACGCACTTCTGCGAGCAGGCGACCAGGTCGTGCCCGTGGTGGGCGAAGGGGACCTCCTGGGTGGGGACCAGGATCCCGCAGTTGGCGCAGCGCGACATCTGGTTCACCTCCCGGTACATCAGCTCCCCCCGTTCCGCCGGCGCGCGGTGGCGGCGGCCGCGACGGAGCCGTCGGCCTCCAGCTCGACCGCGTAGACGGAGGCCGCTTCGGCGGCGGTGTAGTAGCCGCGGCGCACGTCCTCGGCGACCAGCTCCGGGTCGCGGGTGCGGGGGTCGCCGTAGCCGCCGCCACCGGGCAGGGCCACTTCGATCTCGTCGCCCTCGTGCAGGGTGAGGTTGGAGAACTTGCCCGGCGAGGCGGTCCCGAACAGGTCGACGGTGGTCCGCCACTCGTCTTCGCCCCGGCGCCGGATCAGCACCTGGCAGTTGCCGCCGTCCTCGCCGCCGTCCGCCCCCCAGGGGCGCAGCTTGTTGCGGTTGGTGTGGGCGCTGACCGTCATCTCCGGCGACTTGATCCGCAGCACCCGCCGGGTGCCGAAGCCACCGCGGTGGCGGCCCGCGCCGGGCCGGCCGGCGGCGCCGGTGTTGAGCCCGTACTCGACGCATTCGAGCGGGTAGCGGGTCTCCAGCACCTCGATCGGCGTGTTCGCGCAGTTGGAGGTCTTGCCCACCTGGCAGTCGTTGCCGTCGTGGCTGTAGCGGCCGCCCCAGCCGAAGCCGTCGAAGTAGAGGTGGGCGAAGGGCCGGCCGTCGCGCGGGTCGACGCCGCCGAGCGAGAGGATCCCGTGGGTGTCGCCGTCGGAGGCGGTGCCCTTGCCGGCGGCCGCGGAGATCGCGCCGAGGACGACGTCGACCGAGGTCGGCGAGGAGTCCGAGTTGCCGCCCACGCAGGAGCCGGGGTATTCGACGTTGACGAAGGTGCCGGGCGGAGCGATCACCGAGATCGGCCGGTAGCAGCCGTGGTTGAACGGGATCGCGCCGAAGACGTTGAACATCGCCGCGTAGGTGGCCGAGGCGGTGACCCCCCAGGTCTGGTTCGCCGGGCCTCCCGACTGCGGGCTGGAGCCGGTGTAGTCGGCGATCACCTCGTCGCCGTCGACCACCAGGTTGACCTTGATCGTCCATTCCGCGTCGGGGTCGACGCCGTCGTCCTCGATCGCCCCGGCGAACTCGTACTCGCCGTCGGGCAGCTCCTCGATCGCCGCCCGGGCGAGGCGCTCGGAGACCGTCTTGATGTCCTCGGCGCACTGGTGGAAGGCGGCGACGCCGTGGCGGTCGACGACCTCGCGGATGCGGCGCTCGGCCAGGTAGAGCGAGCCGATCATCGCCTTCAGGTCGCCGTAGGCGTACTCCGGGGTGCGGACGTTGGAGATCAGCACCTTGAACAGGTCCTCGACCTCTTCGTCGTCGCGGTAGATCTTCACCGGCGGGAAGCGCAGCCCCTCCTGGAAGATGTTGCGGGTGTCACCGAAGGCGGCGGGGACCATGCCGCCGATGTCGACCATGTGGGCGATGTTGGCGGCGTAGGCGACGATCTCGCCGTCGACGAAGCAGGGCTTCAGCACCATGAACTCGGGCAGGTGGCAGCCGTTGCGGTAGGGGTCGTTGTGGAGGATCACGTCACCCGGCTCCATGTTCTCCGGGCCTACCTCCTTGATCGCCCACTCGACCACGTGCACGATCGCGCCGATCATCGCCGGGCAGAAGTCGGCCTGGGCGACCATCTCGCCGCTGCCGTCGAAGATCACGCAGCTGAAGTCGAGGCCCTCGTTGAAGATCGGCGAGTAGGAGGTGCGCATCATCGCGATGCCCATCTCGCGGCAGGTGGTGACCAGGTGGCTGCGCACCACCTCGAGGGTCACCGGGTCGGTGGCCAGCGGCGCGGCGACGGTGCCGGCGGTTTCCGCGGCGCTCGCCATCAGCTCGCCCCCTCCTGCTCGACTTCGACGATCAGGTGCCCCTCGGGATCGACGACCAGCGAGTCGCCGCGGTGCAGCAAGGTGGTGCAGGTGGTCTCGGCGACCAGCGCCGGCCCCTCGACCCGGTTGCCGGCGCGCAGCTCCTCGCGCCAGTAGACGGGGATCGGGCGGGCGGCGTCGTCCTCGGCGAAGCGCACCTGGCGCCGCTCGATCGGCTCCGGCAGCGGGCCCTCGGCGAGCGGCGCGAGGTCGGGGCGGGAGCGCGGCTGGGAGGCGATCAGCTTGAAGTTGACCAGCTCCAGCGAGCCGTCGGCGATGTGCCAGCCGAACTGGGCGTCGTGCTCGCGGTGGAAGCGCTCCCGGGCGCGGTCGAGGGCGGCGTCGTCGACCGGGGCCTCGACCGGCACCTCGAGCTCCCAGTTCTGGCCCGCGTAGCGCATCTCGATCGAGCGCTCGAACGCCGGCTCGCCGCCGACGCCCTCGGCGGCGAAGTCCTCGCTCGCGCGGCGCTCGAGGGAGGCGAAGATGTCGACGATCCGCGCCCGGTCGGCGGCGGTCGCGGCGCGGGTGATGAAGGTCTGCATGTAGTCGAAGCGGGTGTCGGCGAGCAGGGCGCCGAAGGCCGAGAAGGCCCCGGGCAGCATCGGCACGACCACGCGCTCGACCCCGAGCACGCGGGCGAGGGCGCCGCTGTGCAGGGGGCCGGCGCCGCCGAAGGCGATCAGGGCGAAGTCGCGAGGATCGTGGCCGCGGTCGATCGAGACCAGCCGCAGCGCCTGCGCCATCCGGTTGTCGGCGATCGCCAGCATCCCCAGCGCCACCTCCTCGACCGCGAGGCCGAGCGGCCCGGCGAGGGTCTGCAGCGCCGCGCGGGAGGCCTCGACGTCGAGGGTGACGTCGCCGGCCAGCGGCAGGTCGGGGCTGAGCCGGCCGAGGGCGAGGTTGGCGTCGGTGATCGTCGGCGCCTCGCCGCCGCGGCCGTAGCAGGCCGGGCCGGGCTCGGAGCCGGCGCTCTGCGGGCCGACCCGCAGCAGGCCGGCCGGGTCGAGCCAGCCGATCGAGCCACCGCCGGCGCCGACCGAGCGCACGTCGACCATCGGCACCGCGATCGGGATCCCCCACTCGAGCTCGGCCTGGGTGGTCAGCTCGGGGCGACCTTCGTGGATGATCCCGGTGTCGAAGCTGGTCCCGCCCATGTCGGCGATCAGCAGGTTCGGGTGGCCGGTCGCGCGGCCGACCTCGGCGCTCGCGATCACCCCGCAGGCGGGGCCGGAGCGGACCATCGAGACCGGGCTCGCCTTCGCCCCCTCGGGGGTCTGGGTGCCGCCGTTGGAGCGGGCGACGAGCAGCTCGCCGAAGGCGAGGTCGTCGGCCATCTGGCGCAGCGAGTCGGCGTAGCGGCCGACCGCCGGGCGGAGGAAGGCGTCGATGGTGCAGGTGCTGGTGCGCTCGTACTCGCGCCACTGGCCGAAGACCTCGCTGGAGATCGAGACCGGCACGCCGGGCAGCTCCGCCGCGACCAGCTCGCGGGCGCGGCGCTCGTGCTCCTGGTTCAGGAAGGAGAAGAGGAAGGAGATCGCGATCGCCTCGGCGCCGGCCGCGCGCAGCTCGCGCGCCGCCTCCCGCACCTCGTCCTCGGCCAGCGGCCTGACCACGCCGCCGGCGGCGTCGACCCGCTCGGCGACGCCGCGGACCAGCTCCCGCGGGACGAGCGGGTCGGGCCGCACCCAGTCGAGGTCGAAGGAGTGGGGACGGACGACGCGCTGGATCTGCAGCACGTCGGTGAAGCCGGCGGTGGTGATCAGCCCGACCGTCGCCCCCTCGCGCTCGATCAGCGCGTTGGTCGCGATGGTCGAGCCGTGGGCGAGCGAGAGGACGTCGCCGCGCCCGTCGAGGCCCGCCTTGGCGAGCCCGTTGCGGGTCGACTCGGCCGGGTGGCGGGGGGTGGAGAGCGTCTTCGCGACGCTGAGGCGCCCGGCGGCGTCGGTGGCGACGAGATCGGTGAACGTCCCTCCGGTGTCGACTCCGACGTGTGCGCCCATCACCCGCTTGCGCTCACCAGCTCGGCGGACACATCACCCAGAGCATCTCTGCCTCGGTGTCGCCGATGTTGTGGAAGGTGTGGGTCATCGAGCTGCGGTAGATCAGGTTGTCGCCGGGGCCCATGTCGAACTCCTTGCCGTCGACCTCGGCCCGGATCGAGCCGCTGAGGACGATCGCCACCTCGTCGGAGTCGCCGTGCGTGTAGGGCGAGCCGGCGCTGCCGCCGACCTCGAACTGGCCCGCCAGGACCTCCAGCGTGGTCACCGCGCTGGGGGTGACCCGGCGCTTGGTGAGCGAGCCGATTTCGACCACCGCGCGGGCCGCCTTGGGGGTGAAGTGGGGAAGCTCGAAGTCGGGGTCGACGAAGAGGTCGCCGACCTCGAGGCCGAGCGCGTGGGCGACCGCCTGGAGCGTTTTCAGGCTGGGCGCGGTGCGTCCGCGCTCGACCTGGCTGAGGAATCCCTCCGAGACACCGGCTTTGTCGGCGACGACCTTGAGGGTCATGCGCCTGCCGACGCGCAGCTCGCGCAGTCGCGAGCCGACGTGGACCTGACTGCCGTCGTCGGAAGCACCGGGCGCAGAGGAGCCATTCTGGGGCCCACCTGCGACTGCTGAGGTAGAAGAATCATCCACGTGTTTCATAGTATAGTTCTCTGTAGTCCTAGTCAAGCTAATGTTTTCACGGATGAATGCAGGTAAGACTGGAAGGACTCCCCCTGCCGAGAGAGAGTTCCCCCGTCGGGGCCCACGACGCCGCGGCCCCGTCCGGCTTTTGGATGAACGCCCTCCACCTCTCGGCACCATTCGATTGTTGCCGCTGGTTTAGGCCGCTCCACCGCGCCCAGTATCCCACCGCCAAGGGCCGCATCCGCCGCCGCCGCATCAAGGTGCGAGCGCCACAGGACCCTCGATTCCGCAGCAGCCACGCGCCCGCGGGGCGGTGAGGGACGCAGGTCGGGGTCGGGGGTCGGGGGTCGGGGGCAGCAACGGACGACGGGCGCGGGCGGCCGACGGGGCGGGCGGCCGACGGGGCGGGCGGCCGACGGGGCGGGCGGCCGACGGGGCGGGCAAGGGACGAGGAAAGGGACCCGGCGGAAGGCGTCAGGTACGGACTCCGTGTGGGTCTCGTGGGAAAGGGTGCGGGAGGCGTTGGGAAGAGGCGCGGGAGATGCCGGCAAGTCCGGGCGAGGACCGGCCTCGTCACAGTGATCGGCAAACCTCAAAGGTCAGGAAGTTTGCGTGGTTACTTTTCCCCCGTATAGGTGGACAAGTAACCACGCAGAGGGCTGACGGTCAGGGGGTGCGGTGCCTTTGTGACGGAACGTTCCCCCGGGACGCGCCGATTGTGTCCTCCCTCCCTGAAACCTCCCGTCCCGGGCGTCTCGGAGGCGGCCTCAGCCTGCCCGGGTCG
>Ga0335075_10004527_pt1 | contig 21727 bp, 20 predicted proteins | sample Lox_Sample_24_FD_206723 | JGI IMG/M metagenome (GOLD analysis project Ga0335075, IMG submission 206723) | Soil microbial communities from Loxahatchee National Wildlife Refuge, Florida, United States - Lox_Sample_2.4 | ecosystem: Environmental > Terrestrial > Soil > Wetlands | place: USA...
GCCCTCTTCGGGTGCCCTCTTCGGGTGCCCTCCTCAGGCGCCCGTCGCGCGGGCGGCGGTTACCGACGCGGACAGCGCACCCAGATAGGTAGCCCAGGCCACCGCGCCAGCGTCCCGGCTGCCGCGGGCACGGTCTGCCAGCCAGGCGGCCCGCCCGACAGCGGGCTCCATCTCAGCGGTCCGTTCTGCTGCCTCGGCAGCACCCTGAGCCGCGCGGGCAAGCGCTTCAGCCGCATCCAAGCCTGCTCCGGCCGCGCCAGCGCAGGCCGCGCCAGCGCCGGCCGCGCCAGCCGCCGCCGTGGCAGCACCGTTCAGCGCGTCCACGACCGTGCGCTGTCCGGGTACAGCACCGCCCCGCTCGCTCACCGCCTGCGTCAGCACGCCCAGAAGCCGCGCGACGTCATCGGCCGACAGGTCCGGCGTGCCCGCGAACGCCGACCCAGCGCGCACGAACGCGAGGCCGAGCAGCGATCCGAACGTCGACGGAGCCTTGCGCATGAGCGTCCGGCCGGTCTGGCTGAGCAGAACGCCGACGTCACTTCCGTCGGCCTGCTCGAGGACCAGGCGGACCTGGCCGAACCCAGTCGCCAGCGTGACGCCAAGGTCCCCGTCACCTGCGGCCGCGTCGAGAGCCGAGAGCTCATCCCGCAAGGCCGCGACCTGGTCGCCGGCCGCGAGCATCGCCTGCCGGAGCACGTCAGCCGAGATAGTCCCGGTGCTGTTCACGCCAGCTCCGCCCGCGGCGATCCAGTGCCGCTCACGCCACTGTCGCGGTCGCGCCGCGGGGCTCGGCGTCGAGATAGCCGGTCAGCTCGTCATCGAGCAGCAGGAGCGAGACCGAGGCGCCTGCCATCTCCAGCGAGGTGGCGTGCTCGCCGACAAACGCCCGGTGCACTGAGTGGCCAGCGTCCGCCAGTCCGCGATGGACGCGCCGGTACAGGATGTAAAGCTCCTCGGCGGGCGTCGCCCCGAGGCTGTTGACGAGAACCGCCAGCGAGCTGCCCGGCGGAGGGTCGAGATCGTCGAGCAGCCGTCGCAGCATGTTGCCGGCGACCTCATCGGCGGAGCGCAGCGGTCCTCGCTCGACGCCGGGCTCGCCGTGGATCCCCATTCCGATCTCCATCTCGCCGGCCGGGACCTCGAAGTTCGGATGGCCTACCGTGGGCAGCGTGCAGCCGGACAGGGCAACGCCGATGCTGCGGGTGCTATCGACGGCATGCTGCGCGACGCGCGTCACCGTCGCGAGGTCTGCTCCGGATGCAGCGCACGCGCCGGCGATCTTGTAGCCGAAGAAGATCCCGGCGATCCCGCGCCGTCGGCTAGCGTGTTCCGGCGTCGCCGACGCAACGTCATCGGCACCAAGCACTGTCGTTACCTCAATGCCCTCCCCAAGCGCCAGCTCTGCGGCGATGTCAAAGTTCAGGCGGTCGCCGCCGTAGTTTCCGTAAAGGTAGAGCACGCCCCGGCCGCGGTTGATGCTCTGCGTCACCGCAAGCATCTCCTCGGCGCTCGGCGAGGCGAACAGATTCCCGACCGCGCACCCATCCACAAAGCCCGGCCGCACATATCCCACGAACAGCGGCAGGTGACCCGAGCCCCCGCCGGTAGCGATCGTCACCCGCGGGCGCCCGTCGTCGTCGGCCCTGACGATGGCGCGGGGCTCGCCGCTGACTGCGCGGACCAGGCGGGGATGCGCGAGCAGCAGGCCCTCGAGCATCTCGTCGACGAAGTTCTCCGGTTCGTTCAGCAGCTTGCGCAGCGGCGCCATGTCGCCAGCCTCCTCGACGGACGGACCGAGCGCCCGGCACGCTAGCGACGGCTCCGCGTGGTGGCGCGCACACACAATACGCCGGCACCCGCAGGCCCGACAGTCCCGCGAGTATGCGCCGGCCACCCGGCCGGCGCCAGGTCGCGCCGGGTCCGCGCCAGTCCCGTTCCTGATAGCTGCAGGCAATGAGGGAAACGTGGTTTCTCGCCCTCGCGGCCGCCGTTGGATCAGGCCGCCGGACCAGTGGCTGCGGCCTACCGTTAAGCCAGGCGCCGGTAGCAGCGCAGGTAAAGGAGTCAAGGTGAGGTCCGAGAAAGACGTGCTCGCCGGCCCGGTCCGCTGGCCGCGGAACATGGCTGCTGACAACGCCGGCAGCATTCACGACGACAAGACTGCCGCGGCGCTGGGGTTCCGGGGCGGCACGGTCGCGGGCAGCATCCACATGGATCAGTTCCCGCCGCTGCTGATCGACGCCTTCGGTCCGCGGTGGTTCGAGGCCGACAGCCTCTCGCTGTACTTCCGCAACGCCACCACGGACAACGAGCCGGTACAGGCCTTCGTTCAGCGCCCGCCGGCTGGCGCCACGGACGTCCAGGTTCGTGCCTGGGCAGCTAGCAGCGACGTCATCGTCGCCGAGGGCACCGCAGGTGCCGGCCGCCCCGCCGAGATCTCAGCCCTGCGCGGCCGGGACCTGCGTCCAGTGGATCCCTCTGAGCTGCGGATGCTGCGGCAGCTGAAGCCGGGTCAGAGCCTGGGCGAGCTCAGGACGACCGCCAGCGGAGAACGGATGCAGGCATCGATCCGCGCGGGCGCCATGACCGAGCCGCTGGACTGGTACACCGGCGCCTCGCCGTGGGGCGGTCCGATCGCGTCTCCCTCGGCGGTCGTGGACCTGCTGTTCGGCCGGCTGCTCGCCGGCACCAGAGAGAAGATGGGACCGCATGTGGGTCTGTTCGGTGCGATCGAGATCCGCTTCCACCACGGCCCGGTCCTGATTGGCCACAGCTATACGGTCACTGGCGAGGTCGTGGCGGTCAGCCAGACCCCGAAGACCGAGGTGCTGTGGTTCGACAGCCGCGCAGTTGACGCCGACGGGGTGGTGATCGCCGAGATGCGGATGATGTCGCGGCAGATGAAGCAGTCCTCGCAGCTGTATCAGGACCAGGGAGCCGCGGGGTGAGCTCACCTGAATGGCATGCGCGGGCGCGGGACTAGCGCTCAGCGACCTCTGGGTGCGCCGGGCATGCCGCGTTGTAGTGCTTCAACGTCAGCTTGCCGTGGGAATACGCCCACGAGCAGGTACAGGAGTTAGGGACCCGATCGGCGGTGATGACCTCGCCAGGCACGCCGCTGCGCCGCTCGGAGCGGCCCGGCTGGTACGGCAGCGGCTGGCCGACGAGAGCAAGGGCGGTTCCCTCGGTCCTGGCTTCCTGGACCGCTCCGTTAGCTAGGGCGAGCCACTCCCGCGGCGGGGCATCCGATGCCGGGCTGACCGGTATGCGTCGTTTGACCCGCACCCTGGCACCGGGGAGATCCGCACTCGCCCGGCTGTCCATGTCATTCAGAATATCCGCAGAGCGGCACCCGGGTGGGTTTCGTGGCAGCGGCTCTGACAGCGTCCTGCGCCCGGTCCGACAGCTCGGGGTAGGTTTCAGGGCAGCCTGGCGACGGGAGGAAAGCGCGATGGTGGTGCCGTTGGCCGGCCGGGTGGTGGCAGCGGTGGCGGGCGGCCTGCTCGTATTCGCGGCATTGTCCAGCGTTACCGTCACGCTGATCGTGTCGCGGCCGGTCAACAGCCTTCTGACGCGGTGGGTCGACCAGGTGGTCGACTGGGCCTATCACCAGGTAGTCGGACGCGTTTCCGATTACCAGCGGTGGGATCGGATGCGCGCTACCCAGGCGGCAACACTGCTGCTTGCCCAGCTGGCCGCGTGGTTGATCGTGGCGTACGTGGGCTTTGCCCTGCTGCTGTGGCCGTTCGCCAGCCGCGGTGTCGCATCCGCCTTCATCGCCGCCGGATCCTCGCTGTTCACCCTCGGTTTCGCTGTGCCTGCCGGAACGGTGCCAGCGGTGATCGTTTTCCTGGCCGCGGCGACCGGCCTGGTCATCCTCACGCTGCAGATCGCCTACCTGCCGACCTTGTACGCGGCTTTCAATCGCCGGGAAACCCAGGTGGCTCTGCTCAATGAGCGGGCCGGCCTGCCGTCCTGGGGCCCGGAACTGCTGGCGCGCACACACTATGCGCTGGGCACAGGGGTATCGACCCTGGATACGATGCCGGATCTGTACGCGCGGTGGGAAAGCTGGGCCGCCGATGTCGCCGAGAGCCACACCACCTACCCAGTGCTGGTCCGGTTCCGCTCGCCGGGACCGTTGTCGTCCTGGGCGACGGCATTGCTGGCGGTGCTGGACTCCGCGGCGCTGTTCCTCGCACTTTCTCCCGAGGCCGCGCCGGTGGTCCCGGCCCGGCTGTGCCTGCGCGGCGGGTTCAGGTGCTTCCACCGGATCGCCCTGGCCATGGGCTTCGACATCCCCGAGGAGCCGGGCCCGGACTCCGGGACCAGCGTGACTTACGCCGAGTTCCTCGATGCGGTGGCCCGGATGCGCGAAGTCGGCTTCCCGATCGAGCGCGACCCGGCCGAGGCCTGGCCGGACTTTGTCGGCTGGCGGGTCAACTACGAGCAGGCGGCTTACGCGGTAGCCAGCGCGATCTACGCCGTACCAGCCCTGTGGTCGGGCCCCCGCCGGCACCCGATGTCCCCGATACCGCCCATTCGCCCTGCGCGCGGCGCCCCGCCCAAGTAGGCGGCGCCCGCCCAGGCAGGCGGCGCCCGCCCAAGTTAGGAAGCCTCGAACTACGGCACGTGCAGCGGCGCCGCCTGCGGCCTTTTAGGCTGTGGTCATGTTGGGAGAGCGGCAGAAGGAAGCGGCGGCAGAGCTGGCGCAGTGGTGGGACGGGATACGCCACGGTGGCGTCGGCTCGCATGCGGTCCTGCTCGTCGGCCCGCCGGGCTGGGGCCGGACGACCGTCCTTGACCAGCTGCCGGAGCTCGTGAGCAGGGCTGATGGCGCGGTGGGCGCGCCGGTACGCATCAATGGCCGGACGCTCCCGGATGATCATGGCCAGCAGGCTGTCGCCCTCCGGGACGGCCTGCTCGGAGCCGAGGTGCGGCGGCATGCAGCTGCGCTGCTGTGCCGCAGCCGGCTGCGAGGCGCCCCGCGGCTGGGAGTCGGCAGCCTGCTCATGTCCTCGATCGCCGGGACGATGTCGCTCCTGCTAGCGGCCCTGACCGCGGCCGCCAAGGGCAGCTTTGCCGACGAATCCCCGGCTGACGCTAGTAGCGCAGCCGCTCGCGCTGCCCAGGTGGTGGCCGCAGTCTCCGCCTCCGCACCCACCCTCGTGATCATCGACGATGCTGACTACCTGGAGCCGGGCCATGCCGTCGCAGTGATCGAGAACCTGATCGACCAGAACGACAGCCAGGTTCTCGTAGTTGCTGCGGTCGACCTGGGCAGCGACGTCGCGGCTGCCCTGACGTCCCGGGCCCGGTACGGCCCGACCGCCGGCCGGGTGCACCGGGCAGGTGCCGACCCCCGGATGGGAAGCCAGTCCCGCGCTGACCTAGTGGCCGAGCTAAACCCCCACCTGACGAAGGCGCAGGCCCAGCAGCTCGCTCGCCAGACCCGGACGTTCGCAGAGATCTTCGCGGCCGCCAGATCTCAGCCGTTGTCGTAGCGGCCCGGCCCGCGCTTTGCTCGGCGCGGACTAATCAGGCCCGATTCCCCACTAGGCGATCACCCTTGTGGCGGGCGGCGGCTAGATCTCGTCCCACCGGGATCCGTCGACGGCCGCCGCGACGACGTCGGTGAAGGTCTCGTCCTGGCGCATCGTCACGTCATCGACGCGGCCAACCGGCGCCCAGCCGCGCGAGTTGCACAAGATCATCCCGCCGTAGCTGGGAAGGTCGTGCACCCAGACTGGCGCCTCGGCTTGCGGGATACCGGCGGCCGTGAGTTGTCGCTGCAGCAGCATCATCGTGATGCCATCCAGCTTCGGCGCGTCGGGCCAGATCACCGTGCCGTCCCGCCAGAAGGCGACATTGGTGACGGTGCCCTCTGAGATCCGGCCTGCCTCGTCCGCCAGCAGGCCCTCGTCAAACCCGGCCGCGAGCGCGGCATCCAGAAACCCGCCCCGGCCCCAGCTGCCGACATGCTTGAGCCTGGCCAGCGGCCGCTGAAAGTGCTGGACAGACATCGAGTGCGGGCGACGTGGCATGTCCTGCGGCGGGCGGACGGTGACGATCAGCCCGGCCCAGTAACCGTAGACACGGATGCTCGCGTCCGGCTCTGTCCCGAGGGCATGCCTGATGCGGACACGGACCTCCGCTCCGTCGAGCGCTCGCCCGTACACCTCGCGGTGTGCTGACTGCAGCCGGGCCAGGTGCAAGTCGAGACCGCGCGCACGGCCATCGCGCACCTGCATCGCCGTGAAATGGCCCCACCCCTCGTGCTCGAGAAGGGACAGGCCGAAGTCGTCGGCAGCCCCGCCGTTGACCTCGATCCTCGGATAGTCGCTGGGCATCTGGAGGTTCCTTCCGGCCGCCCGCGGCCGCGGGGCAACCAGGCCAGCCGGGGGTCAGCGCTCTGGCTGGCTGGTCATCCGGCTGAGGAGGTAGGAGGAGAAGCGGCTGCCGTACTTGCGCTGCAAGTCAGGCCGCTGCCAGTCCCGCCCGCCGATTGTGCCGCGGCATGACTCCGTCCCGCACCGGCATTCCATCGCGCCGTCGTAGTCGTCGAACAGCGCGTAGTCGGTGGTGAGCTCTTCGCCAGGGCTGATGTCGCTCATCGCGACCAGGACTATGTTGCCGGCGAAGCCAACGTTGGGCTCGCACGAGTGGTTGATGAACAGCATGACGGGCTCATACTCGGCATCCTCGAGCGCAACCAGATGAAAGCCGTCTGCTATCTGGATCTCGGAGTTCTGCAGCTGTTCCGGCAGGGACTGCAACGCGCCGGTCGTCACGATATGGCCGCCCTTGATCGCGACGAGTTCTCCGGAGGAGATCGGCGCCACGGCGACCAGGCCGCGGCCCTCGATCGTGCTAGCGGCGCCCTTGCGAGCCTTGGGAGTGATGTAGCTGGAGATGAGCACGGCGAAGGATCGTAGCCCAGCCGGCTGGCGGATGTCGCCCGGTTTTGAGGTGCCGAGGGTCTGGCTGGTCAGGTTTGAGCGACCTTCATCAGCACGACAGAATGGCAGCTGACAATGCCGTCAGGACCATTGCGAAAGGGCTGGAAATGGCCGATGAGGCACCGCGGGAAGCAGCTGAGGCGATGAAGACGGCGGAAGCTCCGACGTTCGACTCCTCCGTCGCGCACATCGCCCGCGTGTACAACTACTGGCTGGGCGGCAAGGAGAACTACGCCGCGGACCGCGCCGCCGGCGACCGCACGATTGCGGAGTTCCCCGGCATCGTGGTGTCGGCGCGTGCCAACCGCGCGTTCTTGCGCCGGGCGGTTCGCTTCCTGGTGACTGAGGCGGGAGTGCGGCAGTTCCTGGACATTGGCACTGGCATCCCGACCTCTGACAACACGCATGAGGTCGCGCAATCGCTGGCGCCGGAGAGCCGCATTGTCTACGTGGATAATGACCCCGTCGTGCTCGCGCACGCGCGGGCACTGCTCACCAGCACTCCCGAGGGAGCGACCGACTACCTTGACGCCGACCTGAGAGAGCCCGGCCCGATCCTGGCGGGCGCCGCGCGGACCCTGGACTTCTCCCGGCCGGTTGCCATCATGCTGCTCGCGGTTCTCCAGCTCGTCGGCGGCGACCACGACCCGTATCAGGTCGTCGCCGACCTGCTGGCCGCGGTCCCGTCTGGCAGCTACCTGGTGCTGTCGCATCCGACGTCCGACGTTCAGCAGGACCAGGTCACGGCGATGGTCGCCCGCCTCAACGCCCTCGTGGCGGAGAAAGTCACCACTCGCGACCGGGATCAGGTCGCGCGCTTCTTCACCGGACTGGAGCCCGTCGAGCCGGGGCTCGTCAACGTGTCGGAGTGGCGGACCGACGCCGATACGCCGGCCGAACGGCCGGCTGCGCTCTGGGTGTGCATCGCACGGAAGCCCTGACGAGCACCAGGCGCAGCGGGCGCGTTCCCCCGAAGGTCATGCCCCGACGGAGCGTTCGCGCTGCAGGTAACCTGCCGTCATCCCGCCATCGACGAGCAGCGTGGTCCCGGTAATGAAGGCGGACTCCTGGCTTGCGTAGAACACTGCTGCCGCCGCGACGTCTCGCGCCTCGCCGACCCGGCCGACCGGCGGCACCGGCCACTCGCCGCTCTCGCCCCGGTCCTGTTCGCCAGGCGGCGCCATGTGCCGCATGCCGGGCCAGATGTCGCCGGGGCACAGAACGTTCGATCGCACGCCGTCTGCACCGGCGTCAAGAGCGAGCATCTTCCCCAGCATCACCACGGCCGCCTTCGTCACCGAGTAGAGACCTGTTGCCTGCTCGCCCCAGACCCCGGCGTCGGAGGAAACGTGGATCATGCATCCGTGACTGCGGGCGAGGTGCGGGTAGCTGTGCTGTGCATACAGCAGGTAGCCCCGGACGTTGACGCTCATCACCCGCTCGTAGTCGGCAAGCGGCGTGTCGATCAGCCGGGCAGTCACGCCGATTCCGGCGTTGTTCACCAGCACGTCCAGCCCGCCAAGGTGGCTCGCAGCGTCGGACACTGACGAGGCGACAGCGTCCGGGTCGGCGGCATCCGCGCCGACAAAGCGAGATCCGGCTCCGAGAGCATGCTCGGCACGGCCGCCAAGCTCGGCGTCACGGCCCGTGATGACTACCCGCGCGCCTTCAGCGAGGAACCGCTCAGCGATCGCGAACCCGAGACCTGTCGTGCCGCCCGTGACCAGCGCCCGTTTGCCCTGCAGCAAACCCATGGCCCGCCAGTGTAGATCGCGGTCCGATGCGGCCGGCAGCTACTCCTCGCCGATGTCCGCCAGGCTCTGGCGCAGCTCGGCAACCAGCGGATCCCCAGAGGGCAAGATGCGCTCCAGCCGGTCGACTGTGTCGCGCAGCAGTGCCCGGGCGTCGCCATACCGTCCCAGCCGGCTGTACACGTGTGCCAGCCCCGCGCGGCTTCGCAGTGTGTCCGGGTGCCGCGGGCCGAGTACCCGCTCGAACCCGGCCCAGGCCTGTTCGCAGGCCAGCTCAGCCGACGCTGTCTTGCCTGTCTCCTGGTACGCAACGGCCAGGTTGCTCCGCGCCTTCAGCGTGTCCAGGTGATCGGGTCCGAGGACGCGCTCGCGGTCGGCTACCACCCGTTTGTAGAGGGCGACTGCCTCTTTTGCGCGCCCGCCGGCCAGGCAGGAGTCGGCGAGTCCCTGGCGCGTAGTCATCGTTTGCGGGTGCCGGTCTCCCTGGGCGCGTTCCCGGTCGGCCAGCGTGCGCCGGTAGAGGGTGATCGCGTCGGAAGACTGACCGGCGGCCAGATAGGCCGCGGCCAGCTCGTCTCGCGCACCGAGTGCGTCGGGGTGCGCTGGCCCGCAGACCTGCTCGAACTGCGCAACGGCGGGTTCAAGGACAGAGATCGCAGCCGGGGACTGGAGCGCCGCGATCAATGCGTGGCCCAGGCGGCGCTGCGCCTCGAGCACGTCAATCTGCTCCGGCCCGAGCGTGGCGGTCAGCGTGTCCAGGACCCACTGGAACCACGGAATCGCGTCCTCGGCGTGAGCGGCCGCAAGGTAGGCGTCGGCCAGCCGCTGGCCCGCCAGCATCGTGTCCGGGTGACCGCCGCCGAGCAGGAGGTCGCCGGTTATGGCGAGGTCGAGCCAGTGCTCCACCGCCGCCTCGGTCAGGCCAGCGCGGTCGAGGCTGTCGCCCGCGCGGGCCAGCACCGGATGGCAGCTGTCCTCCCACAGCCGGTTTCCGGTGATCTGCCGGAGCGACGCCACGCAGGATCGCAGGCCGGAAGCAGGCCAGCCAGGCAGCTCCTCATCCGGCCAGGCCTGCAGAAGCGCGTCCGCGACCGCGCCCGCAGCCTGGTCCGGCATGCCTTCGGGCATCGCCGCCCGCACCGCCTGCTGCACAACCGGGCTGACCCGGATCGTCGGCGGGGCCGTCACGTGCTCGACGGTGAGCAGGCCGACCCGTTCCAGCGCTGTCAGCGCGGCGCGGAAGCGCTCACTGCCGGCCTGGACGTCTCCGCGAGCGTAGAAACCGACTGCCGCAGGAGCAGCAAGCACGGACTGGGGGATGCCGTGCCCGTCCAGCAGCGCGGCGAGGGCCAGCATCCGCTGGGCCGACCCTCCCGCTGCCATCTGGCCCGCGCATTCGAACGACAGCATCCATGTGATGGCAGCTGCCGGCGGTGCTGCGCCGCGCCACTCCGCCAGCTCGCCCCACCTGCGCAGGAACTGGGCGTGGTACTCGCGGCACGACAGCGGTGAGCTGGCGATGACACCGCTGGCCTGTGCCAGGGCGACTGGCTCGAAGCCCAGGTCACGGGCCAGCTCGATCGCGCCCTGACGCTTGTCCGGGTCGGCTGACAAACGCTCGCTCAGATAGCCGATGGCTTCACGCAGGCTGAACGCTGCGACCGGCACGACACGCATGGTGGGGGGGACGGCCGCAGCGTCGGCGGAGGTAACGATCACCCGGCCGGCCGGGCCGGCCGGCCATAGGTCATCGAGGTTCGCCGTGCCGGTCAGCCCATCGAGTACCACCAGCCACGAACGTTTAGTCTCACCGAGCCAGCTCAGGAACTGGGCAGCGACTGACTCGGAGCTGCCCGCCTGATCCCGGCCGGTCACGGTGGCCGTCGCCGCGGCGTAGCCGGACAGCACCGAGGCCCGGCTTGTGGCCTCGATCCAGACCAGCAGGTCCACTGCGCCTGCATGCCATAGCGACTCGGCGAATGCCGCGGCTAGCTGAGTCTTGCCCGTTGACCTCAGCCAGTCGTGCGGCTGAGCAGCAGCCACCGAGTCCGGAGCGACCGCCTGCGCCGCTGCCCGGCCGGGGATGAGCGCCACCCCGGCTCCGGGCGGCAGCACATCGTCAAGGCTCGGAGCGGTCTCAAACCTGGCCTGGAAGCCATCGGCCAGGGCCGGCACGGTCCCGGACCGGATCGGCCAGGACGGACGGCCAGCAGCCGTCCTCGCGGAAGGTACCGCGCTCCCGCGGCCTGCCGGCCCTGGGCCTCCCGCGCTCGCCGACGGCTTCGCGCCTGCCGACGGCGCTTCGTCCTGCGGCGGCACCGCGCTCGGCCTGCCGCGCGGCCCATCGCCCCGGTGCCTGGCGGCCGCCGGCCCGGCCTCGACCCGGCTCACAGTTCCTCGTTAAAGGCGAGCACCGGTGAAGTCCGGGTGAGTGTGTCCTTGCGGAAATAGGCCGGCCCAGTGATGCGCATGTAGGCAAACCCGATCACCCCGGCCGCCGCGGACAGCGCGGCGATGATGAAGACCCCGCCGATCTGCCAGTGGAGGCCCGGAACCGTCCAGCTGGTGTAGCTGTTCGACGCCACCCAGTCGCTCTGCAGGCTGTAGAAGCCAGCCGCGTACATGATGAGGCCGCCCAGCCCGGGCAGGATGCCGCGCATCCAGAGAGTCCGGCCGCTGCGGGTCAGCGTGCGGCGGTAGTACCAGACGCAGGAGAACGCGGTCAGCCCGTAGTAGAACGCGATGTACAGGCCGATTGCGGTGACCGCGTCGGCGATCGGGTTGCCGCCGGAGAGGTAGTTCAGCGGGATGTACAGGGCGATTGAGATCGCGCCCATCACGACCGTCGAGACGGTCGGGGTCAGGTACCTCGGGTGGATCTTGGCGAACGACTCGGGCAGCGCCCCGTAGGCAGCCATCGACAGCGTGGTGCGTGCGGTCGGCAGGATCGTGGTCTGGGTCGAGGCGGCGGCCGAGCTGAGCACCATGAGGATCAGCAGCCGGGACAAGACCGTGCCGAGCCCTGAGGTCCCGAAGATGGCGCCGCCGAGGACAGACAGCACGTCGAACTGATGCGCGGTATTAAGGAGCCCGATGCCCGTGTTGCCGACGCCGGCGAACGCCTGCACCGAGATGATCACCGTCACGTAGGTGACGAGCAGCAGGACCGTGGAGATGATCCCGGCTTTGCCTGGCGTCCGCGACTTGTCCGCGGTCTCCTCGTTGACCGAGAGGGCAGTGTCCCACCCCCAGTAGATGAAGAGCATCAGGATGAGCCCGGACACGAAGGGCGAGAACGGCAGCTGCGACGGCGACAGCCAGCTGAGGTTCACGTGCAGCGACGTCGATGGTGGATGGCTTCCGTACACCCGTACCAGCGCCGTGACCGACATGACGAGCAGCATGACGATCTCGACAGTCAGCAGCGCCTGCTGGATCCTGGCCGAGACCTCGATTCCGCGGTAGCAGATGTAGGTCATGGCCAGAATCCACAAGACGCCGATCAGCAGCACCCAGCCGCTCGAGGCGTCCTTGCCGATCGCGCTGTTCGGTCCCTGGACGAGGAAGAACACGTACTGCCCGGCCACCTGGGCGAGGCTTGCCATCACCAGCACGTCGGCCGCCACGACACCCCAGCCGCCGGCCCAGCCGGTTTTAGGGCCGAACGCCCGTGCCGCCCAGATGAACGTGGTTCCGCAGTCGGGGTCGGCCTTGTTCAGCTCGCTGAAGCCGATCGAGCAGAGGAGCATCGGCACGAATGCCAGCGCGGCCAGGAGCGGGGCCTTCAGCCCGACGGCGGCCACCACGAAGAACAGCGTCGCGGCGAGGCTGTAGGCCGGGGCGGTCGAGGCGACGCCCATGACCACGCTGGATACCAGGCCAAGAGCGCCCGTCTTGAGACCCTTGTCGCGCGACTCCTCTACTGGCCGCAAACCAGGACTAAAGATAGCCATGGTTCACATTCCCCCCTCTGTGACCCATTCATGCAATTCCGGGAGGGGTGCCTTGGACACGCGCGCCCGGAATCAGTGCGGACGACTTTAACCCGAGTAACCCCTTCTCGCCCGCGAAACCCGATTTACCGTTCGAAATCTGAAGTGAGTTTCCATCAACGACAATCCGTAGTGGAAATAAAAGATCTACAGGCCGCCGGCCTGACGGTTCAGCTTGCGCGACCAGACTCGCGACTCGATTCGCGCGGTCCGCGGACGGCGATCAGCACCAGCGCGGCGGCTACGACCAGGCAGGCGCAGATCGCACCGCCACGGTCGTGCGGCGGCCGGGCGGGCCAGACCCAGGGGGTCACCGAGCGGTGGGCCAGAGCCCCCTCGATGATCAGCAGGTAGACCATCGGCCCGACCCACCCGAATGCGCCGCCGAGTACGGCGGCGGACAGCAGGCCGATTCCGGTCATACCGCCGAGGTCGCGAAGCAGGGCGAGAGTCCCTCCCGGCATCCTGCCCGCTGCCGCCCCGGCCGCGAGTATGCCGAACGCGATGGCGGTGAGCGCGACCGCCGCGCCGAGCCGCAGCCAGGGCAGCCACCGACCGGCGGCCCGTTCCGGCTCGCCGAATGGCCCGTAGCTGGCCACCGCGATCACCGCTGCGGCCCCGGTCTGGATCGTCAGCGGGATGAACTCCCGGGCGGCCGGACCTCCGGCGATGTTCCAGCGCCAGTGCAGAGCGGCCCACAGCACCGCACCCAGCCCGGCCAGCAGCGCCAGCGCCACTGGTACCCGGCGGCTGACAAGGTACAGCCGCACCAGCCGGCACCCGGCGGCCGCCCGCTGTCGCCGGGCCCCGGCTGCCCGGGCCGGCACGGTGCCGGGGGCGGGCCGGTGCAGGCCTGCGGTGGTCACGGGAGGTCTCTCAAGGCGACCCGGCCGGCCCGCACCCCAGCCAGATGGCCGGCGAGCCACGCGCGCCGGGCCGTCGCGGGCATCGCGGCGAGGCGACCGGCTGCCGCGTAGACCGCGCCGGTCGATGGTCCCGGCCCGCACCCTGTCTTCGTGTCAGCCGGACATCCAGCCGACACGGGTCCTGCGAAGTTCTCAGCGCTGGCCATCAGCCCCGGCTGTGCGGCGAACGGTATCCCGGCACCCCGTAGCAGCACAGCCCCGACGGCCTGCTGCGCCGGGCGGCCGGCGCCCTGGCCCGCACCCACGAAGGACTGGGCGAACAGCAGCCGGATCCAGCCGATGAACTGGTTCGCGGCGACCGGCCCCGCGCAAAATCCGCACGGTCCCGGCAGGTTGAGCTGGCCGAGCGACAAGTGGAGTACCGTCGGGTGGCCGCCCATCGTGATCACCAAGGATCCGCCGGCGTATGCCGCGGGGACCTGGGTGGCACGCACCGGCGCGCCGGGCAGGCCGGCCACCTCGGCGAGCACCGGCGCGAGAGCGGCGGTCACGTCCGGCAGCCATCGGCGGTAGGCCGGGTTCAGGCACACTGCGACCCCTGCGGCGCGGCCGCAGGCGGGGGTGTAGCTGATCGGCGTGTCGCTCGAGGAGTCATGCAGGGCAGGAATGACGACGCCGTGCGCCGTTACGTCGGCGGTGCGGACAAGCCCGACGGCGGTACCCGCGAGCGTCAGGCCGGCCAGCGTGACCGCGGCGGCGCCCAGGCGAAGCCGCCGGCCGCCTGCCCTGCCGGGCAGGCCGGTCAGGCCCAGAGCCGCCATGGCGATCCCGGCGAGGAACATCATCCGGGCGATCGGCAGGTCCGGCAGCCAGCGGTAAAAGATGCCAGCATCGGTCAGCGCGCTGCCGTCGAAGTTGCCGTTCGAGTTGGTCGGCAGAATCAGCGCCCACCCGCTGGCATGGCTGAACCCAATCTGGAACGACAGGTACATCGCTATGGCCGCGCCGAACGCCGCTACTGCCGCGGCGAACCGGCTCGGCCAGTAGGCCCCGACGGCGAACCCGGCCGCGCTGAACGCGATCACCGCCGTCGCCCCGACGGCCACCCACCACCACGGTGGCGTGCCGCCGACGCCCTCGCGGGCGTAGCTGGCAAACATGACGCACGCGAACAGCAGGTAGGCGGCCACCGCCCAGATGGCCGTCGCGGCCCAGGTCACGAGCTGGGCCGCCCACCGCGGCCGAGCGGTCGCGGTCACCAGGTCGGCCAGGCCGCGCCGGGCGTCCCGTGATCCCATCCAGGCCGCCACGCCGGCCACGAACGGCCCGCAGTCGGAGATCGTGTGCCCCTGGCCCATGTTCCAGAACGTGCGCACCCCGTACAGCGGCGCCGTCGCGGTGCTGGGCCGGTAGGAGTCGAACCAGAAGAGCGCGGCGATCAGCGGCAGGATCCACGGCATCGCGCTGCGGAGCAGCTCTACCCGCAGCAGCCGGGCGCCTCGCGGGACCGCCCAGGTAACACGTGGCGACCGATGCCGGACTGGCGTGCTGGTCGCGGCGGTCATCACGCCGCCGCCCCGGCAGACCGGTGCGCCGCGAGGACCGCACTGTAGCCGCGCTCCAGCGGCGCGTCGCCCGCCGCGCCGGAGCCCTCGCCACCGGCGGCCAGCTCGTCCGGCGTGCCGTGGAACACGATCTGCCCGGCATCCATCAGCGCGACCTGGCTGCACGCGGCGCCGACGTCCTCGACCAGGTGCGTCGAGACGATGACGGTCGCCCGCTGGCCGAGGTCGCGCAGCAGGGCCCGGAACGCCACTCGCTGCTCGGGGTCAAGACCGGCGGTCGGCTCGTCCAGCAGCAGCAGTTCAGGCTCGTTGACGATGGCCTGCGCGATCCCGGCCCGGCGCAGCATCCCGCCGGACAGGGTGCGGAGCTTAGCCCGCGCCCTGCCGCCAAGCTCAACCCGCTCGATCGCGGTGGCCACCGCCTGCGGCACCCGGCCCGGCGGCATCTCCTTCAGTAGCGCGAAGTACTCGACGAACTCGGCCACTGTGAAACCCGGGTAGTAGCCCAGGTTCTGCGGCAGGTAGCCGAGCCGGCGCCGGATCTCTCGCCGCGGCCCGTATCCGGCCGGGTCACGGCCGAGCAGCCGCACGCTGCCGGAGCTCGGCGGGATCAGCGTGGCCATCATCCGCAGCAGCGTGGTCTTGCCCGCGCCGTTCGGGCCCAGCAGCCCGAGCACACCAGGGCCGGTCTCCAGGCTTACGCCGGCGACAGCGAAGGTACGGCCGAACCGCTTGGTCACCTCGCCGATCTCAACATTCATGACGTGCCTTTCTGAAGGCGGGTGGCAAACCACGCAACAGCAGCGCAGGCGGTCGCAACAAGCAGGTAGGGGAGGAGCAGAGCCGAACTGGTGACCGCCGCGGTCACGTGGCCGGCGGCCGAGCGCGCCGACAGCACGGTGATCGCCCAGGCAGTCAGGCCCGCTGCGACGCCGGCGTTCGCCGACCGGGCGACTATCGCCACCGCCAGGGCCAGCGTCGACACCGCCGTCATCGGGATCAGCCAGCCGAAGGTGACAGCTGACGCAGTCCCCGACGCCGCCGACGCGGCCACGCCGAGGACTGCGTTGAGCGCGAACACGACCAGCACCCGGACCAGCAGCACCATCCGGTCGCTGACGGCCATGCTCTGCGACAGCTCCCAGGCCGGGTCTACGCCCGGCCCGTACGCGTAGGCGATACCCGCGGCCGCGACCGCCGGAGCAAGCAAGGCCGCGAACGGCACACTGGTTCCGAGAGTCACGAACGCGCCAGCCGCGAGCACGACCGCGCTGGCGATGATCCAGCCGAGCAGCAGCGACGGCGTGGTCACCAGCGCCCGCGCCAGGCCAGGCGAGCGCAGCGCCCGGCCGGCTAGGCGCTCTGCCAGGCCAGGGCGGCGACGCCACACCTGCGCGGCCACCCCGAGCCACACCCGATCCAGGTCCACGTCCCGGCGCAGGTCGGCCCGGACTGGAGCCGGCCGGCCGGTGCGGTCGCCAGTCATGTCGTGGCCAAAGATCACCGTCCGCCTCCTTCGCGCACCGGCTGGACCAGCACCGCACGCATGAGCTGCCGGACCCGGTGCGCGCGGCTTTTCACCGTGCCCTCGGGAACGCCCATCGCTCCGGCCACTTCCGCGACCGTGCGGTCCTGCACGTACATCAGCTGCCAGACCTGCTGCGTGGCGCTGTCCTCTGGGCCGAGCGCCCGGACCGCCGCGGCGAGTTCTGCGCGGGCCAGGGCGGCCTCCGCCGGATCATCCGCGTACCGCCCGCTGTGATCGGCTAGGGCCGCCAGCGGCAATCCGTCCGGGCCGCGCCGTCGCAGCCATAGCGCCGCCTGGCGCCGGGTGATCCCCCACAGCCAGCCGCCCGGCGAGCCCTGAGGCCGGTAACCTTGCGCCCCGCGCCACGCCGCGAGGAAGCTTTCCTGCAGCACATCCTCGACATCCGCCGCTGGCAGGATGCGGCGCAGCCGGGCTGCGAGCCAGGGCGCATGCCGCGCGAACAGCTCCCGCAGCGCGGTATCGTCACCCGTCGCCATCGCGGCGATCAGCTCGTCGTCATCCATCGCTTCTCTATTGCGTTCCGGCCGTAACAGGTTCACTGATGCGAGGGTGTGACGCAATGGCCGCTGGAAGGCAACTACAGACGTGACCGAGATAGCAGCGCCGATGGGTCGGGCGGGCGGCATAAGAGCGCGGGGCGGCGATGACGGCGCTCCGACCGAGTTCGAGCGGGTGTACCGGGCCAACGTGGCGGCGGTCACGGCCTACTTCGCCCGTCGGAGCACCGATCCGCACCTGGTCGCCGACCTCACCGCGGAGACGTTCGTGACGGCGATTACCAGCTTCGGGTCTTTTGATCCGGGCCGGGGCACGGCGAGAGCCTGGGTGTTCGGGATCGCCCGGCACGTGTACGCCGCGCATTGCGAGGCCTACGGCCAGCAGCAGAGCCGGCTGGCGCGGCTGGCAGGCCGGCGTGACCTGGAGCCGGACCATGTGGGGGAGCTGCTTGACCGCATCGATGCCGAGCGGGCGGGCCGTCACCTGGTCACCGGGCTCGGCCTGCTCTCGGCCCGGGACCGCCAGGTGGTCGAGCTGGTGGACCTGGCCAGCCTGCGCCCGAAGGAGGCGGCGGCGGTGCTCGGGATCACGCCGGGCGCAGTGCGGATGCGGCTGATGCGGGCCCGCTCCCAGCTGCGCAGTCACGCGGTAACCAATCAGTCAGAGCAGAGGCGATGAGGATGACTAAGTTTGCCGATCAGCTGTTCGAGGATCTGATGCGAGAGCACGGGCAGGCGCTGGACGGTGTCAGGCCGGTGGCGCAGCGAAGCCGCCGCGTCGCCACCCGCCGGGTGATGGTGGCAGGCAGCGGTGCGCTGGCCGTCGTCGGGTCGGTCGCCGGCGTCCTGGTGGCGGGCGGCGGAACGCCGGCCGTGCCGGTCGCAGGCAGACACCTGGCGCCGCTGGTGAGGAACGGGACCCAGGCCTACGCCGTGCGGAAGAACCCCGGCGGCACGATCACGCTGGCGGTCTACGAGACGTCTGGGATAGCCAAGGCCAACGCCCGGCTGCGTCAGATGAGCGAGGACCAGGTGGTCGTGGTGCCGGTGGAGGCGGGCTGCCCGAGCCTGCCGCCGCCCGCGGTGCCGGCCGAGGGCGTGACGATCACCACCGGGGCATCCGGCTCGGTCACCGTGAACGCTCAGGGAATCCCGGCCGGGGACATCCTCGTGGTCGGCGTCCAGACAAGCGGGGCTACCACGACCACGGTCGGAGCCCTGAGCTCGCCGCCGGCCCCCGCCTGCATCAGCCCGGGACCGTCAGCCAGCGGGTGAATTACCCGATCGGACGACGAGCGCCCGGCGATGGTCTCCGCCATCGCCGGGCGCTGTTTCTCGTCAGCTGAGATTGCGTGCGGCGAGGCGGCTTCAGGGCCGCACTGAGTCCAGGCAGTAAACTCGCTCTGCCGGGTCGCGCCTAGCCTGCATATCTCCAGGTAGCGATGTGTCCGGCAAACATCTGGCGGCACCACAGCCGGATGGAGCCGACTGGGGGGAGTAGGTAGGCGGCGGGTTCTGAACCCGCAACCCGACTCCGCCATGCCGGGCGGCTCGTGGCTAGCCTGAAGCACAAGCGAGCGAGAGCTGAGCAGACCATGGTGGGGTGCAGTGAGGGATCTTGCCGGGATTCCTGACCTCTAGCCACACTCGCGCTCGTAGCCGTACTGTCGCAGCGCCCGGCACCGAGTCCGCCCAGGGCGCTCGGCCGCTAGCGTGCCGGTGGCAGCGTGGTGACATTGTCGCCACAGCCATTCTTCTCGTGCTTCCGGCCCTGGTTTTCGGCCTTCCTGCGCTGCTCGGGCACTCCGTCGTTCCGGGCGACGACCTCCTGCAGAACTACCCCTTGCGGGTGCTTGCCGGGCGCCAGCTTGCGGCGGGCCATCTGCCGTTGTTCGACCCGTATATCTGGAGCGGGGCGCCGCTGCTGGCCGACTGGAATGCCGGCGCGGCCTACCCGCTCACCCTGCTGTTCGCCGTCTTGCCTGGCGTTGCCGCGTGGGCGCTCAACCTGATCGGCACCTACGTAGTCGCTGGCCTCGGCATGTTCTGGTTCCTGCGGGCGCAGCGGCTGGGGACCCTGGCTAGCTTCCTCGGGGCCCTGACCTTCGCCTTCGCCGGAGCTATGCCAGCCCAGGTGGGTCACTTCGGCCTCGTCGCCGGCCTGAGCTGGGTGCCGCTCGAGCTGCTGGCCGTATTCCGGCTCACCGAGCAGCGGAGCACCGCGTCCATCCTGCGGTGGGTCTGCGTTCTCGCTGTGGCCTTCGGGCTCACGATCCTCGCAGGCGAGCCGCGGGCCATCGACGACGCGGCCGTGATCGTTCTGATTTACGCTGCCTGGCGGGTTGGGCGCCTGGGGCGCAACTCGGGACCGGCGGCTATCTGGATCATCGCCGGCCTTGGACTCGGTGCCTGCCTGGGCGCGGTCCAGTGGCTGCCTGGACTGTCCGCTGTGAGCACATCCCAGCGCGCGGCAAGCTCGTGGGCGCTGTACACGTCCGGCTCGCTGCCGCCGAAATGGCTGCTGATGCTCTTTGTGCCGGATGTGCTTGGCGGCTCGGGCTCCTTCGGTCAGCCGCCGTTCCTGCCCAACTACAACCTGGCCGAAGTGACGAGTTATGTCGGCATCCTGCCGCTCGTGGCCGCGATGGTGCTGCTAGGCCGCCTGAGACTGCGATCGCGCCCGCCTGAGTGGCTCGTCTGGTATCTCGTCGCCCTGGCCGGGATCGTCTGCGCCCTGGGCGGCAATACCCCGCTGGGACACTTGCTCGTACACCTGCCGCTGTTCGGTAATCAGCGGCTCCAGAGCCGCAACATCGCCGTGCTGGACCTAGCGCTGGCCGTCCTGCTCGCCTACTGGGTTGACGACCCGTTCGGCGCCAGGAGCCCAGGCGCCAGGAGCTCAGGCGCCGAGAGCACAGTCGGCGAGCAGCCCAGCCGACGGCGTGAAGCGCTGCAGACCGGGCTCGGCCTGCTCCCGCCGCTGGCGGTGCTCGTCGTCATAGCGGTGGGCGTTACCTGGCCTGCACAGCTGATCAGCTGGCTGGGGGTGAGCGGCGCCGCCGGCACCAGTCTGCGGCTCGTGCCGGGGCTAGGGCCATACGCGCTCTTCGCCATCCTGGCAGCCGGGCTGGTGGTTTCCGGACAGCGCCTGCGCCTGTACCCGAGGCTGTGGCCGCGCTTGCTAGCCGGCTTCGTCGCAGCAGACATCGTGGTCTTCACGGTGTTTGCGGTCGTAGCCGTCGCGGCTGGCAGTGGAGCGACCGCCGCCGCCCCGGCGGCGGCTGCCCCGGCTGTGGCGCCTGCTGCTAGTCATGTGAGCGCGAGACCGGCTGCAGCGGGACAAGCAGGAAGCCTTCGCCCGATCGCGGCCCTGGGTTACCAGGGACGTTATGTGATCTACGATCCCGGGCTGCTGAATGAAGGCGAGCTTGCTGTCCTCCAGGCTCCTGACATCAACGTGCTCAGCTCAACGCCGTCCGCTCAGGGCTACTCCTCGCTCGTCGATGGCCGGTACGCGGCAGCTACCGGCTCGCACAGCGCGACCGGCGAGGGCCAGGACGTGCTGGCTCCCGGCGCGGTAGCGAACGGGACGCTGGCCAGGCTGGACACGTCGGTGCTGCTCACCATGCCGCAGTACCTCGTCACATCGGCCCGCGGTGGGACCACTCCCGGACCGGGCGGGACCGGCGGACGCGACATCGCGGCCGGCCAGCATGCCGCCTGGCTCCTGGGCGCCCCTCTCGACGTGGCTAAGGTAGAGATACCCGACTCAGCCGCCGCAGCGGACGCAGCCGGCGGCGCCCAGATCGGCCTGATAGCGCCAGGCGGCTCGACAAGCTGGCTCCTGGCCACCGCCGTCGGCGGCTCAGCACTTGACGTGACCCTGCGGACGCCGATGTCGGCAGTTGCGGTCATCGGCCGCGCCGGCGGTCAGCCGTCCCGGCTCGGCCCGCCCACGATCGTCACAGCGAGCGGCGGGACATACACGGCCAACGGCCAGCTGCAGAACGCGCTGCTACCCCCGCAGTGGGGTTATGCCGGCAGCGATGGCTCATTCGGCGTGTTTGTGAACCATGACGCCCGCGGGGTGCTCTCCCTGGCGGGGCTGGGCGGCCGAACTACGGCCGGCGCCTCGGTGACCGCCATCAGTGGTCCGGCGGATGAGCCCACCGTTGTCGCTGTCCGGTCTCCGGCCGGCGTGCGCGTCATCCGCTCGGTGGCAGCCATTCCCGGCTGGACCGCCAGCTGGCGTCCACAGCATGGCCCGCCAACGGCACTGACCGTCGACCGGGCGGGTGTCATCCAGTCCGTGGCTGTTCCCGCTGGTAGCGGGATCGTGACCTTCAGCTACAGCTCGCCCGGTCTGCGCACCGGCCTGGCGCTCTCGGCTGCGGGTCTGGCGCTCATCCTTGCCCTGCTTCTGGTCGCCCGCTGGCGTGGCCGCAGATCTAGTCCTCCAGGCGACCACCAGGAGAACGGACATGCCGGGCACGGACGGCCTCCGCGGCTGCGGCCGAACCGAGGCTGAGGCTCTGTTCCGCAGCTGAG
>Ga0335075_10004528_pt1 | contig 21727 bp, 24 predicted proteins | sample Lox_Sample_24_FD_206723 | JGI IMG/M metagenome (GOLD analysis project Ga0335075, IMG submission 206723) | Soil microbial communities from Loxahatchee National Wildlife Refuge, Florida, United States - Lox_Sample_2.4 | ecosystem: Environmental > Terrestrial > Soil > Wetlands | place: USA...
GATGTGATTGAACATCACTCGCATCCTGCTGGCGCCGATGGCGCGCGCGGCCTCGACATATTCCAGCCCGCGCACCGACAGCACCGCGCCGCGCACCAGCCGCGCGAAACGCGGCCAGCCGGACAGGCCCATGATGACGATCAAATTGGTGAGCGACGGTCCGAGCACCGCGACGATCGAGATGACGAGCAGGATCACCGGGAAGGCGAGCTGCATGTCGATGAGGCGCAGGATGATCGCATCGGTGCGGCCGCCGATGAAGCCGCCCACGAGACCGGCGACCACGCCGATGATCAGCGAAACCGCCAGCGCCATGAGGCTGACCAGGAGCGTGACGCGCGCGCCATGAATGATGCGCGAGAGGATGTCGCGACCGAGATGATCGGTGCCGAGGAAATGCCCCTCGATGCCGCGCTCCATGAAGGAGGGCGGTTTGAGCCGCATGACGAGTTCCTGAAGATACGGGTCGTGCGGCGCAAGCAGTGTCGGAAACAGGGCGCACAGCAGGGCGAGCACGAGAAGCGCCATGCTGACCAGCGTCGCCTTCTTGGCGAACAGGCGGCGCGACACCATCGCCCACGGTCCTTCCGCCCGCTGTGAAGGCGCCGGTGCATTGTCGCTGGCGGGAGACACGGTCATCGAGGCCTCACCGGTAGCCGATGCGCGGATCGAGCGCCGCGTAAAGCAGGTCGACGATCAGGTTCACGACGACGAAGATCAGCGCGAAGAGGAAGACGACTGCCTGCACGACCGGGAAGTCGCGCTGATAGATGGCCTGCACCGCGAGGCGGCCGACGCCCGGCCAGGCGAACACCGTTTCGGTGACAACGACGCCGCCGAGCAAGAAGCCGATCTGCAGGCCGATGACGGTGAGCACCGGAATGAAAGCGTTGCGCAGCGCGTGCAACCAGATGACCTTGCTCTCGGCAAGCCCCTTGGCGCGCGCCGTGCGAATATAATCCTGGCCAAGCACGTCGAGCATGCAGGAGCGCGTCACGCGCGCGATGAGCGCGACGATCTGCAGGCCGAGCGTGGTCGCGGGAAGCACGAGATGCGCCCAGGTGCCGCGGCCGCCGGTCGGAAACCAGCGCAGCCACACGGCGAAGAACAGGATCGACAGGATGCCGAGATAGAAGGACGGCACAGCCTGGCCGAGCAAGGTGACGGCGCGCACGCCGGAATCGGTCAGCGAGTTGCGGCGGTAGGCGGAGAGCACGCCGGCCGGAATGCCGATGGCGATGGCGATCAGCATCGCCGCGACCGCAAGCTCCGTGGTCGCGCCCATGCGCTCCATCACCAGCTTGAATGCCGGTTCCTGGAAGCGGATCGACATGCCAAAATCACCCTGCATCATGTGCAGGGCAAACCGGAAGAACTGCGTCCAGATCGGCAGGTCGAGGCCATGCAGCTTGCGAAACTCCTCGCGTGCCGATTCCGGCGCGTCCGACGGGATCGCGAGGTCCGTCGGGTCGCCGGTCAACCGCGTCAGCATGAAGGTGGCGACGAGGATGCCGAGGAGGACGGGGACCGTCAGGATGAGCCGTTTGGCGAGATAGCGGAGCATGGGTCTCTATCGCGCTGCCGTCGCAATCACGCGACGGCGCTGTTGGACGTCGCGCCGCCCGTACGGCAAGGAAATCCACGCGATTTCAATGGCATGACCGAATCGACGGCTCCCCGTGAGAGATTTCCTGGATCAAGAAAATCTCTAAACATCATTGATCCTTTCATGCTAATCGTGAATATGCAACGGAAATCTTCACTGGCGCAAACGAGTGCGCACGCACCTGAAGTGAAGCCATATCGCGACGGGAGGGACGGGTGACAAAGCCGGCGGATGACAAGCAAAGCGAGCCGCTTCCAGTGGGGCTCGAGCGCGACTTCGATTTCATGATGGGTCACGCCGGCATCGAGGTGATGGAGGATCGAAGAACGGGCGCAGTCCATGTCTATCGCGACCTGATGCGCGCCGTGGCGCTGGTGCACACCACGCGATCGCCGGGGCAATGGACGGCGCACGCCTACAGCGTCGAGACCGTCACGCGCGCCAAGGATGAACCGCGATGAGAGAGCCGCATCTCCTTTCCATCGCCGAGGCCGGCAAGGCGCTGCGCGCCGGCGAGATCAGCTCGGTCGAGCTCACACAGGCGGCGCTCGCGCGCATCGACGCGCTCGATCCGGTGCTGAGGTCCTTCATCCTCGTCACCCGCGAGCGCGCGCTCGACGAGGCGCGTGCCGCCGAGAAGGAACTGGCGGCCGGTCGCGACCGGGGTCCGTTGCATGGCATCCCTTATGGCCTCAAGGATATTTACGATGTCGCGGGCCTTGCGACGACCGGGCATTCGCGCGTCTGTCTCGACAACATCGCGAGCGAGGACAGCGCCGTCCAGGCAAGGCTGCGCGAAGGCGGCGCCGTGCTGCTCGGCAAACAGGCCACGCACGAGTTCGCGCTCGGTGGTCCGAGTCCCGAGCTGCCTTTTCCAATCGCGCGCAATCCGTGGAACCCGGAACACTTCACCGGCGGCTCGTCGTCGGGCAGCGCAGCCGCCGTGGCCGGCGGCATCGTGCGCATGTCGATGGGGTCGGACACTGGCGGTTCGATTCGCCTGCCGGCGTCCTACTGCTCGATCGTCGGCCTGAAACCGACAACCGGACTGATCTCGCGCCGCGGCGTTTACCCGCTCGCCTATTCGCTCGACCATTGCGGGCCACTGTCGGCCAGCGTGCTCGACACCGCGCTGACGGTGAATGTCATCGCCGGCTTCGATCCGCTCGATCCGGCGAGCGTCGAACGGCCACGGGAGGATTTTTCCTCCGGCATCGGCAAGAGCATCAGGGGTCTCAGGATCGGCTACGCGCGCGATGTCATCACCAACATAGAGGGCCATTCGCCTGAGCTGGTGGCCGCGATCGATCAGGCCGCCGAGACGTTTCGTTCGCTCGGCGCCAGCGTCGATGATGTAAAGCTGCCGCCGCTGGAGCTCTTCGGGGCGGTCGCGCTCATCGTGATGACCAGCGAGGCGTTCACCATCCATGAGACGAACCTGCGCACGCGGCCTCAGGACTACGGCAAGATCTTCTACCAGCGCGTCGTGCCGGGAGCCGGCATCACGGCGTCCGATCTGACCCAGGCGTTCAGGTTGCGCCGCGAACTGGCGCTGACGCTGGAGCGCGATGTTTTCTCGCGCTTCGATGCTGTCCTGACATCCAGCGGGATCATACCCGCGCCGCGTATCGCCGACTTTTCCGCCGACTGGCCGCCGCCCTCCTTGCCCGCCGCCGCGCCGACCTTCGTCGCCAGCGCGACCGGTCACCCGGCACTGTCCGTGCCCGCCGGGTTCACGCCGTCGGGCCTGCCGCTCGGTCTGCAACTGATTGGCCGCTACTTCGACGAAGCGACCCTGTTCCAGCTCGGCCATGCCTTTGAGGCTGCGGCGGGCGTATCGAGCGTCAGACCTGGTGAGGTTCGATCGTGAGCCGCCGTGGTGGGTGGCTCAGCCTTCATAAGCCTTGGCGGCGCGCTCCAGCAGGCGCGGATCGGCAAATTTCCCGGCGAAAGCCGCGAAGGCCTTGGTCGGTCCTTGCCACCGCAACTCGTCGACGTCGTCAAATGCGGGAGCATCGGCGCGAAGGGTGGCGAGCGTCTTGAACAAAAGCGCGAGCTTCTGCCGCTCGCCGAGCGCATCGGCGGGAAAATCTTCGAGCGGGCCGTAGCGGTGAAGCAGTCGGGCGGCTGAGACGCGGCCGATCCCGTCCAGCCCCGGATAGCCATCGGCGGCATCGCCGACAAGCGCGAGGAAATCAGGGATCAGAACGGGGTCCACGCCGAACTTCTCACGCACGCCGGCTTCGTCGCGGATCGTCTTGGTCTTGCGATCGACCTGGACGACACGATCACCCCGCACACACTGCGCCAGATCCTTGTCGGGCGTCCAGATGCACACCTTCTCGACACTGCTGTCGGCCGCTGCCTTGAACGCGGCAGCGGCGAGCGCATCATCGGCCTCGAACTCGACCATCGGCCAGACCTTCACGCCCATCGCGGCAAGCGCGTCCTCGAGCGGATGGAACTGCGACCAGAGCGCCGGGTCGATGCCGTCGCTGGTCTTGTAGCCGGGCCAGAGCCGATTGCGGAACGACTCGATGACGTGATCGGTCGCCACGCCGATATGCGTCGCGCCGCCCTCGATCATCTCAAGCACGGTGTGCAGCACGCCTGCGGCGGCGCCGAACCGCTTGTCCTTGCCGTCGTTGAAGCGGCGCTGGCCGTAGAAATGGCGGAACAGTTCGTATGTGCCGTCGACGAGATGAACGATCATGGGAGGGCAAGAAACCGGGCAATCTGGAGCGGCACGCCTGTCACCGTGCGCCCGCGTCCGCCCGAGTGTCAAGCATGCGGCCTGAGCGACGAGTCCGCTGCCAATGTGACGAGGTGGATTCAGCGGCTATTTTGCTAAATCACCATGAAGTCGGCGGCGTTCACCACCGGCTTGTTCAGCAGTGTGGCGAAGTGGATGGCGACCGCAGCACCGGAGCCGTCGCTGTCATAGAACAGCTGGCCGCTCGTCTTGTTGTAGATGATGCGGTCGTCGGCTGCCTTGGTCGCCGTCGACAACGCAAAGGCGCCAGGCTTCAGAGCGCCGACCAGGCCCACCTTGGTAAAGACCGCATTCTCCAGCCGGATCGTGTCGTTGCCGATATTGAAGTCGCTGATTCTGTCGACATTGGTGGTCTTGTTGAGCGCGGTGTTAAAGACGAAGAAGTCGCTGCCGGGGCCACCTTTCAGCAAGTCGTTGCCTCCACCGCCATTCAACGTGTCGGCAAACTTGGAGCCGGTGATGAAATCGTTGCCGGTCGCGCCACGCACCTCGCCGATGTTGGTTGCCGAGGTCAGGCCGGTGAGATCGATGGTGTTGACGGTGGCGTCGCCAAGAATGCCTTTGCCGTTGCCGACCCACTGTTCGATCGAGGCGGTCGCGGCCTTGAAGTTCTTCAGCGTGACCGCCGCCAAACCTGTGACCTCGATCTTGTCGGTGCCGGCGCCGCCCGCGAACGTGTCGCCAAGCGCTTCGGCGCCGGTAATCAAGAAGGTGTCGTTGCCATCGCCGCCAAACAGTTTGTCGATACCCGTGCCGCCCCTGATCTGGTCGTTGCCGACGCCGCCGTTAAGCGTGTCGTTGCCTGCGCCGCCTCGCATGTCGTCGATCAACGCGTCGCCGACGATCACGTCGTTCCCGCCGTCGCCAATCGACCGACGCCCGAAGGAGAAGACTTCGCCTTTGGCGTCGTTCGCGGTCGTGTTCGTGTGGAACGCCGCAATCCGGCCGATACCGAAATCGGCGAGCGCGGCATCCTGGACGTTGTTTCGAGCTGGCTGCCCGGCATCGATGAAAGCTGCGTCCGACAGCACACCGCGTGTCGGATCGTAGATACGAAGCAGCGTGTCGTCGTCCTGAAACCCGAATGCGAGAGCCGCCGCGGAACCGCCCACAACCCCGCCGATGTAATCACGGGTGTATGCGATCGCCAGGAGCCCGTTGCTCAGGCGCGCGACATGGGGCTGCAATTCGGCATAGTCCACATCGGCGGGACCGGGGTTCGAGACATTGACACGGGCGCCGACCGTACCAGTTGAGCTGCAGGTCGCGAGCACGATATTGCTATCCGCTCCGTTGTCCCCATAGGCTATGGCGAAGCCCCCTCCCGCCATGCTGGCGATGCTGACATCCTGAAAAATGGTTTCCGTGTCCGCGAGTTTCGTGGGCGCAAGCCGCGTCGCGCCGGTGTTCTCGTAGACGGCATACCAGACTTCGGTCAGCCCGGCGCGCGTGGCGCTCCAGGCGACGGCATAGCCGCCGCCATCCAGGCCGGTTACGCTCGGGCGCTCGTCGACCGCACCCGAGTCGAGCGTGAAGACATTCTGCACGGTCGGATTCTGCGGGATGCCAATCACGACGTTGTCGTTCTCGACGCGCGCCAGAATGTAGTTTCCGTTGGAGAGCGCTGCGACGTCAGGATCGCGGCCATTCAGCGAAATGAAGTCCTCCGCCAGCACCTGGTTGCCATTCGGGTCGCGGATGGATCTGTTGAGATTGCCGTCGCCGCGGTCGACCACCACCACGATGTTGCCATTCGTCAGCTCGGTGAGCGATGAAAGCGTGCCGTCGAAGTTCAGGTGGCCGCCGCCGTCCGTGCCATTGGCATTGAAGATGTCGAGGTCGCTGTTCGTGCCATTTGTGCTGGTCACGGCCAAGCGGCCGCCGCTCAGCGAGATCACGTCGACCTGTTTTTGACCGGGTCCCTCGATGAGATCGAGATAAGTCTCGTCGGAGGTGATCACGTAAGTGGTTTGAACGGCCAAAGTATCCTCCCCCGCTGATCGATAGCTCCGGCACTATCGCGAGTTGCGAGACCTCCGCATCTCCCGCGCGGGGGATAAACCAGCGTTTTTCGGCGGGCCGTGCCCGATCAAGATGAGCACTACATCCACGCTGTAGCACCATGATGTCCCGGTTCCTCCAAGAGCGGGGTGTAGTGCAGACAGGAGGCCGCGGCGGTGTGCCCCGGTGCTCGGCACTTTCCGACAATGTTCGAGGAGCCCAACTGACGGCAGATTCTGGACCAGTTGCGACTTCCAGCATGTTGAGGGGTTGCGTCGATATAAAGCGACTTATACCTCCTGTCTCTCATGGGGTTCTCATATCTCTGGCCTTGGATAGGGCTCGGCTTAGCCGCGATGTTGCTGCTAGGGCTAACCATTGGCGATATGCGCGGCGATCGCGCAGTGCCGCGCACGCGCGACATGGTGTGGCTCGCCTGGGCGGCCACTGCCGCCTACCTGCTCCATCAGTTCGAAGAGCATGGCATAGATGCGCAAGGCGCGCCGTACGCCTTCCGCGGCGTGCTTTGCACGTCTTTCGGATTCGCGGGTGCGACAGCCTGCCCCATTCCGGAATCCTTCATCACCGCGGTGAATATTCCCGTGGTGTGGCTCGCAGGTCCGATCGCCGCTCTGTTGGGGCGCCGCTGGCCGGCCATCGCGCTGAGCTATTTCAGTGTGCCGACGGTCAATGCCTTCGCGCACATTGGTCCGGCACTAGCAACCGGCAATTATAACCCCGGCCTGCTAACCGCAATCCTGCTGTTCCTGCCGCTGTCGCTTTGGACTCTGTGGGTTGCGCTACGGAGGCCGGACCTCGGATGGCGAATGGTGGTTGTCACCATCGGCGGCGGCATCGTGCTGCATGCGGTGCTGATACTTTCGCTCAGAGCCTATCTGATGGGCTCGCTCGGCGAAAACACCCTCGTCGCAATCCAAGTCGTCAATCCGGCGATCCCGATCCTATTGATTGCCGTAGCTATGCGGCGATGGCCCTCCCGACCGCATGCCGAATGATCGATTCTCTCCTTACGCAAGGCTGTTTACCCGCAAGGCCGTTCCATCTGAAGCTGGCGTAGGCGCGGCGGCGTTTGGGAAGGAAACGGCGGCGAATGGCGGAGAGAGAGGGATTCGAACCCTCGATAGAGTTTCCCCTATACACGCGTTCCAGGCGTGCGCCTTAAACCACTCGGCCACCTCTCCGCGAGGGGCGTTGCCGGGCAAGGCCCGGCCGGTCGCGTGGGTCATCTAGTCGATGGAGGCGCAAAAGCCAAGCACCGGCCTGGCGCTATTTGTCGCTTAGCCGTCTTCCTTGACTTCGCCACGATGCTGGCCTGTTGTCGCGCCGGGTTTTCGGGGCCTTTTGAATGACATCGACGGACAATTCCGGCAGCACCGCCGGGCTCGCACTCCTGCCGCCCCTCTGGCTCGTCGTCGTGATGGCCATGTCGGCCTGGGGGCTCTGGTCGGTGCTGATGTTCGGCGGTTTCGACCTGCCCGCCAGCATCGCCTATTTCATCTATGCCAGCATGATCGTCAGCGCGATCACGCTTCTGTGGGGCCTGTGGATGCTGGTGCTGGCGGCAAGCCGCGCGCCAGGCTTCGCAAAACACTTCATCGCCTGGCAGACCGCGCTGATCGTCTACATCGTCGCGGAACAGGTCTACGTCCTGCTCGTGCCGGACTTCGTCTTCAGCCTGCGCTCGGTGGTGACGGCGGCGGCCGAAATCGCCATCGGTGTGTTCTGCATCGCCATTTTGAGGCGGAAGCCGGCTGAGGGCGAAGCCTTGCCGCTCCAGGCCAGTACCGGCGCGGTGCAATCCTCAGCGCTCGGCACCTTCATCTTCGCCGTGCTCGGTCTGATTGTCGGCGGCGCGCTGGGTTTCGGCGTCGGGCTCGGCGCCGGCATCCTGATCGTGGAAGTGACCGATATGAGCTGCTTCGAGGGTGCCTGCGGCTTCTTCGCCTTTTTCCTCGGCCTCGGCGGCGTGCTGGTCGGCGCAGTGGCGGGCCTGATCTTCGCACTGCGCCGCGCCCGCCGGGGCGGTAGGTCCGCCACCGCAGCCTGAAGCGTCACATCCCCGTGTCCGTGATTGCGAAATCTGTGCCAAAACCATACATCTGGGCTCCCGAGAGCCGCGTGAGTGAATGATCCGGTTTCTGTTCCGCCTGCTTGCCATGATCGCGCTGTCTGCCGCGGTGATCCTCGCGGTGATCGACGCAACGCGTTCGGTCGCCGCCGGAGCGTTCGTGACCACGCCGCTCGGCGAAAGCTGGCTCTCGGCTTTGCCGAAGAGCCTCGAAGCGGTGCAGACCATGGTCGAAAATTCGCTCGGGCGAGCTGCCTGGGACGCGATCGTGCTCTATCTGTTGACATTGCCCGGCTTTGCCGTGCTCGCGGTCCTGGCGCTGCTGCTCTACGCCATCGGCCGCCGTCGCGAACGCCGCACGAGGCCGTTCGCCGACATCCAGGTGTAACGAACGCCGCTGCCTGAACGAAGTACAGGCAGAACGAAAAGAACAAGGAGATCGAAGATGAATTTCCTCGACAGTTTCCTGAACAACAAAAAGACCATGATGCCGACGGCCGCCGACGCGCTGCCCGGCCGTGACGAGGCGATGCGCATCTCCGGCAAGCATTTCGTGTCCGGCCGGCCGCTGAAGGGGCCGTACCCGGAAGGGCTTGAGACGGCCGTGTTCGGCATGGGCTGCTTCTGGGGCGCGGAGCGCCTGTTCTGGCAGACCGAGGGCGTGTGGGTAACGGCCGTTGGTTATGCCGGCGGCATCACGCCGAACCCGACTTACAGGGAGACCTGCACCGGTCTGACCGGCCATGCCGAGGTGGTGCTGGTCGTGTTCGACCCGAAGATCGTATCCTACATGGACCTGCTGAAGATCTTCTGGGAGGAGCATGACCCGACGCAGGGCATGCGCCAGGGCAACGATGTCGGCACGACCTACCGGTCGGCGATCTACACCTTCGGCGACACGCAGCTTCAGGCCGCACTGGCCTCGAAGGAGACGTATGAGGCCGCGCTGGCGAATGCGGGCGGCGGCAAGATCACGACCGAGATCGCGCCGGTGCCGACCTTCTACTTCGCCGAGGAAGATCATCAGCAGTATCTGGCGAAGAACCCGTACGGCTATTGCGGGCTCCAGGGCACCGGTGTGTCCTGCCCGATGCCGGCAGCCGCGAGTGCCTGATTTCCCAAGGCTTCCGGCCTGACCGAACGGAATTAACCGTGCCGCCCAATCGGGCGGTACGGCTTTTCCAAAAGGTCAAAATTCCACGTGATATTTGTTTTTGGCCGTGCCAGAGTGCCCTTTGAGCGGGAAGTCGAAAATTCCTGCCACGCGCCGCATCGGGCCGGGGAAACTAAGGTTCCGACGCGCGCACGCAATGGAAAAACAACCGACAGGGTGTGGATCATATGAAACGTATCGTATTCGGCCTCCTGGCCGCTACCGCGTTGTCCGTCTCGGCCTACGCGCAGGATATCAAGCCGGGCCTGCTGTTCGACCTCGGCGGCAAGTTCGACAAATCGTTCAACGAAGCGTCCTACGGCGGCGCTGAAAAGTTCAAGGCCGAAACCGGCATCGAATATGTCGATTTCGAAATCTCCAACGACGCGCAGCGCGAGCAGGCGCTCCGCCGCTTCGCCGAGGACGGTCGCAACCCGATCGTCATGGCCGGCTTCTCCTGGGCCGCGGCGCTCGAGAAGGTCGCGACCGATTTCCCGGACACCAAGTTCGCCATCATCGACATGGTCGTCGACAAGCCGAACGTGCGCTCGGTCGTCTACAACGAACATGAGGGCTCTTACCTCGTCGGCATCATGGCCGCGATGGCTTCGCAGACCAAGAAGGTCGGCTTCGTCGGCGGCATGGACATCCCGCTGATCCGCAAGTTCGGCTGCGGCTATGTCGGCGGCGCCAAGTCGGCCGGTGCGACCGAAGTCATCTACAACATGACCGGCGACACGCCGGCAGCGTGGAACGATCCGACCAAGGGCGGCGAAATCACCCGCGCGCAGATCGACCAAGGCGCGGACGTGGTCTACGCCGCGGCCGGCGGCACGGGCGTTGGCGTTCTGCAGGCTGCGGCCGACGCCGGCAAGCTCGGCATCGGCGTCGACTCGAACCAGAACCATCTGCAGCCCGGCAAGGTGCTGACCTCGATGCTGAAGCGCGTCGATGTCGCCGTCTACAACGCCTTCATGGACGCCAAGAATGGCGACTTCAAAACCGGCTTCAACGTGCTCGGCCTGAAGGAAGACGGCGTCGGCTACGCGATGGACGACAACAACAAGGCGCTTGTCACGCCCGAGATGCTGGCGGCCGTCGAGAAGGCCAAGGCCGACATCATCGCCGGCACCGTGAAGGTGCACGACTACATGTCGGACAACGCCTGCCCGTACTGATATTGACGCAACTGCATCGAAGCCGCCGGATGAAAGTCCGGCGGCTTTTTTTCTGGCGCGCCCCGCCTTCACCGCGTGAGAAGACAATGACGACGCGCCTCGCAGCCATCGCCACGCTTTTGATCGCCGGCATCTTCGCCGGCGCGCAGCTCGGCAAGATCGCGCCGCTGGTCGGCTGGTATCAGCAGGAGGCCGGCTTCTCGCTGGTGTTGATCGGCTGGCTCACCTCGATGATCGGCATCTTCGTGGCGCTGGCCGCATCCACCGCCGGCTGGGCGATCGACATCTTTGGCGTACGCCGCAGCGTGGTGGTCGGGTCGGCGTTCCTGGCGGCCGGCGCGCTGGCGCTGACGGTCCTGCAGCGGCCCGAGGCGATCCTCGCGGCTCGGCTCGTCGAAGGTCTTGGCTATCTGGTCCTCGTGGTCGCGCTGCCGGCCGTGCTGACCGCGATCTCCAGGCGCTCGTGGCGCGCGCCGGTGCTGGCGATCTGGAGCTGCTTCGTGCCGGTCGGCTACGCGATCTCGGATCTGCTGGCGCAGGCTTTGTTGCCATCCGTCGGCCCCTCGCTCTATCTGCTCGTCATGGCCGCCGGCTACATCCTGTTCGGCGGGATCGGCATCCTGCTTCTGCCGCGCGTGCCGGACATCGAAATCGAGCCTGCGCCCGACGCCGCGACCGGCGCCTTTGCCGCGACAATCAACCTGCCGGTGCTGCTCGTCGCGCTGTCGTTCGGCTTCTTCGTCATCCAGTCCGTGTCGTTCTTCACTTTCACGCCGGCTTTCATCGCCGGCGGCGGAGGACTTCTTCTGTCAGCCGGCGCGATCACTCTGTTCACGCCGGTCGGCAATGTGCTTGCCGGTTTTCTCGTCTCAGGCGCAGGAGCACGCGGCATCGCGCTGATCGCGGCAATCTTCCTGGCGCTGACGATCGTCGCGGCCTATCCCGTCTTCACCGGCGCGTCGCCGCTGGTCGCCACCGTCTGCGCGGTCGCCTTCTGCATCGTCTGTGGCGTGGTGGGTTCCGCACTCTTCGCAATCATTCCGTCGATCGTCGGACGCGGCGGTTCCGTCTCGATCGCGATCGGCCTTGTCGCGCAGGCGGGCGGCATCGGCACGCTGTTCGGCCCGCCGGTCGCCGCCTGGGTAATCGAAGGATATGGCTGGAATGGCCTCGGCGTGCTGCTCGCGGCAATCGGGCTTGCCGGGCTAGTCGCTATATTGCCTAATGTGCTCCGCCGGCCGGAACCGGCGACGGTCTGAAGCCGTTCCCGCCGGGCGAGGACCACGCCATGGCGAAAGTAAAAGGTATAGGCGGCTTCTTCTTCCGCGCCCGCGATCCGGAAAAACTGGCGGCGTGGTACCAGGAGCATCTCGGCATTGACGATTTCAACGTCTCCGTCTGGCGGCAGGAGGAGGGGCTGACGGTGTTCGCACCCTTCCCGGACGGCACCGATTATTTCGGCCGCTATGAGCAGCAGTGGATGATCAATTTCCGCGTCGACAGTCTCGACCGCATGATTGCCGACCTGGAGCGTGCCGGCATCGAGGTCGAGACGCGGGCCGAATGGGATTCCGACGCCGGCCGCTTCGCCCGCGTCTACGATCCCGAGGGCAATCCGGTCGAGCTTTGGGAACCACCCAAGAAGAAGAATTGACGGCGATGCTCATCGTTCCAATGAGCGGCGCTCACATTGACGCCGTTGCCCAACTGCGTGTCGAAACCTTCTTTGTCGGATCGTCACGAACCCAAGAAATTGACGCGGAGGGCCTCTCGCATCTCATCGCCGGCGATGGCTTCGAAGCCGCGTTCGTCTGCGAAGTCGACGGACATGCGGTCGGAAGCTGTCTCTTCGTCCGGCATGAGCTCGATCCGGTTCACGAACTGACGCCATGGCTTGCTGGACTTGTCGTTGCGCCGGCGTTTCGCAGGCGAGGTATCGGCGCCCAGCTTGTAGAAGCTGTCGAGAAGCATGCGCGTCGCGTCGGCTGCAGCGAACTGTATCTCTACACCGATGAGGTAGAGCCGTTTTACGCGAAGCTGGGATGGGAGACCGCCGATCGGTTCACAACGAACGGTGAGCCTTCCGTGCTGATGACGCGGACACTCTAGCGAGATTCATGGCCGCGTGGGGCAAGGCCGTCGAGCAGGAAACCAAGGCCTTTGCGGAAAACGCCATCCCAGTCGTCATCCATCAGCAGACGCGAGCGTTCGATGGCCGGGTGGTGCCCGCTGAGATCCTCAAGCCGCTGCTGCGCGGCGGCCCTGTCCGTGACCGAGAGGTCGAAGCTCGCCCGCGTGATCGTGGCGCCCATGACATAGTTCCAGAGCGACCAGATCGCGGCGTTCAGATCGGCGTCAGCGACGCCCGCGTCGGACAAGGTCTTGCTGAGCAGTTCCAGGCGGCCGAGGATGTTCGGGCCGAGCACCTGGCGTGGCAGCAGCGATGCCGACCACGGATGGCGCAGCATGATGGCGCGCCAGTCTTCGAGCATATGAATGACGTCGCCGCGCCAGTCACGAGACCGAGGCGTTTGCGGCGGCTTGCGGTATTCGAGCACCGAGTCGAGCGCCAGATCGAAGACGTCCTCCTTGTTGTCGACATGCCAGTAGAGGCTCATCACCCCTGAGCCGAGGCGGTCGGCCAGCCGGCGCATGGTCAATCCGGCGCGCCCTTCGGCATCAAGCAGCTCAACCGCACTCGCGACGATGCGTTCGCGCGAGAGCGGCGCTTCGCCGCGCGGCTGTTCAGCGGGTTTGGCCCGCCGCGGCCGTTTGCCTGAGCCGCCGCTGCGTTTGACTGCCATTCATCCTCCTCGCCGGTCGGTATCCCAATTTTTGGCAGTCAACGTCAGGAGTGTCGATCCCGAGTGCTTGACTCGTACAACGTACGATGCCAGTAATCGTACAACGTACGAGACTTAAAGGCGAAAGAACATCATGTCACGCGCAATCATGCGTCTGCTCATCGGAGGGATAATCATCATGGGCGTTTCCACTGGACCGGCGGCGGCCGAGAACGGCGCCAGGCTGACTATCGTCAATCCAAAAAACCTCTACGACCCGACGCCGAATGGCTACAGCACAGCGGTGATCGTGCCGGCCAATGCGCGGGTGGCCTATATCTCCGGCCAGGGCGGCCAGGACCATACAGGTGGACTGTCGCCCGACTTCGCCGTCCAGGTGAAGCAGGCCTACGCCAACCTGGCCGTTGCCCTCGGCGGGATCGGCGCCAGGCCGAATCAGGTCGCCAAGCTCACGGTCTACGTGGTGGACCACGACATGTCGAAGCTCGGGGTGTTGACCGAGAGCGTCAAGGAAATGTTCGGCGAGACGCTGCCAGCGCAGACGCTGGTTCCCGTTCCAAAACTCGCCATCGACCCGATGCTGTTCGAGGTGGAGGCGGTGGTCGTGCTCGACTGACGAAAACGACTGCTACGGCGACACCGACCAGACGCCGATGGCGTAACCGATCGCGAGCGCAGCGGCGATGATCACCGTGCGCCGCGCGATCTGCCAGCCCAGTCCTGAATTCGGGCCGCCGAACGAGCCGCGCTGAGCGGGCGCGATGGCAGCCCTCTGCCTGTCGCTATTCGCGGCGTTCTCGATGACGTCGCGCGAGGTTTCGCTCATATGCGGCAGCGCCGCGATCTTCGTCGCGACCGCCTGCCAGTTCGCTTGCGGCTCCTTCGCGGCGGCGCCGAGATCGAACAGATGCATGCGTTCCGCGACGGCCACGACGGCCGCGCGGAATTTCGGGTCGAATTCGAGATCGCGCTCCGCCCGCTCGCGCTCGGCATCGTCCATCAGGCCGAGAACATAACGGCCGGCACGCGCCAGCCTCTCGCTTTCGGGCGCCATCACCAGTGCGGCGGCCTGGTGATTTCGTGACCTGGCGCCACCTGTTCCTCGACGGCGACAAAGCGTTCCGCGAGAACGTCGAGCCGCTTCTGCAAGGTCTCGATCACCTTCCACTGCTCGGCAATCTGGCCGGACAATTCCTCGATCGTCCGCTCTTGCTGCGCATGGCGTATCTCGAGCGTCGTCATTCGATCTGCGGGCGTGACCATCCCAAACTCCGGGCCAAAACTTCATTCACAGCATAACACGAACACGATAGCGGCCGTGATGGAATAGAGTCGAGACGCTCCCGTTTCTCCCGCGACCTTCAGCCCTGCGCGCACGCCCTGTGCGCGGGAACCTGGAAGGCTGAGCGACAGGAGATTTCATCATGGTAAGACGTATTGGAAACGACGACGCCAACACGCTGCTCGGCACCAATCTGCCCGACGAATTGTTCGGGCGCGGCGGCGACGACCGGCTCTACGGGTATGACGGCAACGACCGGCTCTACGGAGAATCGGGCGCGGACCGTCTGTTTGGCGGCAACGGCGTCGATACGCTGTTCGGCGGCGGCGAGGACGACTTCCTCTACGGCGATGCTGGCAACGACCGGCTGAGCGGCGACGCCGGCAATGACTCGCTCTGGGGCGGCTCGGGCAACGACACGCTGCTTGGCGGCGAAGGCAACGACCGCATCGAAGGCGGAACGGGGAATGACTCGCTGTCCGGCGGTGACGGCAACGACACGCTGCGCGGCGACGCGGGTATCGACGTGATCCACGGGCAGGACGGCAACGACATCGCCAATGGCGGCGCCGGCAACGACAAGGTCTACGGCCATGAGGGCAATGACGATCTCTACGGCGGCGCGGGCGATGACCTGATCGTCGCTGGCTCCGACAATGACCGCCTTTACGGCGATGCCGGAAACGACCGGCTCTTCGGCGACAATGGCGACGACCATCTGACTGGCGGTAACGGCAACGATCGGCTCGACGCTGGCGCCGACCATGACAATCTGCGCGGCGGCGCAGGCAACGACACGCTGATCGGCGGCGCGGGCGACGACACCGCTTATTGGTCCGCGAGCATCGATCAGTTCGTTTTCCGCCAGGTCTCCGGCGGAATCCAGGTCATCCACGCGCGCGGTTCGCGTGCCGAGGGGACCGACCTGATCGTTTCAGGCGTCGAGACGCTGAGCTTCGCCGGTCAGGAGGTTTCGATCGATGACCTGCCAGGCCTCGGCGCACGGTCGAAGGCTGCCGCAACGGACGACTTGTTCTAGAAGTCAGGCAACCCACTCCAAGATGGATCGTGAGTATCGGTTAGAGCCATCCCGGAGACCGGGTTTCGCCAAAACGCCCTTCAGCCCTAGCTGGAGGGCGTCTTCGCAAAACCCTTGACCAGGATCGGCCCTGTCGGCTTTCCGGTCGGCGAGCCAGGCGACGGCTCGAGCGTGATCTCATAAAGCTGATCCGCCGCTGGCCGCGGAAACGCCGCGGCGCCGAGCGTCACGATTTCGGCTTTTGTCATCGTGCCCAGCGACACGGGGCCGACGGCTTTGTCGTAGAGCGTCCAGACCTGCATGATCTTGCCGTCCGGCACCGCAAAATCCTCCAGTGGAACGATGCGGACGCTGTTGTCCGCATAGGCTTCGAACACAGCGCCCGGTTCGTTGGCCGGCGTCTGGAGAACGACGAGGACGACCGGCTTCGCTGCCGGTGTCGTCACGAGGCGGCTGACATAGCCGGCGCCGAATGCGACGACGAGGCTCGCGGCGATCGCCACAGCTCGCAGGTAGATTGACGGTTTGGGCGTGAACGGCACGACGTTCGAGACTGCATGGGGCGGCCGCGCCGATTGTTGCTCCACACCGGAAATGGCGGTTTCAATCTTCTCCCACAGGCCCGCCGGGATGGCGGTCTGTGCTGCCGTGTCGTCGAGCGCCTGCATCCTCTCGGTCAGAGCGCGCACCGCATCGCGGAATGCCGGATCTGTCTCAAGGTCACGTTCGGCCTGACGGCGTGCATCCGCATCCATCAGACCGAGCACGAAATCTCCGGCCCGCGCGAGGCGGTCGTTGGTCGCAGTCATGACAAGCACTCCTGCAGTGAAATGACGCCACGGCGAATCCACGCTTTTACGGTTCCGACGGGCGCCTTCAGTTCAGCAGCGATCTCGCCATGCGAGTAGCCGACGACATAGGCAAGCAGGATGCAGCGACGGCGTGGCGCCTCCAATTGCTCCAGGCAACGGTGCAGGGCGTCGCTTTCGCCGAGCGCGGCATAGGCGGCATCGGCATCGCCGCTTCGATCCTGCATGTCCGTGATGATCTCTCCGGGCAACAGTTCAAGCCGCATTTCGTCGCGCAGGCGGTTGAGGGATCGGTTGCGCACGATCGTCGTCAGCCAGGCTCTGGCCCGGCCGCGCGCCGGGTCGAAGCTCGGCGCGCTCCGCCAGACAGTGACGAACGTCTCCTGCACGACCTCCTCGGCCAGTTCGGGCCGGCGCACGATACGCCGCGCGATGGCGATGAGCCTGCCCGCCTCGCTGGTGAACAATTGGCCGAGAGCCTGCCGCTCGCCAGCCGCGACGCGGGTCAGCAGGCGATCACAGAAAACATCCCGGTCGTCGGCGGAAGACAGGTCCAAGAGCACGCTCCTCATGCCCTTTACACATGAGAAGCCGATCCGGATGCAAGCGCGAAGATTTTTTCGCAGGCGCTGCATCCATGCGAGCGGCTGCCGGGTAACGGCCATGAAGCCCGCCATTCCGGTCCCGGCGCTTCCTCAAACAGGAGAAGGCATATGACCATTCACAGGAACGCAGTTTGTTTCGGTCTCGCTGCTACGGCTCTTATTGCGGCATCCGCGGGTGCGCTGGCCGCGCCGGCGGTCGGATTGAAGGACGACAAGACGCTGGTCTGGTTCGATACCGACAAGCCGGCCGAGCTGAAAACGATCGAGGTGACCGGCGTCGACCGCCTGCTTGGCATCGACCTGCGCCCCGCTGACAAGATGGTGTACGGCGTCGCGGCAGATGGCTCGTTTTTATCGATCAACCTCGAGACCGGCGCTGCGACGGCAGTTTCCAAGCTCGACACGATGCTGCCGGATGGCGTGTCCGCAAGCGTCGACTTCAACCCGATGGCGGACAAGCTTCGGCTGATGGGCTCGGACGGCACCAATCTTCGCGCCGATCCCGCCACTGGCAAGGTAACGACGGACGGCGCGCTGGCGTTCGAGTCCGGCGACGCGGGCGCTGAGATGAAGCCGAACATCATCGCGACCGCCTATATCAACTCGTTCGGCAAGCCGGAAAAGACGGCGATGTACGACATCGACGCCTCGGGCACGTTCATCCAGCAGACCAAGCCGAATGACGGCACCCTGAAGACGATCGGCAAGCTTGGCGTGACCTTGGGTGAAGCGGTCGGCTTCGACGTGCAGACCACCGAGGACGGCACGAACACTGCATGGCTCGCCACCGGCGGGGTCCTCTACAAAGTCAACCTAGAAACCGGCGCCGCCGAAAAGGCGGCGGACGGGGCTGATGCCGGCCTGCGCGACCTCGCAATCCTTCCGGCGATGTAATTCTGCTCAAAACGCCGCGCCGTCTCCTCGGCGCGGCGGCTGGGGGGCTTCGTTCCAGCGAGAAAAGGAGACGACAATGTTCTCGACCGCGAAGTTCATTCTCACCGCTGCTGCCATTCATCTGGCTACGGCCTCGGCTGTCGCAGGCCCTGTCAGCATAGCTCCAGTATCTGTTGTCGAACGACCGAGCCAGGTCATTGAGGCAGGGTTGCTCGACGGGCTGTTTGGTGGCGGTCCGGCAAAGGACAGCTACGGTCCGGAATGGGACGCCGATTTCGGCACGCCGCAGCAGAATGGTGGCAACAATGTCTGGTCGCCGAACAACAATACTCCGCAGGACAATGGCGGGAATAATCTATGGTCGCCGGATTACAACACGCCTGCGGACAATGGCGGCGACAACGCCTGGAGTCCCGACTACGGCCACAACTAAGTGGCGCTGGGTTCGATCATGATGGCGGCGGCTGGAACGGCCGCCGCTGCCATTTGCAGCCTTGATTGCGAATTTGCGATCCAAATTGACAAGCTGCCGTGCAATTGTCGAGACTACGCGCGCCGTTGGCAGGGTGGCAGCGGCGTGATAGTGCTTTTTGACCAAACGATAAAAATACACCGGGGAACAGGGCCGGCGCATGGCGGAACCAGCGATCGAGCTGATCGGGATCAACAAGAGTTTTGGTCCCGTCAGGGCAAACCGTGACATCCATCTGACGGTGCCGCGCGGCACCATTCACGGCATCATTGGCGAGAACGGGGCCGGCAAATCGACGCTGATGTCGATCCTCTACGGCTTCTACCAGGCGGATTCCGGCGAGATCAAGGTCGGCGGCAAGCCGACGGCGATCAAGACCCCCAATGACGCCATCGCGGTGGGCATCGGCATGGTGCACCAGCACTTCATGCTGGTCGAGAATTTCACCGTCATCGAGAACGTCATCCTCGGCGCCGAAGGCGAGCCGCTGCTCAACACCTCGATCGCCAAGGCGCGGTCGGAGCTCGAGCGGCTGGAGCGCGAATACGGCTTGGAGGTCGAACCCGACGCCGTCATCGAGGAACTGCCCGTCGGGCTGCAGCAGCGCGTCGAAATCCTGAAGGCGCTCTATCGCGGCGCCGAGATCCTGATCCTCGACGAGCCGACCGGCGTGCTCACCCCGGCCGAGGCCGATCACCTTTTCCGCATCCTCAAGCAGCTCAAGGAGCAAGGCAAAACGGTCGTGCTGATCACGCACAAGCTGCGTGAGATCATGGCGATCACCGACAATGTCTCTGTGATGCGCCAGGGCACGATGGTCGCCACCCGCGAGACGGCGAAGACGACGGTCGAAGAGCTTGCCGAACTGATGGTCGGCCGCCGCGTGCTATTGCGCGTCGAGAAGGGCGAGGCAAAGCCAGAGAGCGCGAAGCTCGAGGTGAAGAACCTCACCGTGAAGGATTTTCGCGGCGTCACCATGGTGGACAACGTGTCCTTCGAGGTGCGCGCGGGTGAGATTGTCGGCATTGCCGGCGTGGCAGGCAATGGCCAGTCGGAACTGCTCGAAACGATCTCGGGCATCCGCAAGGCGGTGTCGGGAACGGTCATGCTCGATGGCGCGCCGGTCGACGTCAGCGGCGCGACCGATCCCGGCGATCTGCGCGACCGCGGTCTCGCCCATGTGCCCGAAGACCGCCACCATGTCGGCCTGGTGTTGGCCTTCGAGGAGAACGAGAACTCGATCCTCGGCTATCACGACGAGGATCAGTACGTGAAAGGCCCGTTCCTCGACATTCCAGCAATCATCAAGAGCGCGGAAGACCAGATCGAGAAATATGACATCCGCCCGTCGAACCCGCGGCTGAAGACTGCCAATTTCTCCGGCGGCAACCAGCAGAAGATCGTGCTCGCGCGCGAGATGGAGCAGGACCCCGGCGTGCTGATCGTCGGCCAGCCGACACGCGGCGTCGATGTCGGCGCGATCGAATTCATCCACAAGCGCCTGATCGCCATGCGCGATGCGGGCAAGGCTGTGCTGCTCGTCTCGGTCGAGCTCGACGAGATACGCTCGCTGTCGGACCGCATCCTGGTGATGTTCGCCGGCCGTATCGTCGGCGAGCGCGGTCCCGAGGCGACGGAAGGTGAGCTCGGTCTGCTGATGGCCGGTGTCGAGCAGAAGGAAGCGGCCGAATGAGTACGCCCTACGCCAAGCTTCCGCGCTGGGTCGATTACGGGCTGATCCCGGTCATCAACCTCGCCGTCGCCTTCATCGTCGCCGGCCTTGTCGTGCTGCTGGTCGGCGAGAACCCGTTCTCCGCGGCGGTCATCCTCGTCGACGGCGCGTTCGGCGGCGGCCAGAACATCGCCTACACGCTGTTTTACGCAACGAACTTCATCTTCACCGGCCTCGCCGTCGCGGTCGCCTTCCATGGCGGCCTGTTCAACATCGGCGGCGAAGGACAGGCCTATATCGCGGGCCTCGGCGTCGCGGTCGTGTGCCTGTCGCTCGACGCCGTGTTCCCCTGGTGGGTAAACTTTCCGATCGCGATCCTCGCCGCGGCGGCGTTCGGCGCGTTCTGGGCGTTCATCCCCGCCTATCTGCAGGCCAAGCGCGGCTCCCACATCGTCATCACCACCATCCTGTTCAACTTCATCGCTGCCTCGACCATGGTCTACATGCTGGTCGACGTATTGAAGCCGGCCAACTCGATGGCCCCGCAGACGCGCACCTTCCTCGAAGGGGCGCAACTGCCGAAACTGAACTGGGTGATGGAGGCGCTGGGCTTCTCGGTGCGCTCCGCGCCGCTCAACATTTCCTTCCTGCTCGCACTTTTCATGGCGTTCGCCGTGTGGGTGCTGATCTGGCGCACCAAGCTCGGCTACGAGATCCGCACTTTCGGCTTCAGCCCGAAGGCCGCACGCTACGCCGGCATCAAGGAAGCGCGCATCATCATCATCACCATGGTCATCTCAGGAGCGCTGGCCGGCATGATGGCGCTGAACCCGATCATGGGCGACCAGCATCGCGTCGCGCTCGATTTCGTCACCGGCGCAGGCTTCGTCGGTATCGCGGTGGCGCTCATGGGCCGCTCGCACCCCGCCGGCATCGTGCCGGCAGCGATCCTCTTCGGCGTGCTCTACCAGGGCGGCGCCGAGCTTGCGTTCGAGATGCCGAATATCAGCCGCGACATGATCGTCATCATCCAGGGCCTGGTGATCCTGTTCGCCGGCGCGCTAGAGCATATGTTCCGGCCATGGGTGCAGACGCTTTTCGCGACGATGCAGCCAAGCACGGTCGGTATGCCGGTCGCCAAAGGAGAGGGCGCTTAAGATGGACGCCTGGGTCGCCCTCATCCAGATTCTCGACGCGACGGTTCGCGTCTCGGTGCCGTTGCTGCTCGCCTGTCTCGCCGGCCTATATTCCGAGCGTGCCGGTATTTTCGACATTGGCCTTGAAGGCAAGATGCTGGCGGGCGCCTTCGTCGGCGCCGCCGCCGCGGCCGTTTTCGCTTCGGCGTGGATC
>Ga0335075_10004529_pt1 | contig 21726 bp, 16 predicted proteins | sample Lox_Sample_24_FD_206723 | JGI IMG/M metagenome (GOLD analysis project Ga0335075, IMG submission 206723) | Soil microbial communities from Loxahatchee National Wildlife Refuge, Florida, United States - Lox_Sample_2.4 | ecosystem: Environmental > Terrestrial > Soil > Wetlands | place: USA...
GGCGGCTCGGCCACCATATGCGGCGGTCCAGGTCCATGGTGAGGGCGGTGACCAGGACCGAGCGGACCACGATCGTGTCGAGCAGGACGCCGAGCGCCACCGCGACGCCGATCTCGGTGAACTCGACTAGCGGCAGCGTGCCGAGCACCGCGAACGTGCCCGCCAGCACGGCACCGGCCGAAGTGATCACTCCTCCAGTCGCGGCGAGGGCAGTCAGCGCGCCCTGGCGCGTGCCGGAGCGCTGGCTTTCCTCGCGGACCCGGGTCATCAGGAAGATGTTGTAGTCGATGCCGAGCGCGACGAGGAACACGAAGACGAACAGCGGCACCGACGTGTCTGCCCCGGCGAACCCGAACAGGTGGGAGAAGATGAGCGCGGACAGCCCGAGCGCGGCGCCGTAGGACACGATCACGGTGGCGATCAGCACCAGCGGCGCGACCAGCGAGCGGAGCAGCAGGCCGAGGATGATCAGCACGACGAGCAGCACCAGCGGGATGATCACGTTCCGGTCCCTGAGGGCGTAGCGCTCCACGTCCAGGTTGACCGCGGTGCCGCCGCCGACCAGGGCATCCGCGCCGGGGACGGCGTGCAGCCGGGCGCGGGCCGCGTCGATGACGGTGTAGGCCTGCGCGCTGTCCGGCTGGCTGACCAGCGTGCCCTGCACGTAGGCGGTGCCGCCGCGGATCTCCGGCTGGCTCACCGCGGTGATGCCGGGCGTGGCGGCCAGCGCCGCGCGCATCGCACTCGCGGCGGACGCGTTGCCGGTGACGGCGACCGGCTCGCCAGCCCCGGCGGGGAAGTAACGGGCGAGCACCTGCTCGCCGGCCACCGAGGCGGGGGTGCCGCGGAACGACTGCGCATCGGTGAGCGTGCCCACCTTGAACCCGACGAGGCCGAACGACGCCGCGATCAGCGCGATCGCGGTGACCGCCCAGACCGCGCGCGGGCGCCGGGAGATGGCCCGCCCCACTCGCGCCCACAGCCCCTGTGATGTGGGCTCGGCGGAGCCGTAGTCCGGGCGGATCGGCCAGAACACCCACCGTCCGCAGATCACCAGCAGCGCGGGCAGCAAGGTGATCATCGCGAGCAGGCCGACCGCGATGCCGATGGCGGCCACCGGGCCAAGCCCGGAGATGTCCGCGGACTGCGCCACGAGCAGGCAGAGCATGCCCGCGATGACCGTAGCGGCGCTGGCCAGGATCGCCGGGCCGGCCCGGTGCAGCGCGACCGCCATCGCCTCGTGCCGGTCGGCGTGCCTGCGCAGTTCCTCCCGGTACCGGGCGACGAGCAGCAGCGCGTAGTCGGTGGACGCGCCGAGCACAAGCACGACGAGGATGCCGCCGGTCTGCCCGTTGACCGTGAGGCCGTGCTTGGTGAGCTCATAGATGACGGCCTCGGCGATGGTCAGCGCGACGCCGGCGGACATGATCGGCAGCAGCCACAGCACGGGGCTGCGGTAGGTGAGCAGCAGCAGCACGATGACCACGGCGAGCGCCGCGTACAGCAGGGTCGAGTCGATGCCCTTGAAGACCTTTTCCTCGTCGGCGGCGCTCGCGGCGGGCCCCGTGACGGACACCGCGAGGCCGGGATCGCCGCGGCTCGCCGTCGTCGTCACCTGATTGATGAAGCCGGTGAGGTCGCTGTTATAGCCGAGGCTGGAACCGATGACGAGCTCGATCGCCTGGTGATCCGCGGACGTGAAGGGCCCGGTGACCCGCCCGTCCACCGCGGGCAGCGCGGCGAAGGTCCGCGCGTCCTGCCGGGCCTTGCTCAGGTCGGCGGCGGTGATGCCGGACTGGCGGACGTAGACCACAACGGTGGGGTTGTAGTTCTGCACCACGAACGCGTTCTGAGCGTTCAGTTCCTGCGTGGACTCCGCGGACGCCGGGAGGTAAGAGGAGGCGTCGTTCCGCTCCGCGCCCTGCAGCTTGCCCGCCAGCGACCCAGTCGCCGCGATCACCAGGAGCCAGAAGACCAGCACCAGCCACTTCGACCGCCGCCCGCTGGGCATCGCCGCCAGCCGCCAGCCCAGGCCGCGACGGCCCGGTCCTCCCGGTCGCCCTGATGGTGTTTCCCCTCGCCTGCCGGTCACGGGAAGTCCCGTGCCGTCGTATTCGCGTGCCTCGCCGTGTTCAGCCGACATGATTACTCCGCTGTATTTCCCCGATGACATGACAGAGCCTGCGGCACCCCCAGGCCCGGCGGGCTCCGCGCGTCGCCGTCCCGCTGGCGACATGAAATACGATGTATCTTGAGTTAGTCGACTGTCAAGTTATATCTCAAACTTCGATGACAACGCCCGGCGATCGCGGCTAGGCGACGCGACAGTGAGCCCGGCCCGCGGCGGTCTGCCCGGTTAAGGGGCGTCATCCACAACCCGGGCAGTCGGTTTGCCGTGAGAGCGTGGCTCACAGAAAAAGTGTTACTGTGAAACTGTGAAGAATATTACGGTCTCTGTTCCCGATGACGTCTACCGCAATGCCAGGGTCGCCGCCGCGCAGAACGACACCTCAGTGAGCGCGCTGGTCGTCGCCTACCTAGAGCAGCTGTCCGGACGGATAGATGAGTTCGTCAGGCTTGAGGCGCTGCAGCGTGAGGTGCAGGCCGGGATCGGCCAGTTCCGCGCCGCCGACCGGCTGAGCCGTGATGAGGTGCACGATCGTGCGGTTCATTGACACCAACATCCTGCTCTACGCGATCTCCCGCGACCCGGCGGAGCAAGACAAGGCCAAGCGCGCCAACGACGTTCTAGCCGAGCGTGACCTGGCACTGTCAGTGCAGGTACTTCAGGAGTTCTACGTCCAGGCAACCCGTGCGAGCCGCCCGGACGCGATCGGCCACCGACAGGCGGTCCTGCTCATCGAGTCGTTCCGGCGCTTCCCGGTCCAGGACATTACGACCGGGATCATGATGGCCGCCCTGGACACCCGCCACCGTTTCCAGCTCTCATACTGGGACGCCGCGATCATCGAGGCATCGCGCGCGCTGGGCTGCACACAAGTTCTGTCCGAAGACCTCAGCGACGGCCAGGACTATGGCGGCGTCCGGGTCGCCAATCCGTTCCGTTGAAGAAGCTAACAACCACCCTGATGAACTGAATCGGCGACCTAGAAGTTTCCGCAAACTGAAGAGTGTTCTTCAAATAATGGAGAGAAGCCCTTCGCCGTCGCTCTTGCCCATACTGCGATCCCAGCAGCAGGGTGAGATCCTCGCACGGCCGGGGACCCCAACCTCGAACTCAGCCTCGCCGTGACAAAGCGGTGCGTTTGGCATGCTTGCCATGCAAGATGGCTGAATGGCGTCGAAATACGATCCGTTCTGGACAGCTCGCCTTGAGCAGATTCGTGACGGTATCCGGCTTGCTAGCACCGGTGGCCGCGCGGTAATCCCACTCAGAGGCCTCCGCGATGTGGGCGAACGGCAATCCTGGCACGGGACCTCTGAAGTCCGGGGAAACCAAGTCGTCGGCGGCTCGATGGCACATGCTGCCTCGCTGGCGAGGATTGTTGCAAGCAATGGCATCTGCGAACAGCGGCCCGAGCGCACCATCCACTTTGCGATCAGCGCCACAGGCGACGAGCTAACCATCCGCGCTGCGACCGGGCCGTCGGCCAGCCCTTCTCCTGGGCCCATGGCTGTCCCGTCCGGTGAGCCTGCGCATGCCTGGGATGAGACACATCATGACAGCGAGTCGGCTGACCGCCAAACCGACACAGAGGTGTTCTACGCGCTCCTCGACGAACTCGCGCGTAAGGTCGGCGGTCCTCGGCTGTTGCGGGATTGCACCGGTGATTCGGGATGGCCATCTCACGGGGTCTACTTCTTCTACGAAAGCGGTGAACTCCGGCCGAACGGCACTGGCCGTGTTGTCCGAGTAGGGACACACGCGCTCACTGAGGCGAGCCAGGCCACGCTGTGGGACCGTCTGAGCCAGCACCGCGGCCGCATCCGGGGCCATAAGGCGGGGGGCGGCAACCACCGCGCCTCGGTATTCCGGCGACACGTGGGCGCCGCGATCATCCGCCGCGAAGGATTGAGCCGAGAGCTGCTCGATTCCTGGCTCGACCGACATAACCCAAGCGCCCAGATGGCCACGCAGGAAGCACCGCTCGAGGTTCAGGTAAGCCAGCACATAGGCAGCATGCCATTCCTCTGGCTGAGCGTCCCCGAACGCTCAGATCGCGACTCCATCGAGCGCAACAGCATCGGGCTCTTGTCGCGCCGGGCCGGCGGACTCGACATTCCTAGTCCTGACTGGCTCGGCCACTATGCCGAACGGGTGCAGATCTGCGATTCGGGTCTGTGGAACGTCGCCCATGTCGACCTCCGCTACCACCCAGACTTCCTCAGGAACTTGGCCCGGATGGTACGGGATTCATGAACACAGAAGCCGACCGAGCAAATCCCGCTGATAAGGGATTTAGTGTGCCAGTGCCAGACGCCCCGACACTCATCGTCGTAGCCCGGGATGCCACGCAAGTCCGGACTGGTCAGCCGTGACCAGCCGGATCGAGTGACCGCGTAAATTCGTAGCGCCGAGCGGCGCCCGGAGCGAGGTCATCGGCCTAATCCTGCCGATTGGTGCCCTTAGATTAGGCCAAATCAGATTAGAGCGGTCCATATACGTGTGTACCGCGGGCAAGCCGCTGGTGATCTTGTGACTAGTCGATTACTCTAGGACCATCCCGCGCTGCGAAAGACCACTGATTTGTCAGTGCTTGCCCGTAGAGTCTGCTCTGCATGACAGCAGCGATCCAGAGGATGCAATGAGGCTCGAGGAGCTAACACCCGGTGCGGAGCTTGCCGGGATCGCAGGGGACACTCCAGTCACGGTGGTCGCCGCGACGTGGATCGGCAGTAACTCGCTGCGTCTCACCTATCGCATCGACGCTGACGGCAGCCAGAACACCCGCCTCGATGAGCGGATCCTCTACCGGGATCACGAGCCGCCCCCGCAGCTGGCAAAACGGTCCGCGGCCTTCGCTTTGACCGCTGACGGCGCGATGTTCAAGCTGGCCGCCGAGGCGCTACGGATCCGCATGGCAGGCCGTTTCGACCCGATGCTGGCGGTGCACGCGAGCGACCTTGAGCCACTCCCTCATCAGGTTCAGGCAGTCTATGGCGAGCTCCTCGACCGGACGCCGCTGCGCTTCCTGCTCGCCGACGACCCCGGCGCGGGCAAGACGATCATGGCCGGGCTGTATATCAAGGAGCTGATGCTCCGTGGCGACCTGGAACGTTGCCTAATCGTCGCCCGGCGGCCTAGTGGGGCAGTGGCAGGACGAGCTGCGAGACAAGCGCGGATGGCGATTCCGGCGAATCGGTCGTTCACGAGGCCGGCGACCGTATCGAGGACGCGCTTTCGCTGCTCGTCGGGCACGTGCCGAATACCGATCATCGAGTCGGACAAAACGGGTCAGGCTCACCCTCAAAGGAGCGATAGGATTTTCGCAACGAGTTGCCTGCTGATTGAGTTGGGGGCGCCGCCCGCGGCGCTATGGGGAGTGAGCATGGTAGCCATGGCGTATGAGAGTGTTCCGCCCAAACCGCCGGGCACGATCGAGCCCCTCAGCGCGCTTGGCTACACCCTCGAATCAGCCATTGCGGACTTGGATGGGAACACCATTGCTGTCGGCGTCGGCGCGATCGACATCGGCTTTCACTGGAACGGCCATGCCCCGTACACAAGCACGGCGGACGACGGCAAGAGCATGAGCGAGACAGAGTGGCAGACCGCGATGGCGGTCGCCGCCTGGGCTCCGCGCACTTCCCGGAGGGCAGCCGAGTTGGGTCGTTTCGGTATGGGACTCAAGACCGCGAGCTTCTCACAGGCATCGCGACTGTCGGTTCGGACACGGTCGGCGAAGAACAAACAGCCGAACGTCCTGGTCTGGGCCCCAGAGCGAATCGTCCATTCCAGCGAATGGCAACTCCTACGCCAAGTCGACAAGGCCTGGGCGAAGATCCTGTGAAGACCATCGTTGTCACCCCAGATCCCGCCCTCCTCGAATCGATGCGCTCGATTGGCTACACCATCGAATCTGCTGTAGCTGACATCATCGACAATTCGGTCGCCGCCAACGCGTCGAACGTCGAGATTCTGATCAGCTCGTCTGGTCCCTTTGAGATCGCCGTCGTTGACGACGGCACTGGGATGTCGCGTGATGAGGCTGTCACAGCGATGCGCCTAGCGGCCACTAGCCCGGCGACTGAGCGACGCCCCGATGATCTTGGGCGCTTTGGCCTTGGACTGAAGACTGCCTCACTGTCCCAATGTCGCACGCTCACTCTCGCCACGAAGAAGAACGAGGTACTGACTGTTCTTCGATGGAGTCTGGACTATGTCATCGAGACAGGCGACTGGTCGCTCATCGAGCTCGACCCGAGTGAGGCATCGACATTGCTCGGGTGGGATCAGCTTTCCTGCATCCCGTCCGGAACCCTAGTGCACTGGAGCGACCTGGATCAGCTCGCCATGACCGCAGGCATGGAACAGTCAGACTTGGATCGCGTCGCTCTGCTGGTGCGTGACCATGTGGCGCTGGTCTTTCATCTGTTCAATGCCGGCGACGGTGTCCGCAAGATCGGGTTCAAGATGAACGGCGGCCCGATCACGGGCATAGATCCGTTCCTATCGAATTCGCTGAAGACACAGCAGACCGACTGGGAGCCGATCGACATCGAGGGCCGGAGAATCCGTCTCAAGGCGTATACGCTGCCCTACCTCAATCGACTGACCGCGGGCGAGCGTTCCCGCGCCTTGAAGCTGGGTGGCCTGAGGGATACTCAGGGCTTCTATGTCTATCGAGGCGGTCGGCTGGTGATCTGGGGAACCTGGTTCCGCGTCGCCCCGCGTAGTGAGATGGCGAAGCTGACGCGGGTCCGGGTCGATATCCCCAACAGCCTTGATCACCTGTGGGCTCTCGATGTGAAGAAGTCAACCGCGTCACCTCCGCCGCAGGTAAGAAGGCGCCTCAGCGAGCTTGCAAAGACCATGATGCTCCCCAGCCAGAAGGTACAGGAGTTCCGTGGACGCAAGGTGAACCAGCCGCTGAAGGTCGACTACATGTGGGACCTACGAGTCAATGGCGACGAGTTCAGGTACGAGATCAACGTCGAACACCCGACGATCCGGTCGTTCATGCAGGAACTCTCCGAGGACCAGCGCCCACAGTTCGAACTCGTTCTCGAGGACATCCAGAGCACCTTCCCAGTGATTGATGCTCACAACCGGATGAGCGGGGACACCGTCCCAGCGACGGTCCCACCGGACGAGGAGTTGCTTGACCGGGCGCTGGCCGGCTGGACGCTCATGCATCCGAACGGCGTTGAGTCGGAGGCGTTCATCCTGAGTCTGGCAGGGGCCGAGCCGTACTGCCTAGTCTCAAACTTCGAACGGAAGCTGCGGGAGGCGTTGGATGAATGACTGAGCACTTGGACGCTGTTGGCGGTCTGGCGATCGTTCCATCTGAGCTTCAGCCGGCCGTGACGCTCTTGGTGAATGCGATCGTCGGACGCCATGGCTCGCCTGCGCCGATTCATGCCGCCGAGGAGACGATCGCGGCAATGCGCACGTCGTTGGAGATTCTGTATCCGAAGGCTGCGGACGATGCCGTGTACAAGCTGCTCGCAGGCGAAGCCATGAAGCAGGTCGCGGTCGACATCGACCCACCGATTGTGCTTGCCCCTGAGTTCGAACCGTGGTTCATGGATGCGGTTGCGGACGGCCGCGTGAAGCTGGAGCGCTGGTACTCATACAAGCAGTTCCTGACTCACGCGAAGGGCTTTGAACCGCAGGTGCTGGATGCGCTCGACCATGCCAGCAGCGAGGTGGTCGATCTCCTCGGCGATCCGAACCAGCTGGGATCTTGGAAGCGGCGTGGCTTGGTGATCGGCGACGTCCAGTCCGGTAAGACCGCGACCTATATCGGCATCGTTAACAAGGCTGCTGACGCTGGCTACAAGTTGGTGGTGCTTCTGACTGGGGGGACCGAGTCGCTGCGTCAGCAGACCCAGTACCGAGTCGACGAGGGATTCTTGGGCAAGGACTCGTCTGTTGTCAAGCACGACAAGATCATAGGTGTTGGCAAGTACCCAACTCAGTCGAAGTTCCTGCGTGGACAAGGGATGACGACCCATGCGAAGGATTTCGTCACCGCCACTTTCATAGGCCAAGCGGTGAACATCGACCCGAATGCCGATCATCCGTATGTATTCGTGGTCAAGAAGAACACTAAGCCACTGGAGAATGTCATCTCCTGGCTGGAAGGTCAATTCAATGGCGAACAGTTCGATATTCCGATGCTGGTAGTTGATGACGAATCCGACTACGCGTCTGTGAATACGAACTACTCGGCGACAGGAGAAAAGAGCCCTACAGCGATCAACACGAAGATTCGGGAACTCCTCAAGCTGACGACGCGATCTTCGTATATGGCGTTCACAGCAACGCCGTTTGCCAACGTTTTCATCGATCACAACTCGTACGATGAAGCACTTAAGGACGACCTGTTCCCCCATCACTACATCTTCGCGCTCTCCAGCCCGTCGAACTACGTCGGTGCGAAGAAGTATTTCGGTACATCCGATGAGAAGATCGTCACTGGTTTGGTGGATATCACGGATGCCCACGAAGCGTTTCCGCCGAAGCACAAATCTCATCTGTCGGTTGCCGAGCTTCCTGCTAGCCTGGAGGAAGCGATCCGAGCTTTCATTGTCGCATCGGCGATCCGCCTGTCGCGTGGGGACAAGGGTCCCCGCTCCATGCTTGTCAACGTGTCGCGTTTCAAGCACGTCCAGAGCCAGGTCTTCGATCTGGTGGCGTATGAGTTCGCGCGTATTAAGAACGCGATCGAGATCCACGCCCAGCCGCCTACATCGGGGCCCGACACGCACAAGGTCCTGATCCAGCTCGCGCAGTCCTACGAGACGCACTTCCCGGATGCGCAGACGACATGGTTCGCCGTTCGAGACAAACTGCTCGCTGCCGTAATCGACACCACTGTGGAGTTGGTCAACTCGTCGAGGGACAAGACGAGCGACGGCAAGGTCCGGAACATGATCGCGGTCGGCGGCGACGTGTTGTCCCGTGGACTCACGGTCGAAGGGCTGACTGTCAGTTACTTCTATCGAATCGTTGGCGCGGCCGACACCCTTCTGCAGATGGCTCGATGGTTCGGTTACAGGCCCGGCTATGAGGACCTCGTGCGGGTCTGGATCAGCCCGGATGTCGCAGATCAGTTCAGATTCGTCTCCGACGTTTCGGAGGAGCTTCGCGCCCAGATCCGCGAGATGCGTGAACTAGGAAAGACGCCTGAAGACTTCGGGTTGATGGTGCGGAAGCATCCGGAGACGCTCGCTATTACAGCCAAGAAGGGAGTTGCAGAGTCGCGGTCAATGGTGATCTCGCTGTCGGGGCGCCGGATCGAGACGACGAAGATCCCGGCGAACAGTACCGTGCTTCTAGGCAACCAGAAAGCTGTTCGCGATTTCCTCGTTGCGCTCGAAGCGGACAGCGGTGACAAGGACTGGGACTGGAAGAGGGCAGGGCTTGACTACCCCGGCAAGCTGGGCGTGTCGAAGGATCGAATCGCTGACCTCCTCGAATCGTTCCGATATGACCGAGGCAATCTGATTCTCGCCAATTCGCTCCACAAACTCATTCGAGACCAGACGTCGTCGGCCTTCCAAGATTGGACCGTCGGCATCGTCGGTGGTACTGGTGATGCGATCGAACTTGCACCTGGGTTGACTGTGCCGAACACGCCGAAGCGCGCCGTTCGGTACTCGACCGACGGATCTACCGGGTCTTTCAGGGTATCAGGCAGCAGCGCGCGGCTGGCCGGCAGCACTGACTTGGCGAAGACGTATGCGCATTCCGGCGATGACCTCGTGGAGCCAGCCGTATATGGCAAGCTCCCACATCCGACCCTGCTTATCTATCCGCTTGACCCAAGCTGGAAGGTGACTCCTATCGCCGAGACGGAACAAGCGAAGCAGGCCGCGGCGGAGGAGACGGCCAAGGCCAAGGCGGCTTGGGCTGCTTCGACTCAAGGCGAAACCGACGTGCTCATGGCTTTGAAGATCGCGATTCCTGGCGAGCCCGGCGCCAAGAATGGTGACGTTGTCTACCTGCTAAATGGGCCTGCCATCGAAGAGTTCCGCCAAGACTTCGAACTGAGCGAGGAGGATGAGGAGGACTTGGATGAGTGAAAGTCAGCTCATCGCGACTTGGCGTGGCTATATGGCCGGAAGCGCCGCGGGGCTCCACTTGGCTGACGCTGGGCACCCGCTCCAGCTCTTCATCGGCACGACCGATCAGGGGGCACCGAGGGTAGTCATCCGCACAGGGGCGAGGCCGACGAAGCCAGCCCTCTCTAACGTTGTCCTAGTCGAGCGGTATGAGGACAGGGGTGGCAAGTGGAACCTCAGTTTCACGTTGCAGGACCGGAAGTTCGATGAGGTCTTCCTGAGACTGGCTGACGACGTCCACGCGCGGTCGGCTGCAGCGCCCAATGAGCAGGCCGCCTTGGACAGGGTCGGTGTCGTCTTCGATGAGTGGAGGCGGCTCCTCAAGCCTCGCGCGACCGGCCTCCTGTCTATGGAAGAGCTCAGGGGCCTAGTTGGCGAGCTATGGCTCATTCTCAACGAATTCAGCACAACAAGGTCGATCGAGGCTGCCATCGAAGGCTGGCTGGGGCCGATGGGTCTTCCTCAGGACTTCTGGTATGACGGCGACGGCTTCCGGGAGGCCAAAGCGATCGGCCCATCAACGACACACGTGAAGATCTCATCGGAGCATCAACTTGATGCAAAGGATCTGGAACTGATCGTCCTCCAGATCGCGAACACTGATGAGCAGACGGTCGGCGCGATCAATCTGCCGACCATGGTCGGCCGAGCGTTGACTGCTCTGTCCGATATCGGAGCAAGTGCAGATGCTCTCCAAGAGAGGATTGCCCGACTGGGCGTCGACGTGACTGAGACCTTCTACCAGGACACTTGGTTCGTTATCACGCGCAGGACCGACTACGGCGTCGACGATGGTTTTCCCCGCATCACCGCGTCCGCTCTGCCGACCGGACTCACTCGCGTCATCTACCAGATCGAGCTTGTCGCAATCGAGCAGTTCAAGCGCTCCGAGACAGAGGTGTCCTGAACGGCATGGAACTCATGGAGTTTCGGGAGGACCTTCTCAACCGGGCGGCCGCGAGAGCCTCAGTCGAGGGCATTTTCACCGCCGATGCCTTCCTCGAGGAAGTTGCCGATCTCCTGATCGGGGCTGAGGAGGTCGGGAACCTCGACTTGCTCTCGTTCGCCGGGACAGGGCGCCGCCGACAGGCGCTTGCGGTCCACGGCTCCGACCGCGATGAACAGGACATGTCGGTTGCGCTCGTCGTGATGCGGTTCATCGGCGGCCAAGACATGCCGAAGATGACGTACACCGATGCCGCTGCCGTACTCAGGTCTCTTCAGCAGTACTTGGAAGAAGCCCTCAGTGGCGAATTCCTCATCGATAGGGAACCGTCCGCGCGCGAGTATCAGCTTGCGCAGACGCTACGCGAGCTGTCGGCCAGGCGGGGCGAGGACGCGATCAGCCGCTTCCGGCTATACCTGGTGACAGACGCGGAGCTCAGTGTTCGCGCCAAGGCCCTGGAACCAACCAAGATCAATGGGATTCCCGCCGAGTTTCATATCTGGGACATGCAGCGCTTCTTTCAAGTAGATCAGTCATCGCAGGGGCGGGAGGCACTTGAGCTCGATCTGCGTGAGTGGGGCGTGCCAGGCTTGCCGGCCCTCAAGGTCGCGGATACCGCCGGTGATGTTACGACCTACATGGCTGCGATGCCAGGAAACCTGCTCGCCTCTTTGTACCGGCAGCACGGAAGTCGGCTTTTGGAGGGCAACGTCCGTTCGTTCCTGACGATCCGAGGCAAGATCAATCGTGGGATCCGAGAGACGGTGATGAAGGACCCAGGTCACTTCTTGGCGTACAACAACGGAATCAGTGCGACCGCCTTGAGTGTGGACTACAACAGCGGCGCGATCACGAAGATCACTGACCTTCAGATCGTGAACGGGGGCCAGACCACGGCCTCCTTGTTCTACGCGACCCAAGGTAGGCGCGATGTGTCTCTCGACGACGTCTTCGTTCAGATGAAGCTTGTCGTGGTATCGCCGGACCAGGCGCTCGAGATGGTGCCACTTATCAGTCGCTATGCGAACAGCCAGAACGCCGTCCGTGAGGACGATTTCTTCTCGAACAGCCCGTTCCATGTCCGGATGGAGGATCTGTCGAAGCGCCTGCTGGCGCCTGCCAAGACCGGCGTGAACTACCAGACGAAGTGGTACTACGAGCGGACCCGCGGCCAGTACCTCAATGAACGTAATCGGCGATCGGCAGCAGAGCAGAAGAAGTTCGAGGCGGAGTTCCCGCGTGCACAGGTGATCACTAAGACCGATGCCGCGAAGTACGTCGTCTCTTGGGAGCAGGCCCCCCATCAGGTCAGCGCCGGTGCGCAGAAGAATTTCAAGGCATTCGCGTCGCTCGTCGCTGAGAAGTTCGCGAACCAGCCAGAGGCGTTCAATGAGAACTACTACCGGCGGCTAGTCGCCAAGGCGATCTTGTTCAATTCGGTCCGGACCGCGATCTCTAAGGCTGAATGGTACGAGGCGGGCTATTTGGCGAACCTGACAGCCTATGCGGTGGCCAAGTTGTCCCTGGAGATGTCGAAGGACTCCCGGGCCGCGGTCTTCGATCTGTTGCGCATCTGGGAGAACCAAGGCGTGAGTGACGTGATGCTCGCCGAGGCTGTGCGCATCGCGCGGGTGGCGCTCAGAATCCTGACCAGCGAGGACCGTTTGGTCGTGAACGTCACGGAATGGGCCAAGCGAGAGTCCGCGTGGAAGCGTCTAGCCTCGACTAAGTACGAACTCAGTGACGCGTTCCTGCTCGACTGCCTTCCAGTACGACTCAATTCGTCCGGTCAAAGAGAAGTGACCGTCAATTCCCGATTCGATCCGGGCATTCCCGAGCGCAGGCACGTCCAAAATATCTGCGAAGCCGATTGGCGCTCCGTGAGGTCATACCTAGGAGAGCGCTCGCTTCTAACAGTCTCGGAAGAGCGATACTTGAGGGAGGTCATTCCGACTGCGACTCGGATGCTCGACATCGAAGTTGCGAGGGAGCTCTTGCGCATCTACGTCAAGGCTTTGAACAACGGGTACGAGGAGTTGGCAGGGTAGTAGATTGGCGCTTGTTGTGCCCGCTCCGCTAGGCCCTTGGCTCCGGGGCGGCGGGACGGCAGATCACCACCTTGGCGCCCAAGGTGCCACGGAACGCCTGGCAGTCGGCGGTGAGCTCGGGCCTGCCCGCCCGCCACCGGCCGATCGCGCAGATAGGAAATGGCCAAACCGGCTGCAACGCCCTCCGAGGCACCACGCGACCCCAGTGAAACGGCCTGCAACGCTCGCCCTCTAGAACATGCTGCCTGTTCGAGCCGTCCGCTAGCCGGGAAGCCTCACTACCCGTGGGTGTCGGCTGGAAGGTACCGTCATCCGTCCTAGAGAAGAGACCGCAAGCTAGGACGATGAATCGCCCTGGTTTCGGTGGAGACTTCCGGCCAGTTCCCGGCCGAGCAGGCGGCGCTGAAGTGCCTGTACCTGGTCACCAGGTCCCCTTGAACCCGACCGGGACCGGCAGGACACGGTGGGCTGTGCGATGGAAGCCCGCCCTCAACGCATTCGCGATAACCTTCGGCGACCGGTTCGCGGCCGCCGAGACCTACTAACCAACCGCCGGCAACGTTGGCGAGATAGTCCCTGCCGCACGCGCGACGTTTGAGGGAGTGGCGCAACAGAGTAAACGCTGGCTGTCAGTGGGGATCGTTACTCTTCCTTTAGCTAGAGATTGGAGAGGTCTATGGGGGAGTCTGGAGCACAGCGCGGCAAGTACGGCGTGAAGCTTGTCAGGGGGCCGTTCGTTCAACTGGACCCGCACCCTGAGGAGTGCGCGGAGGACGAGTTCCTGGGATACGCGGAGCGGCTTCGTGGCGAGGGATACAGGCTGGCGGCCGACCTCTTCAGCGGGGCCGGTGGGTTGAGTCTCGGACTCGAGCAAGCCGGGTATCGCGTTGTATTGGGCATCGATCACGACCGTGAAGCGACTGAGACCCATCGACACCACTTTGGCGGTCTAACCCTCGACTGGGATCTCGGCAATTTCGAGCATGCCGGACGCGTCGCGCGCCTTATCAGGGACGCCAACGTGGAGCTTCTTGCCGGCGGGCCGCCGTGTCAGCCGTTCTCCCGGGCCGGCCGCAGCAAGATCCGCCATCGTATCCTCACCGGCCATCATGACCCGTCCGAGGAGCGTAGGCACTTGTGGCGCTCGTTCCTTGAGGTGGTCATGATTGCCCAGCCTGCGGCCGTGCTCATGGAGAACGTCCCAGATATGGCGCTCGACAAGGACATGTTCATCCTGCGTACCATGGTTCATGAATTTGAGAGCCTTGGTTACGCGGTTGAGGAGCGAGTGGTAGACACCTCGCAGTACGGTGTCCCGCAGTTCCGGCAGCGCCTGATCCTCGTCGCATTGCGGGAAGGGATCCAGTTCTCTTGGCCGTCTCCGCTTCCGGACCAAGTCACTGTATGGAACGCAATTGGGGACCTGCCGTCTGTGGAGGGTGGCTCTCGGCCCCCTGGTGGCGCGAAAGGATGGATCTCCTACAAGGGACCGAAGAATCCCTTTCAGAGGCGGATGCGCGAGGGAATTGACGCAGCCGAAGCGGACCGAATCTACGACCACATCACGCGCCCAGTGCGGGAGGACGACAAGATTGCCTTCGAGTGGATGGACGCGAAAACCCTTTACTCCGAACTGCCGGAAGAGCTGCGTCGCTACCGTGCCGACATCTTCGATGACAAGTACAAGCGGCTCGACGCCAACGGCCTCTCGCGAACTATCACTGCCCACATCGCCAAGGATGGGTATTGGTACATACATCCCAAAGACCCGCGCACCCTTACTGTTCGCGAGGCTGCCCGGATCCAGACATTCCCCGACCGATTCCGATTCGCTGGACCGCCTTCCGCTGCCTTCCGTCAGATCGGAAACGCTGTCCCGCCTTTCGTAGGGGAACAGCTGGCAAGGGCTATCCAAGCTAGTCTGGAGGAATCGTCTCCTGCAGGGCCATCAAGCCTCGGCACCGGACAAACCCTTGCGGCATGGTTTAGCGCACAGTCAGACCTTGCCCTCCCATGGCTTCGAGCATCTACCCGTTGGCAGGTAATTTCAGGCGAGGTTCTCATGGACCGTCTTGGGAGACAGCAGTTGCGGTCGATCTGGCCGCTCATCCAACGATGGGTGAAGCCTCGCGACACTGCGGCCGCCTCCGACGAACTGACGGAGATTGCACGCTGGATCGATCGATCCGCTCGAGCTGAACGACTCCTGGATCTCGCCGACCGCCTAGCCGATGCACCGGAGGTCCTGGACAGTGACAGGGACATCCACAGCGCGCTTCGTGGCTTTGAGGCATCCGCTGACCTAGCCGTCCTCGTGGTCCCGTCCACTACCGATGACGACGATTCGGAAGAGCCTGTGCTCTCAGGACGCGGGGTGCTACGAGTGGCGTCGCGCTTCAGAGGCGAGGACACGCTAGAGCGAAAGAATCGGATGAGTGACGGGCGCTTGGCAGTGGCCCGCATGATCGGCTATGGCGAAACCGCGCGCGACGCCCACCTAGGACTTATCGAACTGGCCGCTTCCCTGTGTCGGCCGGAAGCGATGGGATGCCATGTCTGCCCTCTCGCGGACACGTGCGTCACCTTCGCGACCGAGCGTCAGTCCGTCCTCTTCCAGCCGGATGATTTGTCCTAACCTACCCAGCAAAGGTTAGCTATCAAGGCCAAGAGAACTAGCGATTCCCGGCGCTCGTTCCACGAGCGCGGCGATGATGCGTCGGAATGCTTCGTACTCACCCGCCTGCATGGCGGCCGCGCGGAGGGCTAGACCCGCCTCACTGCGCACCGCGGGTGGCGACTCGGACGCCGCAGTTGATCCACCCTGGTCGGGGGATGATTGCGCAGGCTCCTTAGGTGCATGCCGTGAGGCCTTCCGATAGCGGATATCGGCATGGGCGCACAATTCGTTGATGGGCCTCTCAAGCATCTGTCTGATCTGAGGTGGAATCGACACACGCATCTTCGCTACATTGATGTTGAACATCGAGTCTAGGTCCGTGTCAAATTCAAGGGACGCCCGGGCAAGCTTTGTATGTTCGTCAATGCCCCGAATTCCGTTCCAGCCACCCCATTGCACAAGCCTATCAGCGCGGTAAATGTAAAGCCCTTGCTGACGATTCCAATTTAGCGGACCAGAGTATCGCTCAAATTCATCCAATGAGCTAAACTCATCACGTGCAGGAAGCACAAAACGCCGCAGCGTAACGCTACCCGACGTATCTTCGACGTCCATTTCGAAGCGCATCAACGGGAGTTGGCTGGTCATCATCTCGCTAGGGGCGAAAGGATTCCACGGCTTGACCTTTTGTCCGTTGACGGTGATGGCGAGCCCACGATTTTCGAGATATCGATGGAAGACGATCCCCAGATGATGGGCGGTCTTCACGGCCATAGAGTCAAGGCGCCGTCGGGCCAATCCGCCGTCAGGACGCTTTTCTGGAAGCACACGGTCGAGCTTTCGCCAGATCACTACGGTCCCCGGCTCGCTTGACAGCCGCTCTGTGGCTATTGCCACCATTGGGGCGGCCATCGGCTCCACAACGAGCCATTCGTCCAGTTCCGCGATTAGGTCAAGGTCAAGCATGCGGGTATGAACGTATGAAGGGGCTGAACGCCGACAGGTGATTACAGTCACTGACCGGCATTGCGAAAGCGAAGCGGTCTTTAGCCCTAGGCCGTACCGACCAAGATCGCTGCGGCCATACGAGCGGCGCGAACCGTACCGCAGTGCTTCTACAAGGCCATTACTTGTCATCCCTTCACCGTCATCGGAGATCGCGACGTAAGAGTCTTCGCCGGCGAACTCGATGAGCACGTCCACGTTCGAGGCGCCAGCCATAACACTGTTATCCACGATGTCCGCGACGGCAGCAGGAAAGTCATACCCGATGTCCCGCAGAGACTCCGTAAGCCGCGCCGCGGAAGGCGTGATCGCCGCCGACCTTGCTACTGACATACCGCAACCTCCTTTGCCTCCCGGCACGTTCACCAGGATCTCACAGCACACGCGCCCGGACCCCCGTGGCTCCTCGGCGCGTCGGCACAGAAAACACGATCGAAGCGGCAAGACCGCCGGGGGATCAAGGCAGCATATCGCCGCTTAGGTCCACCACATCAGGACGACGAGACAGCACGCTGACCCTCGCGAGTTCGGGCTACGCGTCGTGGACGTCGACACTCGTTACATTCCGAAGGAGGACTCGCGCAAGTTGTACTTCAATCGATTGCTCGGCGTCGATCGTGCGTTCGTCCGGAGTAAGCGACGAGTGAGCGATGGGAGACAGCCACGCACGTTCTGGACAATCTAGACACGCTAGAACATCGGACTAGCGTGCTCTGCCGGGGAATAAACCCCGGCAGAGCACGGAACGGGGTAGTCGCTACAGGTCATCTAGGTCCTCGTCAGGGAGGATCCAGGTGACTTCGGGGACATGTCCCGGCTCGTAGGCCTGCGGGGCAGCGGACGTGATGCCGTCGCCGCGGAAGTGCTGCCAGTGCAGGCCGCGATCGGGGAAGATGCCGACCAGGCTGCCGCATTCACGGCACACCGCGATCGGCTCATCGTCGCCGTCGTCGGCGGGGGCAAGGGGGACCGCCGTGAACGCGATCTCGAACGCCTCCGGGTCGAGCATGCTCAGCAGGGCGGGCGCGGCCTCCAGTTGGCCGACGGTAGCTCTCGCGAGTCGGTCCGCCCGCTTGCGCGCGGACGCATCCAGGTCCGCGTACACATTCGGTCCGGACTGGGTCATCATGGATCCCATGATCTCCTCCAGGTTTCGCTGGTGGGGGGTCTAGGGCCGTCGTGGTGTTCCCGCACCTCGGCGGCCCGCTTGAGCTTCAGGAGAGAAGCCCGATTATTTATATTTTACTCGCACAGGTGTGCGAATGTCGGCTCTGCGGGCGGCGTGTCTCGGACTAGTTCTCAGCCGTAGAGACGGTCGAGGCCGACGAGCAGGATGCGCGGGTCGGTGGCCGCCTGCGACGTGAGTTCTTCGCTGAAGCCAGCACCGCTGTAACAGGTCAGGACAGTGGTGGCCGTGTCGTAGCCCTTGACCGACAGCAGGTCGCGGGCGCGGCGAAGTCGTTCTATGTGCCGGACGTCCATAACGTCGCCCCATTTCACCTCGCCGAGGGAGAGCACTCGGCGAGGCGCGCCGGGCAGTCCTGGCCCGAGCACGGCCACGTCCACCTCGATTTGCCGGCGGCCGCCCGGATCCGTGACCGACCCGGCGGAGACCTCAGCTGGCAGGTCCCCGAAAGCCTCCTGGCCGGCCTCGACCGCCCACCCGCGGCACAGCGACTCGAAATGCGGGCCCACCACCTTGGAGCTGAACGTGGCCTGCTGGCGCCGCCACACCGCGGTGGCCCGTCGCTGCTCGAGTTGACTCCACGTGCCGCGCATTACGGCCTCGTAGAACGTGATCAGCGGCTCGGTGATCTGGAAGACCGACCGGCGTCCGTGGAACGGGTCGGCCTGCCGCGCGATCAGGCCGCTGTCCTCGAGGACGTTGAGCGGGTGGACGAGCTCAGCGGACTTCCGGCCGACGAAGTTTGCTATCCCGCCTCGCGTCGCGTTTCCCGCGGCGATGGCGGCGAGCACGGAATTGTAGAGGGCGGGCTCGCGGATTCCGGTTTCGTCGGCGAGCAGGTACCGGGCTTCCCGGAATAGCGGGACGGCCGGGTTTAGCACCGTGCGCTCCACCCAGTCATCCAGATCCGCGAGCGAGGTAGGAATGTCATCAGCGATGAACTCGTGCCGGTATGCGGGAGTGCCGCCGACGATCGAGTGCACCAGCACCGCCAGCTTCGGATCGGTGATCCCCCAGAACTCCGCGGCGGTCCTGTAGGCGAATGGCTGAACTAGCAACTCCAGGCTCGCTCTGCCCCGCAGTGGTGCGGAGCCCGCCAAAAGGCCGCCCATCACCGACATCGCCGAGCCGCATAGCAGCAGCCGCGTGCCCCGCTCCTGCTCCCCCCACGCCCGCTGGTCGAGCATCCGCTGGATGAGGGATGGCAGCGCGGGTTCGGCTCGGACCAGGTAGGGGAACTCGTCAATGATCGTCAGCCCGCCGGGCACGGTTTCATCAAGCACTCGCAGCGCCTCGTCCCACGAAGCCAGCGCGTAGGGCGCCCGACCGCCGGCGTGAGCGGCGAGAGCCGCGCCGAATTCGCGCAGCGAGTCCGCCGCAGTCGCTTCCGTGGCTACGAAGTAGAACGCCCCGGTGGCTTCGGCCAGCGCACGCAGCAGGAACGACTTGCCTTGCCTGCGGCGACCGCTGACAATCCCCAGCCGCACGCTCGGGCTCGACGACGTGGCGAATCGCGTAAGCGCCGTCCACTCAAAATCGCGGTCGAACACCCAGGCTGGCCTCTGAGGCTCTGTCATACATTAAGCATAGGTGACTATGTTAACCACTAACATGTGTATGAGATCTACGTTTACATCATGTCTCTGAGGACGGAGCCGATGATGGGGTCATGGCCAGGTGCGCAGGGCGGCGAGGGCGAATGCCGCGCCGTCGGGCGTCGGTTGATCTGGGACTGAGCCAGGGACGTATCGGGTGAGTGCGCCGATACGGACGAGCGCTACGTATGTGTCCGCTGCGGCGTCGCGGGCTTCCCAGCTTGTCACGGGCGTGCCGTCGGTATGCGCCCAGCCAGCCTCCCAGAGCATGCGGGCGACGTAGTCGAATTGCTTGTGTCCCGTCGCGTCCGGGCCAGCGGCGACGGCGGCTAGGAGAAGCATGCCGGCGTGTCTTACGTGGCCGACGGCAGTTGCCTGGCTAGGTGCCACCAGAGGCCGACGGGATCGCCGCGCAGTTCGCGGCCGCGCGGAGTGGCCAGCAGCATGCCGCGGTGCTTGCGCAGCAGGCCTAGGTGCATCGCGGACTCACGCAGGTCGAGCAGGGGCAGGGTCTGCGACTCGCGGTTGAGCTTGCCGTACCACTCGTCGGCTAGGCCGAGCTCGGCGACCGCGGCCTCCACCTCGGGTGGCGGGAGGTAGCCGGCACTGGTGAGCTTGATGCCTTCGGCGCCTACGCGGTCGAGGAACCATGAGTAAGGGCGGACCATGCGGGCGGCGGTTTCGGCGTCAACGTTCACCGGGTCCAGGATGTTGGGGCGTTGGCGAGCAGATACAGGAACGCGATCTGCGTGGCTGGGCTCCTAAAGGCGTCGACTAGCTCTACGACCTCAGCGGGAAGCTCTACACGCATGCTGCGGTATTCGCTGCTCACCGCAGCAACGGTAGCGCCCGCTCAACGAGAGGCTCAGCGGGTATCAGCGTTCGCTTCCGAGGGGATCGGCGGGGCCCATCGAGGGCGGCGGATCAGGCAGAACGGGTGGCCTGCCGGATCGGCGTAGACGTCTTCACCGTCTAGCTTTGTCGCGCCCAGGGCCAGCACTCGCGGGCCTGCTGCCGCTGGGTCCTCGACCATGATGTCGAGGTGGATCTGCTGGGGCACTGCTGGATCGGGCCAGGTCGGTGGGTGGTGATCTGGGGCGCGCTGGAATGCCAGGCCGGAGGTTGTGTCGTTGGCGGCGACTACCACCCAGTCATCGTCCTGGTAGGTCACCGGCAGGCCCAGCAGCGCCGAGTAGAACGCCGCTAGGGCTGCCGGGTCCGGGCAGTCGAGGATTACGTGGTGCATTCGGCCGATCATGCTGCGATCCTGCCACGCGTGAGAGGTCTGCCGACCCCGCTCGGGAAAGGGGGCGGTGGGGAGTCAGGCGGGTCCGTTCGGGATAACTGGAAACAGTCGTGGCGCGGACGGACAGCTATGCGGACTGCTGCCAGAATGGCGGACGTGCCGAACGAGCTGCCCGAGCTTCCGAAGTGGGCGGGAAACAGTGTGCACGTCGTCAAGGTGAGCCTGCACGGCGCGAAGCCGCCGGTCTGGCGGCGGCTGGAGATCCCCAGCTTCACGCCGCTCGGCTTGGTGCACGAGGTACTGCAGGTCGCGTTCGACTGGACCGGCTACCACCTGCACTCCTTCGAGACCGTCGGCGGCGAGTACGAGGATCCGCTGCAGGACGACTGGTGCGATAGCGATGCTGGCGATGAATCAGGAGTCGCGCTTGCCCAGGTCGCCGGGACCGAGAAGGCTAAGGTCGTTTACGTCTATGACTTCGGCGACTGCTGGCGGCACGACATGATGGTCGAGAAGATCCAGCCCGCCGTGCCGGGTGTCGTCTATCCGCGCTGTACTGGCGGGCGCGGCTCGACCCCGGCCGAGGACAGCGGTGGCATATGGGCGTTCAATGAACGACGCGCGGAAGGCGGGGCTCCTGACGTCGGCTTCAACCCCGCTGACGTGGCTGAGGCTCTCGCTGACGTAGCGATCGTGGTCACGATTAACCCTGCTCGAAGGCGCAATCGCTCATCGAACCGAATGCCGGTGCAGGCCCGTTACCGGATGTCAGGGGCGCTTTCCAAGACCTGACGGATCTTCCGGGCGATGGCCAGTGCGTTGATCGGGAATT
>Ga0335075_10004530_pt1 | contig 21726 bp, 31 predicted proteins | sample Lox_Sample_24_FD_206723 | JGI IMG/M metagenome (GOLD analysis project Ga0335075, IMG submission 206723) | Soil microbial communities from Loxahatchee National Wildlife Refuge, Florida, United States - Lox_Sample_2.4 | ecosystem: Environmental > Terrestrial > Soil > Wetlands | place: USA...
AGCATTGCATAGACATCCATACGGACGTGCACTTCAGGCCGGTGCTGCCCGCCGACGACGCGCCAGAGATTTGCCTGGCGGTGCGACTCGCCCGCCACCTCGAGATCCTCGTCACCTTCCAGAAGCGCGGCATCCAGCGTGTCCCCACGCATCCACGCCGGGCGATCCTGCTGATACACCGCTCTGAACCGGGGGAGAGCCGGCACCGTCGGCTCCACGCTAGGGGCAGCGTCAAGGCGCGCCCCGGCGGGACCGGGATCCGGTATCCACAGCTGCCAGCCCGTCGGCGGCGGGCCCCACGCCGGATCAGGCATCCACCCTGGCGGCGCACTCCACCCCGGCGGAGGCGGAGGCCAGTTGGGCGGCGGGTTGAACCGCATGGCATTACCGGCTGGTACGGACGAAAAGCTCACGGGCGAGGGCCGAGCGGTGGGCCGTCGTCACGAACAACGTCCGCGACTTCCGCCCCCTGCACGCGGAGGCCGTCATGCCCGGCGGAGCCGGTCACTACGGAATGATCTTCATGCCCGGTAACTACCGGCGAACCGGGGACGACATCGGGCGGATCACCGAGGCTCTCGAAGCCAAGATCAAGCAATATCCAGGCGACGACGGTCTCGCCAATGCCGAGGACTGGCTGTAGCCGCCTCTTAATCCGGGACGCGCATCGCCGCGGTGGCCTCTGTGTAGTGGAGTCCCTCAAGCGTGCCGACTGTGGTTCGCCGGGATGTCATCGATGCTCACGTCTCCAGCGCTTTGGAAGCCTCCTATGAGATCGACAAACCCCGATGCAATCCGCGCCGTGGACGAACTCATCAGGAGCCTGTGAAGCCGTTAGGCCATCTTGATGTGCACGGTCACTCAAGATGAGGACGAAGGCGTCATCCACGGTGAGCATGTGCGGGTGTGAATAAGGCCCCGCCGGCGTTAGCCGGCGGGGCCTTGGTGTTCGGGGTGGCGCGGTGATGGTCAGTCTGACGTGATCTCGGCTGACCGCGATTCGGGCGGACTGCTCGTCGACGATGTTCTTGCGTTCGGCCATCGCGGCGACGAGGGCCTGGGTGGCGATGTTGTTCACGGCCCGGGGCAGGCCGCGGGCGGCGTCGTGGACGAGGGCCGTGGCGTCGTCGCTGAACAGGGTGTCGGACCGTCCTGCGAGTTTCAGGTGGTGGCTGATGTAGTCCGATGTCTGCGCGGGTGTCATGGCGGGCATCGCGTACCTCAGCCCGATCCGCTGGTCCAGTGCTGCCAGCACGCCCAGCCGACCCTGGCCCGGCAGCTGCGCATGGGCACGTTCGCCGCCCTGGACCAGCGGATCGCCACCCGCTACGCCATCAAACCGATGGACATCGCCGAGTCGGCCGCCTACCTGCGCCACCACATGACCCTGGCCGGCCGCGAGGAGCCCCTGTTCGCCGACGACGCCGTCGCCAGGCTGCACCGCGTCTCCTCTGGCCTGCCCCGCGCCCTGAACAACGCCGCCACCGCCGCGCTCATCGCCGCCGCGGCCGCCGGCCAGGACCTCGTCGACGATGCCTGCGCCAAGAAAGCAGTCGCCGAGCTCACCCGCGACTGACCGCCCGCCCGCCGCCCGCGCCATGACCCGCACCGAGGCACTGCGCTGGTGGCGGGCCGGCTACCAAGCCGGGCACCAGGCCGCCGAGCACGAGCAGCACGCAGCCGCCCGGCGCGACCTGGCCGCCGCCAGCCGGCAGGCCAAGATCAACGCGCTGCTGCTCGAAACCATCGATGCGCTCGCCAGCCTCTTCACCAGCCACGACGGCAACATAGACTGACTATCTCCCCCAGGCGCCGCATCAACGCCAAGTCCTGCCAGAACATGCACAAGAAACGCTGCCGAACCATGTGCAGACAACGTGGCCGCTAACACTATTTCGCGACCTACAACTGGACCGAAGAGTGGGCCCACGGCGCCCGCACCGCCCAGATGAGCTTCTGGACGCGGCCGCTGCACGCGATGACCGACGCCTTCACCGCGGCCGGGTTCCGGATAGCCGTCATCAGCGAGCCGCCCCCCGCACCAGGCGCCCGCGAACTGTTCACCGGCCGCCTCCCCGACACGCCCTCGGGGGCCTTCCTGTGCTTCCTGTTCTTCGTCCTGCAAGCCGGCTAACTGCCGCGGCACGGCCCTCCTGACACGGCCGCACTGCGGTCATTCCTCGCCAACCCGCACCCACCCGGCTTCTCCGCGTCAGCCGAGGATGAGGCCGAACTACTCGGGCACTGGCTGGCCGCCGAGATCGTCTCTGCCTGGCCCGAGGGGCCGAATTAACTGAGACCAGGGTAATAACGGGCCGGATTCAGTGAGACAGGGCCGATTTATCGGCGACAGTACAGTTCTGACCGCACTAGGAAGCCGGCTAGGAGCTAGTCGCCAGGATCGGTTGGCGCCTGCCCGCGTTCCGCCTCCGGTAAATCGGCGCGCCGCACTGATTCGGTCCAGCCAGCGGGGACGGCACGGGTCGCGGGACGGATACTTGGGTGATGGGACAGATTGGCGTGGCTGACCTCGAACGCAGGCTCGGATCGGACCGGCTGGACGTGCGGCTCGGCGCGATCGACGTGCTGGAGCGCATCATGATTGACTCCGCCCGCGACCATCCGGCCATCGTGGAGTTGCTGGCCGCCCTCGTCCGCGAATGTGCCCCGGCTGCGGCGTCCGGGCCTGACCTGGACGCCGGCGGGCAGCCGGAGCGGCATCCGCGCCCGCCGGCTGACACGCAGGCCGCCGTCACCGTGCTCGCCCGCAGGCCAGCCGGACGAGCCGAACGCGGACGGGTCAACCTCGCCGGCGCGCACCTGGCCGGCGCGAACCTGCTCCACGCGAACTTGCCTGGTGTAGTCCTGACAGGTGCGCACCTGGCCGGCGCGAACCTGCTCCACGCGAACTTGCCTGGCGCGGTCCTGGCCGGCGCGCACCTGGCCAAGGCGAACCTGTTCCACGCGCATCTGGCCGGTGCGGACCTAAGCTGCGCGGACCTGACGCGCGCGGATCTGGGCTGCGCGAACCTGGCCCGCGCGACCTTGGCCGGTTCGAATCTGACCCTCGTGAACCTGACCCTCGCTGATCTGACCGGCGCTGATCTGACGGACGCTGACTTGACCGAGGCGGCCCTGGACGGCGCGGACCTACCGGGAGTCACTCTGACCCGCGAGCAGCAAAGCGCCATCCTGTATACCGGCTAACGGCACGACGCCCGTCCAGCCACAGACCCACCAAGACCGCAGTCGGCAAATAGACCAACTTGCAGACCTTGCCACGCGTGCTAGCGAATACGACAGTTTGTCGTCTCGTCTGGTACTGGAATTTGAGCTTCAGGCTCTGCGTGGCGGTTCCTGCCGGGTCCAGGGTTGTGACGCTGCGCCGTTTGCCTCGCGCCCGGGCCAGACAGTCTCAGCAGGCCGGCTTAGATACGCGCCGGGTATTTCGCGTTCGCGGCGCGGCTGGCCAGGGTCGGCCGGCTCCCGACCCCGGCCCCGCGCAGCCCGCCAAGCTCGCGAGCTACACGCAGCTCGCGGCGTTCCTGGCCCATACGTTCGGCTGGCCGTCGCCCGGCGACGCATAGCCCGGCAGGTTGGCAGGTTTCCCGTCCGGGCGGTAGTCAGCCGGGCTCGACCTTGCTAGGATGTCAACGGCATTAACAGGAGTTTATTGGAAATGGGTGGAACTATGAAGATCAAAGTGGGCGCAGCGGCGCTTGCGGCCGTCCTGGCGCCCAGCGCGTGTCTTCGAGCGGCGGGACGTCGGGCGCGGGCGACAGCGGGACGACCGCGCCAAGCTGCTACGCCACGGTGACGCCGGCAGACAACGACAGCTCCGTCACGGTCGCCGCGCTGGGCACCTCGGACTGCGCGTCCGTGGTCCAGTTCCTGGGCGACCAGTTCCCCGGGTACACGGTCACGCCGGCCACGTCGAAGGGGCCGGGCAATGCCGTCTGCCAGGGCATGCATGCTCGGCGGAGAGTACCCGGCGACCGTGACCGACCCGACCGGCAACTCCGAGGACACGGAGTGCACGTTCTTGAAATTCTCGCCCGCGCCCTAGCCCCTGATTCTCAGCGTCCCACCCGCACGCCCGGCGCGTCTGCACCTACGGGGCGCAGGTGCAGACGCGGCTCGTCGCGGCCCAGCCGTAACTCGCAACCAAACTCCCCGGCTCGGCAGCTTCCCCTCCGCCGGGCCGGAACAGCAGGCGTCACACGTCACACTTCCCGACATCTCTCTCAGTCACATATTCGTCAATAACCAACTTTGGAGGGCATCACCTTGAAGAGCAACAAGAAGGGCATCGGCTGCCTGGTCCTCATCGGCCTGGCCGTCATCTTCGGCATCATCGGGGCTGTCGGATCGCACAGCAGCTCGAATACCCCAGCAGCGTCGGCAGCGGCCAGCTCGTCCATCCCCGTCAACACATCGACAGCGGTCCCCACGGGCACGTTGCCGGCCCCGGCGACGCCCGCGTCTAACGCCCCGGCAACGCCCGCGTCTAGCGCCCCGGCAGGTCCGTCGATGACGACCGCGCAGCAGCAGGCCGTTGATGCCGCCGAGGGCTACCTCAGCGAAGGGCAGGGGTTCAGCGAGCAGGGACTGCTGAGCCAGCTCACCTCGAGCGCCGGGAACGGTTTCTCGAAGCCGGACGCCGAGTTCGCCATCAACTACCTGCACCCGAACTGGGACCAGCAGGCCGTCGGTGCCGCCAAGGGCTACCTCAGCATGGGGCAGGGGTTCAGCGACCAGGGACTGCTGAGCCAGCTCACTTCGAGCGCCGGCAGCGGGTTCACCCAGGCGCAGGCCGAGTACGCCGTCAACTACCTGCACCCCGACTGGGACGCACAGGCCGTCGACGCCGCCAAGGGCTACCTCCAGCTCGGTGGGTTCAGCCAGGCCAGCCTTCTCCAGCAGCTCACTTCGAGCGCCGGCAGCGGGTTCACCCAGGCGCAAGCCGAGTACGCCGTCAACCAGACGATGAAGTAACAGCCCCGCCCGGCAAAGCTCCGGGTGGTGCCTCCCTCTGCCGGGCGGGGACAAGGCACCACCCATAACCCCAACCACCACGAAACCGCTTTGCAGTTCCGCAAGAAGCGGTGGCAATCACCGCCACGGTCGCCGGGCTCGGGCTCGCCATAGGCGGGACGGCCTACGCGTCAGCGCTCACGCGTATGAGAGTCGGACGTCCTTGGCCGTCCACGGCGCCCCTGGACCAGTTGCAGGCCCCGTGTGGGCACCCTCGGAGCTACCTCGGTCACGCGGCAGCCAAGCGGGCACCAGGCATCTCGATTGTCGGTCAGCAGCGAGAGGATGCAGGGATGGAAGACGACCACACTCCCGCTGAGCTAGCGGAGATGATCAAGCAGCTAGAGGACCGTCCTGCGACATGGTCGGGCAGTACGAGAAGAGCGGCGACAACGAGGAACTGATCAAGGGCCTGTTCGAGATCTACGGGTACCACATAGACGGCGAGGGGTACGCGGTCCCCGACGAGGACGACGACGAGGAGGAGGAGGAGGAGGAGGAGGGGGAGGTTCCAGTGACCAGCGCTCAGGGCGTCCTGCGGGTTGTTGCGGTGGACGACGCGCACTCCCTGGACCCGGGCGTGTTCGAGTACCCGGACGCCCGCCGGAGCCATGCAGATGAGCCGGTCTGGGGCGTGTGGGAGCACAACCCCGACGAGGACGCCTGGGCCAAGGTGGAATCCGGGCTGACCCTGGCGGAAGCAGAGGACGCTAGCTAGACATGCCCTGTCAATCGCACAGGCGGACGTCATACAGCAGCACACCCGGGCCGCCGGGCAAGCCGGGAATGTCATAGCGCGCCGGGACGGTGCCAGCGTGGAGTACACGAGAGAAGAAGTCCTGGCCCGATCCACGACGCCAAGGAGCAGGGCGACCCCATCGGGCCGCACGTCCTCGGAGACGACGCGGCCATCATAGAGGGATCCCTTGCCGAGAACGACATCGCCGTCGACGCGGACAGCGGCGTCGTTGACCTCCTGGAGGAGCGCGACGACGCCTAGCCCGGACAAGCAGAAGGCCCGGACCCCATGCGGGAATCCGGGCCATGCTGTCCCTGGGGCTAGTCGTCAAAGTCCAGGGGGGCAAGCGCGTCGGCCATGTCCTAGCGTCCACGAAGCGGACTGAATAAGATCATCAGTTCCCGCCCAGTAGAGAGTCACGGAGACCTACGAATGAACGTTTGGAGTAAGGGTGATGACGCGGCCGTCTGCCTGTCATACCTTCACCACGGCGTCAAGGCCACGCCCGAGCTACTCGCGGCGCTGTCGCATCTCACGCCAGGCAGCATCCGCATGCGGCTACAGAACGTGCAGTATCTCGCCACCGATGGCGCTAGCGGACTGTCGGGCGTGGCTGCTCAGATGCGCGAGGTCTGGGCGCGAGTGTCGCCACTGCTCGTCGCCGGCGTGACTCCCCCCACGATGAATGAGAAGGCGCCGCCCGGACGATCTCCGCTCGACCCATCGCGATCACTGGTCATCGCGCACGCATACCAGATGGCCAAGCAGGGCGCTTGGGACGAACTCCTGGCCTGGTGGGGGGCCGCATCAGTGTTTGCGATGGTGTGCAGCCGTTACCGCAATGCGCCGTCAGGATGGACGTTCCTGCACCAAGCCGCCTACTTTGGCAACGAGGCCGCGAGCCGCGAACTCATCCGGTGGGGCGCCAAGGTGAACGCTGCCGCGGCGAACCGCGAGACCCCGGCAGATACCGCGAACAATCGCGGCCACGATGGACTTGCCGACCTTCTCCGCGCAGCCAGCACGGGAGAGTCGGACCTGTGGGAGGCCCCCTCGGACATTGACGTGCTGCCGTCCAGCAACCATTGGGATGAGGCGGTGACATGTCACGCAGCGGCGACGATGCAGGTCGCCTACGCAGGTGGCAGCGTGGTGATCCCGGCGGGAACGCGATACTTCACAGACGCTCTCGGTCGGACGCTGGTTGGCTGGCACGGCACGTACAACCCTCCGTCGGATATGGGCGGCTACTCGTGCATTGCTGACGAGCTCGCCCCGGACGCTGAGTGACATCAAGGCCGGCCTGGCCAGCTTGCGCGGGGTCATCCGGGAACGGCAAATCGACTCCACCGCGATCCCTCCGCTCGGCTGCGGCAACGGCGGCCTCGAGTGGAGCGACGTCCGACGTTGATCGTGGAAGCACTGGGTGAGCTCCCAGGCATGAGGTGATGGTTGTCCTGTGCCAACGAATCTCCTCGGGCCGACGGAGTTGCTCGAGGTGCCGCTGGTCTTGCTGGGGACCGGCGCCGGTCCTGCCGGTGTGGCATGTCACGGTCTGGGCAGCGCCCGAGGATCCGCTCCTCGGCGACCGCGGCCGGGGGGCCATCGCCGCCGAGCTCATGCACCGTGCCGGCCGGTTGGAGCACTGGCACGAGTACGAGGGTGTTCCCTGGGTTGCGGTCCACCACGATCAGGAGGTCCGGAAACCCGAGCCAAACCAAGTGCCAACGCCTCCGGCTTTCGCCTGACCTAGCGCGCCGCCCTCAGACTTTGGCAGCGCCCCGACCTGCGGTAACCAGACCCAAACGGACTCCCTCAGATGAACCAGGGGTTGCATGGCGTGCAGACGGCCGAGCCGAAGGCGTTTTGGATTGCGGGTGCCGATCGTCGGGCCTCCCGTGACCCTGCCCGGATGATGTCACCGCATCGACGACAACGCGGCGTCGTGACGGTCGTAGACGTCGTCCACCGCCGCGACGGTTACCGCGCCTGGGCCAGTAGCGCGTTTCCCGCGTTGCTGAATTTCCTTTAGCAGTTCTGATCAAGGCGGCGACGCAAGCGTCGCCGCGCCCGGTCGCGCACGCGGCGGGCGTGCGGCCCAGTGGGCCGACCCGCCGCGACGCGCCGGGCAGCAGTCACTTACCTGGCGCCGATGCACTCCTGCAGATCGACGATTGCGTTCACGAAGATTACATCGTCCGTACCCGAACCGATCTTCGGCAGATCTCCAGATATCCGACGTGTCTCCAGGACTTCAAGCAGCTCTATCGTCTGCTCAATTTCGCGCCGTGTCAGCCAGAAGTGAGCGCGATAACCTTTCCCATGCGGCCTCTTCTCAACATTCTCATCTGCCAAGGCGTGCCTGACCTCGGGATCCGAGGTCAGGGCCTCCACATACTTCGATGCTCTACCACTTAGGTGGCAACATATTCGCCCGCTGCTCATGTCCTAATCATAGTGGCGGACCGCGGTCATCGGTAAAAAACGGCAAGACGCAAAAATGATCCTGCTGCCGCGCCGCTTCCGATCCTCGGCCGCTGCGCGACCTGCGGGACGGGTCGGCTTGCCACCGGCAGCAGATCCAAAACTTGCAGCTACCAGTGCGGGCGAGCGGCTGAGGCGGCCACCATCGTGCCGACCGTCGACAACGCTTCACTTCTGTGTATTCAGTAATCGTGGATCTGCTAGACGAGAACGCTAATCCAATCTGGCGCTATGTAAAGTCGCCAAAGCGATCACCTTGCGCGCTGTTGCTTCCGCCTGACTTGGCATTGTGCCTGTCGCCGTGGCTATGACGTTGCGTGCCAGGAAATCCACTCCACGCAGTTCCGCATCTGCCACTAGCCCGCCGTGAACCAGCTTGTTGCGAATATCCCGGATGATATGAATTTCGTCACTGTAGAGGTTGACCCACCGCGTAAGGCGGCTATCAGGGGTCTCACGAAACCCATCGGGCAACGCTGTGGGGAAGAGACTCTGCTGGTTGCTGGACCACTCGTCAGGCGGTAGCTGAGCCAGACGCGTCAAAGTCTCGATCGCGAACCAGTAGAGAACTAGCGTCTCACGGTCGTGAGCGCGTTCAACTTCAGTACCATATGGTTCGCTGAGCTCAGGAGGTTGGAGACTCAAACTGTTCCCTCTTCTCGTCCTGCACGGCGGCCAACTCGCCCACTTTGACTGACCTCGAGCCCACCTCGTTGTAGTTCACTTCAACGTGCTGGGAGGCCTCAAGCCTGTGAATCATGGCCACGATGTCATCCTGCCGACGTGCCTGCGCCTCGATCTTCCTCTCTACCCTCAGTATCCCCGGGATCTCTAGCGAGGAGAGATCGGGGAGCAGGAGTAGGCCCACGATCACGAGCACAGCGAGGGATGGTGCATCCGTAAACGAGAGCGATCCGCAGGACCTGGCAAGCGCTGCGCTTCCGACACGTGCCACCTCATCGCTACAGACCTGAAGATGAGGCGTGAACGCAGATATCAGGAGCACGGCCAACCAGCCAAGAAGAAGCACGGCTACCATGCCTCGCCTTGTACCTACCAAACCCACTCGCCTGCCCCACCACTTCGGCACCGCGTCCAGACGCGTCCTGAGACTGCTCAGCGCACCGCGCATGGGTTGGGTCTTCGCACAGATGCGGCTGCTGGCCCCCGGAGACGCGACATGATTCGGGGGCTTGATTCCGCCCTGCCAGGTCCCGGTACGGCGGCGGGCGGCAGCGCGCAAGTGGCCGATTCCCGGATATCGGTGCGGGATTGGCGGCGCGAAGTGCCGGTACCGCCTGCCTGCCGTCGGTAGCCTGCCGGTGACAGCAAGACTGGCGCGGAGAGGAGGCGACTCTATTGGACGATCCCGTGCAACTGATGCTTGGCGACCTGACTAGGCGCTACGCCGAGACGACTGTGTCGACGGCTTTCACGCGCCTGTACGCGGATGACGCAGAGTTCGGTCATATCTTCGCCAACCTTCACCAGAGGCTTAACGAGCACTTCGAGTCGATCAACGACAGGGCGAAGAGCACAAGACACTACTGGGCACAGTCGAGTCGGGACATGCTGGCGCTAATCGATGAGCTAGATGACGCGCTCAGCTCTTTGAAGGCCGCCGGCTTCGAGGTGACTTTCACCGACGGGTACCGCGATGCCGTCGACCGCTGCAGGCCGTGGCTTTCCCGGAGCGGCGGAAGTGCCGTGCCCGAGGACTTCGAGCGGATCCCGCTTCTCAAGTTCGAACCGGTCTTCATCCGGCCGGAGACGACTGTCAGGCTCAAGAAACGGCAGCTGGCGGCCCCGTTGACGATGGTCGGCCAGGGTTCGTACGCCATCGTGTACTCCTTCACAGACCCCGACTACGGCATAAAGTTCGCGGTCAAGCGCGCGAAGAAGGGGCTGGACGAACGTGACCTTGACAGGTTCAAGCGAGAGTTCGAGACCCTGAAGCGTCTGAGGCACCCGTACATCGTTGAGGTCTACCGGTACGACGAAACCCGCAACGAGTACATGATGGAGTACTGCGACGAGACGCTCCGCTCCTACATCGCCAGGCGCAACGGTGAACTGCCGCCCGCCTCGCGCAAGAGGATCGCCCTTCAATTCCTCTACGCCATCAACTACCTCCACCACAAGAAACTGCTCCACAGGGACGTCAGCCTCCAGAATGTGATGCTCAAGGTCTACGGCGACGGCGCGGTGCTGGTGAAGCTCTCCGACTTCGGCCTGGTCAAGGACCACGCCTCCGATTTCACACGAACGGGAACGGACATGCGCGGCACGATCCGCGACCCGTCGCTAAGCAGCTTTAAGGACTACGACATCCCCAACGAGATCTACTCTCTCGGCTTCGTGCTCTCCTACATCTTCACCGGCAAGGAGGCGCTGAAGACTGGCGGCGACGAAGTGGGGAGAATCGTCCAGAGATGCGCAGCAAACGACACGGCCCAGCGCTATCAGCGAGTTACAGACCTTATAGCTGACGTCGAGCGACTTGTGGTGGCGTCGACTGGCGCTCCTGCCTGATCGCAAGCGCGGACAGCGGCTCCACGTTAGGTGGCAGCGTAACCGGTGGAGCGCTCGATCTTGAGGATATGGGCGGCGTCGGTGACGGACTTGCCGCCAGCGATGAGGCCCCGAGCGCGCCAAGCTCGGCCGGGCCATTGACAGGGACCCACTCGAATGCCTCGGCGAGGTTGCGCCGCAGGTGCTAGCAGTCGGCGATGTAGATCGCACCGGGGGCCGCCGTGGGCACGGCCGTCGGAGTAGGACCCCCCCGGATCGGTCCCGGCAGATCGCTGCGGCTCTCGGCCGGGATATAGCCACTCGGCGAACGAGTCGGCCGAGCGGTCCGGCCGATCGCACAGCCTGCCGAGCCGGTAGTCCCCACTAATGTCCCCACCAAGCTTGCCGTCCTGGCGGGTTAAGTCTCTGACCTGGAGCCCCGTTACGGAATCGAACCGTAGACCTTCTCCTTACCATGTCCATTCGCCAGATGCCCTCAACTGCCCTTTGCCTGGTCAAGGCTGGTTCGCTTATACCGGGGCCACCGCTCAATGTCTGCGGTTCTCCACCTGTTCTGGCATGCGGGTGGCACGCGGATTCCCTCGCTCAATTCGGCGTCAGGTCAGACCTGACGCTAAACCCTCGAACTTGATTACGGTCAATATCTCGGGTAAGCATGTCCTTATGGCTGTTGAGGGCATAGTTTACCTGCTCCATTACGAGCGTCCGTATCACGGTCCGATGCGGCACTACGTTGGGTTTACTGACGACCTGGAGCAGCGCTTGCAGCGTCATCGCGAAGGCAAGGGCGGCAAGACCACGCGCCGCGCGTTTGATCAGGGCATCGGCTTTACCTTGGCTCGCACCTGGTCCGGCTCGCTGAGCTTGGAACGTCAGATCAAGTCACGCGGGCCGAGCAACTATTGTCCGCTGTGCCCGCGCTGGAGCAGCGGCTCTTCCCCGTCCAACCTGATAGGTGCCAATGCTCTTGCCGAGGAAGATCACAGTCAAGGGTCTGCCGTGCGCAGCACGGACGCGACGTAGGAGCGCCCTTTACTGTGATCTTTCGCGGTAATACGATCGTCGGCACCGTTGGACGGCTCACCCGCGGCTAATCGACCTGGCGCGGTGCCGGAGACCGCGTGACGGCGAGCAACCACATACCCAGCGAGGCGGGGCCAACCGCCCGGCGTCTGCTCGCCGCGCCTGAGGGCTTCCGCCCGGTAGGGCGCGGCTTTTGCTGACGCCAGGAGCGCGGAGAGTCCCCCGCCATTCCCCGCTGAGCTTCTGGTCCTGGTGGTCCAGCTCGCACTTCTCCACGCATCGCCCTCCGGCCACTTCGCGTCCTCGGCTCTCGATTCTTTGCGCGGGCACGGCCCCGACCTGGCGGGCCGGAGGTCCGCCCTTGAAACCGTAGAGAAAGTTGTCACAGCCCTGGTAGGACAGAGACCTTATAGACTTGAAGGTTCAAAGTTTCGCCCGTTGCAAGGCCTATGTTAACTTCAATGACGCCGGAACTTTTCCACCCCCGAAACGTTCTTACGTCATCACGGGGAATATTGATGTCCCATTTAACGCCAGAGTTCCCCGCGATTCTGACAGGTAGACTTACGCTATCGGCGCTGGGCGTCCAATTCTTAGGCCCCCGCCATAGGCTGTCACAGTACACTTCGATCGAGTCAACGGTTATCGCCCCTCGCCCACGATTGTAGAGGGCCACAAACAACGAATAATTATGAGGCTTCCTCCTATCCCAAGGCTCATCGTCGTCCGCCCTTATCTCAGCAACGCCGGAAAGCTTTGGGTCGCCAGATCTAAAGGCGAAGTAGGAGATAATGAGAGAGATGGTAGAAGTAATTGCTGCGTAGATCGCCAGAGTTTCAGTCAGCATGACTTACCGGCCAAGCCGTCTAGCTGATAGAGGACGGCCCGGAAACTACTCATTTTCGGCACTTGAGATCGAAGGGCTCGGTTGGCCCCGTTGTTCCGGCCAAGGGGATTGCTGTGCTAGTAGCTCCGGGTACATGGTTTGAAGGACGCAGAATTCGTTTCCCCACGGGTCGCGCATGATCCAGAAGTCAAAGCCGCGTTCCGTCTGGTGGTTCCATTTCGATGCGCCTAGCGCCTCGAGACGTCTAACCTCGGCTTCCACGTCGTCCGTTTCCAGGTCGAGATGCATGCGGTTCTTGGAAGACTTCGGATCATCGGTGCGCTGCAAGAGTATGCGGATGTCGGCATCCGCAAGGCGCAGCTTGCGGTAGATGTGACGGCTCGATGGACCTCCGGGTTCCCAGTCAGCTCCTAGCGCCGCTGACCAGAAGGTGACGGCCGCGTCCAGGTCGTCAACGTCGATGGTGAAGTACGCGATTCGGCTACGATGCATCGTCTTCGCTCCTGGTTTGATCGCTTATCCAGCGCAGATATTCGGGGTTGCCTTCGGTTATCGGCCGGGCGGATATCCCAGGAACTTCGTATGGGTGTACTGCTTTTACCCGCTCGACGATCTGTCGCACTAGCGCGGTCCGTGTGTGAAGTGATGCGCGTCCTTCTACGCGATCGAAGACTTCGCCTTGCCATCGGTAGATCGATCGGACCGGGCCGAAGTTGTGCGCGCTCGCGCACAACCGCTCGGCTATCAGCTGGCGGGTCAGGTCCAAGAGCCAGTCCGGATCGGGCGCGGTGATGACCACTTCGCATAGCTCCGTCACCGGATCTCGATCCCGCCGTGCTCGCGGTTCAGCTGGGCAATCACTGCCTCGGCGGCGTCCCGTTCCTTGGCCATTGATCCCCAGCCAGTCACGATCTTGCCGTCATTGCTGAGGCCGACCCACCGCCCGGACATGCGTTGCCCGTGGGGGTGCAGCACGAAGTACATAGTCCCCTTGTCTCGTACTGCAGCTTCCGTTGACGCGTACCAGCCCATGAGGATTTCGTTGTCCCAAAGGCGAAGCTCGCCGCTCCAGTGGTAGCCGCCTTCGTCGTCGCTGAGTCCGTGTGTCAGCGTAGATAGCCGGATTAGCTCCCCCTCCTGGCGCAGCTCGACCTGTTGAGTCGCAATCTTCTCGACGCCATCTCGGAACGTCTGCCATGACGCCCACCACTCACCGGACAGTCTGACGCGGTGAGTAGGCATGCCTGCTAGATCGCTGAGTGGAATCCTCAGCGCTGCCGCTATGGCAACTGCCACGGAGAACAGTGGTTGCTGCTCACTGGCTTCGTAGCGCCTGATCTGGCGCGGATCTATGTTCGCGGCTTGCGCGAGGTCTGCTTGGGACATGCCCAGCTCCGTCCGCCGCTGACGGATGACCTCTCCCATCTCCATGCCACCCATCTTAGGACTCCCAAGTCCGAAGTAGGGCGGTGGAGTCCTTGACAAAGCGGACTGATAAGTCTTATCTTGACTTACACGTCCTGACACGGACGTCCGATAGCGGACTTATACGTCCGCCAAGCAGGAAGGTTACACACCATGCGACTCCTGATCGACACGAAGGACATCAAGTTCCGGGTGGCGGGTGCCGTCAAGGCCCGCCCGGACTACCGGGACAAGAGCGGCAACACGCAGGCGAGGACTTCGGATGAGGACGGGCGCCGCCCGATCTGGACTGTCCGGCTGGACGCGATCGATGACACCCGCAAGACCAAGGAAGGCATCTTCGTCGAAGTGGCCGGTGACGAGCCCAAGCTGACGTTCGATGGCTACGCCGAGGTCCGCGGGCTGGTCTTCGCGCCGTGGGTCGGCAAGGACGGCAAGATCAAGCGGTCCTTCCGAGCCGAGTTCATCGCCGACGCTGCTTCCGCTCCGTCCGGCAAGTCCGTCCAGGCCGTCGCGTAGCGCCTGGCTTCTGGCGGAACCATCCCGCCTACCGCGTCAGTCAGTAGTGCCGGGCCTGGGAGACGGCAATCTCCCGGTCCGGCCAGCCTCCGACACGAATCCCCAACCTATCGCCAAACGGAAATCAGGAGGCCCCGTTATGGGCAACCCCGACTACAACCACCCGACCAACCCGGAGCACCGCTCGGCGTCCTCTGAGCCGACCATGCCGATTCTGGCCACGCCCGTGCTGGCGTACGGCCTGCTCGACCTGATGGTCGAGGCCGCCGGGCTCGCCATGCCCTACATCGCGAGCATCGACGAGCCGTCGCAGATGTTCGCGCTGGAACTCGCCCCGTCGAAGGCGAGCATCGAGGACATCATCGCCTGGTCGGCCCGCTTCGGCGGCGTGCTCCAGGCTCACCCCTGCGAGGTAAGAGGCGAGCCGTGCCAGCACGTCTCCACCTCGTTCCCCTTCCACAGCGTCACCGTCTCGGTGTACGCCTTCATCCCCGACGACGACACCTGGACCTGGTTGGAGGACCAGCTATGACCACCATCAAGGACACAGCCCTCGACGACGGCACCAGCGCCGGGATGGGCCGCATTGGCTGCCTGACGACCGTGATCACGGTCCTGTTCTTCGACGCGGCGGGCTTGCCCGAGCCAGGCTCGATGACCGTCTACGGCGTCCTGGACGGCCACGTCCACGACCAGATCGTGCTGCAGTTCCCGCCGGTGGCGGAGAGCACGGATGCGGTCACGGAGTGGGCGAATCGCTTCGGCGGCGTCGTCCAGTCCACCCCTCTCAAGGACGACAAGCACGGCCGTACCCAGTACGTCAGGGCCGAGTTCACCTACGCGGAGTGGCTAAGCGTGAAGGTGTTCACGGTCTTCCCGCTTCTCGAGACGGAAGCCATCGCCAGCGCGGAGCAGGACAGCGAGCCGGAGACGGCCCTGCCGTTCTAACCCCGTAAGTCAGTGCCGGGCCTGGGAGACGGCAATCTCCCGGCCCGGCCAGCCAACGACATGAATCCCCAACCCATCGCCAAACGAGAAGGAGAGCCCTCGGCATGCCCAACTCTACCCGGTCACGCGCCGGATCCACAGTCCCCGCTGGTCGCGGCCCGCTCGGGATCGTGTACCTGTTGCACTTCGACCAGCCGTATCAGCACGCCCGGCACTACACCGGCTTCACCGATGACCTGCTCGACCGGCTCGACCGGCACGCACGCGGCCACGGTGCCCGGCTGATGAACGTCATCTCAGCTGCGGGGATCGGGTTCGTCCTGGTCCGCACCCGCGAAGGCACCCGCGACATCGAGCGCGCGATCAAGAACGGCGGCGGAGCCGTCCGCTACTGCCCTGCCTGCACGCCTCACCCGCGTAACGGCCACTGGGGACCGGTCCCGGCCGACCTCACCCCCCGCCACTACCCGCACTCCCCCCGTGCGCCCTACTACACGCTCCTGCCCGACCTCGGAAGGCGGTCCTGACCATGACCACTAACACCAAGCCGCGCGGCAAGCGCGACCAGCTCTACGCCCTCGACGACCTGTTCGTCACCGTTCACCGTTCGGCGGCCGGGGTCGCCTGGCGTTGGCGCACCGAACTCACCACCCTCGGCGGCCTGCTCGCCGCTTTCCTCTGGCTGTGGGGCCAGCTTCACGTCCTGCTGCTGGCGGGCCTGGTCCTGGCCGGTTTCCTCGGCCTGGTCTTCGGCCTGCCCTGGTCGCGGCGGTTCGTCGTGGCCCGGATCTGGTGCGTGCTCGCACGTCACCGTTTCCAGCGGCTGTGCTGGGAGGTCCGCCTCCACACCCGCGCGGGAAGAGTCCCGCCCGTCCTGTGGGTCCGTCCCACCAAGGTCGGCGAGCGGCTGTTCGTCTGGTGTCGCGCTGGCGTGTCCGCTGAGGACTTCACCAAGCACACCGGCGAGCTGCGCGCCGCCTGCTACGCCCGCGAGGCGCGGGTCACCCGCAACACCCGGTGGTCCCAGCTGGTGACCATCGACATCATCCGCCGCGACACCCTCGCGGCCTCCCACCAGGTCGGCACCCCGCTCGCGCGGCTGCTGGCCGTCTACTCCGGAAGCATCACCGGCCAGGACACCTGGACCGAGATGCCCGATCCCGTCGTCACCGACGACACCCACAACCCGCCCACATGGCCGAACATCCCGGGCCAGCGCCCGGCGGCCTGATTCACCCGGCGGGCAGCGCAACCCTTCGGGGCGGCGCTGCCCGCCACCCCTCTCTTTCCGGCTTGAAAGGAGCCGCATCATGACCGCAACCTTGACCTTCCCGGCGGCGGTGCCGGTCTTCCCGCTGTCCATCTTCAGCCCGGTTCACGTCGGCATCGACGAGTTCGGCGAGCTGGTCCACGTCGAGCTGTCGGAGAAGAACGTTCTTCTCGGCGGCGAGCCTGGCGGCGGCAAGTCCGCCGCGCTGAACCTGCTCGTCGCGCACGGCGCGCTGTCGGCAGACTGCCGCCTGGTCCTTATCGACGGCAAGCAGGTCGAGCTTGGCCTGTGGCGGCACTGCGCCGACAAGTTCGTCGGGCCGTCCATGACCGATGCCCTGGTCTGCGCCCGCTGGCTCCAGGAACTGATGAACGAGCGCTATGACGATCTGCTGGCCGCCGGGGTCCGCAAGATCACGCCTGCGACCGGGCAGCCTGTTTACCTGGTCGTCATTGACGAGTACGCCTACTTCAGTGCCACCGTCGGCACCAAGCCCCAGCAGGCCGAGTTCGCCGCCCTGATCCGCGACCTGGTGGCGCGCGGCCGGGCTGCGGGCATCATCGTCATCCTGGCCACCCAGCGTCCCTCTCACCAGGTCATCGACCCTTCCTTGCGCGACCTGTTCGCCTACCGGTGGGCGTTCCGCTGCACCACCGACTCATCGTCAGACACCGTGCTCGGCCACGGCTGGGCCGGTGAAGGCTACTCGGCGGCGTCCATCGACCCCCGCTCGCGGGGGGTCTCCTGGCTCCTGTCCGAGACCGGCGTTCCCCGCCGCATCAAGACGGCCTATCTCACCGACGACCAGATCAAGTACCTGGCCGCCTACGCGGCCCGACTGCGCCGTAAGGGGGCCGGTGATGACTGACCCCCGCCCATCCGGCGACGGCAAGAACACCGTCAGGCCGAACCTGACCCGGAAGCGCCGTAATCGGCGCGTCGAGAACGACGAGTACGCCGCGTTCATCCGCCGCGTCCTGCGCGCCTACGGGCGCCGCATCGCCACCGGCGACATCGACGCCATCGCCGAACTCAACGCCCTTACCGACGAGGTCAACGCCGCGCTCGGCAGCGCCGTCATCGGCCTGCGGCTGCTCGGCTACTCCTGGGCCGAGATCGGCAAAAGGCTCGGCGTCACCAAGCAGACCGCCCACGAACGCTGGTCAGAAACCAGCCATGACTGACCCTGGCGGCGCGGCCGCTCCCATCGTCCCCGAACCGCATCCCGGCTCGGGGCCGGTGGCAACCGCCGACGACGTGACCACCTGCGCTCACCCCATCCGGCTCACCGGCCGTATCACCGCGATCGATCGGGCGACCGGGCAGACCGCCGACATGTTCCGCACCTGGACCGAGTACCAAGTTCCCGCGGCTCCGGGCTTCACCGAAACCGTCCGCTCCGACTCCCCGCTCTACGTCGATTGCGGCAACCGGCGCGAGGAAGTCTGCCCGCACTGCTCCCGGGTCTACAAGCGCGACGCCCGCCAGGTCGTCCTGTCCGGCCTGTCCGGCGGCAAGGGCGTCCCCGATTCGGTGGCCGATCACCCCTGCGTGTTCGCCACGTTCACCGCCCCCTCGTTCGGCCCGGTCCACGCCCGACGCGAACGGGGCGGCAAGGTGCTCCCGTGCCGACCTCGCCGCGACGCCTCCAAGCGGGCTTGCCCGCATGGCCGCGATATCTCCTGCCCAGTCCGGCACTCACCCGACGATCCCCGGCTCGGCCGGCCGATGTGCCCCGACTGCTACGACTACGAATCAGCGGTCACCTTCAACGCCGGCGTTCCGAAGCTGTGGCAGCGGTTCCTGACCTACCTTCCCCGGCACCTGGCCCGCCTCGCCGGTATCCGGGTCAAGGACTGCCGCGAGCTCGTCCGCCACCGCGTCGTCAAGGTCAGCGAATACCAGCTCCGAGGCGTCATCCACTTCCACGCGGTCATCCGCCTGGACGCCAACGTCAAAGACGAAACGGCGTTCATCCACCCCGGACCCCAGTGGACGGCCGAGCTCCTAGCCGCCGCCGTCAAGGGCGCTGCCCGGCAGGCGTCGGCTCACTTCCCGGTTGGCAATACTGGCCGGTCCCTCGTGCTGAGGTTCGGCGCGGAATCCGGGTTCGCTGACACCCGCATCATCCGCAGCGGCACCGCCGCCGCGATCTCCCGCGAGGCCGTCGCGAACTACATCGCCAAGTACGTGACCAAGGCTGTCGGAATTCCCGGCCTGCCGAATTTCCGCATCCGGCACCTGGCCGACATCGCGTCGCTGCGCTGCTCGGCGCACCATCGGCAGCTCATCGAGACCGCCTACCGGCTCGGGTTCCGACGCTACGCCCACCAGCTCGGCTACGGCGGCCACCCCATCACCAAATCCCGCCGCTACTCCGTCACCTTCGGCCGCATCCGCCGCGAGCGCGCCGAATGGCGCAAAGCCCAGCGCTGGCCAGACGGCGAACTCGACCCCTGGGGCCGACCCCTCGACGACCGCATCGTCTTGGTGGTCAAGGACTTCACCTACCTCGGCACCGGCTACACGCCCCGCACACCGAGCGCAGAGCTGGCCCTCGCGTCGGCCGACATGGCACGCGGCAACTAGCGGCCCGGCCGATTTACCGTCAGGTCCCGCCTGACCCGAAACCGACTATCAGAAAGGAGGCGACCACACGCGCCATGAAGCCTGACAACACGGCACAGTGCGCCGCTGCGGCGCTCGAGCTGCTTACCGTCGCTGAGGTCGCGGAATGGCTTCGCGTCGAACCTCGGTACGTCTACCGGCTGGCCAGCTCGGGCGAACTGGTCCGGGTCTACGTCGGCCGGTACGTTCGCATCCCCGCCACCTCGGTTGAGCAGTACATCGACGATCACACGGTCGAGGCGGTCAAGCCCGCCCGGCACCGGCGTCCTGGTGCCCGTGCTCGCCGCCATCTCCGGTCGGTGCGCCATGCCGAACAGTAAAGGACGCCGACGCCGGTTCGGCTCGATCCGCAAACTCCCATCGGGGCGCTATCAGGCTCGCTATCCCGGCCCTGACGGTGTGATGCGCCCGGCTGACGACACGTTCGCCACTAAGACCGAGGCCGACAACTGGCTGACCACCAAGGAAGCCGAGATCATTGAGGGCGACTGGATCGACCCCGACGCAAGCGACATTCTGATTCCGGACTACGCCGCGACCTGGATCAAAGAACGCCCGGGCCTGCGCCCCAAGACGATCGGCAACTACCGCTCCGCGCTCCGCCGCAACATCGCGCCTCACCTGGCGACCGTGACCGTTGGCGAACTCACCCTGGCCGGAGTCCGCCGCTGGCGCACGAACCTACTCGAGTCGGGCACAGGCCCGGTTGCCGTTGCGAAGGCTTACCGGTTCCTGCGCGCCGTGATGAACACCGCCGTCGACGACGGGCTGATCAAGCGCAATCCCTGTCGGATTAAGGGCGCTGGCTCTGAGAACTCCCCAGAGCGCCCAATCCTCTCGGTCGCGCAGGTCTACGCCCTGGCCGACGCGGTCGGCCTCCGAAACCGGGCGCTGATCTTGCTCGCCGCGTTCACTAGCCTCCGCTGGAGCGAACTGGCCGCGCTGCGGCCGGAAGACATCGACCTCGACGCCTGCACCGTGCGGGTAACTCGCCAGCTCAACAAGGGCGGCGTCAAGCCGGTGTTCGGTCCGCTCAAGTCACGCGCTGGCCGCCGCGTCGTCGACTTCGCGGACCTCATCGTTCCCGACCTTCGCGAGCATCTTCGCTCGGTGCCTCCTGGCGCGCTAGTGTTCACCAGCCCTGAGGGCTTCGCGCTGTCCAACTCCAACTTCCGGCGCCGGGTCTGGGCTCCTGCGCTGGCCGCGGTCGGCCTGGAGGGCGTCCACATTCACGACTTGCGCCACACCGGTAACCAGTTCACGGCCGACGCCGGGGCGAACACCAGGGAACTCATGGCGCGGATGGGCCACGACAGCGACCGCGCCGCGCTGATCTACATGCACTCGACCGACCAGCGTCAGCGTGCCCTGGCCGATGCGGTCGGCAAGGCCGCTCGGGCTGAACTGGCGAAAGCCAAAAAATCAGCGGCTCCGCGTCGTTCTGGCATGCGGATGGCACGTCGTCAGGATGCCGACTGATGTCTAAGCCTGTGACCTGGAGCCCCGTTACGGAATCGAACCGTAGACCTTCTCCTTACCATGGAGACGCTCTGCCGACTGAGCTAACGGGGCCTATATCTACTTGTCTGACCACGGCGATGCGCCCTACCGGGCGTCGCGTAGAGAGCATAGCGCAAGTTGCGCCGTGGTGGTGCCGGTCAAGTCGCGGCCGGCGCCGGGTGCCACCGTGGGGGAACGGTGGCACCCGGCGCTCGGCCGGCGCCCCGCGGCCGAGCTTCTGCTACTGCGTGAAGTTCGGGTTGGCGGTGCTGATGTCGTAGTTGCTGCCCCAGTACCACTGGGTGGCGCTGGAACCGGGGACCACGTGCGGGACGCCGGTCGGGTCGGCAATCCAGTACCTGACGTGGGACTGCTCCGCCGACGGGAGGCCGCCTACGGCGTCCTGCACGGCCGACCAGTCGGACCGCATGGTGTAAATAATCGCCACCGAGTGCGGCTGCGCGCTGAGGTGGGACTGCACCCACGTAGCGGCACCGGCCGGGGTCGCGTCACCGGGCTCGACATCGAGCACGTTGGCGTTGGGGTCGCTGCCGTTGGTGTCGATCCAGAGCACCGAGTGGTGCCCGGCCACCTGTGAGGCAGAGGCCGCGTAGGCCCCGTCGGCGTAGACCGCGGCCGACTGGCCGCTGGGGATCGAGCTCGGCGTCACCGAGTCGTAGATGGTGTACGGCTTGGTCGGACCGGTCGGCTGCGCCGCCTTGTGGGCGGCCGGACGCGCCGCGGCGTGGGCCGCGGCAGGCTTGGCCGCGGCCGCGG
>Ga0335075_10004531_pt1 | contig 21724 bp, 23 predicted proteins | sample Lox_Sample_24_FD_206723 | JGI IMG/M metagenome (GOLD analysis project Ga0335075, IMG submission 206723) | Soil microbial communities from Loxahatchee National Wildlife Refuge, Florida, United States - Lox_Sample_2.4 | ecosystem: Environmental > Terrestrial > Soil > Wetlands | place: USA...
CGTCCCGTCATGCTCACCCGCAGCTCCCCCGAACAGGTAGCCGCCTACGAAACCGCCGCCGCGCACGTGCAGCGCTACCTCGACGCCGAAGAATCCCCGGCATGAGGCCCACACTCTGCCCAGCGGCGCACGTCAAGCAGGAACATTCCGCCAGCGCGAGATCTCGGTGTCCCTGTCCCGGTCGCTTGCGAGAAGAAGACGCAGGACCGCGAACGTGTTGGCCACCGCCAAGTAGGCCAGCCGCAAAAGCACAGTCACCGTCCCGGTGGTGAACCTGGACGCGCGAATCACCATGATCCGGTGACGCCTCCTCACCTGCCTGGCGGCAAGCCTGGTAGTGGGCCGCCTTCCAGCGGGAAACTTCAGCAGCGGATTGGCATGGGCGGGCCCGCCTGGGGTAATGCCAGGCGAATTCCGACCGAAGGAGATCCTCCGTGAGCAGCGACGCGCTCGACTGGAACGCTAAGACCATCGCGGAGTTCCGGGCGAACGAGGGCAGGGTCGGCGGGAACTTCGAGGGCGCTCCGATCGTCCTAGTGCATCACCGCGGCCGCACAAGCGGGCAGGAGTACGTCAACCCGACGATGTACCTTCCGCACGACACCGAGCCGGACATCATCTACGTCTTCGCGACCAAGGGCGGAGCACCCACCAACCCGGACTGGTACTACAACCTGGCCGCCGCCGGTGTGGGCAGTGTCGAACGCGGAACCGAGACATACGAGGTGACCGTCCGCGAATTGACCGGCGCTGAACGCGACCGCATCTACGCCGAGCAGGCGCGGCGCTACCCAGGCTTCGCCGAGTACGCACGCCAAACCGCTGGAGTCCGCACCATTCCTGTGCTCGAACTTAGGCGGGCATGAGCCAACACACGGGACTGCCGTACTGCCTGATGTGGGCATCAGGCAGCCGGACCTGCCGGAAACACCCAGGTCACTGGCCTTCGGGGTGGGCGATTCGGTATCCCACTCCGGGCGCGGTCGTGATGGCCGGCGGTTCGCCGAGCTTGCGGCGTAGCCGCCCGATCGTCACCGTGACCGTGTTGGTAAACGGGTCGGCGTTCTCGCCCCAGGCCTGCTCGAGCAGGTCTTCCGCGGACAGGAACCCAGGGCTGGCGCGCAGCAGCGCCTCCAGCACGCCGAACTCCTTGACGGACAGGTTTACCCGCCGCCCGTCCCGGGTGACGGTGCGGCTCACCGGGTCGAGTGCGATCCCGGCTGCCCGCAGTATCACCGGGCGGGCCGAGGGCCGCCGCCGGGCCAGTGCCCGAATCCGGAGCACGAGCTCGGGGAAGTGAAACGGCTTGGTGAGATAGTCGTCGGCGCCCAGGCCAAGGCCGCTGACCCGGTCGCCGGGCAGCCTTCGCTGTGCTGTGCGCCTGGGCCGCGGCCACCCTCGCGCTGGCCGCCGTCCTGCTCCGGTGGCGGGACGCATGAACCTCGGGCGGCTCGCGCCGCGAAACCCAGCCCGCCCTTTTCTGGTATTTCGGTCCCGTGTTCCGGACGGCTATCATCAGCTTCGGATATCTGCGATCACCCGGGCTTGGCGTGAGATATCCCCATCGGGACTTGCCGGTATCTGCCGACTTGGATCGCCCCAGGAATCTTGGAGGCATCATTGACCACTGCCCTCTGGCGACCCCTGTCCGTGGAAAGCCGACGGTTTACAGACTGCTGCTCCTAGCTGAGCTGAATGCCACTGACCAGCGCGTGCGCATTTCGAGGCAACGTAGAGGGCCCAGCTACCTAGTCAGTCTCTGTACTATGGTTAAGGCGTAGCAAATTTAATCTCGACCGGGGTCGGTACTTGGTTTGCCGCCGAAATGTTGTTCTTGCGCGGCATCGCGATCAGGCTGAATCGCCCTTCTCGTGTCATGGGTCATCACCGGTTGGCCGCGATGGTGGCGAGGCGTTCGAGCATCTGCGGGATCTGGCGGGTCAGCTGGGCGCGGGCGAGGTGCTCGGCCATCTTCGGCACGCCGTCGAGGGTGAGCTTGTAGTCCAGGCGGCAGCCGTCGCCGTCCTGCCACAGCCGGTAGGACTGCCGCACGGCGGGCCGCGCGCCCGCGGCGGTGGCCAGCGTGACCAGCTCGGCCGGGACAAGCCGGGTGAAGGTGAGGCCGATCTCGGTCCGGTGGCCCATCACGGTGCGGACCTGGCGGACGCGGGCGCCCTGCCGGGCGGGGCCGTCGTCGGTAAGGGTGGCCGAATCCACGTCGGGCTGCCAGGCCGGGTAGCGCGACGGGTCGGTGAGAATGGCAAAGATCTTGCCTGCTGGCTGGTCGTAGCGGGCGGTGTCGCTGATGTGGATCATGGCGTTCCTAGGTGGCGTGGGCCGTGAGCGGGCGGGCATGCGCTTCAGGTGCGAAGCAGCTGGGTGGTGAGGGGGCTGAGCTCGATCGGGTCGTCCTCGCCGATCACGACGGTGCCGCCGAGGCTAACCGCCCGGCCGCCGATCACCGCGCTTGGCCCGAACGCCCACGACATTCCCGGTGCAAGCGGCAGCTCGCCGCCGATGGCAGGGATCTCGGCCAGCCGGCCGTAGCGGCGTGCCTGCGGGATCCGGTCTAGTCCGCGCCCGAACCCGCCGACTGGCCCGGGCGGGTTGAGGGCACGGACCAGCGGGTGGATGTGCCATGACGCGGCCTGCTTCAGCGGTGCCAGCATCGCCTCAGCCAGATCGCCGAAGCTGTTACCGACCCGGGCCGCGCGCAGGCCCTCGGTGTAGGAGGCCCGGGCGATCGCCGCGGCGGTCTCGATGTCGGGGTGCGGATCGCCGATCGCGATGGTCACCTGGTGCCGGGTTTCCTTCAGGCCGAACCGGCTGACGACCTCGGCAAGCAGCACGTCGCCATCGTTGAGCACTCGTGGTGGCTCCGGCCGGTACGACCAGCTCGGTGCCCCCCAGGCGACAATCCCCGGGCCGGACCACATCAGCATGCTCGCCTGGCAGCCACGCCGGAACGCAGCGGTCATCCCCGCCGCGTACACCTCCGCCTCAGTCACCCCCGGCGCGGTGGCCGCCAGCATCGCCCGCGCCATCGCCTCGCCGGCCGCCGCGCAGTAGCCCACCACCGCCAGTTCCTCCCGCGACTGGCAGATGGTGGCGAACAGGAAGCTTTGGTCCACCGACCTGAACGTCACGCCGGGCAGCTCGGCCAGCACGTCCCGCCACAGCGGGTAAGGCACGACCGGGCTGCGGTGCCACGGCGGGACGGCCCCCAGCCCGAGCACGCCGACGGCCGCACGCTCCAGCTGGTGCTCGCGCAGCACTTCCGCGATGCCAGCCGCGCTCTGGCCTGGCTGGAGGACTGACCCGGCGCGGATGCTGGCCGGGCCGATCCACATCGGCTCACCTCGCCTGACCGCCTCCAGGTGGGTCTGTACCGGCAGGTTCGACCAGACCAGTTGCACCGGGCCGGCGTCTCGGCAGAAGATGACGATCGACCCCGGCCGGTCGTTGCTGAAGTAGGCGTCCGGCGCGAATGCCGCCGTTGCTGTGCACTCAGACCCGCCGTAGGCGATCAGCGCCTGGACGTCCTCGGCCGCCATGATCTCGCGGGCCAGTGCCCAGCGCCGGTCTCGTTCGGCCAGCGAGTACCCGGGGATCTCCAAGGCGTTCCTCCTGCCGGAGATGTTTGCTGCATTTCCGACGGTAGGAACCGGCATCGGCCGGCCGCTTCTGCCACGATGACCTGATCTGCCCGGCGATCCTGGCGGGCGGTTAGGTCATGGCGCGTAGCGGGCCAGCTCCTCGCGGGTGGTGACGCCGAGCTTGGGGAAGGCCCGGTACAGGTGGTAGCCCACCGCCCACGGGGACAAGAACAGCTGGGCGCCGATCTGCTTATTCGACGCACCGCGCCACGCCTTGCGGCTCATCTCATGCTCGAGGAACGGGCTGACCCGCAGCCAACGCCCGCTGGCCATTGTCGCAATGATTGGAACGGCTCGCCCTGGGAAGTGTGTCGCGATATAGGCGGACAAAAACCGTGGAGGGTTCCAATGTCCCGCAGCAAGGAAACCAGTCAGGCCCGGGACCGCGTGCGCCAGGCCGCGACTCAGCTGAAGCCAGTCGCGGCCCAGGTCAAGCCGCTGGCGAGCAGTACCGGAGCGACCGCGAAACGCGGAGCGCGCAGAACGCGTACCTGGGCCGCACCGCAGGTCGAGCGCGCGGGCCAGGTCCTGGAACACAGTGTCGCGCCGAAGCTCTCGGCCTTGCTGTCGTCGGCTGCACGGCGGCTCGATCCTGGCAAGCCACGCCACGCCCGCTGGCGCACCCTGGCCGGCCTCGCGACGGTGACCGCTACCGCATGCGCGGCAGCGACATACATCCGCCGCCGCGGGAAGACAGACTCCCCGACGGCGGCAGCCGGGCCGGACGAGCAGGTACCTGCCGGTGAGATGCGGGCCGAACAGGCGACTACCAGCGCTGGCGCTGATGCCGACCACGAGGTCCGCACACCCTGACATGCCGGGGCAGGCACCGGCGGCCACTTGCGGAACTCGCCGCGGTGTTAGGCGCGGCTCGGGGTCGTAACCTTCGCGTTGGCGTAATCACAGCCCCGGGTCCCGCAAAGGATGACCAGGCCCCTGGGGCCGACGTTGAGGCGCGCGCCGTCTCGCTTGATGAACTCGACCGTGTCCTCGCGCAGGCTCAGCCTCTCGCACTTCGGGCAGGCGCCGGGGAACTCCTTCCCCCAGGGCTTGCGCGGGCTGGCGAAGGCGGCCCCGCCCGCGACCAGCAGGCCGGCGAGCACGAACGCGCCGATGCCGATCCACAGCAGGGCGGCAAGCACCGAGCCAGTTGGCAGTAGCGGGACCGCCTTGATGAACGGGCGCACCTGGAACAGCACCACCCAGCCGAGGACACCGCAGATCACGGCGGCCGCCAGCGTGATGATCAGGTTGCGGCCGGACCGGGTCGCCTGGCGCTTGCGCAGCGCCTCCCGGATCAGCAGTTCCTCGTCAGTAGCGGGGACCCCCGCCTGTTGTGTCATAGGACAAATATCCGGCATAAAGAAACCACTTGCTACCGCGCGAAGCTGAGAGTCAGCTCAAATTCCGGGAGATCGTGGTCTCCTGCGGATTGCCCACGTCGCTGCCGACTGCTGGCGCCCGCCCTCGCTGCTCATGATCCCGCATTATCACTCCTCGCCCGGAGTGGCCGTGGACCACAGCACGACGGAAACGACTCATACCGCCAACCATTGCCGTCATTACGGCAATTGTGATTGTCACGCTACCGTCGGTAGGGTGCCGTCCGTGGTCGTATCCCCCGAGCATGAAGCCCTGCACCGGATCTTCTAGCACGATCCGGCGCTCTTCGCGCGCGCCGTGGCACGCGCCCTCGATATCGAGGTGACCGAGCCCCGCCGGATGTCAGAGCTGAATGTGGACCTCACCGAGACCCGCCCCATCGAGCGGCGGGCCGATTCGGTGCTGAGGGGGTGCTGCGGAATTCACGGAAGCCGGGCTCGGCGGCACGCCCGGCCTGCAGATATGGAGGGCACTGATGGCCGCCGAGACCTTCCCGTTCGTTTCCGAGATGCGCGCCAAGGGCCGCGCCGAGGGCCGCGCCGAGGGCGAGGCCAAGGCCGTCCTGCGGATCCTCAAACGTCGCAAGGTAGCGGTCGATGGCGCGTCACAGCAGCGGATCGAGTCCTGCCCAGACGTCAAGACGCTCGAAACCTGGCTAGACCGGTCCCTGACCGCCACCACCGTCGAAGAGCTCTTCCAGGACTGACGAGCGTGCAGTTGTCCCGTCGGCCTGCCGGAGCGCGGCTCGCTGTCGTCGTCTCCCCGATCACGGGCATCGCCACGATGGCGAGCCCCGCCAGGATCCAGAACGGGCCGCGCCAGCCATGTTTCCCAGCTGATGCTGCTCATGGTGAGTGCTCTCTTCTTTGATGTTGATCTTTCACTTGTGTCGTTTGTGCCGGGTTAGGACCGTCCCCGTCGGCCATCCCAACCGCTGGCGAGGAGCCGTCCTTCCCGTCTGAGGATCGATATAAATGCGAGTTACGATAGATTTTTCTCATGCCAAGTTTGAGGGCGCTTGAGTGCCTGCTTGCTGTCGCCGATCTGAGGTCGGTGACCCGCGCCGCACGGCACCTCCATCTGTCGCAACCCGCGATCTCGCATCAGCTGGCAGCTCTTGAGCGGGAAGCCGGGACCGCGCTTCTGACCCGCGAGCGCCGCGGTGTGCGCCTCACTGCCGCCGGACGGGCAGCGCTGCCCGAGGCGCGGCGGGCCGTGGCCGCGGCCGACGACGCCATACGGCTTGCCCGCGCCGTCGGGCAGGGCACTGGGGGCACCATACGAGTGGTGTGCGCGCAGAGCCTCACGGTGGCATTGCTGGCACCCGTGCTGGCCCGCTGGGACCTCGACCGCCCCGACGTCACGATCTCCCTCCGTGAGAGCACGGACCCGGAGACGGCCTTCGCCATGCTGGAGTCCGGCGAGGCCGACCTCCTGCTGTTCCCGGACCTCGGCGACGCAGGGTTCGAGACGACCACGGTCGCCAGGGAGGAGGTCGTCGTAGCACTCCCATCACGGCACCCACTCGCCTCCCGGTCTGCCATCCGGCAACGGGATCTCCAGGGACAGCCGTTCGTGCACTTCACACCAGAAAACCGGCTCGGCAACTGGATCGAGAGCCACCTTGAAGACGTCGACTTGCGGGAATCGGTAGTGGTTCGCACCGCCGTGACGACCCACGCGCCCCAGCTGGCGGCAGCAGGTCTGGGCGTGACCGTCGTTCCAGTCAGCGCCGTCACCGCCGGCTTCTCAGGGGCAGTCCGGCCCTTCGAGCCTCGATGGACACGACGCCTCGTCGCCATAACCACGACCCCGCGCGACCCGCTCGCCGCACAGCTAGTCAGTGATCTTCGCGGCACCGGTCTGCGCGTGCCGGCCGACATCGCCCAGCAACTGTCCGGCGCCAAGGGCGAGCAACCGTTACCCGTCAGCGAGCTTTAGCGATCATCTCGCTGGTCAGCGTCTGGCCTGCGTGATTGCTGGCCGGAGTCATTGTCACCGACCGGGGCGGTGAGGCAGTCGTGGGCGGATTTGCGGAAGGCGGCTACCAGGCGGCTGCGGTCGGCGGCGCGGGTGGCCAGGATGACGTGGCTCGGCTCGACGCCATGTAGCGGGATCGTGGTGAGGTCGGGGCGGAGGCTGCCTGCCGGGGCGCCGCCCGGGATGATGGCCACGGCCTGGCCAGCGGCGATGAGCTCGGTTTTGTCCTCGTAGGCTTTGACGAGAGGGCCGTCGGGCGCGGGGCTTCCGTCTGGGCGCGGGTCGATGCGCCAGTACGCGTTCCAGACCGGGTCGGGCAGGCGGGGTATGGGCTCGCCTGCGATGTCGTCGAGGGTGACCGATTCCTTGCCGGCCAGCCGGTGGTCCACGGGTACAAGCAGCAGCCGGGGCTCGTCGTACAGGATCGTCACATGCAGCCCGTCGGTCCGGATCGGCAGCCTGGTCACCACCGCGTCCACCCGGTGATCGAGCAGCGCCTCGCGCGGCTCGTTCCAGTCCAAGTGCAAGGCCTGCACGTCGGCGTCCGGATGCTGGCGGCGCAGGTTGCGAACGGCCGGAGTGACGATGAGGCCTGCGGTGTAGCCGATGGTGATCCGGCTCGGCTGGGCGGCGGCACGGGTGGCGGCCGCGGCCTGCGCGGCCGAGCGGAGCAGCGCCCTGGCGCGGGGCAGGAACACCTCGCCGGCCTCGGTGAGCCGGCTGCCCTGCGGGGTGCGGTCAAGCAAGCGGGCACCTAGTTGCTGCTCGAGGTGGCGGATCTGCCGGCTCAGGGACGGCTGGGCGATGCGCAGTTCTGCCGCGGCGCGGCCGAAATGGCGGCAGTCGGCGACAACGGTGAAGTAGCGCACCAGGCGCAGATCCAGGTCCGGCGCGGATACCCGCGAATCGGTCATACCTCTATGATAACCAATTATCGCAGCGAAACACCCGAGATGATGTCAGTTAACAGCAGTGATGCCTGAAACGTATTGACCAGTACGGAACGGGTCTTGGACTTGGAGTGATGCCAGCGGGCAGTGTGGAATCACCGGCCAGACACCGCTGGGTGCCATACCAGGCCGGCCACATTGTCTTCGCACAAGGAGTGCACCATGCGGGTGTTCGTTACCGGCGGCACCGGTTTCGTCGGTTCCGCCGTCGTTCGCGACCTGCTCGACGCGGGGCATCAGGTCGTCGGCCTTGCCCGCTCCGACATGGGCGCGGCGTCGCTGACAGCCGCCGGGGCCGAAGTCCTCCGCGGCTCCCTTGATGATCTCGACAGCCTGCGCAGCGGAGCGGCGGACTCCGACGGCGTGATCCACACCGCCTACATCCACGACTTCTCCGAGAACAACGACGCCGCGGCCTACGCGCGGATCGACAAGAGCGCCATCGAGGCGATTGGCGAGGCCCTGGCGGGATCCGATCGGCCGCTTGTCGTCGCCGCCGGCATCCCGGTGCCCGAGCCGGGCCACGTCACCACAGAAGATGACGCAGCCCCCGAGAACCCCGCCTATCCCCGGGTCTCGGAACCGGTGGCCATGTCGCTCGCCGGACGCGGGGTCCGCGTCTCGGCGGTACGCATGCCGCCGACAGTACATGGCCGGGGCGATCACGGCTTCGTCCCTGCCCTCATCGGCATCGCCCGCGCGAAGGGCCTGGCGGCCTACATTGAGGACGGGTCCAACCGGTGGGCCGCGGTGCACCGGCTCGATGCCGCGCGCCTGTTCCGGCTGGCGCTTGAGGCGGCGCCCGCGGGCACGCGGCTGAACGCGATCGGCGACGAAGGCGTCCCGTTCCGCGAGATCGCCGAGGTCATCGGCAAGCACCTGGACGTGCCTGTGGTCAGCCTTTCCCGCGAGGAGGCGCAAGGCCATTTCGGCTTGTTCGCGCTCTTCGCGTCGATCGACGCCCACGCGTCAAGCGAGCTGACCCAGCAGCGGCTCGGCTGGCACCCCGGCCAGCCCGGGCTCATCGCCGACCTCGACGAGGGCCACTACTTCGAGGACTAGCCGAGCATCCCGCGGCTGCGGCCCGCCGCAGCCGCGCGGACCCGGGTCGCGATCATCTCGGTCAGGGCCTTCGTCTCCGACGCGGCCGTCATGGCTTCCGTCGGCGTTGTCTTTCCCATGCACACCGACCAGGCGCGGAGGATGAGGGGGCGGGCCCGGGCGACCGCCCCCAGGCGGTCGAGTTCCTCCGCTTCCAGCGTGACGTGCTCGCGGTAGCCAAGCAGCACCGCACCTGCCCGGCGCGGCTCCTTCGCGGCCTCCGCGTACAGGAGGAACGCCAGCGACCACAGGCGCGGCCCGCGGCCGGCGCCTGCCCAGTCGACGAGGACCATGCCGCCCGGCGTCGCGACGACGTTCGCCAGGACGAAGTCCGGATGGATAAGCCCTTCGGGCAGTCCCTCCGCCGCGTCCAGCGCGGCGACCTCCGCCCGCAGCGCGTCGAACGCCGCACGCTCGGCGTCGGGAATGAGGGGCACGGCCTCGGCGAGCATCCGGCTGGCGGCCGCGATCTCCGCCGACGGCAGCCCGTCGGCGAGGTGATGCCAGGCACCGCCCGGCCGCGCGACCGCCCCATCGCCGACGCTGCCAGCGCTTGCTGTCGGCGTAGTGTCCAGCGTGTGCAGGCGGCCGAGCAGCGCGCCGAGGTGGCTGAGGCCGCCCGCCGCGCGGATCGCGTCCCGCCGCCGCTGCCGGGGAACCGGGTCGGCCCACTCGGTGACCAGTACGGAGCGACTGCCGAGGACGGAGACCGGCTCGTCCGCCGCGCACCGCTCGGCCGGGAACTCGTGCACCGCCAGGCAGCGGAGGATCGCGGCGTCGCCCGCCACCGCCTCGGCGGTCCTGCGGGCGGGGAACCAGCGGGCCACCCAGTCCGGGCCGTCCGCGCGCCCGATCCGCCATACGCCCAGGTCAAGCTCGGTCATCGCGTCCACCGTGATCCCGTACCGCGCTTCCAAGTGCGCCCGCAGGCGCTCGCCTGGCCGGCCGGGCATCGGCGAGCCGAAGCGGATCAGGTTGCCGTCCGGGTCGACGTGCGAGCCCTCGCGCAGCTTGTACGGCGTGTCGCCGACGCGGCGGGTCAGCCCGCCGACGCCGGGCCGCGCCCACTCGTCGTACAGCGCGTCGGCGTCCTCGACATACAGGTAGGCGGTGCCGACGTGCTGGTGGTCGGCCTCGGGCCCGTGCCCTTCGTCGAGCGACAGGTGCAGGCTCACCTCGTCCCGCCCGGCGAACCCGTACCCGTCCCCGTCGGCGTACGGTTCCACCTCGAAGCCGAGCGACGCGTAGTGCGCCAGCGCGCGCCGCAGGTCGCGCACGGGGAAGACGGGGCTGAAGCTGCTGAACCTGCTGCGAGGCGTGACATCATCGTCCATAAGGCAAGCATCTCGCACGCATCTGGCAATCCTCGCGTCCTCGGTGCGCTGCTGCGCTGCGTCTTTGACGCACATTCTGGTGATTGGGTGCACGACTGGATTGTGAGGCGCTTTGATTTGCGCAGGTCATGTAGCTAGTCCGAGTGATGTTGTCACTCAGATATGGGAACCCCCAGATGACAGCGCCGCTGGCGGAGCCGTGGAGGAAACTCTGAGCTGCCGGGGTTGCACCTGTTACGCGTCACGCGCCATGCGCGCGGGGCCGCTCATCGTGAGTCCGGCCAGGACCGTAATCCTCTGGCTGGTGGCGACAACTTCGTGAACGCCGTATCCCGGGCCTCTCCCAACGGCGGCCCTCCAGCCGGGGGCATTGGCCGCTACGGAAAGTGAGCACTACTAGCGAGGCGGCAGCCGGGGCTTTCGGCCAGGCTGCCGTGCCGGTGTGCGCACCGGCGTCAGGGCCGGTCGCAGGAGCTGGTGGACCGCCGCTACGAACAGCTCTTGCGGTGCTCAGGAGGCAGCCGCCGCAGGCCGGGGAGGAAACCCGCGGTGCGGACGTATTTCATTCCGCGGCGTCGAGGTCGGCGATCAGGTCGTCCATCGAGTCGTAGACCTTGCCCTCGGGCACGTTGTCGCCGGGCCGGGACGGGTACCGAGCCTCGTGGACGGCCCAGTACGACTCCGCCTCGCGCTGTTCCAGCGCCTTCAGCGCGCGGTACTCATCGAGGGGACCACGACGGATTCGACCTCGCCGCCGCGGGTGATCACCCTGCTCGGCAACCCCCTGGTGGTGCCCGCTTATCCGCGCTATCTCAGCGGCTTCGTACATGCCCTGGAACCCGTCCCGGCCCTCACCGACTTCGTCGTGGAAGCGGTGCCGAACGCGTTCGGACGGCTGCCGGACCCGGTGCTGCTGCCATGGCTGCCAACCCTGATCGCCGTCCTGCGATCGGGCGGCGCCGAATCTGCCCCGCTGCTTATCCGTGAGGCCGGGCGGATCTTCCCCGGCCGGCTCTCGGCCCTGGACGAATGGGTTCCGCCGTGGCGGGTCCGGCCGGAGCCGGAAACCCTGAATACGGCGCGGAGCACGGGCGCAGGCCAGGGTACCGCGCTGCTCGCCGCTCACCCCGCGACGTGCGATGCGGTGGCAAGCCTGCTGGGTATTGGTCAGGATTCGAGGTAGCGCAGGACGGCCAGGACCCTGCGGTTGTCGGTTTCGGAAGCGGGCAGCCGGAGCTTGCCGAAGATGCTGGCGATGTGCTTCTCGACGGTTCCTGGCGTGAGGAAGAGGGCGGCCGCGATGCCGGTGTTGGACCGGCCTTCGGCCATGAGGGCGAGCACGTCGCGTTCGCGCGGGGTAAGCGGATCGAGGGTTCCTGAGTGCCGGCCGGCGGCCAGCAGCTGGCTGACCACTTCCCGGTCCAGGGCGGTACCGCCGGCCGCGACCCTTTTTACGGCGTCGGTGAATTCGTCGACATCGGCGACCCGGTCCTTGAGCAGGTAGCCGACGCCTGCCGGGCTGCCGTGGAGCAGGCTGGCTGCGTACCTGGTCTCGATGTACTGCGACAGCACGAGGACCGCGGTTTCCGGGCGGGTCCGGCGCAGTTCGAGTGCGGCCCGCAGGCCCTCGTCGGTGTGGGTGGGCGGCATCCGGATGTCGACGATCACGACATCGGGCTGGTGGCCGGCCACCGCGGCCAGCAGCGCCTCGCCGTCGGCGACCGCGGCGCACACCTGGTGGCCGTCGTCTTCGAGCAGCCGGGTCAGCCCGGCACGGAACAGGGCGGCGTCCTCGGCGATCACGATGCGCAGCAACGGCGTTCCCTCAGGCGCGCAGCGGGAGCTCGATGGTGACCCGTGTCGGGCCGCCAGGCGGGCTGTCGATGTCCAGGCGGCCGTCCACGACGGCGACCCGCTGCGCGAGCCCGGGCAGGCCGCTGCCGCGGGCCGGATCCGCCCCGCCGCGGCCGTCGTCGGTGATCTCAAGCACAAGCAGCCCTGACCGTTCTGAAATATCGATCTTGATCTTGTTCGCACCGCTGTGCTTGGCGGCGTTGGCGAGCAGTTCGGCGGCGCAGAAGTAGGCAATCGACTCGATCGCGGGCGTCGGCCGGGCCGGGATGCTCACCGCCAGCTCGGCGGGGATGGCGCTGCTGGCCGCGAGGGTGGCCAGTGCGTCGGCCAGGCCGTTGTCAAGCACCGGAGGGTGAATTCCCCTGGCCAGCTCGCGCAGCTCGGCCAGGGCGTCCCTGGCGCCCTGGAGAGCGGCATCGACCAGCTCACCGGCTTCCTCCGTGCCGGGCACGCCGCCCAGTTTCTTCTTCGCCATGCCCAGGTTCATGGCGAGGGTGGCCAGCCGGATCTGTGCGCCGTCGTGCAGGTCACGTTCCAGCCGCCGCAGCCGCGCGGCGGCGTCATCGACCGCCAGCGCCCGGGTCTGCTCCAGGTCACGTAGCCGCTGGGACAGACGGCCGGGGCCGAGCAGGCCCCGGATGAGCCACCGGTCGGCGGTCGCGACGGCCCTGGTCACCCACGGAGCGGCGAGCAGCATGCCAGCTCCCGCGCCGAACGCGGCGAACGTGCCGGGAAAGGTCGCGACCTGGAAGTGGCCCTGACCGGACCAGTCGAACGGGGTGATGACGGCGACCGGGCTCAGCTGCACGCTTGGCGGATGATTGCGGAACGACTGCCACCAGAACGGGTAGGTCAGGTTGACCAGCCCGGCGACCCAGAAGACGACGACGGCATACGCCTCGAGCAGCGCGACCGGGACCTTCAGCAGCAGGTACGCCATCGCCCGCCAGCCGGGGCCGTCACCGAGCCTGGCGCTCAGCCTGGAGACCACGCCCTGCCCCGGGCGTGGCGGAGGCGGCGGCGCGACCTGGTCGCCGAGCAGCCAGCCTGCCAGCCGCCGGCAGGCTCCGGCTAGCGCGCGCGCCGCGCCGGTCGCCACAAGCAGGACCGTCAGCAGCACGGCGACGGCCACGGCGACCGCCACCGTCTGCCAGGACGGGTTCCCTCGCGCCACCCAGGGCGGGCCGGACGCGAGCTGCGCCAGCAGCACGGTGGCGAAGAAGCCCACCAGTGGGATGAAGACCACGAACGGCAGCCCGAGCAGGCAGAACAGGAATTCCCGGCGCGCCCGGCCGGTGAACGGCGCCCGCGCGATGGCGGCCGCCAGCCCCGTCATGCTCACCCGGCCGGCGCCCACCATATTTCGATTGTCCCTCAGACGTCGCGGCGGGCGAGCAGCCAGCCGCCGACGACGAGCAGGATGGCGGTATAGCCGCCGATGATGCCCAGTCCCGCCCACGGCGACAGCGTGTACCCCGCCAGCGGCTGGGTGGCGCCGAGCGAGTTGGCGTAGATGAGCTCGGGCAGGAACTGTCCCGCCGGGGTTCGCGCAAGCCCGGCAAGCGGTGCCGCGAATACCGCCGCGACCAGGACCGCGATCGCGGCGGCGCCGTGCCGGACGATCACCCCGATCGCGAGCCCGATCAGCCCGACCAGGCAGAGGTAGGCGCCGGACATCGCGACCGCCCGCAGCACCGTGGGCTGGCTGAGCGCCGGGTGCGGAACCCCGTTGCGGACAAACGCGGCGCCGGCCAGGAAGCCCGCGAAAGTAGCCACCTCCCCGGCGGCCAGTGCCACGGCGCCGAACACCAGCGCCTTGGCCGCCAGCGCCAGCGGCCGGCGCGGGATCGCGGCCAGCGTGGCCCTGATCGTCCCCGAGGAGTACTCGCTGGTCATCACAAGCACGCCGAGCACGGCGAACACCAGCGACCCCAGCGCCCCGCCGGCCAGGATGTTGTTGGTCACGTCGCCGTGGGGGTTGACAGTGTTGTGCCCGGCCAGGATGCCGATGCCGATCATCGCGGCCAGCGCGATGAGCAGCGCCCACTTCACCGAGCGCAGGGTGCGGAGCTTGATCCACTCCATCCTGGCCACGTGCCGGAACCGGTAGCGTCCGCGCGCTGCGGTGATCGTGGTCATGACATCCTCCCTTCCGCGCCCCGGAACTCGGTGCTCCCGGAGGTCAGTTCCAGGAAAGCGTCCTCAAGCGACGTCGAGCGGGCGGCCAGCTCGGCGACGGTGGTGTCGGCGAGCAGCCGCCCGGCCCCGATGACGATCAGCCGGTCGGCGGTGAGGGCCATCTCGCTGATCAGGTGGCTGGAGACGAACACGACCCGGCCCTCAGCGGCCAGCGACTTCATCAGGTCGCGGACCCAGCGGATGCCCTCGGGGTCCAGGCCGTTGACCGGCTCGTCGAACAGCAGGATGTGCGGGTCGCCGAGCAGCGCCGCGGCGATGCCCAGCCGTTGCGCCATGCCGAGCGAGAACGTCCCCGCCCGCCTGCGGGCCACGCTCCGCAGGCCGACCATGCCGAGCACCTCATCGACCCGGGAGGCCGGGATGTCGTTGCTGGCCGCCAGCGCGGCCAGGTGCGACCAGGCGCTGCGGCCCGGGTGGAACGCCCTGGCCTCAAGCAGCGCGCCGATCTCGCGCAGCGGCCAGCCCAGGTCGCGGTAACGGCGGCCGCCGATGCGCACCGTGCCGTTATCCGGGGCGTCCAGGCCCAGCAGCAGCCGCATTGTGGTGGACTTCCCCGAGCCGTTCGGGCCGAGGAACCCGGTCACCACGCCAGGCCGGACATCGAAACTCAGCGTGTCAACCGCCAGCACCGGACCATAACGCTTGGTCAGCCCGCGGGCCTCAATCATTCTTGGAACCTCCGCACGGGGCAGTGTTCCCCCAGGTCACGGGCACGCGGGCTGCGTGCCCTCCCATAGGTCACGCTACGAACCCGGCGTACCGAGCGGAACGCGGAAACCATCCATCTTCACCCCCCGGTTTTCCCGGGGCCGGCTGGGCCCCGTCCGGGCGACACTGAACCCGGTAACCTCACCACTATGCGCGATGCGACTATCGCAACATTTCTCAGCCAGCTCAGTGCCCGGACCGCCGCGCCGGGCGGGGGCGCTGCCGCGGCGCTGCACGCCGCGCAGGCCGCCGCGCTGATCGCGATGGTCGCCAGGTACAGCAACGGCCCGCGGCACGACGCCGTGCTGGTCGGCCGGGTCCGCGCCGCCGCGGACGGGCTCATGGATGAGACGCTGGGCCTGGCCGAGGCGGATGCCGCCGCGTTCGGCAAGGTCGCCAGCGCTTACCGGATGCCTAAGGAAACCCCCGAAGAGAAGGCCGCCAGGTCGCAGGCCATCGCCGACGCGCTCGGCGGCGCGGCGCGTCCCCCGGCCGACCTGATGGCCGCGACGGTCCGGCTGGCCGGCCTGGCGGAGGACCTGCTGCCCGCCGCTAACCGCAACGTGATCTCGGACCTGGCCGCCGCCGCCGCCGCGATCAGCGCCGCCGCGGTCACCGCGCGGGTCAACATCGAAGCCAACCTCAGCGGCATCAAGGACGACGCGCTTCGCGCCGAACTGGCCGGCGTCGCCGGTCTCGCGGACGGTGTCGCCGACCGGGCGGACCGGCTGATCGTGGCAGTCCGCGAGGAGATGGGCCAATGAAGGCCTTGTCCGGCCGGGAACTGGCCGCGCGGATCGGCGCTTCGACCGGCGCGCAGGCCGGCGATCTGGCAGGCGACGGCCGGCAGCCACGGCTGGCCGTGGTCACCGCGACCAGCGACGAGGCCAGCGCCTGGTACGTCCGGTCGATCGCGAACGCCGCCGCCAAGGCGGGCATCGCCTGTGACGTGTACGCCACCGTCGCGGAGGACCTCACCGCCACGCTGACCCGGCTGGCAGGCAATCCCGGGGTCCACGGCGTCATGCTGCAGACCCCGCTGCCGGGCGACGCCAAGCTGGCCGATCTCGCGGCCGCCATCCCCGCCGCCAAGGACGTGGACGGGGCAAGCCCCGAGTCGCTGGGCCGCCTGGTGGCCGGGCTCGCGGCGTTCCCCCCGGCTACCGCCGAGGCGGTGCTCGCCCTGCTCGACCACTACCAGGTGGAGCTGCGCGGCCGGCGGGCGGTCGTCGTCGGCCGTTCGGTCGTGGTCGGGAAGCCCGTCGCGCACCTGCTCCTGGACCGGGACGCCACCGTCACCATCTGCCACTCTCGCACCGCGGACCTGCCCGCGATCACCCGGCAGGCTGACGTCCTCGTGGTGGCCGCGGGCCGGCCCGGCCTGATCGGACCGGGGCACGTCTCTCCCGGCACGGTCGTCATCGACGTCGGCACGAACGCCACGCCGGATGGCGGCCTGGCCGGCGACGTGGACCCCGCCGTCACCGAGGTCGCCGCGCTCACCCCGGTGCCCGGCGGCGTCGGCCCGGTCACTACGGCCCTGCTGCTCCGCCACGTCGCGCAGGCGGCGGCGGCCACGCTCGGCTGAGGCTAGGGCTGATAGGAGCCCGGTTCCCAGGCGCGGGTGGTGACCGCGATCCGGTTCCAGGCGTTGATCGTCACGATGACGGCGAGCAGCGCGGCGATCTCGGCCGGGCTGAACTCCGCCGCCGCGGCACGCCCACCGTAGGCAGGAAGCTGACCACCCTAGACGTGAACCTCGACGGTTTCCGGCTGGGCAGGTCGCTTGAGGCCGCGCTGCGGGCGGCCGTGCGTGACGGCAGGCTACCGCCGGGAACCCGGCTGCCGTCCTCGCGGGCGCTCGCGGCCGACCTCGGGATCGCGCGCAACACGGTCGCCGACGCCTACGGACAACTCGTCGCGGAAGGCTGGCTGACCGCGCGGGCCGGCGCCGGCACCTGGGTGACTGGACAGGACCTGGCGCAGGCGCTGCCCGCCCTGGCCGCCGTGACAGCCCTGTCCCGCCCGGCCCGCCCGCCCCGGTACGATCTGCACCCCGGCGTCCCTGACCTGTCCGCCTTTCCGCGCCGTGAGTGGCTGGCCGCCGCACGCCGGGCGCTCGCCGCCTCCGCTGACGATGTGCTGAATTACCCGGAACTGAAGGGTGTTCCCGGCTGCGCGAGGCACTCGCCGGATACCTGGCGCGCGTCCGCGGCGTCAGCACCGGTCCGGACCGGATCATCGTGCGGCGGGTGGCTGCGGTTCATCCCGGACCCCGAACTAGCCGGGCGTGTTCTCGCCCGGCTGTTCCCCTGGCACGATCCCGGTGACGACGCGTGGCAGACCTTGCTGTGGGCGAACGGGCGCATCGACCTGCCCGGACGTTCCAACCAGGCGGACTGGATCTGGCATTGCGCCCCGCTCGCCGACTGGAATGGGCAGCCGACTCAAAGCATGGCCCCGGGGTGAAACACGGGCCCGTTCCGTTGATGAATGCTGTGATTGCGCGGCCCTTCGGAATGGCTAGTGTCCGCCATGCTGTAACTCACGCTTCAGATTGCCGTCTATCCCGGGCACCCATAAGTTGGCAGACTTACCGCCACACGGCGAACGGAAGGATTGGAAATGGACGATGTGCAGAACGCGCGCCAGCCGGGTGAACGGTGGGCGGCCAGGCGGTGGCCGAGCAGGCGCGGGATCCTGAAGGCGGGGCTGGCCGCGGGAGCGGTGGCCGGAACCGGGGCGTGGCGTTCGGCACCGGGCGGGCGAGGGCCGGACTGGCGAGGGCTGCGCAAGCCAGGTTCGCTGCCCTACCCAAAGCTGCCAGCGGGCACGGACACGATCCCGCAGATCGAGCACATCGTGGTCCTCATGATGGAGAACCACTCCTACGACAACAAGCTGGGCATGCTTCGCCGACCGGGCGCGAACGGGTTCCGGCTGGGCCCAGGCGGCCTCCCGAGTGCGACCAACCCTTACGCCAACGGCGACATCCAGCACGCGTTCCGGATGCCGACCACATGCCAGAACGGCACCGTGACGCAGGAGTGGGCCGCCAGCCACATCCAGTACGACAACGGCAAGATGGACGGGTTCGTCATCACCAGCGGCGCGGAGTCCATGGGCTACTGGCAGGAGGAGGACCAGCCCTTCTACTACTCGCTGGCGCGGGAGTTCCCGATCGGCGACGCCTACCACTGTTCGGTGCTCGGCCAGACGTACCCCAACCGCCGGTACCTGCTGGCGGCGACGTCGATCGGCCAGGTCGACGACACGACTCCGAACCTCACCGACTACCCGCCGAACGGCACGATCTACGACCAGCTCGACGCGCACGGGATCACGTGGAAGGACTACTACACGGACCTGGCGTCCACCGAGCTTTACCCGCCGCTGTACCTGAAGAACGTCGGGACCAAGGTCGTACCGATCCCCGGCTTCTTCACCGACGCGGCGGCCGGCACGCTGCCGGCCTACAGCCTGGTGGAGCCGAACTACAGCACGCAGTCCGAGGAGGACCCGCAGAACATCGCGGTCGGCGAGGCGTTCGCGGCGAGCGTGATCAACGCGGTCATCGACGGCCCGGCCTGGGACCGGACGCTCCTGCTTTGGACCTACGACGAGCATGGCGGCTACTACGACCACGTGCCGCCGCCCGCCGCCGTTCCACCTGACGACATCGCGCCCGTCGTCCCGGCCGGGGAAAGTGCCTACGACGGCTTCGGCCGGTACGGCTTCCGGGTCCCGTTCGCGCTCGTTTCGCCGTGGGCGCGCCGCCATCACGTCTCGCACGTGGTCTATGACCACACCAGCATGCTCAAGCTGGTGGAGACGAAGTGGAACCTTCCCGCGCTGACCTACCGGGACGCGAACGCGAACGCACCGCTTGACATGCTCGACCTGCGCAGGCCGTCGTTCGCCGAGCCGCCGCGCCTCGCCCAGCCGCTATCGGTCTCCGACCCAGGTTCGCTGGCGTGCAGCGTGACCGGACCCGGCACGATCCCGCCGCCGGGCTCGGTCACCAGCCCGCGACCCAGCTGACCGACTCCCGTCGCCCCCCGGTGTACTTACTGGGGCGGCCACTGCCCGCCGTCCTGCGGCTGGTCATACGGCGATGGCTGGGGCGGTTGACCATACTGGGGTCCCTGGCCGTACTGGGGTCCCTGGCCGTACTGGGGTCCCTGGCCGTACTGGGGTCCCTGGCCGTAGCCGACGGGGGGCTGGTATCCGGGGTACGCCGTGCCGTAGCCGCCCGCCAGTTTCGCCTGCTTCGCGGACACGAAGAACTCGCTGGATTCGCGTTGCCAGAGTTGAATAAGGGCGGCGAGGCCGACTCCCCACTCGGCGAGGATGACGATGAAGTCGAGGACCGGCTTGTCAGAATCCCCGAGGGAGACGAGGCCTCCGATCAACTGCAGGCACATAAAGCCGAAGAAGACGGTGGACAGCACGCGCGCCCAGTTCCGGCCGGCCCCCGTCTTCCAGGCCATCCAGAGCCAGAGGCCCCCAATGATGATCCCCGTGAGGATCCCCGCGGCAAGAGAACTCGCGCTGTGCACGGTGGCGCTGTCCGATGTCGAACTGTAAGTGTAGAACGTGACGTTGTGCGTCGTCAGGCTGGCTACGATGCCGTTAACGACACCGACGGCGGCACCCGCGTACATGAGGGACACGGCCCGCCGCATCGCGGTGGGCCGCGCGGGCTGCGCCATGGAACCTGGCGTCACTGGACCTTGCGGGTACGTCGGTGGCTGGGGGTACTGCCAGCCTTGCGGAGAATTGGCCATGGTGCCTCCCGGCGAGTTCACTCAACAATAAACGTGACGCATTACTCTGGTCGCCATTGCCCCGTATTGCGGTAATTGGCTGATAGTACGTAAGGGCGTCAGGCGGGTCAGTCCCCCCAGCGGGGGACGCGAAGTCATACCGGAAGTCAGCCTGCGGGCCGATGCCGTGACGCCCGCTTATCCGTAGCGTTTGCGATGCCGGCCCGGGAGGCGGGCCGGTCACTGAACCGGGGGACGCCGTTAAGGCTGCGCGGATGAACCAGGACTGCACCCAGTCGTGCGCTGGGCCCAGATGGCCCGCGGCCAGAGCAAGCGAACGAGCGGTCTTCGGCCTGCTGGTGTTCGCGTTCATCGGCGGGCTGGGGCTGCTGGCCGCGCTCGTGCCAGTTGGTCATGGGTTCGTACCGAAGGGGGGCGGCTGGTTCATCCCTGCGGTCGTCGGCGGCTCGTTCACGTTGCGTCCGCTGCTCGTCGCCGTACCGTGGGCGGCCTGTTTCGTTTTCGGGTTGCTCGACTGGCGTCGCCCGTGGCGAGTTGAGCACCTGGACCTGCTGGCGCTCGCTGGCTTCTTTCCCGTGGCGATGCTGCTCAGCGACGATCTCTCCCGGGCCGGCCTGTGGCTGGCAGCCGTCTGCCTCGGCTGGCTGTCCGTCCGGATGGCCGGAGCGGCCCTCGGGAGATGGCGGATGCCGGAGCTGCGCCCGTCGGTCAGCTCCCGGCGGCTTGGGCTGGCGATACTGATCCTGCTGCTCGTCCGGGCCGGAAGCCTCGCCGGGGGCAACATCCTGGATGTCGGGCAGGCGAGCTCGCTCGGTGCCTGGCGTGTCCTGCACGGACTGCCCCTGTATGGGGCGGTGTACTGGAAGGGCCCCGGCGGGCTGCGCATCTACCGCCCGGACTCCTACGGCCCGTTCGCCTACTACGCGTACATACCGTTCGCCGTCTTCCAGCCGGCGCTGATGCGGGGGTGGGCGCACCCGCTGAGTACGGTGCTCGCGACGCTGCTGCCTGCGGTGTGCTTCGACGTGCTCACGCTCGCCGGACTGCACGTCCTCGGCCGGCGGCTGGGCGGCCGGCCGCTCGCGAAGGCGTTCATGTTCGCGTACCTGCTCTACCCGTTCCCCGACCTCTCCTTGACTGCGCAGACCAACGACGCACTGATCGCTGCCCTCTGCGTATGGACAATCGTCGTGGCAACGGAGCGCCCGGTTGCTCGCGGGCTGCTCATGGCAGCCGCCACCCTGACCAAATTCCTCCCGGCACTGCTCGCATTGCAATTCCTGGGCGTAAGACGGGGACGCTGGCGCTACGCGCTGACGCTCGCCGCCTCGCTCGCCGGGATGCTCGCCTGGCCGCTCATCACCTCCGGCCCCGCGCAGCTCCTCGACTCGACGTTCGGCTACCAGCTGATGCAACGCGGCGGCGGCACGCAGTTCAGCATCTGGACCTACATGCCGCACGTGGCAACCGTGGCAAGGCCGATACTCGCCGCCGTGCTGGTGCTGCTCGCGCTCTCCCCCATGGTGCGTGCTCCCGCGCAGGACACGCGGCAGCACGCTGCCCTCGCCGCCGCGCTCCTCACCGGCGGGCAGCTACTACTTGGCTACTGGTTCTACAGCTACCTCACCTGGTGCTACCCGCTCCTCATTGTCGCGGTCATCCGCGCCCGGCCAGAGCAGGACCAGCCCGACCACGGATTGCGCGACCACAGCTACGTGACGGGATGTATCACATCCCAGGAGAGCGAGACCCCGTTCGTGTCACCCGGGAAG